>JAEEGF010842572.1_pt1 | contig 15817 bp, 12 predicted proteins | sample 9134171 | NCBI WGS metagenome assembly JAEEGF01 (sample SAMN16246542, study PRJNA631951) | gut metagenome | biome: gut microbiome; feature: rumen; material: AP-attached | host: Bos | place: Iran: Karaj | collected 2018-10
AATGTCACAAAGGCAAAAAGGCGTAAGAAAACAGTTGATGATGCTTTCATAGATGATCTCTATGATGAAGTTTATTCGCTGTATCATCTGGATCAGACCAGTGCTGCCGGTGGCACCCAGACAAAAGACCTGGGACCGTTGCCTACAGAATCAGTTGTACTGCTTGTTACTTTGGCAGTAGTCTGGGTTATTTTGGGCATTACGTATTTCTTAAGAATAAAGAAAAATTGATACACAATATATTGTTTACAAGATAAAATATGTGTATAATTAGCATTGCATGAAAACTTGCTTGATAACGTTTTGTTACTGGGCATAAACATTGGTAGTGTTGATCATGCGGTAACGATAACAATGATTATCTAAAAAGAGGAGAACAAAATTATGAAAAAGAATCTCGCATTAATTCTTGCAACAGGTATGGTATTCAGCCTTGTAGCTTGTTCAAGCGCTGAGACAACAACAGAAGCTCCAGCAGAGGAAGCTACAGTTGTTGAAGAAACAACCGATGCTGCTGATGTAGCTACATCAGAAGAAGTTGCAGCAGATGCAGCAAGCACAGAAGAGAGCACAGAGGAATCAGACGTAGCTGTTATGACATATGAAGAGTATGTTGCAGCTGATCTTGACACAGAAGTATGTGTTGAGACTTATGTACAGGCTAAGCAGTCATGGTGGGAAGACAAGGCAACTGTTTATACACAGACAGAAGAAGGCGCTTATTTCCTTTACAACATGGCTTGCTCAGAAGAAGATTATGCCAAGCTTGAAGTTGGTACAAAGATCAGAGTTACAGGTTACAAGTCAGAGTGGTCTGGTGAAGTTGAGATCACAGACGCTACATTCGAGTTTGTAGAAGATGGTGATACATTCGTAGCAGAGGCTACAGATGTAACAAGCCTTCTTGGAAAAGATGAACTCATCGACCTTCAGAACCAGTATGTATCATTTACAGATATGACTGTTGAAGCTAGCACAGATGCTGACGGCAACGAAGTAGCATTCCTTTACAACTGGGATGGTTCAGGTTCACAGGGTGATGACCTTTACTTCAACGTTTCTATCGATGGCAACACATATTCATTTACAGTAGAGTCATACCTTTGCGATAAGGATTCAGATGTTTACAAGACAGTTGAAGGCCTTAACGTAGGTGATGTTGTAGACCTCGAAGGATTCCTTTACTGGTATGAAGGTGTTAACCCACACATCACATCTGTTACAGTTAAATAATTATTTGTTTTTTCAGTTTTTAGTAATGACCATATAAACACGGGGCTGTCCTTTAGGACAGCCCTTTTTTTTATCATTTATAAAGTGGGAAAGTATAATTATAAAAAAATAATAGGTTTGTTGAATTTTTTGAAGAAAATGGTATACTTAATTTCCTTAACCTAAATTTTTGATGCGAGGTGAGAAGATGACAAAACTTCGTTTTTTTAATGGATTAAAAGAGATTGGCGGAACATTTGTAGCGGTTGAGACTGATACTACAAGGTGCATGTTTGACTTTGGTTTTGCCAATGCGGATATTATTGATAATAAGGCCAAAGTGGCTGAGGGTGATTGGGCTTACAACTACGTTAATCTGGGGATTTTGACGCCTATGGACGGTATTTATGATGATAATACAGCTCATAGACTGGGATTGAAGTCCTATAGTGAAGATGATAAAGACAATTTCTTTATTATCTCTCATATGCATATTGATCATATGGGTGGTCTTGGAATGCTTGATGATGCTGTTCCTGTTTATATGAGCAGTGATTCCTGCAAATTGTACAAGCATCTTGCCAAGATGAAGGATGTGGAAGTTAAAGAGCATAAGAAATGCATCGGTGTTGATTATGGACAGAGCTTTACTGTTGGGGATATCACAGTGAAGGTTGTGCAGATCGATCATGATGTTATTGGAGCTTGTGGATATCTTATCTCAACCAAGGATGGTAATGTGTGTTACACAGGAGATTACAGATTCCATGGTTTCCATAGGGATATAACAGAGGCATTTGCAAAAGAGTGTCATGGCTGTGATGCAGTAATTACAGAGGGTGTAACAGCAAGCTTTGATGATATTGATATGCTCAGTCTTGAGGAGCCTGAGACAATGGGCAATACAGAAGCTGTTCTTCAGAACTATATGAGAGAAAAAGCTTCTACAGAGCAGGGACTTATCGTATTAAACAATTACAATAGAAATGTGGAACGTATCCATAATCTGTTAAAGACAATTTCTGAAGCAGAAAGAGTGCTTGTTCTTGAGCCTGAGCAGGCTGATTATGTACATGCTTTTTACCCTGATGACAAGCTCAGTGTGGTCATCAGATCCGGAAAAGATGATATAGATCAGTACAGACAGAGCCAGCTTGATTTTGAGTATACAGCAGTTACTCTTGATGATATAGCTAAGGCACCTGCAAAATATGTACTTCAGCAGGATTACAGACATGTTTATGATCTTATCCCATTAAAGAATGATATTTCTATATATGTTCATGCTGATGGATCACCACTTGGAGATTATGATCCTTCTTTCAAGAAGTTCCATATGGTACTTGATACACTTGGGATTACTCATGAATACATGGGAACAGGCGGTCATTCAAGACCTTATTACATCAGATATATGTTGGATGCTATTGAACCAAAGGTACTTATACCTCTTCATAGTTTTAGACCTGAACAGGTTCAGTCAGCCAAGGCTGGCAAGCGCATATTACCTGAATATGGACAGAGTTATGAATTATCTGGCTCAGACCTGAAGCTGATCTGATGGAATAAATTATAGATAGGTGGTTATACGAATATATGAGAAAGTTAGCAATTTATTATACTTCTGATACACATGGACACATCTTTCCTGTTAATTATGGTACAGGAAAGGCTGAAAACAGTGGACTGTTAAATATTGCTGGAGAGATCAAAAAAGATGGCAATACCCTTGTCATGGATGGTGGTGACTCACTTCAGGGAACACCTCTTACACAGTATTATCTCTCTCATGCAGAGGGGTATGATTTTCATCCTGTAGCAGAAGGCTTTAATGCTATGGAATTGGACTATTTTACCCTTGGTAATCACGATTTCAATTTTGGCTATGATGTTATCAGAAATTATCTGAATGCCATGAAGGGACAGTGTGTATGTGCCAACGTTGAAGACCTTCGCGGAGAATTAAGATTCAAGAAATGGGCAGTGAAAGTCCTTGAGAATGGCATGAAAATAGGTATCTCAGGTGCTGTTACAGAGTTCGTCAATGTGTGGGAACAGAAGGAGCATCTGACTGAGCTTAAGGTAACAGATCCTTACGAAGCTGCCAGAAAAGCATTAGAAGAACTGAAAAAAGAAAATTGCGATCTCTATATTCTTATTTACCATGGCGGATTTGAAGAAGATCCTGCCACAGGCAGAAAGCTGTCTGAAACAAGAGAAAACCTTGGTTGCATGATTGGTAGAGAGCTTGGATACGATATACTCCTTACCGGTCATCAGCATATCGCTAATGAGAAATTCATGCTTGGCGGTACTTTTGCAGTACAGCCACCATCAAATGCTTCCAAATATATTCACATGGATATTTGTGAAAAAGATGGTTTTGATGGAATACAGGATGAATACGAGCTTTGCGGAAAAAATGCAGAAATATATGTAAAGTCAGAGCTTAGAGTTACTGGAAGTGTTCATAAGGATGAGCCATTTGGAAGAATGACTCCTATGGAAGAGGATGTTCAGAAATGGCTTGATGAACCGATTGGTGAGCTTGTGGAAGCTATAGAGCCGGAAGCCAAGATGGATGCAGCGCTCTACGGGAGTAAAATAGCTGCGATCTTTAATCAGGTCCAGCTTGAATTTAGCGGAGCAGATTTTTCATGTACCAGTCTTGGAAATGATCCACTTGGTCTTGCCAAGCCGATCACAATAAGGGATATTTGCAGAATATATACTTTTTCAAATACAGTAATGGTCCTGGAAGTTACTGGAGCTACATTAAAGAGCTCACTGGAAAGAGTGGCTTCATACTTTATTCTGGACGAGAATGGTCAGCCTGCAGTATCAGAAGAATTTCTTATGCCTAAGGTTGAACATTATAACTATGATTTTTATGCCAATATGGATTATGAATTTGATCTTAGAAAGCCTGTTGGTGAAAGAGTTGTAAAGATGCAGAAACTGGATGGCAGTCCTATAGATCCTGATGCTAAATACACTCTCGTAACAAGTAACTATAGAGCAACAGGTACAGGCGGATATACAGCTATTGGTAATTCAGAGATCATACGTAACAGTACTGAAGAAATGCCGGATCTGTTACAGGACTTTGTAAAGAGACATACTCCGGTTCCAGAGATCAAAAACTATAAATTAAAAGTTACATGGTAATACAATATAAGCCCCAGGGCAGTGCAGATGTTAATTTCTTTACATCGAGCACACCGCTGGGGCTTTATTATTCTTATTCACTGATCAATGTTCCATATAAATGGCCGTTGAATTCTTTAAAGTAAGTTTCTTCTATCTTTTTCATGAAGACAGTAACATCTTTTTCCTGAATATAGATCTCAAAGTGCACAGAGCCTACACATTCGCTTACGATGTGCGAGCGGATATAGAGTACGTTGGAAGAGAGCCATGTAGAGCCTGTATAACAGTTATAGTCATAGACAGGGAATACACTCTCAACCATATCGTCTATGCCAAATGGGATATTGAAGACATTTTTGCCTTCCTGCTCCAGTGTCAGTACGCCTTTCCTTTCATGAGGATTGCTTATAAGACGCATTTTGGTAAAACCAAGGTTGTTGTCCATGATCTTATAGGCAAGATTATTGATACTTGTAGCATAGTTTTTTTCAGAAGGATTAAATGTATAGGTCTTGATGACAGGTGGCTTTATGGACAGGGTTGAGGCATACTCGAAGAGGTCTTTATATGCTGTATGCGCTGCGTCTTCGGCCTCTTTTGCACAGTCCTCATTATCCAGTGCAGGAATGATACATTCGTAGATTGCCTTGTATATTGTCTGGTTGCCTCCAGCAATGCCCTGTGTATCAGCAGTTGTCATGATGAGCATATCCTGCTTTGGCAGACTGATCGCCAACTGACCGCCCATTCCGTACATAACGAAACCGCCTTGTTCATTCTGCCATATCTGCATGCCATAGCCCTGCTGTTCGCTCAGAATAGGACCAGTAACTATGGTGTCTGATATCTTGCTCGTGGCCTGTGAGATAAATTCAGCAGGAAATAGCTGTCTCTCTACGCCGTCTTCACATTTTACAGTGCCGTTTTCTGATAATACGTACAGAACCTTTAGGATATCCATAGGTGTAGCCATTAGGCCAGAACCTCCAATAGGCACTCCAAATGGGTCTGAGACGATATATGAATCTGAACTGAAATCCAGATATTTAAGGGCACGGTCTCTTAGATAATCAAGCATCTTCATGCCTGAGAGCTTTTCTATCAATGCTCCCATTACATGTGCTGCTGAAGTGTCGTAGTGGAATATTGTTCCTGGTTTGTGAGTAGGTGGAACAGTAAAAAAGCTCTCTACCCAGTCAGTATCCATATCTACCTTGTAAGTAGCGCTGGCATGGCAGGTGCGCATCTGAAGCATGTTTCTGATGGTAGTCTCTTTAATCCATGGGTGTGTATTGTTATTTACATATTCAGGGAAATAGGTGGTGATACTTTCATCAAGATTTATTTTGCCCTCCTGATATAAAAGAGAAATGCCAAGAGCTGTAAAAGTTTTGGTTATAGAAAACATACGATGCAGCGTGTTTTCTGTGTAAGGAGCATAGTAAGTTTCAAAGGCAAGCTTGCCGTGTCTCATTATCAAAAGTGAGTGCATAGGTATCTCGTTGCACTCCAGATTTTTTATAGCTTTTAAAATTGATGAAGATGAAATTCCAACTTCATGTGGATAAGCTTTTTCAAATTTAAACATATAGTCACCTCAATATAATATTTATTCTTGCGACTTCAAACAGAAAACCGCACTAGCTGCGGTTTTCGTAAGACAGTGAAACAAGAGGCAACCAAGCCCTTCGATGTTAATCGACTTTAAATGGCTTGGTTGCAACATTTTTGAACTTTATGTTCAAAAATGCATAGATTTTTGACACCTATATCATTATAAATATTTATATCAGTCAAATCTATGAATATCGATGTTGAAAAAAGGATTTTTTTGGATAAAAAATTTTGAAACCTGGAAAACACAGAAGGGTGAGTATAAAAGTTTATTTTTGTCTAAAGATTTTAATAGTTTTTTTAGATTAGTTTATATTATTAGCATTGATAAAAACACGATATTTCGATAACATTAAGATGCTTATAGTCTGTATATTACCATATTGGAGGGAAATATTATGCATGTAACAGTAGGTAAAAGTACTAATTCCGATGCTAGAAATGCCGTAGCTGAGGCCTTAAGAACAGCTGGCAAGCCAAAACTAATAATTTTTATTTCGCCATATAATATTCTGAAAGATGTGGCCAAAATTATTAAGGAAAATTATCCTGAGGCAATTTCTATAGGAACAAGTGGTATGTCCTACTATGAAACTGTTGCATCAGATAAATGTCTGATCACTATGGCATTTGGTGATGATGGCGTTTATGCAGCAGGAATTATGCGTAATCTATCAAGTTGCCCGGTTGCAGATATAGGTCTTATGCAGGATGCGATCAAAAAGGTTGGTCCTGAAGAAGGTAAGACCATATGTATGGAATATTGTACCGGACATGAAGAGAGACTTGTTACAACAATGAATGTTGAATTGCAGAGTAAGAAGATTCCTCTTATTGGTGGTACAGTATTTGGTGTTCCTGCAGGTCAGACTGCTTATGTTGCCTGCAATGGTGAACTGTTTGAAGATGCCTGCTGTTATGTGATAATCAAGAATAAGACAGGACATATCCGTACATATTCAGAGAATATCTACGAAGTAGTTCCTGGTTCACCAAAACATATAGCTACTAAAGTTAATCTGGAAAATAAGGAGCTTATTACTCTGGACGGAAAACCGGCAGCAGATGTATATGCTGATGAGCTTGGTATTTCAAGAGGTCAGGTAGTAGATAACGTATTACAGTGTCCACTTGGAAGAATTGTTGGAGATGAAGTATTTATTTCATCAATGTATGATGTCGGAAAGAATGGTTCACTTATCAATTATAAGAAGATCAATGAAAATGATACCATCAGTATTCTAAGGTTAATGGATTACAATGATGTAAATGCAAGAACCAGAGAAAAGATCAAAGGTGAAAACGGAACGATCAATTTCGTATATTCTGTAAACTGCATTTACAGGCATTTGCTCTTTGAAAATGAAGCATATTTAGGTACATTCCTTTCTAATATGAAAGCACTTGGACTTCATGTTGGAATTGTAGGTGGTGGCGAGCAGTACAAGAGACAGCATGTTAATCAGACAATGGTTTGTGCAGTGTTTGAATAAATTGATCAGATCACATTTATGGAAAGGAATTACTTATGGGATTATTTAATAGAAATGTTAATAAAACAGAGAATGTTGTAAATAATGCACAGGATAACACCAAAGTTCTTAGGGATATAGAATCATTAAGAGCTGTTGGTAAATACGCCATCGAGCAGAAGAACAGACTTGAAGCTCAAGAAGCAGATACTATTGAAGGTATCAACCAAATCAATAAATCCTTTGAGACTGTTCAGGAAAAACATGAGAATATCATCCAGTCTGTAGAGAGACTTAGATCAGAATTTGATAATGTCAGAACTATCACAGATACTTTTGATGCTATCATTACCAAGCTGGTAAAAACTGCAGATGATTCCCACGATGGAATGGACAAGATCGATAGCAGTTCTGAATCTGTAAAAGAAACTATAGATGCAATGCAGGAAGTATTTGATAAGTTCCAGCAGAGTTTTGATGATATCCAGGAAAAAGTTAATCAGATCAACGGTTTTGCTACCCAGACCAATCTGCTTGCTCTTAATGCTTCCATTGAGGCTGCCAGAGCAGGTGAAGCAGGAAAAGGATTTGCTGTCGTTGCTACTGAAGTAAATAAACTATCTCAGGAGATCAAGACACTTGTTGCCAACATTGGCGAGAGTATGGAAGAACTCAATACCAATAACCAGAGACTGGTTGATTCTCTGAATAATACCAAGTCGGCTATTGATCAGTCACATGAGAATATTCTTCAGACTCAGGAAATAATTGATAATATCAAGACTGTTGCTGACGAAGTTGGCCAGCAGAGTGATCAGATGACTGAAGTCATATCCAAGTGTAATGATTCTGTTGATGATGTAAATAGTAATATTGATGAGTCAACAACATATTTTGTAAATGTATCTGACAGTATTGATGATATAAAGGTTAAGATAACCAAGAAGGGCTTCATGTTTGAGGATATGAACAACATTCTTGAGCAGATCAATCCTGTTATAGATAAAGCATTAAAAGAGAGATAAGAAAAATAGTTAGATTAAAAGCCGGTCATGTGTGCAATCATGACCGGCTTTACAATGTGAATAGGCTTTTGACCACATCAATCTATTTATCAGTCCTGGGCTACGATTTCTTTGTAGAAGTCAGTAAAATCTTTTCTGCCATCTTTTGTAAAAGCAATAGCTGTGCGAGGGTGCTGATTTAAAATACCTGTCATAAGGTACTGAAGATCATATCCCCATACAACGCCGCTTTCTTTTAATGGCACCATATATTTTTCAATGAATTTGATAACAGGGAAAAGATTGTATTTTGGATTTCTAAGGAAACCAAGGAGATTTTCCATGTAGCAGTTTCCTGCACCTCTTCCCATTCCTGAATAAGTTGCATCCAGCCAGTCAACTCCATCACCTACAGCCTCAATTGTATTGGCAAAAGCAAGCTGCTGATTGTTATGAGCGTGGATACCAACTTTTTTGCCGTATTTCTGAGCAACACTTACATACAGGTCACAAAGTCTTGCCAGCTGTTCAGGATACATTGAACCAAAGCTATCTACGATGTAGATGCAGTCAGCAGAAGACTGACCGATCATATCAAGAGCTACTTTGATATCACCTTCCTGAGCGTTTGAGATAGCCATGATATTGCAGCTAACTTCGTAGCCTTTGCTTTTGGCGTCTTCAATAACATCAATGGCAGCAGGGATAGTATTGATATATGTTGCTACACGGATCAGATCGATAGGACTCTCTGAACGATTTTTAATATCCTGCTTGTAATTGCATCTTCCCACATCTGCCATTACTGCCAGCTTTAAGTCTGTATCTTTATTGTCACCGATGACCTTGAGGATATAATCATCATCACAGAATTTCCATGGGCCATAATCATCTACAGAAAACATTTCCTTATCTGCTTTATAACCCAGTTCCATATAATCAACACCAGCTTTGATATTAGTTAAATAAAGCTGTTTTACAAATTCATCTGTAAATCTGAAGTCATTAACAAGACCTCCATCACGGAGAGTTGCATCTACGACTTTGATATCTTCGCGGTAACCTAGTAATTTTGCTATTTCTTTCATAATAATACTCCTAAAAAAAATAATACTTGTAACTTTGAACTATATTAACATACTTTTGCACTTTAAAGCAATATAATTTTATAAATAAACGCGTTGAAGTGTTAAAGTATAATTATGATCAACTAAATCATAGTAATCTTATAAGTAATTTTAGCATTGTCTTATTATTTTCAAAAGTGTATAATTTATGCTAGCCTTATTGATTTTTTAGGGAGGATTGTATTATGTCATCAATTTTACAAGATGATCAGGTTTTTGATAACGAAGTACCTTTTTGCAAGGTTTATTCCAAAGAGAGTAAGAAGATACTTGAAGATAGATTTTTATCAAATAGGATATCATATTTTGTTCAGTGGCAGGATCAGAACTGGCTACAGAGACTTCTTGCCGGCAAGAGAGAGCAGCTGATCTGTACTATCAAGATCAATCTCGCAGATGTGGACAGAGCTACTGAGCTGGTTGAAGGCATTGAAGGAATCAGACTCAAGGACTATGGCAGACGTCCTATTGGCAAGAAGATTGAGACTAATATTACTTCATCTGATAATAATTGATTACTAATGCCCTTAAGCCTGATGACTTAGGGGCTTTTTGTTGAATAAAAGGAGATTACTGTGGCAAGAAAAAATCAGGATTTTGTTAAATATTTTAAGAAAAATGAAGAAACTGTATCTAATGATACCGGCAGGAAAGAAAAGAAGTCTGGCACAGGCAGAAGTAAAGCTGTATCAAAAGCTGGAGGAGCTCAAAACAGGGTGGCTTCAAAGGACAATGATAGAAAGAAGAAAGGTCTTTCAAAGTCAGGCGAGGTACAAAATAAAACATTTTCAAAAGACGATGACAGGAAGAAAAAAAGCTTTTCAAAGTCTGGTGAGGATAACAGAGAAAAGGGCTTTAGGTATAAAGAATCCGCTAGCAGAGCTGGCTATAAAAACAGAGGCTTTGGTGATCGTGGAAAAACATCATATAAAAATGACGAAATAGTGGAAAAAGATAAAAAGTCTAGCAGATGCCCTGTTTCTAAGAAATGCGGCGCTTGTCAGATGGTCGATATGGAGTATCATAAGCAGCTCAAGATCAAGCACGACAGAGTACAGGAACTCTTGAATGATTACTGCACAGTTGAATCATTTATAGGTATGGAACATCCTGAAAATTACAGATGCAAGGTACATGCTGTTTTCACTCATGATAAAAAGGGTAATCCTGTATCAGGTATATATAAAGAGGGAACCCACGAAGTTGTTCCTGTAAAGGAATGCCTTCTTGAAGATAAAAAGGCAGATGCCATAATAGCCACTATCCGCGGCATGCTCAAGTCATTTAAGATCAAGACCTTTGATGAAGACAACGGCTATGGTCTTCTTCGTCACGTTCTCATAAGAGTGGGACATAACAGCGGCGAGATAATGGTAGTATTGGTACTTACTTCACCAATCCTTCCATCCAAGAACAACTTTGTCAAAGCCCTCAGAGAAAAGCATCCTGAGATCACTACTATCGTAGTAAATGTCAATGACAAGCAGACATCTATGATCCTGGGTGATAAGGAAAAAGCTATATATGGTCCTGGATACATTACAGATACTATGTGCGGAATGAAATTTAAGATTTCTCCAAAATCATTCTATCAGGTAAACCCTGTACAGACAGAGCTTTTGTATAACAAGGCTATAGAACTTGCTGACCTCAAGGGCAAAGAGCGTGTCCTTGACTGCTATTGCGGTGTAGGTACTATCGGTATCATTGCCAGCAAAAAAGCCGGCGAAGTCATCGGCGTTGAGCTCAACCAGGACGCTGTAAAAGATGCCATCATCAATGCTAAGATGAATGAGGTCAAGAATATAACCTTTTATCAGAATGACGCAAGCAAATTTATGCTTCAGATGGCTGATGCAGGTGAAAAGGTAGATGTTGTATTTATGGACCCTCCAAGATCCGGATCAACACCAGTGTTCCTTCAGGCTATGTTCAGACTTGCTCCTACAAGAGTGGTATACATATCCTGCAGCCCTGATTCATTGGCTAACGACCTTGAGATCATAACTACCCATGGCTATAAAGTTGAAAAGGCTATTCCTGTGGATATGTTCCCTTTCACACGCTCGGTAGAGACTGTGGTACTTTTGACGAAGACCAGCGGTAGCAAAGGCTGAGTTTAGAGGGCACGAGTTGTTTTAGAAGTAAATTGGTCTACTAAAATAGTTTTCGGATTACAAATTCTTTCAAATATTCTAATAATTGCGGCTGACTAAGCCTTTAGTCTGCCGCAATCTTGAACTTTTGATTCATAGCAGACGTTTTATTCAAAGCTTGTCTGCTGCAAATCCAATTTTTTTATATAGAACAGACACTTTTGATGGTGCTTGTCTGCTTGATATTGACATTTGTGGAATATCAGCAGACAAGAATGATTTAAACTGTCTGCTGTAAGTTAAAGAGTTGCGTATCTAAGCAGACGGAAAACCTTTGAATTGCCTGCTTAAAATAGATTTATCTAACTTACAGCAGACAAAACAATGTAAAACAGTCTGCTGAAAGTTGGCTTTACAACTTAAAAGGCAGACATGTAATAGTAAAATTCAATAATTAAAATACAAGGAGAAACAACAGTAAATGAATGGTTTAAAAGAATTACTAAGGAATGAGAAGGAAATACTACAGACAATAAAACATGTCGTAGATAATAGACTTAAAGATGTGCCGGATGGTGCATTAAGAATAACATCAACCAGAAAAAGTCAGATACAGTACATGCATTGCACTGAACATGACAAAAACGGACAATTCATTAAGAAAGAAAACCAGGAGCTGGCATTTAAACTGGCGCAAAAGTCTTACGATCAAAAAATTCAAAAGCTTGTGGACAGGCGCCTTAAGCAGATTCAGAAGCTTGATGAGGAATATGATGACAACGAAATTGAGAAAATATATGATCAGCTACATCCAGTAAGACAAATGCTAGTTACTCCAGTAAAAAAGCCCTGGGAGCAGCTTCTTGCTGAATGGAAAAATATCCCTTACGTAGGAAAAGAGTTTTCTGAAAACATCCCAGTAATCTACACTAAGAAAGGAGAGCGGGTTCGCTCAAAATCTGAAAAGATAATAGCTGACACATTCAATGATTTGGGAATCGAGTATAAATACGAATGTCCATTGAAGCTTAATGGCGTAGGAACGGTCTATCCTGATTTCACTATTCTTAGGAAAAGAGATGGCAAGGAAGTTTATTGGGAGCATGATGGTAGGATGGATGACCCGTCATATGCAGAACGAGCAGTAAGAAAGATAAACTCATATATTGCAAATGGCTATTTTCCAGGGGACAATCTGATAGTTTCTGTTGAATCTTCAGGAAATGTGCTGAATGACAGGATAATTAAATGCATGATTTCAAAATATATTACCTGATTAATTGGACAAGACGGAATAGAATGGCTGTTTCAGGCACTGATAGCAAAAGGAAAAGAAGATATAGCTAATAATTTTACATAGATTTTACATAACCATGTCCATACATTTTACTTTTAAATTTTATTCTAATAGATGGCAAAGAATGACATCATAGATGAAATTACAGAAATCTGCGCTGGCTGCGGTTTCGTAAGAACATGATTCGGGCGGCAAATAAGCTCTGCGACGAAGTCGCATTCAAGTGGGATATTTGCTTGCATCTTGAGTCTTTGATTCAAGATGTCATAAAATTTGAAAGGAATATATATGGACATTTTTAGTGTATTAAACATGATTGGCGGGTTATCGCTATTTCTATATGGGATGGGGGTTATGGGGAATGGATTATCCAAGATGGCCGGAGGAAAGTTAGAATCCATTCTGGAAAAAATAACTACGAAACGAATTTTTGCAGTTTTGCTAGGAGCAGGAGTTACAGCCGTTATACAGTCATCATCAGCCACAACTGTTATGGTAGTTGGCTTTGTTAATTCAGGAATTATGAAACTGTCGCAAGCTGTAGGTATCATCATGGGTGCAAACATTGGTACCACAATTACATCGTGGATGCTATCGCTTACAGGAATAGAAGGAAGTACCATCTGGCTGAAGTTGTTAAAGCCGTCATCTTTTTCGCCTGTTCTTGCGGCTATTGGTATTATTCTTATGATGACGAGTAAGGATGAATCCAAAAAAAAGGATGCAGGTGGAATTTTACTTGGCTTTGCAATGTTGATGATTGGTATGGAAACTATGTGTGGGGCAGTATCGGGACTTGCAGATAATCCCTCTTTTACCAAAATGATGACTGCATTTAGCAATCCGATTCTTGGAATGGTAGTTGGCGCAGTTCTTACAGCAATTATTCAGAGTTCTTCGGCATCTGTAGGTATACTGCAAGCTCTATGCGCGACCGGAGCAGTCCGGTATTCTGTGGCCCTGCCGATCATCATGGGACAGAATATAGGAACGTGTGTAACTAGCATTATCTCGTCAATTGGAGCCAATAAGAATGCCAAAAGAGCGGCCATGATTCATTTGTATTTTAACCTTATAGGCACTACAGTATTTATGATTGTGTTTTATTTCATAAATGCATTTGAGAATTTCGCTTTTTTAGGAGAAGCAGCTAATGCAGCAGGTGTCGCGCTTATACATAGTCTATTTAATATAGGTGCAACGATTTGTTTGTTTCCATTTTCTGATGGCCTTGTTAAATTGGCTGAGATTACGATATCAGGAGATGATAAAAAAGAAGAACCGGAAATAGCTGCAGTCTCTATCGATGAAAGATTTATTGAGCGTCCGGCCTTTGCTATGGAAGTATGCCGAACTAAATCACGTGAAATGGCTGAACTTGCAAGAAAAACGATTCACTTGGCGACGGAGGCTCTTTTGGATTATGATTCAGATACTGTTAAGGAAGTTATCAGACTTGAAGCATTAGTTGATCAGTATGAAGATATGCTTGGGGCTTATCTTGTTAAATTATCAAGTAAAAATATTTCTGTTGAAGATAGTCTGAGTATGTCTGTTATTTTACATAGTATCAGTGATTTTGAAAGAATATCAGATCATGCTCTTAATCTGGCACAGTCATCAAAAAAGATTAATAAAAAGGAATTATCTTTTTCAAAATCGGCAAGGCGTGAGATCGTGGCAATTTGCAATGCTGTTGATGATATATGCAGTCTGGCAGTGTCTGGTTTTTGCAATGATGACAGTGAGAAAGCATCTCATGTGGAGCCTTTGGAAGAAGTAATCGATACTCTGACAAAGACGATAAAAAAGAACCATATCAATAGGCTTAAAAAGGGTAAATGTGGCGTTGAGATGGGATTTATTCTTGAGGACATCCTGACAGATTTGGAGAGAGTATCAGATCATTGTTCTAATATTGCCTTAGAGCTTATTACTATTCATAATAATGATTATAATACACATGGTTATTTTAAAAACTTTTCAGATAAAGAGCGTGATTCTTTTTACAACGAATATGAAGAATTACTGAAAAAATATCCATTGACTAAGAAAGAAATTAAGAAACTGGAAAAAGCAAAGCAGGAGCAGCAAGATGGCGTTAATCTATATAATTGAAGACGATGACAGCATAAGGGAAATAGAAGAATTTGCCCTTATGAATGCAGGACACAAAGTGTTGGGATTTAATTGTGCAAAGGATTTTTACAAAAAAATAGAAGAGGTTATCCCAGATTTATGCCTTATTGACATCATGCTTCCTGATGAAAACGGGAATGAGATAGTAAGGAGACTGCGCAGAAATTCGGATACTAAGGATTTGCCGGTTATAATGGTCACTGCCAAAACCTCTGAGCTTGATCTGGTAAAGGGGATTGAAGATGGAGCAGATGATTATATCAAGAAACCATTTTCTGTTATGGAACTTATTTCAAGAGTCAAAGCATTACTGAGACGAACTCTTGCTGATGAAGTGAAGGAATTATGCCTGGATGGACTCGTTGTTAATAATGCTAAACACGAGGTTTTACTTGATGGAAAGTCGGTGGAATTAACATACAAAGAGTATGAACTATTGTCACTATTTCTTGTTAACAAAGGAATTGTACTGACAAGAGAAGTAATAATGGATGAGGTCTGGGGAACCGATTATGAAGGGGAGACAAGAACTATTGATATGCATGTGAAGACCCTTCGTCAAAAGCTTGGTGAGTATGGTTCAAGAATAAAAACCATTAGAAATGTAGGGTATGTAATTGAATGAAAAGCAAGATAAATATAAGACTGGTTGGAATTGCTATTCTCGCTGTAATTGCCACAGTTATAGGGATTACAATTATATATT
>JAEEGF011209180.1_pt1 | contig 15817 bp, 11 predicted proteins | sample 9134171 | NCBI WGS metagenome assembly JAEEGF01 (sample SAMN16246542, study PRJNA631951) | gut metagenome | biome: gut microbiome; feature: rumen; material: AP-attached | host: Bos | place: Iran: Karaj | collected 2018-10
GAACCGGCAAGATTGCCGGAACAATGGCAGAGACACTAAAAGAAACCAAAGGTGTTACGTGTTATGCAGTTGGATCACGAACATTAGAAAATGCCGAGAAATTTGCCAGGGACTATGGCTTTAAAAAGGCTTACGGTTCTTATGCGGAGCTTGTTGCAGATCCGAAAATCGATCTTATCTATGTCGCAACTCCGCATTCGGAGCATTATGAGAATGTTAAGCTTGCTATTTCCGCAGGCAGAAACGTTATCTGCGAAAAAGCTTTCATGCTCAATGAAAAGCAGGCAAAAAAGATCTTTGAATTTGCTGAGGAGAAGAAGGTTCTTGTTACAGAAGCTATCTGGACAAGATATATGCCCATGAGGACCAAGCTCATGGAGATCCTTGCCAGCAATGTCATCGGTGAGCCCACTATGCTCACAGCTAATCTCAGTTACAATATCGCTTATAAAGAGAGGATCCAGAAGCCTGAGCTCGGTGGGGGAGCTCTTTTGGATCTTGGTGTTTATTGCCTTCATTTTGCATCCATGGTATTCGGAAATGATGTAAAAGATATTGCATCAATATGTACTTTTAACAATCTCGGAATGGATATGCAGGACAGCATCACCCTAAGATATGCTGATGGCAAGATGGCTGTTTTAAATGCCACAGTTCTTTCTACGGGAGACAGAAACGGTGTCATCTACGGAAGTAAGGGCTTCATTGTGGTTGAGAACATCAATAATCCCGAGGCTATTGCTGTATATGACAATAACTACAACAAGACTGCCTATTACAAGAGACCCAAGCAGAAGACCGGCTATGAGTATGAAATCGAAGCCTGTGTTAAGGCTATCGGAGAAGGCTGGCTTGAATGCCCGGATATTCCTCATGCCGAGACTTTGAAGATCCTTAACATGATGGACTTTATCAGAAGCAACAACCACATCGTATTCCCGGGTGAAGATGATAATAGTGAAGCTATAGAGACACCCGCAGAGACTACTGATGTAGCTGTAGAGGTAAGTGAAACTATACCGGAAAAAGAGGCTGAGGCTTCTGAAGAAATTTCAGAAGCAGCGGAGCAGGGAGAGTATGAAGAAGAAGTTAATTCTGGGGATTATACTTCTGGCACTGACAATTAATCAGTTTTCTTTCGTCAGTTTCGCAGATGAAACTGATGATGCTATTTCTGAGATGAGGGAGAGGGAGGCCGAGACACAGGCAGCCATCTCCAATCTTCAGAAACAGACCAAGGAAACAAAGGAAGCAATCAGTGCCCTTGAAGGACAAAAAGAGCAAACACAGCAAAGCGTAAGCAATCTGGAAAGCCAGAAGAGCTCTCTTCAGAGCACCATAAATGGTTATTCCAGTAAACTTGAGACGCTTAACAGCGAAATTGACGAGGCTGAGGCAGCAATGGCCGTAGTCTCTTCTGAAATTGTCCGCCTGAATAATGAGCTTGCAGAAGCTCAGAAGCAGGAGGCAGACAGATACGCTCTTCTCAAAAAACGTCTGCAATCTACCTACGAGAGTGGTGGCTCATCAGGACTTATCCGTGTTCTGCTTGAATCCGGGTCTATTGGTGAACTTCTGACCAAGTTTGAGTATCTAAATGCAATTGTCAGATATGATCGCACAAAAATAGCTGAATATCAGGGGCTTCAGGCTCAGATTGAGGAGCAGAAAAGAGTTGTTGAGGAAAAGGAAGCAGAACTGGATGCTTATCAGGAACAGCTTGACGAGAAGCACACAGAACTGTCAAACCTCACCGATGAAGTAAAGGGACAGCTCTCTTCAACCAAGAATTCCCTTTCAAATGAGAAGAACAAGCTTTCAAGCTATGAAGATCAGCTAAAAGAGCTTGATAAGAAAATGAAGGATCTCGAAGCTCAGACAGCAGCAGCTAACGCAAAGCTGGCTCAGCAATTGGCAGAGCGTCTTGCTCTTTCAAAGGAAAACCTGGGCGGTTCCTATGATGCCAGTGAACAGGAACTTATCTGGCTGGCAGCTACCATACAGGCTGAGTCGGATGGTGAATCCTACACAGGTAAACTTGGCGTCGGCTCAGTTATCATGAACAGAGTAAAGAGTTCGGCTTTTCCAAATACAGTCATCGGTGTTATTACACAGCCTATGCAGTTTGCACCCTACAGATCGGGTAAGGTTGAGTTCATCATTGCAAATGGTCCCAATTCCACCTGTATAAGGGCAGCACAGGAAGTTTTGGCAGGTGCACGTATCGGAGACTATCTTTTCTTTATGACTCAGTATTGGGCCGATTATTACAGAATAAAGAACTATGTCATGATAGGTCATCACGCCTTCTTCTATCGCTGGGAGACCTACGATCCGCCTGCAGAGGAAACGCCACAGGAAGACCCTGCACCACCTGAGGAAAATCAGGACAATGGCGGCGGTGAAAATACTGAAAATACAGAAAACACAGAAAACCAGGAAAATTCCGAATCCTCAGACGATGGCGGCGAGAGCAGTGAAAGTAGTGAAAGCAGCGAGGATAGCGGAGAAAACAGTGAAGAAAGTTCCGGAGACGGAGGATAAATTAAGCCCCATTACAGCATAAAAACTGTAATGGGGTATATTTATAAAAAACTCTTGCGCTTTAAACCACCAAAGTGTATAATTGTATACAATTATTGATGCTAACGAAATATAGGAGGAAGTAAAGCTATGTCATACGTAGATGAAGTCTACAACTACGTTGTAGAGAAAAACCCGGCTCAGCCTGAGTTCCATCAGGCAGTTAAGGAAGTGCTTGAGTCACTTCGTGTTGTTATTGAGGCTAATGAAGAGGAGTATCGTAAGGACGCTCTCCTTGAGAGACTTGTAACTCCTGAGAGACAGATCCTTTTCAGAGTACCATGGGTTGATGACAAGGGACAGGTACAGGTTAACAACGGTTTCCGTATCCAGTTCAATTCAGCAATCGGACCTTACAAGGGAGGACTTCGTTTCCATCCTTCAGTAAACCTTGGTATCATCAAGTTCCTTGGCTTTGAGCAGATCTTCAAGAACTCACTTACAAGCCTTCCAATCGGCGGTGGTAAGGGTGGATCTGACTTCGATCCTAAGGGCAAGTCTGACAGAGAAGTAATGGCATTCTGCCAGAGCTTTATGACAGAGCTTTTCAGACATATCGGTGCTGACACAGACGTACCTGCCGGAGATATCGGTGTAGGCGGACGTGAGATTGGCTTTATGTACGGACAGTACAAGAGAATCAGAGATACATACGAGGGTGTTCTTACAGGTAAGGGACTTACATACGGCGGATCACTTGCTCGTACACAGGCTACAGGATACGGCCTTCTTTACCTCACAGAGGAGCTTCTTAAGTGCAACGGCTCTGACATCAAGGGCAAGACAGTAGCTGTATCAGGTGCAGGTAACGTTGCTATCTACGCTATCGAGAAGGCTCAGCAGCTCGGTGCTAATGTTGTTACATGTTCAGATTCAACAGGCTGGATCTATGATCCTGAAGGAATCGATGTAGCTCTTCTTAAGGAAGTTAAGGAAGTTAAGAGAGCAAGACTTACAGAGTATGCAGCTGCAAGAAGCTCAGCAGAGTACCACGAGGGCAAGGGTGTTTGGTCAGTTAAGTGTGACGTTGCTCTTCCTTGCGCAACTCAGAACGAGCTCCTTCTTGACGATGCTAAGCAGCTGGTTGCTAACGGCGTTCAGGCTGTATGTGAGGGTGCTAACATGCCTACATCTATCGAGGCTACAGAGTACCTCCAGAGCAACAAGGTTCTCTTTGTTTGTGGTAAGGCTTCAAACGCAGGTGGTGTTGCAACATCAGCTCTTGAGATGAGCCAGAACAGCGAGAGACTTTCATGGACCTTCGAAGAGGTTGATGCTAAGCTTAAGCAGATCATGGTTAACATCTATCACAACATTGATGACGCAGCAAGAAAGTACGGCATGGAAGGCAACTACGTTGCAGGTGCTAACATTGCAGGCTTCCTTAAGGTTGCTGAAGCTATGAAGGCTCAGGGTATTGTTTGATAACAAGCTTCATAAATGAATAAAAATATATCCTCCGGTAATTTCTTACCGGAGGATTTTTTATTTATTGCTTTATTATTCTTTAGCAGATTCTTTTAATAGCTTTTGTATCTCACCTTCTGTATCAAGAGCCATAACCTTGGCTGCAAGATCGTCGGCTTCCTGCTTGGTCCACTTGGAGATGATGCATCTCGCGGTAAGAACAAGAACAGGATTTACTGAAAACTCAGTAAGACCAAAGGAGATGAGAAGAGGTATCATAAGCGGATCTGCAGCTGCTTCTCCGCACATTCCAACAGGTATTCCCGCTTCAACGCCGCACTCTATTATGTGCTTTATGGAGCGAAGAACCGATGGCTGGAAGGTTGAGTAGAGATATGCAACATCTGCATTTCCTCTGTCAACGCTCATGGTGTACTGTGTTAAGTCATTGGTACCGATTGAGAAGAAGTCCGACTCTTTTGCAAGAAGATCAGCGATGAGAGAAGCAGAAGCTGTCTCGATCATGCAGCCAATCTCGATATCCTTGTCATAGGCTATACCGTTTGCATCGAAGTCTTTCTTGATCTCTGCAACCATCTCTTTTACTGCACGAATTTCTTCTACGCAGGTTACGAGAGGAACCATGATCTTAACCTTACCGAAAGCGCTGGCTCTCACAATAGCACGAAGCTGGATCATGTAGTTGTCTCTGTTTCCGAGACAGTACCTTACAGCTCTGTATCCGAGGAAAGGATTCTCTTCCTTCTTGATGTTGAGGTAAGGAATATCCTTGTCTCCTCCAACATCCAGAGTTCTGATTATAACAGGCTTGCCACCAAGAGTCTCAGCTGCTTCTTTATAAGCTGCAAACTGCTCGTCCTCTGTGGGCATCTTGGTGTTGTCCATGAACAGGAACTCTGAGCGGAAAAGACCTACACCTTCACCGTCACATTCAACAGCCTTCTTGGCATCTTTTGGAGTTCCGATGTTGCAGAAGAGTTCGAGATTAATTCCATCTGCAGTCACAGTCTCTTTTCCAAGGAAGCCCTTGAGCTCAGCCTGTTTCTTGATGTAATCCTCGCGCTTTATGATGTACTGTGAAAGAATGTCTCCCTCAGGATTGATGTAAACATTTCCTTCTGTTCCGTCTACAATAGCAGTGTCCTTGTCTTTTACAAGGGTTGTAATGTCAGGAACGGAGAGTACTGCGGGAATTTCCAGAGCCCTTGCAAGGATAGCGGAGTGGGAGGTCTTGCCTCCAACCTCTGTTATGATACCTGCTACGTTTTCCTTGACTATCTGTGAAGTCATGGAAGGAGTCAGGTCTCTTGCAACCAGGATGGTTCCCGGTGCAACCTTGCTGATATCAATGTCTTCAATCCCAAGAAGGATCTTGAGAAGGCTGACCTTGATATCGCTGATATCTGAAGCTCTCTGACGCATCATGTCATCATCCATTTTGGAGAACATTCCGATGAACATGTCGCAGACAGCTTCTACAGCAGACTCCGCGCACTGACCTGCGGCGATCATCTTACCCATTTCTCCGGACATGGAGGGGTCAGACATCATTACAAGGTGTCCCTCAAGGATCTCAGCCTCTTTGGGACCGATGCGCTTTCTGATATCCTCAGCCATTTCAGCAGTTTCTTTTTTGAACTGCTCAACAGCCTTGTCAAAGCGCGCTTTTTCGCTTTCTGTGTCTTCTACTTTGACAGCATCGTACTTGAGCTCGTGCTCAGTAATAACACAGATGCTGCCGATTCCGATTCCGCGGGATGCGGCGATTCCAACATACATTTAGATTCTACCTTTCATCAATTCATAAGGAAGTTCTGCTCTCGGACGCGGTCCTCGCCAGAACGACTAATCTCACTAAACTCGACAAGACCTCGTCAAGTGATATTAGTCTCCTAATCCACTCTCAACAAGTTCAATAGCTTTCTTAAGTGCATCCTGTTCGTCAGCGCCGTCGCACTGGATCTCAATCTCAGCGCCGCACTTGATGCAAGCGCTCATAAGCATCATAACGCTCTTTGCATCATATGCTGTTCCGTTAAAGACAACCTTTACATCACTTGCAAAGGGAGTCATGGCCTGTGAAAAGACACTTGCCGGACGCATGTGCATTCCCTGTTCGTTTGTTACTGTGATTTTCTGTGATACCATAATCTGTTTTTTCCTTTCTGTTAATCAAACAATAATAAAGCTGTCAGTTTATTTTATGCTTCCTGAGCATTCTTTTTAAGAATACCAAGAAGAAGACATCCTACTGCAGATCCTACTAAAAGAGCTACCAGGTACATTGCAACGTTTCCTACTACAGGGAATACGAAGATTCCGCCGTGAGGTGCCATAAGTGTGCACTTGAAGGCCATTGAGAGAGCACCGGCAACTCCTGATCCAACAAGGAGTGAAGGAATTACATGGAGAGGATCGGCTGCTGCGTAAGGGATAGCACCCTCTGTGATGAATGAGAGACCCATGATGAAGTTTACAGGGCCGGACTTTCTCTCAGCTGCAGTAAATTTGTTCTTGAAGAAGATGGTTGCAAGAGCGATGGCAATAGGAGGAACCATTCCGCCTACCATGATTGCTGCCATGATCATGTAACCTGTCTCGTTCTGGTTAGCAAGTGAAGCAAGACCGAATGCGTAAGCAGCCTTGTTGAGAGGGCCACCCATGTCTGTTGCCATCATTGCTCCAAGAAGAGCACCAAGGATGATGATCGATCCGCTTGACATTCCTGTAAGAACACCTGAGATCCAAGCGTTAAGTGCACCAACAACAGGATTGATGAGGCACATAACAAGACCGATGAGAAGTGTTCCGATGAGCGGGTAGATAAGTACAGGCTTGATTCCCTCAAGAGCAGGAGGAAGAACCTCACATACCTTGCGAAGACCAAGAACGATGTAACCACCTACAAAACCTGCTACAAGAGCACCGAGGAAAGCTGAAGGAACGTCGCCTCCGGGAGCTGCGAATGTAGCACCGGTTGATGCAAGATAACCACCTACGAAACCAACTGCAAGACCGGGACGGTCAGCAATACTCTGTGCAATAAAGCCTGCAAGAATAGGAAGCATGAAGCCGAATGCAGCGCCGCCGATTGACTTAAACCATGCAGCTACAGGTGTGTTTGAACCAAAGTTACTTGGATCGATTGAGTAGTCATCCAAAAGGAATGCGATAGCAATAAGGATACCGCCACCGATAACGAATGGAAGCATATGTGATACACCGTTCATAAGGTGCTTGTATGCTTTTCTTCCTGCACTCTCATTTGATGTTGTCTCTGACTTGGTAACTGCGCCTGTGTGATGGTAAACAGTAACGTCACCTGCCTGAGCCTTCTTGATGAGATCTTCAGGACCGTGGATGGCTTCCTTGGTAGAAGCGATGATAACCTTCTTACCATCGAATCTTCCCATTTCGATGTTCTTGTCAGCTGCTACGATAACAGCATCAGCATCTGCGATTTCTGCTGCTGTAAGGACATCCTTTGCTCCGCCTGAACCGTCTTTTTCTACCTTGATGTCAATGCCCATCTCTTTAGCCTTGAGCTCAAGAGCCTCGGCTGCCATGAAGGTGTGAGCAATTCCAGTAGGACATGCTGTAACACCAACGAGCTTTCTGATGGAAGGAGCAGCAGGAGCAGCAGCGGCTGCTTTCTTCTGAGCTTCTTCAGCATCCTTTGCAGCTTCCTTACTATCAATTATAGCAAGGAATTCATCGGCTGTTTTAGCATCGATGAGCTTTTGTGAAAAACTCTGATCCATGAGAAGTGTCATCAGCTTTGAGAGCACTTCAAGATGTGTGTCTGCTGCTGTATCAGGTGCAGCTATCATAAAGAAGAGCTTACTTGGGTTTCCGTCAAGTGACTTGTAATCAATTCCTGCAGGAATTGTCATTGCAGTAACACCTGCTGTTGCTACAGCTGCTGACTTTCCGTGAGGAACTGCGATTCCCATGCCAACTGCTGTTGAACCCTTTTCTTCTCTTGCGAGGATTGCTTTCTTAAACTCCTCCGCATCCTTTAAGTTACCAACCTTTGAATGAAGCTCGATGAGCTTGTCGATTGCTGCATTCTGGTCAGCGGCATCTACGCCGAGCGCAATGCCATCCTTTCTTAGTAAATCTGTGATTTTCATAGACCCTCCTTTTGGCTTTTTGCCGTCATAGTATCCCCTTTACAAAATCTTTTCCTCTTTAAAGATTTTTATAAAGCTCTAGAATTGCTTCTCCTGTGGCGAGATCGTCTGAGAAAGCAGTAGCTGATCCTGCTGCAGTACCCATCTTAAGAGCTTCCTCATAACTCTTATTCTTAAAGTACCCTGCGATGAAACCTGCTACCATTGAATCTCCTGCACCAACGGAATTTTTAACTTTGCCCTTTGGAACTCCGATGCGGAACTTTTCTCCGGTCTCGGCTATGAGCATTGCTCCGTCACCTGCCATAGAAATAAGTACGTTCCTTGCACCAAGCTCCTGGAGCTTTTTGGCATAGAATTCAATCTCGTCATCAGTCTTAAGCACTGTGCCAAACATCTCACCAAGCTCGTGATTATTTGGCTTTATTAAGAATGGATGATATTTAAGGACATTCTTTAAAAGATCCTTTGTCGCATCCACAACGACATCAACTTTTTTATCTGCAACCAGAGCGATGAGCTTTTCATAAACATCGTTTGGAAGAGAATTCGGAATGCTGCCGGCTAAGATGATCATGTCACCGTCTTTAAGAGCAGCGACCTTGTCAAAGAGCTTATTCCTGGCATCTTCAGGAATTTTGGGCCCCTGAGCGTTTATCTCTGTTTCGGCTTCGCCCTTGATCTTTACATTGATCCTGGAGATTCCTTCATCCAGCTGGATGAAATCTGCGATGATACCTTTTCCGATAACGCTTTCCTCAATAGCCTTACCGGTAAAGCCTGCAGTGAATCCAAGAGCAGTGCTCTCAAGACCGAGGTTTTTAAGAATTGTTGAGACATTAATGCCTTTGCCACCAAAGTAACAGTCTTCGGAATCTGAACGATTGGTCATCCCCGGAAGGAGCTTGTCGTTCATTCTTACGATGTAATCAATGGCAGGATTAAATGTAACCGTATAAATCATTTGTGCCTCCCTTTTTATTCAACTACCTTGATAATGGTCTTACTGTGGTAGTTCTTGCCGACTTCTTTGTCGGTGATTATGCAGCAACTGGAAATGTCTGCAAAAGTAACTGAACTTATCTGTCCAAACTTGCTGTGATCAGCAAGGATGTAGGAGATATAAGCGTGCTTCACCGCTTCCTCTTTTACAAGAGCTTCATCCACGTCCGGGGTGGTGTAGCCTGCATTTATTGAGATACCGTTGGTTCCCATGAAAGCCTTGGTGAAGTGGTACTTCCTGATGCCTTCAATACAGTCGGGGCCGATTATGGCCTCTGTGGATGCCTTGCATCTTCCGCCGATTATCATGGTATTCAGGTTCTTCTCGAGGAGCTTCTTGGCATGGACAATACCGTTGGTGATGTATTTAGCCTTGGTGTTGTCTATATACTTGATCATCTCCAGGGTGGTGGTACCTGAGTCAATGTAAACGAAGTCGTCATCATTTATCAGCGAAGCTGCATACTTACTTATGAGGTCTTTTTCCTCGACATTTAATGTGGCCTTGGCTGATACTGTGGGCTCGAGTGTGTTTACATCACTTGCTGAAAGAGATGTGGCACCACCGAAGACCTTTAAGATCTTCCGTTCATCATGAAGGACGGATAAGTCTCTTCTGATGGTGGCTGCCGAAGCATCAAACTCTTCCATGAGCTCGTTTACCGTGACGGCATTTTTTTCGTTTATATATGAAACTATCAGATCTCTGCGTTCCTGAGTGAGCATATAACCCTCCAAACAAAAGTCAGCTATCTTATAAATTGAGGATAACACCATAAAAAATCAAAATCAATCAAAATAAATCACAAATAATCAATAAACTTTTTATAAAATAATCACAAATTAATATAAAATGATAAAAATCAATCAACAAAAAAGCATCAAATGATCACTCCTGAAATCATCGTATATTCTAAAAAAAGCATAAAGCTTTGCTTATAACCGTATATCTGCCTTTACAAAAGCTCCCCAAATAAACTAAAATAGAAGAGGATTCTGTACAAATGACATATTGGAGGTGACTGACTTTGGAAGAATTTATGCTGAACAATGAACAGATTGATATTCTCGGTGAGATTGCAAATATCAGTATGGGTAACTCAGCAACAACCCTTAGTATGATGGTCAATAAAAAGGTAGACATCACTACTCCCAATGTTAAGGTCATTAAGAGAAGCGAAGCTCTCGATGACTATGAAAAGACATGCATTTTTGTTCAGATTCATTATGTAAAGGGACTTCAGGGCAACAATGTGCTTGTCCTTAAGGAGCATGATGTAAAGGTTATGACCGACCTTATGATGGGCGGAGACGGCACAAATACATCAGGTGATATCACCGATCTTCATCTTTCAGCAGCCTCTGAAGCTATGAACCAGATGATGGGAACCTCTGCAACCAGCCTTTCATCAATGCTGGGAGTTGCTACTGATATCAGTACACCTATTGTTAATCAGATAGATGTAGAGAGTATTAAAGTTTTTGAAAAAATGTTTGATACTACTTACGATAAATTTGTTAAAATAGCATTTAGGATGACCATAGGAAATCTTATCGATTCCATTATGGTCCAGCTTTATCCAGTGGATTTTGCAGTGGATATGTGCAACAAATTTATGAGTAAAGGAAAATAAAGTATCAAATGAATAAGGCAGAAACACTAGAGATCAAGAAACAGTTTACACAGGAGAGATGCACTATCGACCACATTTGCGGATGCTATGTGGACCATGAAAAGAATAAGAAGCTATCCTTCAGGAAGGCCTTTGGCCAGCTGCCTGAAGAGGAGACTTTCAAGTATCTGGATATATTCCAGCACACTCTGACAGGAACCTTTGGCAAAAATCTAATAAGTCTTGAGTTTCCGCTTGACCAGGAGATGCCTGGAGGTACTCAAGACTTTCTTTTGACCTTAAGAAACTCTAAGCTTGAGGATGACGAGCTGGTTGATGAGTGCTATGACAAGATCATCGCCAACTATGTCAACGGTGAGAATTATTACATTATCCTTGTTCATGCAGCCTACGATGTTCCGGGTATTACAAGGGACGGCATAGAGATGGAAGATGCCTCGGATAATGTTTATGACTACATCCTTTGCAGTATCTGTCCCGTTAAGCGTTCAAAGGCAGGTCTTGGCTATAACGAATCCGAAAACGTGATTGAGGAAAGATACAGGGACTGGGTCGTTGAAGGCCCGGTGAAAGGATTTCTTTTCCCGGCGTTTATAGAGAGAAACACAGATATTCACAATATGCTTTACTTCACCAAAAAGCCCGAGGATCTTCAGCCCGAATTTGTTGAGGCGATGTTTGGCGGAAGAGCTCCGATATCTGCTCCCGAGCAGAAGGATATCTTTGATGCAGTCGTGCAGGAAACCATAGGTGAAGATGCCGACTACGACATAATGAAGAATGTTCATGACAACCTCAATCAGATGATCGAGGATCACGCAGAGGATGCGGAGCCGTTAGAGCTCACCAAAAATGATGTGAAGCAGCTTCTTTCAGACAGTGGTGTATCTCAGGAGCGCCTGGGATATTTTGACGAGAACTATATAAAGTGCGCAGGAGATGAGGACTATCCTCTGCTCGCAAGCAATATAGCTCATACAAAGAAATTCGACATTGAAACCCCCGATGTTGTCATCAAGGTTAAACCCGACAGAACAGACCTTGTTGAGTCAAGAATTGTTGACGGAAGACAGTGTCTTGTTATTGAAGTGGATGATCATATTGAGGTCAATGGTATCAATGTCAGAACATTTATGAACAAGTGATATGATCCATACCCTCTTAAATTTTATTCAAGTTAATAATGCTGAAATGTGCGAAATCAAAGAGTATTTCGATATTTGCAGCGATGAGATAGACAAACGTAATCTGTTCATGTTGCGCAGAGTGTGTATGTACACTTCTCTGGTATACCTGGGCATGATTGCTTTGGCCTTTATGATTGTGCCCGGATTTAAAATGAATCCCGGGCACATTGCGATTATTCCGGTGCTTGTTGTGTATATGTTCATCAATTCATATACAAGGAAAAGGAATGATATCGTCGGGCCTATGGCAAGAGCTATATGCCTTTGTTATTATGCTCTGATGCTGATCTGTTTGATAGCTGTAGATCTGTCCTATACTACCAGGCCGGCTTTATGGCTGCCCTTGTGTCTAATGGTCTATTCGGTCATCTACATTGACAGGCTCTTTATGTATGGTATCGAAGAAACTATCGCAGTTGTTATATATGCTGTCATTTCATACCAAAAAAAAGCATACCCGCAGTTTATAAATGAACTGTACATGATCATAGCTGCCTATGTCCTTTCTTTGATAATCGGGAGAATCATCCTTGGTGTAAGAAGTAAGGAAGGACTTGCCATGGCTGAAGTCAGAAGATTCAGCAAGGTGGACAAGCTTACCAATGTTCTCAACAAAGGAGCTTTGGTGTCTGAAATAGACAACTATTTCAATCACAGAAGGGAAAACATTCCCTGTGCAATGTGTATCTTTGATGTGGATGATTTTAAGCAGGTCAATGATGGAATAGGACACGGCGGCGGAGATATACTCCTTGAGCATGTGGGAGACCTTCTTTTAAAGAGCTTTAGACCCTCTGATATCATCGGAAGATTCGGCGGAGATGAGTTCGTTGTATTTATGCCTAACATGAAAGAGATTTCTCTTGTTGAATTCAGGTGCAAATCTCTTCAGATGATGCTCAGTAATTTTACCATTGATGATAAAGGCCCATTTACCTTAAGTATCGGAGCTATTGTAGATAAAGGCGGACACAGCCGTGACGAAGTGTTCAGAATGGCGGATGATGCCCTCTATAAGTCCAAGATAGGCGGCAAAAACAAATGCAGTTCCTGGGTTGTGGATAAGGATACTAAGTTTACACGGCCGGTAATGGTTTTCCTTACATCACTGGATGAAGAAAATGCACTGATACTTTTTAAGGAAGAATCAGACAGATTCGATATTCTTTCCTGCAATGACAACGATGAAGCCATCGGATACATCAGCCAGTACCATAACGATATTAAGATAGTTGTGGTTGAAGTAAATGATGAGAGCCTCATGGGAGGCCTTGCGATCAGATATATAAAGGAGAGGGAGTTCTTCAGATCAATTCCTGTCCTTGCTGTTGTAAGTAACGATGACACCATTTCGCTGGCAAAAGAGTTCGGCGCAGATGCTGTTTTGAAGACAGATGATCCTAATGAAACATTTGCACTTACAATAAAAGAGCTTTCGGGTGTATGATAGTATAGCTATTTACTTATAGAAGGGAAGACATAAATGTTAAAGACACTACTATCGCAGGTTAAGCAGTACAAACTTGCATCCATTCTCACTCCGCTGTGTATGATCGGCGAAGTAATCTGTGAGATGATCATTCCTGTTCTCATGGCGGGAATAGTGGATAAGGGTATCTACGGTAATAACATGGGATATATCTTTTCCACCGGAGGAAAGATGATCGTCATCGCTGTTTTGGGACTTCTGGCAGGACTTTTGGGAGCCTATTACGGTTCCATGGCATCCACCGGATTTGCCAAAAACTTAAGAAAGGCCATGTTTGATAACATTCAGACCTTTTCTTTTTCCAACATCGATAAATTCTCAACTTCAGGTCTTGTGACAAGACTTACCACCGATGTTTCCAACATTCAAAATGCATATATGGTTATCCTCAGAATGGCTATGAGAGCACCGGCATCTATGATCGTTGCCATGGTCATGAGCTTTATCATCAGCCCTGAGCTTGCAAGAATATATCTGGGAGCCGTAATATTCCTGGCTGTTGTTGCAATTCTTCTCATGAGAAGAGCTACCAGATACTTCAAGCAGGTGTTTGAAAAGTACGACGAACTCAATGAGAGCGTACAGGAAAATGTATCAGCCATCAGAGTTGTTAAGGCTTATGTAAGGGAAGACTATGAGAACGCCAAGTTCAAGAAAGCTGCCCTTAATATCTACAACATGTTCGTCAAGGCAGAAGGAAATGTTGTATACGTATCTCCTTTAATGACAGGAACTGTTTACGTATGCATTCTTCTTATCAGCTGGTTCGGCGCGCACATGATCGTTGCCGGAAATCTCTCAACAGGAAGCCTTATGAGCCTTCTTACATACTGCATGAGTATCCTTATGAGCCTTATGATGCTGGCTATCATATTTGTAATGATGACCATGGCTGAGGCAAGCGGAAAGCGTATTGCAGAGGTTATCGAGGAGAAAGCCGATCTTACAAATCCCGAGAATCCTGTAATGGAAGTTGCGGACGGAAGCATCTCTTTTGACCATGTATATTTCTCATACAATAAGAGTTCTGACGAACCTGTGTTAAAAGACATTACTCTTGATATAAGGTCCGGTGAAACGATAGGTATCATCGGAGGAACGGGTTCAGCCAAGTCATCCCTTATAAACCTTATCAGCAGACTCTATGATGTTACTGACGGCTCCGTAAAGGTCGGCGGAGTGGACGTAAGGGACTACGATATGGAGACCTTAAGAGACCAGGTATCTGTGGTTCTACAAAAGAATGTCCTGTTCTCCGGAACTATTCTTGATAACCTCAGGTGGGGCGATAAGAATGCTACTGAAGAAGATGCAAAAAGAGCCTGTGAAATGGCCTGTGCAGATGAGTTTATTGAGAAGATGCCTGATGGCTATAACACAGTTATAGAGCAGGGTGGAACCAATGTATCAGGCGGACAGAGACAGAGACTCTGTATTGCAAGAGCTCTTTTAAAGAAGCCTCGCATACTGATTCTGGACGATTCAACAAGTGCCGTAGATACTGCTACGGATGCCAAGATCAGAAAAGCATTTGCTACGATGATCCCCGGTACCACCAAGCTTATAATTGCCCAGCGTATCAGTTCGGTTCAGGATTGTGACCGTATAATCGTTATGGATGATGGTAAGATCAACGGCTTTGCAAGCCATGATGAACTTCTTAAGACCAACGAGATCTACAGAGAAGTTTACGAGTCACAGACCGGAGTAAGCGGAGATGCTGATTTTGATTCAGCTTCAGGGCAGTAATTGGAGGTAGAACATGGCAGAGACAAAAGCTATTAACGCAGGGCCAAGAGGCGGAGCAAAACGCGGAATGCCAAGGCCCAAGATAGATAATCCCGGTAAGCTCTTTAAAAGGCTTATGGGATATGTATTCAAGTTTTATCCGATACACATGCTGGTGATCGTGCTGTGCATAGTGCTGACAGTATTTTCATCGGTTCAGGGAACTCTTTTTACAAGGACGCTGATCGATTCCTACATTCAGCCGATGCTTGATCATCACAGTAATGACTATGGACCTCTTTTGGGAGCCATGGGAAGAGTTGCGATATTCTACGGACTGGGTGTTCTGGCGGCCTTTGTTCAGGCAAAGGTAATGATCTATATAAACCAGGGGACACTTAGAAGACTCAGGGAAGAGCTGTTCGTTCATATGGAATCTCTTCCGATCAAGTACTTTGACACACATGCCCACGGCGATATCATGTCGATCTACACAAACGATATTGATGCCTTGAGGCAGATGATAAGCCAGAGTATTCCTCAGCTCCTCAGCAGTGCCATCACCATTGTTTCAGTGCTGGCATCCATGATCGTTCTCAGCATTCCGCTTACCATAGTTACGCTTCTCATGGT
>JAEEGF010735756.1_pt1 | contig 15811 bp, 14 predicted proteins | sample 9134171 | NCBI WGS metagenome assembly JAEEGF01 (sample SAMN16246542, study PRJNA631951) | gut metagenome | biome: gut microbiome; feature: rumen; material: AP-attached | host: Bos | place: Iran: Karaj | collected 2018-10
TTCAGAAAGATCTGGGCGCTTTGAAATAGATGCAACCACATCGCCATGATTAGCAAAAACTGCAAGCCACTTTCCCATTCCATCAGGAGTGCGACGAACAAATCTTGTATCTACCTTGTGATTATTAAGCTTGTCTAAAACTCCTGTACCGATACCGCTATCATCAACAAGGCTGACAAATGTAGGTCTAAGCTCTACATTGGCAATATCCTCAACAACATTTCTACTAACACCACCGTGAACTTCCTCTACTGTACCAACATTTCTACCTGCTGGTATGTAGCTGGCTGTAGAATGTCCTTTAATATCAATAAAAACTGCTCCTAGTACTACGATTCCCATGAAATTTATACTCCTTTAAAAAAATAGTATCATTGATTATAGCACTACGTGTTATAATAGCAAATAATTGTGTTAAAAAAATGAGGTATAAAATGATTAAAGTCGACTTAATTACTGGATTTCTGGGAAGTGGCAAGACTACTTTTCTTAAAAAATATGCAAGACATTTTATGGACCAGGGACAGCGTGTAGGCATCCTGGAAAATGATTACGGTGCTGTAAATGTAGATATGCTTTTGCTCAATGAACTTCGTGGAGACAATTGTGAGCTTGAAATGGTAGCCGGTGGCTGCGATGCAGACTGCCACAAGCGCCGCTTCAAAACAAAGCTTATTTCCATGGGAATGAGTGGCTACGACAGGGTAATCATTGAACCATCCGGCATTTTTGATGTGGACGAATTCTTCGATTCTCTGAGGGACGAGCCTTTGGACAGATGGTATGAAATCGGAAATGTTATCACAATAGTTGATGCGAAGCTGGACGAAAATCTTTCAGAGGATTCAGATTTCTTTTTAGCATCACAGATAGCAAATGCAGGTGTCATAGTTTTAAGCAGAAGTCAGCTTACAGATGAAACTCATATTGCTGCTACTATTTCACATTTGAAGACAGCTGCAGAAAAAGCAAAGCTTGATAAAAATATTGATTCTATCGTATTTGCAAAAGATTGGAAAGATCTTACAGATGATGATTTTGACAGAATCTCAAACAGTGGCTACAGCACCCATTCTTATATAAAGAAGCTTGGTACAGATGATGCCGCTTACAAGACCCTCTACTTCCTGGAGCTTCCTATGAAGAAGGATGGCCTTAAAGATAAAATCGACACACTTATGTCTGATCCAGCATTTGGAAAAATCTTCAGAGCAAAGGGATTTTTCAAGGAAGATGACCAGTGGTACCAGTTCAATGCCACAAAGGAAGATTTTGAGTTTACCCAGATGCCAGTTGGCCAGCAGGTGTTCATTATCATCGGAGAAGAAATTAACGAAGCAAAGGTAAAAGAATATTTCAATGCATAAAGGAAGGGTGGATTCCAGATTACGGAATCCACCCTTATTAAATGGAAGAATACTAATTAGCATATTTGTATGTACCAACTGTACTCTTATTCCCTGAATTACCTGAGATGTAATATCCCAGTCCATCTACAAAGCCTGAATTAATATCAACAGTCTGTCTGCCATTTCCATCTGAGAAAATCAATCCCTTAATATCCTTTGGAATCTTTGCAGAATAAACTGCCTCATTATACTCATTTTGTTTTACATAAGTTGCAGCCTTTCCTGGCCATCCTGTATTATCACTGCCACCCCAGGTGTACACATACACGTTGCTCCAGTTAACGTTGTTTGAGAAGTAAACTGTGATTTCATTCTCAATTGGAGGTGTAGGTGTTGGTGTTGGTGTTGGTGTTGGAGTTGGTTCTCCCTCCTTAAGTAAAACAGCAATACCTGTTGATCCAACGTGACCTCTGATATTTGATCCATCTACTGTAAATGTACTTCCACTTACAAGATCCTTATATGTACCATTTCTAAGTGTGCTTCCAGGATTTGTAACATACACATCACGATTAGAACCTGAGCCTAAAACAAGTGTAGCACCTGACTGTCTTGCTACAATAGCTACATTTCCATATGTAGAATAGTATTCCTTCTCGCCTGCACACTGGTTATGAAGCTTATTTACTGCAGCAACTTCAGGGCTTGTAAAGTGTGTGCTTCCCTTTTCGCCAACCTTGATTGCTGTCTTTTCTTTAGCATATGGTCTTGAGAAGTAAAGTGCTGATGAATTTGCTTTTGAACCAAGGATTGCATATGCTCTGTCAACTTTATTCTGGTCGATGTACTTAGTCCAGCCGCCCTCACCCTGTGAGTGATTAGAATATGTATCGTGGCTTTCTGCAAAGTAAACAATCTCATTATCTTCGATACCATTTACTGTTGTCCAATAACCATAGCTGCTTGGAACAGAACCCTGATTTAAAGCACTCATTACTGTAGCACTATAAACTGAATCAGTTACAGACATATAATCTGTGTACTCACTCATAAGTCTGTCTGCATATGAACCATTGCCTGTTACAGGCTGATCAAGAATCTCACCATAATTGAAAATTGAATTATCAATTACATTTCTCCAGAAGCTACAATTCTCTGATGGAAGTGAGATATGCTTTGCTGCATCCCATCTGATTCCATCAACTCCGTCTGACTTAAGCTGAGAAATGTAACTCTTTACTTTATTCTGAACATAAGGATCCTCTGAATTGATATCTGGCATACCGATATCTCTGTGAGTAATCTGATGACGATTGTTGTAATCAATACCGCCCCACTCATTATGCCAGTGACTTGAATCCTTAAGGGTACCATCGATGTTTGCGTGATCACCAGCAAGATGATTTGCTACCACATCTACTACAACCTTGATTCCATATTTGTCAGCTTCCTGGCAAAGTCTTCTTAAATCATTTTCTGAACCAAGACCTGCATCGCTAACATAGAAACCATTTGGCTGATAAAGCATATACCAGATTCCACCTCTTGAACAGCTTGCTGCCTGTGCTGGCGAAGTCTGAACTGTAGAAAAACCTGCCTTTGCAATGTTTGGAAGTTCATCAATTATCTGCTGATAAGTCCAGTCAAAGCAATGTAAAATATTGCCGTCTTTAATATTACTCTGGAGGCCGTACTCATTTAACTGTGCAGCCTCTGCTGTCTGTGAAGACCAATTAAAACCACTGAATAAAAGACCAGCGGCCATCAAAAGCGATAAAACCTTATAACCTTTTCTCCTGTTTAACATTCTAACCTCCAAAATTTTCAATACATTATATTAGGGTCCCCATTTTAGTGCGCAAACGGTTTCGCATTTACCGGTATTTTGGAAACGGTTCCAGCACTTTTCGATATTTAAAATAGCTGATAATACTCATCCGTGTCAATAATCTTTGTCATTTTCGGAAACAATAACAATTATTGAATATACATTTTGTCTATTATTTCATTATTCTTGCGCAACTCAAGCGCAACAAATCCCTAAAATTTGCAATAAAAAGAGGACCTATACAGGTCCTCAAAATGTACTATTCAATTATGTTAAGAGCAGTTAATTCCAAGCTTGATGCCTACTCCATCATCTCTAATGCCCTGATAATTATCAAAAATTATCTTAATCTCCTCTGCTGAAAAGTCTGGAAAACTCTTACAAAGTGTCTCCAAATCCATTCCACAGCTACACATAGCTTCTATAGCTCTTTTGTCCTGATCTTTTATCATAACCAGACCCCCTTTACAAAAATCAATCCAACACCAAATGGATTACACTAACTATATTATGGTTTTGAAAAGAAAGTCAATGCTTCAATTGTGAACTTTTATCTCTTCAAAAATACCGTTATCTGTCGTTGCAGTATTCTCAAGGAATTCTCGATATTGCCCCCATTATAAATTAGCTCATTTATTTCATTGTCAGCCAAAGCCAGAGCATCATTGTACTTTGAAAACTTTGGTGTGACCGCTCCATACTCAATCATTTTACCGAGGACAATGTTGTCGATTACCTTTTCATTCTTCTCCATATCCTCAGCCAATATATCTGCTGTTGCCTGAGATTCTGTTACATTTCGCAAAGCTGAGGCCGCCTGGGAATATTCAAAAATCTCTGACTGTGTCTGTTCATCATAGGTCATAAGCTTTAGGAATTCCCAAGCCAATCTGTCTTTACTGGTACTGTTGCTTATGCCCATTAGAAGTGTATTCACCGCAGAAACATTTCCACCATTAGGTCCTGCTGGAAGTGTGATGCAGTCCCACTGGAATTTTCTGTATTTCTTAATTCTGTAAGGATAAGTTTTGTAGGTACGATAATCGGTAAAAGGAAGTGGCATAAATGCCACCATTCCCGCATCGAAATCATCCTTTGTTACTCTGGTTCCCATATTCAAATCCGAGATTTTCTTGGTAAACTTTACCGCTTCTACCACCTTCTCATCATTGAAATAACTCTTTGTTCCATTTTCATTGAAAAGGCTGGCGCCATTAGAATAAACAGCCTCCGTCCAGCCATAATTGTAAGTCCCAAACTGATCTAAGATTCCATCACCATCCAAATCCTTTGTGACCTTGCTGCAGATTTCGTACATATCATCCCAGGTCCAGTCATTCTCCGGAACATACAATCCTTCTCTGTTAAGAAGAGATTTATTCACGAACATCAACGTAGGAACTGTCTCGTAAGGAAGAGCATACTGTCTCCCCTGATACTGTCCTGCTTTTAAGGATGTCTGATAGTATTTTCCAGTGTGAAATGAGGAATCATTCTTTATGAGATAATCCAGGTTCTTCATCACTCCAAGCTCAGCAAATTCGTTGAAATCTTCTCCAAGAACTAGGAAAACATCTGCCTCATCACCATTCAGTACTTTTCGTGAAAACCACTCCGAGTAATCTTCTTTTCTTATACCACTGTAATAATGAACCTTCACCCCAGGATGAGACTCCTCAAAACGCTCTATAGCCTCATCAATAATTACATAGGAATTGGCATTAGCCACATCCCAGTAACTGCCTGCAAAGATTGCTACTTCCAGCGTACTATTCTTCTTTTTCTCATATATCAGGAACCCGGCAGCCATAACAGCCAGCACTACAATTCCTGCTATAATTCTCTTCTTGTATTTAGCCATTTAATACCCCAATTACTGATTAACAATCCCAGCCTGTACTGCCCAAATTGCCAGCTGAGTTCTGTCTCGCAAATCAAGTTTATCCAAAATGGTACTTATATAATTTCTAACTGTTCCCTCTGACAGATTAAGATTTTTTGCAATCTCCTTATTTGATGCGCCGTATTGAACCTGCTCAATTACCTTCCACTCAGTCTTTGTAATGTGAGCCTCCACCTTTTTATCCACTTCTATCTTCAGGTTTTGATTTGCCATCTGATTGAAAAGCATCACCACCTTTGTTGCGATATCAGGATTAATCATTGCCCTGCCGGAGTATACAGTTTTAATGGCATCCTCCAGCTCATCCATGGAAACACCCTTTAACAGATATCCGCTGGCGCCATTTTTCAAAGCATTGAAAACAAATTCATCATCATCGAAGGTAGTCAGGATAATAATCTTTATATCTGGATAATTCTCCTTGATAATTTTTGTACACTGCACGCCATCCATCTTTGGCATTCTGATATCCATAAGTATTACATCAGGTTTTTGCTTTCTGACACTCTGGATTACCTCCTGACCATTTGATACAGTGTCTGTAACATTCATATCCTCTTTTGTATTAAGTACTATTTGTAAACTCTGACGAATTAACTCCTGATCGTCCGCAACTAAAACATTAATCATATTCTTCACCCCATCTGATTGGTATTTCTGCCTTTACACAGAAGCCATTATTACTCGAAAAATCCACTGAGCCTCCAAGCATTTTGATTCGTTCTGCAATGTGCTTCGTACCAAATCCGCTAACTATATTTTCACAGCCTATGCCGTTATCTTTTATTTCAAGCTTTACCGAGCTGTCTGCCTTATCCATCACTATCCAGATTTTCTTTGCCTTGCCATGCCGAACAGCGTTTGTAAGACTCTCCTGGATAACTCGATATATAGCCATCTCTTCATCTTCATCAAATTTCAACTGATCTATCTTACAGTCGAAGTAGATTTCCACATCAGTGATGGATTTCATATCCGTTATCATCTTTGTAATGGCCGAATCCAGATTCAGTCTTTCTATGGCATCCGGCTTTAATTCTGATACGGATTTACGAATTTCCAGCAATCCATTTCGAGCCACCTCAGAAAGATTTACCAGCTGCTTTTTGGTAGCATCCGGCGCCACATCCACTGTAGCAATGCAGGCATCTATTCCAACTGACAAACCTGTAAGAGTATGTCCTAATGTATCGTGAATCTCACGGGCAAGCCTGTTACGCTCTCTAGTCTCACCCATATGCTCAGTAATCTTTGCATATTTTTCCAGCTGATCATTTGCATTTTTCAAATCAGCATTAGCCTTTTGAATCTCACTGTTTAGCATATTTATCTTTTCAATGGTACCCTGTTGCTGCTGTATCAGGAAAATACAGTAGATGATAAACAGCATAATATTTAAAGATATAAGCAGGTTCAAAAAGATAACCAGATACTGTTGGGTACCACTGTTGTAGTAGGCAAAATAATCATTAATATCGTATATACGATAAGATAATGAAATCAGCTTGGAATCTGTAAGCAGGTAACTTATCAGTGCTATTGAAATAATCAGGTACTTTCCTTTATTTCCCTTTGCATAGGCAATTACATTGGCAAAGACCATGAATAGTACGCCATTGAAATTGAAGCCTAATACAAAAATCAAAACTACACTGGTTATGAAATCAAATATCAGTGAACCATATACAAAGCCAATTTTATTATCGAATACCGTCTCTCTCAGGAAAAAGGAAATAATCAAGCAGCCAAACAGCACAAGTGACCAAATCAAACCATATATTGGTTTTCCTGGAATAGAATGTAAGGTGTTTAAAAAGTCCCTGGCTTTATAGCTTTCGCACACACTGTTAGTGGTGTTAATTACCACGCAGTTTACAAACAAAACAGCTATGAAGTTGACCACCACGATAAACATTCTCGTGTCTTTAATTCTTTCAAATAAAATCGTTTTAACCACTATTGCCAACCCGCCAAATCAAAATCATCTATGTTATCAAGTGTTATAAGAGTGACCGGCACTATTACAAGCCTTTCAGTCTCTTTACCTTCCATATAGTCGTAGGCCATATCCACCGCTATCTCCGCCATCTCCAAAGGATGCTGGGCACTACTGCCCTCTAAATAGCCCTCATTTATCATTACCTTTCCATCAGGAGAACCATCAATGCCATAAATCAGAATTCCCTTATCCTGCATCTGATTCATCTGCAGTGAAGCAAGTATTCCAAGGGCTGTTGGATCATTTCCCCCAAGGACCACATCAAACTCTGTTCCTGTTTCAATAATCTGATTCATTATGTCCATGGATACTTCCAACTCGCCGTTGCCCACCTCCTGCATAACAATCTGATAGTTGTCATTTCCGGCAATGGTATCCTTGAAACCTTTTACTCTTTGCTGTATGGAATAAGTTCTAGGACTGTCCAAAATAATAATCTTGGCAGAATCTCGTTTTCTCATCATATCCTTGGCACACTGGACTCCCGCATCATAGTTGTCCGAAAGAACACAAAAGGCTACATACTCCTCGTCGTAAACCTTTGTATCTATACAAAAGACTGGCACCCCAGCCTCTTTACATGCCAGCAAAGCCGGCTTTACAGTCTCATAATTTACCGGATTAAGAAAAATGCCATCCACCCCTTCAGCTATCATTTCTTCTATCTGCTGATTCTGTTTTTCCTGATCCTGGGATGGGTCACGGCAAATCAAAATATCGCCATTTACCTCAACAAGCTCCTCCAAATGAGCATTCATATCCTGAAAATATGGATTGTTCATCTGCATATAAGTGGCGCCAAATTTATAAGTTTTTCTTTCTGATGGATTTGTGCTTTGACTGCCAGAGAGATTACCTCTGAGCGCAATAAGAAGGCATAAACAAAGTAATATGCCTAAAGATACCATTTCAATACATTTCTTCATTCCATAAACCTCTCCCTTAAATCCCTACGAAAAGTATAACATTACGCAACAAGTTGCACAAATCAAAAAACAGCCACCGGTCATCCCCAGTGGCTGTGAATAAAAGTCTTTATGCGGCTTTCTTGCTTCTGATGAAGTCAACATATACTGCCATAAGAATAACTAAACCTTTTACAATGTACTGCCAGTTGGAATCTACACCAAGTAAGTTAAGACCATTGTTCAGTACACCGATGATAAGCACACCGATTAATGTGCCGCCCAGCTTACCAGAACCACCACTCATTGAGGTTCCACCAACTACTACCGCTGCGATGGCATCCATTTCTGCTCCATCACCTGCTGTAGGCTGACCAGAGTAAAGTCTTGAAGCTACAACAACGCCGGCGATACCAGCCATAAGACCTGTGTAAGCATATACTCTAAACTTTACACTCTCTACATTGATACCAGAGAACTTAGCTGCCTGGGCATTTCCACCTACCGCATAGATGTGACGGCCAAGTTTTGTTCTGTTGATAATAAGTGCTGCAATAATAAAGATGATTAACATCAAAATTACAGGAGTAGGAATACTTCCAATATAACCAGCACCTGGGAACTTAAATGCATCTGTCATACATCTGATTGGTGCGCCCTGTGTGTAAACAAGAGCAATACCCTTTGTAATATTCATAGATGCAAGTGTAACGATAAATGGTGGAATATCTGTCTTAGAAATAACTGTACCGTTGAATACACCAACAGCTCCACCTACGAGAATTGCAGCAATAAAACCAACGATTTCAGGCAATCCTAAAAACTCTACGCATCCTGCGGCAACACAGCCTGATAAAGCAATTACCGAACCAACTGAAAGGTCGATTCCGCCAAGGATAATTACCATTGTCATTCCTGTTGCAAGGAATAAGTTTGATGCGTTCTGTCTTAAAATATTAAGAACGTTTTTCGATGTAAGGAATGTGGTTCTTGTAGTTGGAAACAGCACTAAGAATATACACATTCCAAACAAAGCAATTATGATTCCTATATTTTCTTTAAAATAATTTACTACGCCTTTTCTACATTTCGCTAACATTATTTTTCCTCCTCTTCCAGATATTACTTAACAGCTAACTGCATAATAGATTCCTGAGAAACCTCTGTGTGATGGAGACATCCGGAAATTTCTCCGTCTCTCATAACGTATATACGGTCACTCATATTTATGATTTCTGGAAGCTCGGAAGAAATCATAATAATCGATACTCCCTTTTTAACCAAATCATTCATGATTGCATAAATCTCTGCCTTGGCACCTACATCAACGCCTCGTGTAGGCTCATCAAGAATGAGGATTTCAGGATCTGTAGCCAGCCATCTTCCAATCATTACCTTCTGCTGATTTCCACCAGAAAGATTTCCGATTGTCTGCTCCTGGGATGGAGTTTTTGTTTTCATCAAATCAATGTATTTCTTTGTAATCTCCTCCTCCTTGGAATGATTAACAATAAGATGTTTTATAAACTGATGAAGAACCTCAATAGTGGAATTAAACTTAACACTTTGCACTGCATAAAGGCCTTCGTCCTTTCGGCTCTCAGGCACCAGTGCAATTCCATGTTTAAATGCATCCACAGGAGTCTTTATCTTTACCTCTTTACCATCAACATAAACCTTACCGCTGCTTCCTGGTGTAAGTCCAAATACCGCCTTCATAACCTCGCTTCGTCCGGCTCCAACCAGGCCAGCGAATCCAAGAATTTCACCTTTTTTCAGCTCGAAGCTTACATCCTTTACCATATGGCCGTCAGCGATGTTCTCACATTTAAGAACTGTCTCACCTGGTTCCAAATAATCTCTTGTATAGTAGTTTGTCAGTTCACGACCTACCATAAGAGCTACCAGCTCATCAGTGGATGTTTCCTTTACAACCTTTGTGCCAACAGCCATGCCATCTCGCATAACTGTTACCCTGTCGCAAATCTCACCCAGCTCACTCATCTTATGTGAGATGTAGATGATTCCTACCCCCTTTGCCACAAGGTTTCTCATGGTATCAAACAGGAAGTTTACTTCCTTATCAGAAATAGATGATGTTGGCTCATCTAATACAAGAATTCTTGAATTAAAGGAAATAGCCTTAACTATTTCTACCATTTGTCTTTGTGCTATGGTCAAATCATTAATTTTTGCCTCAGCATTTATGTTCATATCGTAGGTATCTAAAAGCTTCTGGGCTTCCTCTACCATCAAATCACGATTTATATTCAAAGTTCTGCCTGGTTCTCGACCAAGGAAAATATTTTCTGCCACTGTCATATGTGGCACCAAAACTAATTCCTGATGTACGATAGAAATACCAGCCGCTCTTGCTTCTAGAACGCCGGTAATATCAACCTTCTCATCCTCAATATATATTTCTCCCTCTTCTGCCAGATAGATTCCACCTAATACCTTAATCAAAGTGGACTTACCCGCACCATTCTCACCTAAAAGAGCATGAACCTCCCCTGCTTTCAGCTGAAAATCTACATTTTGAAGAGCTTTTACACCTGGAAAGGATTTACAAATCCCTTTCATCTCTAGTAAATATTCACTCATTTCACCACCACCATTCTCCTAAATATAGGCTCTGTTTCAAATAATAAAACAGAGCCTATTTTGTTAAACCCTTATGAATGAAGAATTACTGCCATCCATCTTTTCCGTACTCATCAACATTATCCTTTGTGATAAGGAATGTCTTGATTGGAATATACTCTTCAACCTCTTCGCCATCTAACCACTTGTAAGCAGTTTCTGCGATTGTCTTTCCAATAGTAATAGGTGACTGTGCGCCTGTTCCCTCAACACATGTTGTACCAAGAAGTGCCTTAATATCAGGAGAACCATCAACGCCGTAGATAAGTGGAGAAACACCAGCTGCATCACAAGCTGCATAAGCACCAAGTGCTGTAGGATCATTTCCACCAAAAATAGCTACTACATCAGGGTGAGCTGTAAGAAGGTCAGTAGCCTTCTCGTTACCAATCTGCTGATTACCCTGGCAATCCTGCTGTCCAACAACGTTGAACTTAACGCCTGACTCATCAAGAGCTTTTAAGAATCCGTTTGTTCTATCTGTAACAGACTGCATTGTAGGTGAATCAAGAACTAAGATGTCGCCGCCTTCTGGAATCTTCTCTGCCAAATCCTTACCACAAACATAACCTGCGTTTGTGTTATCAGAACCTGCATAAGAAACAAGATAGCTCATATCGCCAACTTCTGTATCAAAACCGAACATTGGAATATCTGCTTCCTTAAGCATATCAAGAGCTGGAATAATACCATCAGCATCAACAGGATTTACAAACATTACATCGATACCACGAGAAATCAAATCCTCTACCTGATCAATCTGTGTGTTTGAATCATTACCTGGGTCAACTGAGATAAGAGTATCACCGTGAGCCTCAACTTCCTCTCTAATAGCACCCTCAAGTGCAACGAAGAAAGGATTTGTACCATCCATACAGGTGTAACCAAATACACGTCCGCCACCCTCTGGCTTAGCCTCTGTTGTTTCTTCAGTTGTAGTTTCTGGAGCCTCTGCTGAATCTGTAGACTGAGCGGCTGTTCCACCGCAACCAACTAGAAGTGTGGCTACTACTGTAGCCGAAAGAATTGTTTTTACTATTCTCCTTTTCATCTTAACCTCCCTTAAGACTTTATTTGTTACCTTCTGTCTTTAGGATAAGGAAAAGATGAAAATGAAAATAGTGTGTATTGTAATAGCTTTTTTATGACATTTGTAACTAGAATTTTAAGGTTAAAAAACTGTATAGTTATAACAAATACTACTGAACATCGATGTAATCTGGCTCATCTTCCATAATAATAGCTGCGATGATATAAGCAAGAATACCTGAACCTGCGCCTAATACAAATGCCACCCAAATAAGACGAACTATTGTAGGGTCGATGTCAAAGTAATCTGCTACACCTCCACAAACACCACAAATCTTTTTATCTCTGCTCTTATATAATTTCTTAGCCATAATTTATACCTCTCTTTCTTTTGATAACTATATACTATAAGATTTATATATAAAAATACACCCCTATAATTGCAAAGATTGCCTGCCTATTTTTCTATTTTTGAGAAATACGCTTCATAAACACAAATTTGCATAAAAATACAATAAAAAATGGTTGCCCGCCAGCAACCATTTTAAGGGAGAATGATATATGAAAAAGTTTTTTTATCGCTCTTGCGATGTATAGATAATACTTTACTAATATGTTTTTCACCTGACTCTAATGTGACGGTCTTCTGAACATTTATAAAATTTCAATAAGGGTTTATAATATAATCATCCAGGAGGAAGTATGGGAGGCGAAGAACAAAGCAAGGGTAGTAAATTACATATCATAATTGCTATTGTAATAGGCATTGAAATAATCGCCTTATTGGGTATCTTTGGCTTTTTTGTAATTAATAAATCTAATTCTAATAAATCTGAAATCGCATCCGCTCCTATTACTAATTCCACTTCTTCAGACACACCTGCTACTAACAATTCCCCAGTTACAGAAACCTCCGCTACTAAGACAACACCTACTCCTACGCCAATTCCTACGCCTACCCCAGTTGTAACCATTCAACACACAGTTGATGGAATCACCTTCGAGATTCCTGACAAATTCAAAAATACTAACGGGGATTTTAAATCTGATTATTCACAGCTGTACTTCTTTTCAAAAAAGATTCCAGGCTTCTGGGCCATATATATGGTAGCACCTGATAGTGAAATAGATAATTATGCAGATACCTATGTAACTCAGTATTTTCCTGGTGCCAAAAGAGAAGAAGCAGATGATACCACAGTAGCTGGCTGTGAGGGAAGAAAATATAAATATTCTGCCAACTACAACGGTGAAAGTAGTATTCTGGTAGCGAATATAGTAGTTAGTCCCAGTAAAGATGGTGTTGTTGCTGCAATCTTCCTTACCCCAGAAAAGAACTCAGAACTAGCAGATTACATCTCTATAATAGAAAGCGCAAAATAAGGAGCTACTCCATGTTGATATTATGGATAGCTCCTTTATATTTTGATATTTAACCTTCCTTTATCTCACCTGCAATAGCTGTAGCTGCAGCAGTCACAGGGCTGGCTAAATAGATCTTTACTTTACTGGTTCCCATTCGACCAAGGAAATTTCTATTATTGGTTGCTACTACCACCTCGTCATCTGTAAGGATTCCACCACCACGGCCACAGCATAAACCACAACCTGGTGTAGTAATAATAGCTCCAGCCTTTGAAAGAATTTCTAAAGTTCCATCTGCAAGTGCCTCACGATAAACCTTTCGGCTTGCTGGAGTAACAATCAGCTTAACAAATTCTGCAACGTGCTTGCCCTTTAATATTGTAGCTGCTGTACGTAAGTCCTCTAATCTGCCATTAGTACAAGAGCCTAGAAATACCTGATTAACCTTTATACCCTTTAATTCAGATACAGGCTTAATGTTGTCTACCAAGGATGGACAGGCACATACAGGCTTAAAGTCTTCTGCTCTATATCTAAGAATTCTAGAATAAGAAGCATCATTATCTGAGCGCAGATTCTTAATCTTATCATCATAAGGAATCTTGCAATAATCACAGGTCTTTTCATCTGGCGCAAAAACACCGCATTTTGCCCCAGCCTCCACAGACATATTGGACATAGTCATTCGGCTTGCCACACTCATAGCATCTACAGTGCTTCCTGTAAATTCGATAGCCTGATATGTGGCACCAGAGGCTGTTAAATCTCCGATAATTGTAAGGATAATGTCCTTTGAAGTAACATTTCCAGGCAATGTGCCATCAATCTCCACCTTTATAGTTTCAGGAACCTTAATCCAAAGCTGTCCTGTACCAAGAATTCCTGCCATCTCCGTATAGCCGATACCTGTAGAAAAAGCACCTACGCATCCATAGGTAGTAGTGTGACTATCAGTACCAAATGCAATATCTCCCGGCTTTACATATCCGGCCTCTGTCATAAGCTGATGGCAGATTCCATCTGTACGATGAACATTTTTAATTCCATACTTTTCTGCGAATTCATCTCCCACTCTAAAATGTCTGCTGTCATCTACCTGAGTAGCTGGGAGAAAATGATCGTAAATGAGCACTACGCTATCTGGCTTTGCCACCTTTTTGAAGCCCATCTCCTGAAACTTCTGAACGGCAAAAGGAACCATAATGTCATCTATCATACACCAGTCCACATCAACAGTTACTATGTCACCAGGTTTTACCTCATGGCCCACCTTGTTTCCAATAATCTTTTCAATAAGTGTATGTCCCATTATATTCTCCCAAACTAATCTAAACCGTTACGCTTTCTCATAGCCTTTACCAATCCGCCTGCTTCTAAAATCTCTGTAAGATTATCTGGCAGATTTGCAATTGGATAGTGCTTTCCATTTACAATTATCTCTTTACCTGGTATAACCTTTGCCTCATCTCCCTCATTTACCTCATCATACAAATCAGGTTGTTCGATTAACAAAAGTCCATTATTTATAGCATTTCTGAAGAAAATTCTAGCAAAGGATTTAGCTACAATGCAGGAAATTCCAAGTGCCTTTACAACCTCTGGTGCCTGCTCTCTAGAAGAACCACATCCAAAATTGTTTCCTGCCACTATCATATCTCCTGGCTTAATCTGACCTGCCAAATCTGGTCTAAGAGGTGAAAAAGCATAAGGTTTCATCTCCTGAACAGTTTCAAAAGCAAGATATTCTGTAGGCAGAATAATATCTGTATCTATATCATTATCCAATTTCCAGATTTTGCTCATTACAGTACCTCCGCTGATGTTATGTAGCCTTTAATTGCCGAAGCTGTTACGGTAGCCGCGCTTGCAAGATATACGAAAGAGTCCTTATGTCCTGCACGGCCCTTAAAATTACGGGTGCCGGTAGAAATAAGTGTTTCTCCTTCGCCAATTACGCCCTGACAGGCTCCCCAGCACACAGAGCAGTTTGGATTCATGACCATAGCCCCTGCATCCATAAAGATATCTAAAAGTCCTTCCTTTAATGCCTGCTGATATACTTCTCTACTAGCAGGCACTACCAGAAATCTCACCTTCTCAGCCACATGCTTTCCTTTAATTACAGCGGCACCAACTCTAAGGTCTTCTATACGTCCATTGTTACAGCTACCCAGGAATGCCTCGTCAATCTTTGTCCCCTCACATTCCTTTACAGGAACTACGTTATCCACAAAATGAGGCTTTGCAACTATTGGCTCTATCTCACCTAAATCAATATCAAACACCTGTGAAAAAACTGCATCATCATCTGATTTAAAGAGAGCCTTAGGTTCACGTCCATGTTCCTTAAGGTATGCCATAGCCACATCATCTACTTCCATTAGTGCTGTCTTGGCACCAGCCTCTACGCAAAGATTGCAGATGGCAATTCTATCAGCCACTGAAAGATTCTTTAATCCATCACCAGCAAATTCCATTGCCTTATAATTGGCTCCATTTGCAGAGATTTTGCCAATGATTGTAAGGATAAGATCTCTTGCATAAACTCCTGGTTTTAAATTGCCAGTAAGATTAAAACGAATGGTCTCTGGAACAAGAAGCCAGGAGGTACCAGTGACCATTGCATAAAGATAATCTGTACATCCTACACCTGTTCCGAAAGCCCCAAGAGCACCGTAAGCACAGGTATGTGAATCCGCTCCAAAAATCAGCTCTCCAGGACGAACGTGTTTTTCCATCATAACCTGATGGCATACACCCTCCCCCTCATAAAAAGTAATTCCATGCTCT
>JAEEGF012052005.1_pt1 | contig 15810 bp, 7 predicted proteins | sample 9134171 | NCBI WGS metagenome assembly JAEEGF01 (sample SAMN16246542, study PRJNA631951) | gut metagenome | biome: gut microbiome; feature: rumen; material: AP-attached | host: Bos | place: Iran: Karaj | collected 2018-10
GCCGTGATGGTCGCAATACCATCCAGCAGCGCCGTCGCCGTATTGCCCTCAATGGCGATCATTTCCGGCTTATCGGTGGTGAAACTCACTTCCAGTCCGCTATCCGCGAACGCCACCAGTGGCACCGGTTCCAGCGCGACGATGCCCACCGGCAGGAAGGTGATCGTCTGATCCGCTTTGATCACGGTCAGGGTTCCGTCCACATAAGTGATCTTATAGTTGGGCGAACTCCATCCTTTCGGAGTGATCGGGTATGTACCTACCTTCGTAGTGGTCGTGTAAACGCAATCAAAAGCCAGTGTTCCGTTGAGACTGCTTTCATTATCTTTGCACTGGAATCCGCTGCAAGTCACTGTATATGCCGGAGCCTCCTTGCCGTAAATCACTGTCTTGTCGTCGGCTTTCACAGTTAGCGCCGCCGGTGTTACAGTTAATGTGCTGATCACTGGTGTCGTGGCAACATAGTTCGGATAGGTTCCATCCAATGTCGCTGTGATCGTGTAATCTCCTACAGGTTTTCCAACTTCGTAATCCGTTGTCACCACATAGTTGACTTTATCAGTTCCATACAATCCCTCAATCTGCGCTTTTGGTAACTTGGGTTCCTTACCATAAACCACACTCGCGCCGTCCAGTGTCACTGTCAGGGATGCGGGCCTTACAGTCAATGTGCTGGTCACTGTCTCCGGAGTATCATAGTCTGGATAGAACCCATCCAGAGCCGCTGTAATTGTATAATCTCCCACGGGGTCACTCACTTTGTAATCCGTTATCACCACATAGTTGACTGTATCGGTTCCATACACTCCTGTGATCTCCACCTCTGGTAATACAGCTTCCTGACCATAGACCACACTCACGTTATCCAGTGTCACCGTTAGGGCCTTAGGATTGACCGTCAATATCCCATCTTCATAGTAGATCTCATAATTATCAGAACTCTGTCCGCTCGGTGTGATGATGTATGTATCTACTTTTGATCCTACTCTGTACTCGCAGTCAAAGGCCAGCTTTCCTCCGAGAACTCTCTCATCTTCGTTATTCACGAATCCATCATAGCTTACCGTATAATTCGGGATTGGATCTCCATAAGTCACTTCCTGATCATCTGCTGTCACGGTCAAAGTTGCGGGTGTTACAGTCAATGTTCCATCTTCATAGTAGATTTCATAATTATCAGAACTCAGTCCCTTTGGGGTGATCGTGTAGGTATCTACCGGTGATGTACTCGTGTACTCACAATCAAAGGCCAGCTTTCCACCGAGAACGCTCTCGTCTTCATTATTCACGAATCCTTCATAGCTCACCGTATAGGCTGGTATCGGATCGCCATAGGTCACTTCCACATCATCTGCTGTCACTGTCAGGACCTTGGCATTGACTGTCAATGTACCTGTCTCGTATGTGATAGCATAGTTATCAGAACTCAATCCACTCGGTGTGATGGTATAGGTATCTACCGGTGATGTGCTCGTGTATGCACAGGCAAAAGTCAGTTTCCCACTCAGTTTGCTCGCATCTTCTCCATTCACGAATCCTTCATAGGTCACCGTATAACTTGGAATCGGATCTCCATAAGTCACTTTCTCATCATTTGCTTTCACCGTCAGAGGCGCTTGCGTTACCTCCAAATTAGCATCGTGAATAGTTACGTTGTACTTACTCATATCTGCACCGGAAACCTCCTCCGCTGTGATAACATAGTTTCCAACAGGAGATCCCGGTCCATAAGCCGTAGTGGCTTTAAAAGTTACAGTATCTCCGGGAAGCACACCTTCCACCTCCGGCTCCGGCAATTCGGCTTCGCTGCCGTATGTTGCTGTCGCGTCGCTCAGTGTCACAACCAGCTCAGCTAATATCATTTCTGTAGATTTGTTCTGCCATTTACCATCAACAATGACCGTCCACCAGGAATCCGCGTGCTCCGCCTTGTAATAGCTGATCAACGTATCAGGTGTGTCATTATAGATACCTTCACCAACTTCAGGAACTTTTCCTTCATAGTCAACACCAATTAAATTGCTGCACCCCGTAAATGCATGGGATCCAATAGAAGTCACACTATTCGGAATCGTTATAGTGGTTAGACTGCTACACCTATAAAATGCATAATCACCAATAGAAATCACAGAATAATTCACAGAATCTATTGATATAGTTTCTGGAATAACTACTGAATCTAATTCTCCTACATATCCGCTAACAATAGCCGTTCCATCTGATTTGTATACATAAATGATCCCATCTTGTGTTATCCATCCTTTACATTCTACCGTGGGTCTTCCTCCCCAAGGATTTGTCCAGCCACTTGTTCCTTCTAAATAATAAATAGTTGTTGAGAGATTATCCCTAAATGTCGCATTTACACTTGGCGCATTTCCTCTAAAATAAACACCCGTCAATTTACCGCATCCCGAGAAAACAAGTTGCCCCATAGAAGTCACGCCACTGCCTATCGTTACACTAGTCAAACCGCAATTAAAGAATGCACAATCCTCAATAGAAGTCATACTATCGGGGATCGTTATGCTCGTCAGGTTCATACAAAACAAAAATGCCCACTTTCCAATAGAAGTCACACTATCGGGGATAATTATGCTTGTTAAACTACGACACTCTCCAAATGCATAGGATTCAATAGAAGTTATACTATTGCTCATTGTGACATGGGTCAAGCATGTACAAGAATAGAATGCCCCCTCCCCAATAGAAATCACACTATCTGGTATTGTTACATTGGTTAGGCTACTACACCATGAGAATGCTCTATTTCCAATTGTGTTTACACTATCGGGAATTATTATACTCGTCAGGCTACTGCATTCATAGAATGAATAATCAGCAATGAAAGTAACCGTATCGGAAATAGTATAAGAAGTTTATATATTGGATGAAGAATACAAAACTAATATTTTCTTTCCTGTGCTGAATAAGATAGGAGGTAGTTTTTCGCACCCCAAAAAGGCTTCGTTTCCAATAGAAATCACAGTATCTGGAATCAGTATACTCGTCAGACTACTGCAGTAACGAAATGCTCCATACTTGATAGAAGTCACACCATACGGAATCGTTATACTTGTTAAACAGCTACACCCCTCAAATGCATAGAATCCAATAGAACGCACATTGTCAGAGATAATAATTTCTCCTTCTTTTCCAGCAGGACATAAGAGCAATTCGGTTTGATCCTTGTTGTACAGCACACCATCTACACTGCTGTAATTCGCGTTATCATTACTTACTACAATATTTGTCAGATTACTGCATCCATAAAATGTATCATTAGTAGAGGTATCTCCAATCCTCGTTACACTGGCCGGAATTACAATTGTCTTTAAATCAACATCGTTATTAAACGCACTACCTCCTATTCTTGTGACTGTATAAAATGTACCCTCCCACTCTACTATTTCGGGTATAACAAGATCTGTAGTACCAGATGCCTCTCCGATGCCAATAACTGTTGCTGTGAGTGTTTCCGTGTTATAGCTGTATGCAAGTCTAACCGTCTCGTTCACGGTCAGAGTCACTTTGTCGCTCAGGACAACGCTACTGCCGCAGGTCAGCCTCACATAGTATTCTCCGGCACTCTCCATCAGTGTCCTTTCCATTGTATAAACCGCCTCATTTGCGCCTTCGATCGGATTGTCATTCCAATACCACTGATATCCCAGGGTACCCGATGCGGTGGCCACCACCTTCATCTCTGTTTTGTCTCCACAAGTAACTTCCAGAGATGCCGGCTGGGTGATGATGGTGATACTCGGTTCCACAGTCAATTCTGCCTCGTCGCTTTCGGTTCTGCCAAACGGGTTGCTCACGGTCACCTTATAGCTGCCCTCGTCACTTCCTTTGACGCTTGTGATCGTATAACTGGAAGCTTTCTCGCCGCTGATGGGTGTACCGTCTTTGTACCACTGATAATTCAGGGACATTATAGTCGACGGTGTATCCGGTTCCAGCACCGGTGCGATGTCATTGGGCGAAACTAAAACGAGCGCCACGCGGAAGCCGCCTTTGTTCCAACTGCCAATGGCATTGTAGCTCCGATATGCCGAACGACAGTCCCCGGCGTTATTGCTCCAGCTGCCGCCGCGTATAACACGGTACGTGCCTGTATCCGGTCCCGTTGGATCGACTACCGCTGAAGACGGATAATCTCCATACCAGTCTAGACACCATTCAAACACATTCCCGTGCATGTCATACAGACCCCATCTGTTCGATTTCTGTTGTTCTCCCGGATGAGTCGTGTTACCGCTGTTATATCCATACCAGCCCACTTCATCCATGTTGGGACATTCATCCTTGCTTGTCAGATTCTTGCCACTGTTCAGGGCTGTCTTCGTTTCGGCCCGGCAGGCATATTCCCATTGAGCTTCTGTAGGTAAAGTATATTCATATCCGGACGGCAGACGGCCCGCCGCCTTTTCGTTGGCTGTCAGCTGTGCGCAGAAATCCATCGCGTCATTCCAGCTGACCGTTTCCACCGGCAGATTGGCACCTGGGAACTCGGACGGGTTCGTTCCCATGACGGCCTGATATTGTGCCTGGGTAACTTCCAATTTACCCAGCCAGTAGTCGCGCGTCAGGGTGACTTTGTGCTGGGTTTCATTATCGTACCTGCCCAGCTCGTCTCTGGGGCTGCCCATCTCAAAGTTGCCATGAGCGATCCGGATCATCTCCAGATCCACACCTTCGGCCAGCGGGACAGTGATATTCGGAGTATAACTCAACACCACGCGGAAGCCCACATCGTCCCAATCTTCAACGGAGGGATTGCTGTAAGTGCGATACGCGGATCGGCAGTTTTGCGCTGTCTTGTCCCAGTCGCCGCCGCGCAGGACACGGTATTCCCCCACACCCGGTCCCACAGGATCCACCGGAACGGTGAGAGGATAATCATTTTCATACCAGTCCCAGCACCATTCCCTCACATTCCCGTGCATATCGTACAACCCCCAGGCATTTGGCAGCTTCTGCCCCACCTGATGAGTCGTGTTATTGCTATTGTATTGATACCACCCCACTTCATCCATTTCAGAACATTCGTTCACATTAGACAGATCTTTCCCGCTGTTCAATGCCGTTTTCGTCCCGGCCCGGCAGGCATATTCCCACTGAGCCTCCGTGGGAAGCGTATAGCTATAGCCCTCCGGCAGACGGCCGGCTGACTTTTCGTGGGCTGTCAAACGGGCGCAGAAATTCGTAGCGTCGTACCAGCTGACATGCTCCACCGGCAGATCAGCTCCTTTGAACTTAGAACGATTACTGCCCATCTGAGCGTCATACTGAGCCTGCGTGACTTCATACCGGCCTATCCAAAAGCCATGCGTCAGAGTGACCTCATGCTGGGCTTCATCTTTGAAGCGGCCCAGCTCGTCCTCCGGACTGCCCATATTAAAAGTACCGGGATCTACCCAAACCATTTCCATGGTCACACCGGAACCCAGTGGCACAATGAGATAATTACTGTTTTCAGCTGTTACGGAAAAAGTCACGCTCTCGTCCTCGACAACCGTCTGGCTCTCAGGCTGCTTAAGGATCTTCGGTCGGGAATCCGCGATCATAACCGTCTGCTTGTCACACCACGGATCGGTCCAACCCGTTGTCCCCGGTTCGTAATAAATCACCGCTGGCGTATCGGTAAATACATTTTCTCCTGTTTTCGGAGCGTTCCCTTCAAAATAAACCGCAGTCAAACTGCTGCATGTTTCAAATGCACCGTCACCAATAGAAGTTACACCGGCATGAATTATTATACCGGTTAGGCCGCTGCATTCCTTGAATGCATTCGATCCAATAGAAGTCACACTATTGGGGATAGTAGCATTAATGAGGTCCTCATCACCCATAAACGCACCGTTTCCTATGCCTGTTACCGTATAAACCGTTCCCTCATATTTTACTGTTTCGGGTATAACGACCTCTGTGGTACCGGCTTTCTCACCGATACCAACAACAGTCGCTGTATGTGTTTCCGTGTTATAGCTGTATGCAAGACTCTTCTCGATCACAGTCAGCACCGCCTTGTCGCTGATCGTGCTGCCCAATCCGTTATCTACGACCACATAATAGGAACCCGCGTCACTCTTCTCCACACTCTTGATCGTATAGCTGGCAGCATTCGTTCCAACGGGAGTGGGTTTTTCACCGTCTTTGTACCATTGATAGCTCAGATTGTCTGGTGTAGGATATTCCGTATCCCGCGTTTTCGGGTCAACATCTTCGGGCGAAACCACGACCAGCGCCACACGGAAACCGCTGTCATCGCTGGCAGAAGAAGAGTGCCGACTCCGCATCGCCGAACGGCAGTTTTCCGCGTCCTGATTCATAGCGCCGCCACGCAGAATGCGGTCTGAGCTTTCCGAGCCTGTGGCCGCCCCTGTGGGATCGATCACCGCACTGGTCGGATAGTCCCCGTACCAGTCCAAAACCCATTCCCATACATTTCCGTGCATGTCATAGATTCCCCAGGCGTTCGGTTCCCTTGCGCCGTGTGTAGGGTGGACATTATTTCCACTATTGTGCTTATACCATCCCACCTGATCCATGCTGGAACAAGAAGTTGTGGATGTCAAATTATGGTCATTGTTCAAGGCTTTGGTTGTCCCGGCTCGGCAGGCGTATTCCCATTGCGCTTCGGTCGGCAGTGAATATTCATACCCTGCCGGCAAACGTCCTGCCGCCTTTTCACGTTCTGTCAGCTGCTTGCAAAACTCCAGCGCCTCATCCCGGCTCACATAATAAATGGGGAAATCATCTCCCGTTCCATGTTTACTGCCATCGAATGCGTCCGGTTTGCTTCCCATCACAGCTTCATACTGCGCCTGGGTCACTTCGTACTTGCCCACCCAGTACTCCCATGTCAGGGTCACCTGATGCTGAGTTTCATTATCTTTTCTGCCCAGTTCACCCGTCGGACTTCCCATCGTGAACGTGTCCGGATTGATCCAGATCATCTCCAAATTCAGTTTATCCGTCAGCGGAATGGTGATATTCCGACTCTTGGTCAACACCACACGGAAACCGCATTGAGGGCCTCCATGGCTGGGCTCATCATGGCCCCGGGACGCTGAGCGGCAGTTTTGAGCATTTTCGTTCCAGCTGCCTCCGCGATAAACGCGGGACTTGCTGCTTCCCACCGGCAGTCCCGGCCCCGCGGGATCAACGACCTCGTCCGTTGGATAATCTGCTTTATACCAGTCCCAGCACCATTCATACACATTCCCGTGCATATCATACAAGCCCCAGGCGTTCGGCAGCTTCTGGCCTACCGGATGAGTCTTGTTGGCACCGTTGGCCTTGTACCAGCCCGCTTCATCCATTTCGGAACATTCACTGGTGGATGTCAGATCCTTGCCGCTGTTCAGGGCAGTGGTTGTTCCGGCACGGCAGGCATACTCCCACTGTGCCTCAGAGGGCAGTGTGTATTCATACCCCTTCGGCAGACGGCCGGCCGCCTTTTCGTTGGCCGTCAGCCGGGCACAGAAATTGGTTGCATCACGCCAGCTGACTGAATCCACCGGCAGAGGATTATTTTCATCTTTGTAGCTGGAGGGATTCATTCCCATTACGGCTTTATACTGGGCCTGAGTCACCTCATACTTGCCCATCCAAAAGCCGCTTGTCAGCATCACCTGATGCTGGCTCTCATCCGCACCTTTGCCCAGCTCACCCGTCGGGCTGCCCATATTAAAAGTGCCAGCAGGACACCAGTTCATATCCAGACTGACACTGCTGGACAGCGGCACCGTGATATTCATGCTGTTCCCGGCAGTTACAGAGAAAGTCACACTTTCCCCCTCCTTAACCGACTGACTCTGCGGCTGAGTGGTGATAACAGGCTCAAAGGTACCTGCATAAACTAACGCTGCGACCGCAATCAAGCCAATCGCGGCTATGATTTGAGTGGATCTTGAAGGACTTATTTTCATGCGCTAATAAATTGAAATAGTTTAATTAATATCTTCTTTACTAAAGGGTTCATACACACTGTCAGTACTCACCCCTCACCCCCGCGGCACCACACCACAAGGATCAACACTTTCAATATAGCACCTCATCATCCGAGCCGCAAGTCAGATATTAGTAAATATTTTAACCGCTGGCACATACTGATAAGCACAGATAATATATTGTTATTAAATTCTTTATAAACTGTGCCTATTTGACCATCCGGGAATTCTAATGCCCGGAAAAATTCATCCTGACGCTCTCGTAAAAGCGAACCAGAGATGCTGTTACCGTATCCCAGGAGTACCGATCCAAAACCTCCTGATACGCGTTTTGGATGATCCGCTCCCGGCTGCTCATTACAGCGTGATAGGCAGTCTTCATGGAGACGACATCCTGAGGATCAAAGTGGAAACCATTCCTGCCCGGTTCGACCAGCGTCTTAAGTCCGCCTACCTGTGAAACGATGGCAGGCAGTTTCGCGCTCCATGCCTCCAGCACAACGATCCCAAAGGGTTCATGGACACTGGGCAGAATAAACAGATCCGATTCCCGGTAAGCGGACAGCAGCAGATCCGAGCCGGGAGGCAATCCGGGAACGATCGTCACCCGGTCCTTCATGCCGGCTTCTTCTATCTCCCGGCAGAGTTTTTCATAATAGCTGGATGAGGTGATAAACCCAATGATCGCGCAATGCACATCTTCCCCTCCGGCGACAAGTTCTTTTGCCAGCCTGATGATTGCGCACTGGTTCTTTTGATAATCGATGCGGGAAACACAGAGCAACAGTTTACGTTCCGGCGGGATGGAATAGGTTTTGCGGAAGCTTTCCGTGACCGCCCTTTCAAACTTCCTGTAGTCCACACCATTCGGCAAATAGATGGACGGTTTTCCGGGGAATTTTTCCCGGACAAGGTCAAACTCGTTCTTTCCCACACAAATGATGCCGTCCGATTCCTTCACGATATCCCCCGGCAGAGCCAACAGCCGTTCAATGAAACGCCCGTAGCCCAGGCTTCCCTTGAGAGGTTTGAGCATTTCGTCCATTTCCGCCTGAGGAACATCATAATTTCCTCCATGAAAAGAAATAATGAAAGGGATTCTCTTTTGACGCGCCGCTTTCAAGGCCAACTTGGCCACACGCCCCATAGCATGAGAATGGATCAAATCAAACGGAGTCTTTTTCAGATAAGAATACAGCGGAAATGAAAACGGACTCCCGCCTTTTTTATCCAAGACCAGCTTATTTTGTTTGCTCAGAAACAGATGCGGATAGAAATAGTTGAATCGTCTGACCGGCAACCCATCCCACTCCTCCCGTTCGCAGCCGCAAAGAGCTTTGGTGGCGAGGATCTCGACAAAATTCCCGGCTTCCTTCAACTTCAGGGACGAATTCCAGACCGCGGTCTCCGTTCCGCCCCATTCATCAAAGGCCAGCCTCCGCATCACGTTTGCTATGCGCATGTCGTTTTCTCTAAAAATGCTATCTGGTAAATTCAGTTAAAACTGATTGTAGCTGACGATCTCCGATTCGGGACGGTACTGCGTGTGCCGCGGAGAAGGTTCAGCGTCCGGCGCGGGGTAGCCCATGACCAACAGGGCAACTTCCACGATATTTTCCGGGATCTGGAACTCGCTGCGTATAGCCTTTGGATCAAAAGCCATGACCCATGTGGAACCGACCCCCAAAGCGGCCGCCTGCAGCATAAGGTGTGTCGTTACGATACTGGCATCCACTTCGCCGCTGAGTTTTTCATCCGCTCCGCGTTTCCAGCAGAGGTTCTTATCGTAACAAACCAGCATCGCGGCCTGAGCGTTGAAAAAGGAACGAGTGCATCGGCTGAGTTTCTCCAAGGCTTCCCGGCTGTTGATGACCAGTATCTTCTGTGGCTGGAAATTGCAGGCGGTCGGAGCCAGATGCCCCGCCTTCAGAATTTGATCCAAAATCTCCTGCTCAATGGGACGATCCGCGAATTTGCGGACAGAATAACGCCCTGCCGCCAGTTCTAAAAAGTTTTTGTAATGATTCATTTGTCAGCTTTCTGTTACTACGTCTAACCGCCTTCAGGATAGAGGATACCCCCGGCTCCGTCAAACAGAAAACAAGTCAACTTTATTGACATCCACATCCTGAAAATGTTACAAGCCTTGTGTCTGCGGGTCATTGTTCCCTGCTTACGATAAATCATGAACGCTTATAAATATCTCCTGACTTTTGTACTGGCAGCCCTGCTGAGCGGATGCTGCTGTTCCCACATACATAATACCTCCCCAAAGGAATCAAAGGGATCCGACGCTCCCCGTATCGTCAACATCATCAACTTTATCCGGCAGACGGAACCCCGCAGCGATGAAGATACGGATGAAGTCCTCTACCAGACGACAGCTGAACAGGTCAAAATCATGACGCGGTACGATTTGAAAGGGACTTTTCTGCTTCAATACGACGCGCTGATCAATCCTCAGTATCAAGCGCTGATGAAAGAGGAACTGGCCCGCGGCTCGGAAGTCGGTGCCTGGTGGGAAATCACTCAGCCGCACGTGGAAGCGGTCGGTCTCAAGTGGCGCGGACGCTATCCCTGGGACTGGCACGCCAATGTCGGTTTCGCCACCGGATATACCCCAAAAGAACGGGAAATGCTGGTGGACGAATACATGAGCAAGTTCAAGGAGATCTTCGGCTTCTACCCGGCCTCTGTTGGTTCTTGGTTCATTGACGCGCATTCTCTGGCCTATATGTCCGACAAGTATCACATCATTGCCTCCTGCACCTGCAAAGATCAAATCGGGACAGACGGTTACACCATGTGGGGCGGCTACTGGGGAGGCGGTTATTATGCCAGCCGCAAGAATGCTTACATGCCGGCTCAGACCCGTGAGGGACAGATACCGGTTCCCATTTTCAGAATGCTTGGCAGCGATCCCATTTATCAGTACGAAAGCGGTTTAGGCGGTCAGACACAAGGTGTGGTCTCACTGGAGCCGGTCTATTGGGAAGGCGGCGGTTCTCAGGAGTGGGTGGACTGGTTCTTTGAGAAGATGTTCGATGATCCCTGCCTGGGATACACTTACACACAGGCCGGACAGGAAAACTCCTTTACCTGGAAGAAGATGAAACAAGGCTACGAGATACAGATGCCCTCCCTGGCCAAACTGAAAGCCGAAGGCAAGATCCGGATAGAAACTCTGGCAGAAAGCGGTACCTGGTTCCGAAAACTGTATCCCGTCAATCCGGCTACCGCTCAAAGCGCTCTGACAGACCACAAAAAACAGGAAAAGAAAACCGTCTGGTTCAACAGCCGTTTCTATCGCGCCAATCTCCTCTGGGAAGGCTCGAACCTGACCATTCGCGACATCCATCTGTTCAACGAGGATTTTGCCTCTGATTACATCGACAAAGCCGGCACCTCTACCCAGTGCATCTACACCACCCTGCCGTTCGTGGACGGTTTTGTGTGGAGCTCCGCGGAAAAACGCGCGGGACTGCGTCTTTACAGCATGGATTCCTATGGCAAACATACTCTGCTCCAAGGGAAAACGCCGGTCATCACCTCCGGAAACAAAACGCTTCAGGTGGAATGGCAAACTCTGGATGAGCAAGCTACTTTTGTATTCACCTTCACCGAGGGAGAAATGATCGTTGTCTGCAAAGCAAAAGATCCTTCTTTCCAATGGAATATGGAATTGACGACAGCACCGGGGGCTCCTTTGCCGTTCTTGCACATTGATTCCCAGACCATTCAAGCGCTTTACAAAGATTTTCCTTACCAAATTACCTGTAAACAAGGAAATTGCATAGATACCAGAAAACCCGGCCAGGATACCGCCCTGCGCCTGGAACCAAAAGATCAGACGATCACTCTGGGATTTAAAACAAAGTAGATCCCTCTGTTCGTGCGTGTTACAGCTCTCATAGAAAACACGGCTCTTTCGCCTGAATTTGTTTGTGAACACGGGTTGAGTCTTCTGCTGGAAACGGCGAGCGGCGTTATCCTTTTCGATGCGGGGAAAAGCAACTCTTTCCTACTGAATGCCAAGCGACTGAATATAGATTTGCGGAAAGTAGATCTGGCCATCCTTTCCCATGGCCACTATGACCACAGCGGCGGGATGGAAGAGTTCCTCAAACTCAATACACATGCCCCGCTTTACCTGAGAGAAACAGCGCTGGACACACATTTATCCTTGAAACCAGGCGGGATATCATCCATCAGCGTGGACATCTCTCCAGAACTCCTCACGACAGAGAGGATCCACTTCACCAGCGGGAAAGAGCAGATAGGTGAGAATCTTCTGTTGTTCACTTCTTCGATTGGGAAAGGATCTTCAGCAGATGCTAATCAAACACTTTATATATTGAGGAATGATCGTATTGTTGCCGATCCTTTTCTGCATGAGCAAAATCTGATCCTGACAGAGGGAAATAAGAAGACCTTGATCACGGGCTGCGCTCACCGGGGCATCGTCAATATCCTGGCACGCGCGGTCGAACTGGCAGGACAGCCGATGGATACGGTCATCGGCGGATTCCATCTTTCCAGTCCTTCGCTGGGAACGACAGCGCCGGATTGGTTTTTACGCAAAATCGCTTCCGCCCTGCTTGAATACCCTGAAACTCAATACTATACCTGCCACTGCACCGGTCTGAAAGCCTTTGAGAAACTGAGGAAATTCATGCCGGGTCGTCTGAACTATCTCCACTCTGGGGAGCAAATCCTTGTATAACAGAAACTACTGTATCTCCATCACCCGGTACAACCGCAATGGAGCCGGGATACCGCCCGGAACGATCGTCAGCATTGGATGTGAAGGTGTTTTGGGACTTCCCTTATCGACCCAGAAAACAAGATTTCCGGCTGCCTTCACACGCGGCACAGAGGGAAGCCAGTGGACACCGTCTTCGGAATACTGGATCTCATAGACCTTATCCTCCACTGCGTCAAAGGAAAGCACCACCCCCACATTCGACCATCCGCCCATGCCGTAAGGGCTGAGCGGCTGAGACCAATCCTGGGGCGTGTTCATTTTTGTAGGCAGATCCACACTGTAATATCCTACCCCCAGCGGCTGGATCTCCATGATGGTGCGGACGGGTCTCATGGATTCTGAGCTTAAAACAGGTTTTCCGGCCTGGATCGGCTGAAAAGCAAAATGCGGTTCTTCCTCCAGTTCTTCGCTTTCATTGGAAGAATCGAGCTTGTACTCCACCACAAACTTGACCATCCCGCCGTTGGCGGCAACCGTATAATTGTGGATCAGCTCGTACTGGTCATGACTGACCACGGACGCGTTATAGACGATCCCCCCTTTCACATTGCTGACCAGCAGTTTGACGGCACTCCAGTTCGTGGTGGTGTTATTGACGACCAGAACGACCTGTTCCAGAAGTCCGCTCTGATAATTCAGCACCATCGGCCCCGCGCTGCCATAGCTTTCTTTGTAGATGGAAAAGGAATCGTTGGGTTTGGATCCTAACTTGTAGTCGGAAAACAGATTATCATAAGAGGGATTCATGTAATTCATATCCTCGGCAAACCCCGGAACAACAGTGCACAGCCAAATGAATGCCGCTGCGATCCAAACCCATTGCAGCCTGTTCCAAAGGAGCCTCATTAAACTGAAATCTCTGTTATGACTGTTGAAGCGCATCTTGCGTTTCTGAACGTATCTGTTTTGGCAAAATAGTCACTGCGCGAACGTATGCCCGCACAGTGACTAATTCGTTATAGCTTTCCATGAATCGCTTCATGGAAAGCTCGTTTAATCATTACTGATTATCTAACCTGAACTACTCTGTAGTAGCGGTTGGAGGCCTTGCCGTCCACCACCGGGTGAGATGCAGTCTTAGGAGCACCTTTATCAACCCAGTATGTAGTCGTATCGGTCGCTGTGATTTGAGGAACCACAGGGATCCAAGGACCTGTCACATTGTCAGAGTACTGGATCTCATAGACCGCGCCTCTGGTTGTGCCGTTGATTTCGAGGACGAAGCCAACGTTCACCCATGCGGCCCAGCCGTATTTCTCACGATACTTGAGACCGATCCAATCTTCAGGATGTCCTTCACCGTTCAGATCGAACGTCCAGTCTTCCTTATCATAGCCATTGGAAGGACCATAGGTCTTCACGTCCATGATGTAAGGATAGATGATCGTGCTCGGAGTCTGTTCAGCAAGTACGACAGAACCTGTAGCCGGAGTACGGTGCTGGATCAGGTTATCGTTCACACCAGCCACGATCGGAGTGAAGCTGAAGTTAGGATACGCTTTCAGACCGTTACCAGACTTGATCTGGTATTCGAGGACGAACGCGACAACTTCACCATTCACAACCGGATAGTTGTGCTGGATCATGTAGCCGCCCTTGGTCGTACTGGTCGCATTGACGATGATTCCACCGCTTACGTTGCTGGCGAAGAGCTGGATGCCTTCCCAGTTGTAACCGGAATCGTTCTTCACCAGAACGAGCTGTTCAAACAGACCCGTTACCTCGTAGTTCTTCGGCAGCGGACCGTCTTCCAAACACCAGATATCGTTGAAGATAGCCAGTGTGCCGTTCCAACGGATGATGTTATAGTTATCAGCCTGTGCGCCGTAAGGAGTGATCTCGTATGTACCGAGTCCCAGTTCCTGGAAGCGGTTCTTGAGTCTCGTTCTCGGCTTGCTGATCAGGACTCTTTCATCCTCACCATTGACAAAGTAACCTTCAAGTTTGCCGGTCACTTCGTTGGTTCTGCCGTAGTAGTACTTCAGACCCAGAGAATTCTGGATGATAGTCTCATCCTGGCAGGCGATGAGAGATTTGATCTTGCTCAGTCCGATAGGCTGATCCGTGTAAGCGGTGATGTAGAGATCCACCGGCAGGACACGGTAGTAGTCACCCAGTATCGCGCTGTAAGCCTGAGCGGAGTTGTTGGCATTGTGTGTCAACACTGTATCGCTGACGGCATTGGTGATCTTCACATTGTTGCCTCTGAAGGAACCCCAATAGACCATGACGTCGTAGTTACCCACAGGAGCGACACGATCCTTGGCAGCACACTTGAATGTCGGAGTACCAGTGAAGTAATCCGCGAAGGTGGAGTACGGTTCCCACTTACCATTGTAGTAGAACCAGAGGTCTGTCTTATCCCAGACAGTCTTCTTCTCGTACTTCTGATGAGTCATATCATCAATAGCTTCGTAGTTCATTTCACCATAGTAACGTTCCGCACCAGGCAGACCAACGGCCAGTTCAAGGGCTGTGATCTTCTGATCGATGACGTAGGTCACGCTGTAGTTCTCGATACCCTTCGCGGTCGCGAACGGAGTCGTGATCGTGGAGGTCTTCGGATAGCTGTAGGTTCCGATATCGGCCTTGGCGGTCGTAGCGGCACCAGCGGTCAGATAGTCACCCGCGATCAGACCTGTTGTGGTCGCGATCGTGTAAGGTGAAACCAGAACTGAGGCATCATAGATCTTCTGATCGTTGATCGTGATGACCAGCGGAGCAGCGGTGATCTTCTGATTGATGACGTAGGTCACAGTGTAGTTGTTGATACCCAGAGCCGTATTGAACGGAGTAGTGATGCTGGAGCTTGCCGGATAGGTGTAGCTGCCAACCTTTTCACTGCCTGTTGTGGCGGCACCGGCTGTCAGTTTGTCACCAGAGATCAGACCGGAAGCGGTCGCGATCGTGTAACTGCTGGGCAGCGGAGCACCATCATACACCTTGCTGTCGTTGATCGTGATGGTCAACGGAGCCGGGGTGATCTTCTGAGTGATCACATACGTCACTGTGTAATTGCTGATACCTTTAGCGGTGTCGAACGGAGTCGAGATCGTAGAAGTCAGCGGATAGTTATATGTACCAATG
>JAEEGF012259271.1_pt1 | contig 15809 bp, 13 predicted proteins | sample 9134171 | NCBI WGS metagenome assembly JAEEGF01 (sample SAMN16246542, study PRJNA631951) | gut metagenome | biome: gut microbiome; feature: rumen; material: AP-attached | host: Bos | place: Iran: Karaj | collected 2018-10
GACTGGTGCGGCGAAGACTATCGCTTCTGCATCTGGGGAACCGGCGATCTGACGGAGCTTCAGCGGAATCTGAAATTCTTCGGAATGCCCCTGCTGAACAACGGACCGGTGCCCTATCTGGATGTGCAGAAGCTGTTCTCCATGGCTTACGAGGAAGACCGGAAGGTCCGTAGAAATCTGGAATATGCCGTGGACTTCCTGCGGATCGAGAAGGACATCCCCTTCCACCGCGCATTCAGCGATGCGTACTACACTGCCAAGGTGCTGTCCTGCATCATCAAGGACCATGTGGATCTGCTGAAGTACATTTCCTACGATGTGACCATCCCTCCCCGGAGCAAGGAGGAGGAGATCCATGTCTGCTTCGGCAATTACGAGAAGTACATTACCCGGGTCTTTGCCAACCGGGATGAGGCTCTGACGGACAAAGAGGTACTGGCAACAAAGTGCTATCTCTGCGGACGGAAGCTCCGGAAGAAGATCCACTGGTTCTCTTCCAACCGCAAGCATTATTATTCCGTTTCTGTCTGCCCGGAGCACGGCTATATGAAGGGTAAGCTCCGGCTCATGCATTACGGTGACGAGAGCCTCTTCATCGTGAAGACGACCAAGCTGGTGGGAGAAGATGAGGCGAAGGCCATCGAGTCCAAGCGGAACAAGACGGCCCGCATCCATGAGGAGCGCCGCCTGAACGAAAAGAAAAAAGCAGAAGATGCAAAAAAGAAGGGACAGTGATGTTGGTCGCTGTCCCGTTTTTTGATCAATGATATTTGTTCTTGGTATGATGGCGCCTTGCATGGCGTCTTTTTTTGCGCTCTTCCCGGCGGACAGCTCTGGTTCTCCGGGCCGACATGACGCGGGTCCGGAAGTTCCGCTCTCTGCGCCGTTGTCTGCGGTATTCCCGTCTCCAGTTCCGGCGCCCCACCCGCACATGGCGGCGGAAGTAGATGATGCCGCTGATGGCGGCCAGGACTCCAAGGATGATCAGAAGTCCCGCAAAAACCCTCAGCACATTGATGAAGATGACTCGGTTCCCGGTGTCGGTCTCTTCCTGAGGCTTCTCGGGAAGGGATGCTGAGGAAGTGACAGGAGCATCAAAATCGTAGCCCTCGGATCCGGTGGCGAAGTCGACGGAAGCATCGCCGAGGTACTGGCCCTGGTAGGTGTAGGTAATGAGAGCGGCCTGACGCTCGTCGTCCGTGTCGTAGGAGATGGTGGAAGTCAGATCCGCAAAAGTGGCTGTCAGGGGGAGGACGATGTAGTCGTCCTGGTTCAGGGACAGGATGGGCTGGGAGGTTCCGAAGATATCGATGTCACTGTAGAAGGAACCCTCCGTGCCGATGCTGTACTTGGTCTCGGTCTGGGAAATGTTCACCGTCTGGAAGTTGGAAAAGCCGTACTCGAAGAGGGAGATGGTGTCCAGATACTGATTGGGCGCCTCGTCCTTCATGACCACACAGATCAGGGTCATGCCGTTCTTCTCCGCGGCGGATACCAGACAGCTTCTTGCTGCGGCGGTGTAACCGGTCTTGCATCCGATGAGGTAAGGATATTCATAAGTTTTCCCGGCCAGCAGCTGGGTGGCGTTGATCTCGAAGATCTCGTCCGGCTGGGTGGCGGTGGGATAGAGATGGAGAGAAGTGGAAGTGGAGATCTTGCACAGCAGCTCGTTGGCGAAGAAGGCCCGGCCGATCTGAGCCAGATCGTAAGCGCTGGTGTAATGATCTTCATCCGGCAGTCCGTTGGGGTTCACAAAGTGGGAATCCACACAGCCCAGTTCTTCCGCCCGGGCGTTCATGATGTCCCCGAAATCCTGCCAGGTGGTGCCGCTGATGTGCTCGGCAAGAGCAAAGGCACACTCGTTGGCAGAACGGATCAGAATGGCCTGCAGGCATTCCTCCACCGTCAGTTGTTCCCCTTCATCAATGGCGATGTGGTTGCTGTCCCGGGGGGTGTCAAAGACCGCTGCGTGGGAGAAGGATACCATCTCGTCCAGATCACACCGCTCGGTGGCGATGAGGGTGGTGAGGATCTTCGTGGTGGAAGCGGGGTACTCCTTCGCGTGAATGTTCTTCGCATACAGGATGGCTCCGGTGCCTGCCTCAATGAGGATGGCGGATTCTGCGGAGACGGTAGGGCCTCCCGGCCAGTTCTCGATCTGGTTGGTCTCCACCGGGAGGGACTGGTTATAGGCGATGCGCTCCTCGGCATCCGTGGCAAGGGCCGTGTTGACGGGCACCAGGGATGCGAGAAGGGCAGTCAGGATCAGTGATGTGATATGACGCTTGTGCGTGTTTTTGCGGAAAATCTTATGTGCGCGCATAGGTCTATGATAACAGATTCCCGGCGGAAGTGCCATGGTGCAAAGGGCATTTCCGCCGGGATGTTTCTGTTCTTTATGAAACTGTGATACGCGGATCAGTCAAAGGGGAAGATCTTCTTCAGGAGCTTGCCCACCCATTCGATGATGGGGCCAAGCAGGAAGCACATCAGGAAGGTTGCGATGAACACGGGGCGTCCCAGCAGGATACTGATGCCGAAGACTGCCAGGTCGTACACGATACGCACCACACGCACGGGGAAGCGCTTCAGCTTCCGCTGGATGATAAAGGGCAGGGCATCATAGGGAGACACACCCAGTCCGCCGTCCATATAGGTGGCAGCGGCGAAAACGAAGAGGATCAGTGCGGCCAGCATGACCACGATGCTCATGGCGAAATGGTCTGCGAAGTAATTCTCCGGCAGCAGCTTATCCCATAAACCGCTGAAGAACTGGAGCATGTAGCCGATGAGGATCATGTTGCCGAGGGTGCCCCAGCCGAAATCCTCCGCACCGGCGATGATGACGATGATGAAGAGGATGGTGTTGAAGATGGCTTCCGTGTCTCCGATGGAGAGGTCCAGTTTTGCGGCCAGACCGAAGTTGAAGGTGGTGAAGGGGTCCGTGCCGTATTGCACCAGCTCCAGCCAGGAGAGGGAGAATGCCATCAGTGCAAGGGCTACAAATACAAGAGGGATGCGGAGGGCCAGATGGTCCCGATCCAGGAATCCCTTCTTCAGGTTCAGCAGTCGTTCTTTCATGACAGGTCCTTTCAGATATGACAAAACAGTGAAATCAGTTATGTTTCCGGGCAGAAAAATACCCCGGACGAAAAGTCCGGGGTAGATTGTAGCATTATGATGTCGGTAATGCAACCGATTACTTGTCTTTTTGAATCAGAGTTTCGTGTGAGAGAAGACGCCCACGTTTTCTGCAGGAGTATCATCGGAAGGCTTGTCATCCGAAGAAATCTCATCGGAGGATTGCTCATCCGAAGAGCTGTCCGTGGCCTCAGCACCGGGAACGGTCACCTCCGGGATGGAATCCGTTGCTACCGGGGGCAGCTCTTCGCTGACTGTCTCGGGCTCTTCCGGAACTGCAGTGATCACGGGCTGTGCGGGACCTGCATCCTCAGTTTTCTTCTCCTCTTCGGGCTCCGGGAGTCCTTTCTCCTTGCGGTAGATCTGCATGAACTCCTTGCCGGTGATGGTCTCCTTCTCGATCAGGAAAGCTGCCAGCTTATCCATGATCTCACGGTTGTCTGCCAGCAGGGCTTTCGCCTGCTCGTAGGCATCCTTCAGCATCACCACGATCTCTTCATCGATATCCGCTGCCGTCTTGTCAGAGCAGTTCATGGCGGTGCGGCCCTCCAGATACTGGCTCTCAACGGTGGCAAATCCGGCCAGGCCGAAGCGCTTGCTCATACCGTAGCGGGTGATCATGTTTCGGGCGATGTTGGTTGCTTTTTCAATATCGTTGGCAGCGCCGGTGGTGACATTGCCGAAGACGATCTCTTCTGCGGCACGGCCACCCAGCAGGCCCACGATCATATCCTTCAGCTCCGCTTCGGAGTTCAGGTACTTTTCCTCCTCCGGCACATGCATTACATATCCCAGAGCGCCCATGGTACGGGGGACGATGGTGATCTTCTGCACAGGCTCGGAATTCTTCTGCAGAGCGGAGATGAGAGCGTGTCCCACCTCGTGATAGGAGACGATCTTGCGCTCTTCCTCGCTCATGAGGCGATCTTTCTTTTCCTTACCCACCAGCACCTGCTCCACTGCGGCGAACAGATCCTGCTGGCTTACATACTCGCGGCCTTCCTTGACGGCATTGATGGCAGCCTCGTTGATCATGTTGGCCAGATCGGAACCCACGGCTCCGCTGGTGGCCAATGCGATGGCGTCGAGGTCAACGGACTCATCCATCTTTACATCCTTGGCGTGAACCTTGAGGATTTCCACACGACCCTTCAGATCCGGCTTGTCCACAATGATCCGGCGGTCGAAACGGCCGGGACGGAGCAGCGCCTTGTCCAGGATCTCCGGGCGGTTGGTGGCTCCCAGAATGAGAATACCCTTGGAGGAATCGAATCCGTCCATCTCGGACAGCAGCTGGTTCAGAGTCTGCTCACGCTCTTCGTTGCCACCGCCGTACTTGGAATCACGGCTGCGGCCGATGGCGTCGATCTCGTCGATAAAGATGATACAGGGAGCGTTCTTGGTCGCCTCCCGGAACAGGTCACGTACACGGCTGGCACCGACACCAACATAAAGCTCGATGAAGTCGGAACCGGTCAGAGAGAAGAAGGGGACATGCGCCTCACCCGCCACTGCCTTTGCCAGCAGCGTCTTACCGGTACCGGGAGGGCCCACCAGCAGTGCTCCCTTGGGGAGCTTTGCGCCGATGCCCACATACTTGCCGGGATTGTGGAGGAAATCCACCACTTCCACCAGAGATTCTTTCGCTTCGTCTTCGCCGGCCACATCCTTAAAGGTAACGCCGGTCTCTTTCTGAACATAAACCTTGGCATTGCTCTTGCCAACACCCATGGGGCCGCCGCTGCCGCCCATCCGGCGCATCAGCACGCTGAACAGGAGCCACAGGAGCGCGACGGGAAGGACGATGCCCAGCAGGATCTCCATCAGCAGACCGCTGTTGGCGTTGATGACACGGGTACCTGTGACGCCGTGCTCTTCCAGCCGGGCGGTGAGGGTATCCATGCTCTCCATCAGGTTCGTGGTGTAGGTCCGCTGCTGCTGGAGCTGTCTTGTGTAGGCGTAAAGCTCCAGGGAATTGTTGCCCGTGGGAACTTCCGACTGAGTTTCGTCCAACACTGCGGGAAGCTTCAGGGTGACGGTGAGCTGTGCGTTCTCCGCGTCCAGTTCCACCGCTTCCACCTGATCGTTCTCCAGGTCTTCCAGGAATTCCGTGTAGTCCTTGATCTGGGCTGCGTTGGGATTGCCGAAGAAGAAGTTGTAGAACAGGAAGATCACCACCACCGTACAGAGCATTGCCAGTGCCATGATCCAGGAGTTGGGCCGTCTGTTCTGAGGATTGTTTCCTCCGGGGCCTCCGGGACCGCCGTTTCCGCGGCCTCCCTGATTGTTGTTATTTCGACCGTTCTGGTCGTATTCTTCAAATTTATTAATCATTGAAGTACCTCGCTAAATCAATCTATTTCATTATAAAAACCGACAATTCTTTTCGCAATAGAAGAAAAACGAAAAATCAGTGAAAACTCTAAAAGATTTCTAAAAGTAAGGCCGTGATTTTGTGTAGATTTTTATGAGGGTTTGGTTGTATACTAGCGTATGTTAAATTGCACGAATTGTTTGTCCGGGGAGGCGATGCCGGAAGGCGGAACACTGTCCGAAAAGAGGAAAAAGGAAATGTACAAGACTGGTTTTGACAATGAAAAGTATCTGACCCTGCAATCGCAGAAGATCAAGGAGCGCATCGCCACCTTCGGCGGTAAGCTGTATCTGGAGTTCGGCGGCAAGCTCTTTGACGATTATCACGCATCCCGCGTGCTTCCCGGATTTCATCCCGACAGTAAGATCAACATGCTGTGCCAGCTGAAGGACGAGGCGGAGATCGTCATCGTCATCAACGCTGCGGATATCGAGAAGAACAAGGTGCGTGCCGATCTTGGCATTTCTTACGATGCGGATGTGCTTCGTCTCATCGATGCATTCCGCGGATACGGACTGTATGTGGGCAGCGTCTGCCTTACCCGTTTTGCGGGACAGCCTTCTGCCATCGCTTACCAGAAGAAGCTGGAGAGCCTGGGCATGAAGGTGTACCGCCATTATCCCATCGCCGGATATCCTTCCGATATCTCCGGTATCGTCAGCGACGAGGGCTTCGGCAAGAACGAATACATCGAGACCAGCCGCTCTCTGGTGGTGATCACCGCACCCGGTCCCGGAAGCGGAAAGATGGCTACCTGCCTGTCTCAGCTCTACCATGAATATAAGAGGGGCATCAAGGCCGGCTACGCAAAGTACGAGACCTTCCCCATCTGGAACATTCCTCTGAAGCACCCCGTAAACCTTGCTTACGAGGCAGCCACCGCAGACCTGAACGATGTGAACATGATCGACCCCTTCCATCTGGAAGCATACGGGGAGACCACCATCAACTACAACCGCGACGTGGAGATCTTCCCTGTTCTCTCCGCTACCTTTGAGAAGATCATGGGCGAGTGCCCTTACAAGTCTCCCACAGACATGGGCGTTAACATGGCAGGCTACGGCATCATCGATGATGATGCGGTCCGTGAGGCTGCAAAGCAGGAGATCATCCGCAGATATTACAACACCATGGTCCAGAAGGCTCAGGGCAATGCAGACGAAGGCCAGATCCTGAAGATTGAACTGCTGATGAAGCAGGCAGGCATCCGTCCCGAGGATCGTCCTGTTGTCAGCGCTGCCAAGGTGAAGGCAGAGACCACCGGCGAGCCCGCTGCAGCCATCGAGCTGCCTGACGGACGGGTCATCACCGGCAAGACCAGCCTGCTGCTGGGAGCTTCCTCCGCAATGCTGCTGAATGCACTGAAGGCCCTTGCCGGCATTGAGGATTCCGTGGAGCTCATCTCCCCCGAGACCATCGGCCCCATCCAGGATCTGAAGGTGAACCATCTGGGTAACCACAACCCCAGACTGCACACCGACGAGGTGCTCATCGCTCTGTCCATCTGCGCAGCCACCGATCCTCTGGCAAAGAAGGCTGTCGAGCAGCTGCAGAAGCTGAAGGGCTCCGAAGTTCACTCCAGCGTCATCCTGGCACAGGTGGATCAGAACGTGTTCCGGAAGCTGGGCATCAACCTGACCTGCGAGCCTGTTTACCAGACCAGAAAGCTGTATCACAGATAAGCACTTCCTTACTTTAGAAAGAGTTTTATGAGACTGAGAAATATCACGGGATGCCGCGAGATGATCGCGGAGACCCCTTATGTAGTGGATGAGGAACTGCTGCCCTCTTGCCCCGGCAGCTGGGCGGAGCGCTTTGGCAACAACAACCCCATCCGGATCGAGATCGGCATGGGGAAGGGCCAGTTCATTCACGCCCTTGCCGAACAGAACCCCGACGTGAATTACATCGGCATCGAGAAGTACTCCGCAGTGCTTCTCCGGGCCGTACAGAAGATGGAGGAGAATCCCAAGCCAAACCTCATGTTCCTCCGGATGGACGCGGAAGCCATCGACACCGTCTTCGCAGAGGGCGAAGTGGACCGGATCTATCTGAATTTCTCCGATCCCTGGCCCAAGGACCGGCACGCAAAGCGCCGCCTGCCCTCCCGGCAGTTTCTGGCCCGCTATGACAAGATCCTGAAGAAGGATGGCGTCATCGAGTTCAAGACGGATAACCGCGGCCTCTTCGATTTCGCAGTGGAAGAGCTGGAGCCCGCCGGATGGACCGCAGATTATATCACCTATGATCTCCACAGCGATGAGAAGCTGATGGTGGGCAATGTGATGACAGAGTACGAGGAGAAGTTCTCCGCTGCGGGCAACCCCATCTGCAAGTATTGCATCCGCCGGTAAGACTGTAAAACAGACCGAATTTGTTAACCTTTTCCTAAATAAAGCTTTGAACCAATATAATTTTTATAAATATTTTAGTTGCAAAGTGGAAACTGTTGTAGGATAATAGGATCAAAAGGAGGTACGTATTATGGCTGAACTGACAATCACAACTGCTAACCTGGAAACTGATGTTTTGAAATCCGATCTTCCTGTGCTGGTAGATTTTTATGCCGACTGGTGCGGCCCCTGTAAGATGATGGGACCCCTGGTATCCAAGGCTGCCGAGACCTACAGCGATCGCCTGAAGGTCGGCAAATGCAATATCGATGACAATATGCCTGTTGCTCAGAAGTATCAGGTGGTCAGCATCCCCTTCTTCGGAATCTTCAAGAACGGTGAGATGGTGGCATCCAGAGTGGGAGCGACCACTCCGGCAGATTTCAACAAGTGGATCGAGGAGAATCTGTAAGCTTCGAATACCCTTGAAATCTCGAGTTTTTTGCGCGAAAATAATATGTGAAACTGACGAGTCTGCTCCGCATGTCGGGGCAGACTTGTTTCGTTACAAGAGAATCCTATGGATTCTCTTGTAACGAAACCGTCTGTCGGGATGCGACTGGTGCGCAGAGGTAAATCGCAAGCTAAAGCTTGCGCGCACCAGCGCGCACAGAACCGAGGACGGTTCTGTGATCTTTATGGAGCGTAGAGTAGCGTTAGGTGGTGGAGTGACGATGCCCCAGTTTAACTTTGAAGAAGAATTGAAGAAGCTTCCCAAGCAGCCCGGGGTCTACATCATGCACGACCGGGATGATGTGATCCTCTATGTGGGAAAAGCGGTGAACCTCCACAACCGTGTCCGTTCCTATTTCCGGAAGAACATCGGCAGAGGACCCGCCATCGATCAGATGGTGTCTCAGATCGCCTATTTCGAATACATCGTCACGGATTCGGAGCTGGAGGCTCTGGTCCTGGAAAACAACCTGATCAAGGAACATTCCCCGAAATACAACACCCTGCTGAAGGACGACAAGACCTACCCTTACATCCGGGTGACACTGGGGGAGGATTACCCCCGGATCCAGTTTTCCCGGCTCATGAAGAAGGATAAGTCCAAATATTTCGGGCCCTACAGTTCTGCTCAGGCGGTGAAGGATACCATCGAGCTGCTGAACAAGTTGTACATGCTCCGGACCTGCAACCGGGCCCTGCCCCGGGACATCGGACTGGAGCGCCCCTGCTTGAATTATCATATCGGACAGTGCAGCGGCCCCTGTCAGGGTTATGTGAGCAAGGAAGAATACCGGGCACAGGTGAACGAAGCCATGGACTTCCTCAACGGCAATTACGGTCCCATTCTGAAGAGCCTGGAGGAGAAGATGAAGCAGGCCTCCGAGGAGATGCGCTTCGAGGACGCTGCCCGCTTCCGGGATCTTCATGCCAGCGTCAAGAGCGTGGCCCAGAAACAGAAGATCACCTCCAATCCCGAGGAGGACAAGGATGTCATCGCCCTGTACCGGGACGGCGAGGAAGTGGTGGTGCAGGTCTTCTTTATCCGGGACGGCAAGCTTATCGGCCGGGAACATTACTATATGACGCAGGTGTCGGAAAACGACAACTCTGCGATTTTGACGGATTTTGTGAAGCAGTTCTATGCGGGAACACCCTTCTTGCCGGCAGAACTCATGCTTCAGTACGAGATCGCCGACAGCGACCTCATCGCCCAGTGGCTGACGGGCCGCCGGGGCGCAAAGGTGACCATTAAGGTTCCAAAGGTTGGCTCCAAGGAGAAGCTGGTGGAGATGGCCCGGGAGAATGCCCGGGTGATCCTGATGAACGACCGGGAGAAGATCCGCCGGGAGGAGGGGCGGACCATCGGCGCTGTGAAGGAGATCCGGGAGCTCCTGGATCTGCCCTGCGCGGACCGGATGGAGGCCTTCGATATCTCCAACACCAACGGCTTCGAGAACGTGGCTTCCATGGTGGTCTTCGAAAAGGGAAAACCCAAGCGAAGCGATTACCGGAAGTTCAAGATCCGCTCCGTCACTGGGCCCAACGATTACGAGTGCATGCGGGAAGCCCTGACCCGACGCTTTACTCATGGCATTGAGGAAAGCCGGGAGCTGGATGCCCGGGAGATGGACCGGGAGTTTGGCAGCTTTTCCAAATTGCCGGATCTGCTGCTGATGGACGGCGGCCGGGGCCAGGTGAACATCGCCCTGGAGGTGCTGGAGAGCCTGCATCTGGACATCCCCGTGGCCGGTATGGTGAAGGATGATTTCCACCGGACCAGAGGTATCTATTTCCGGAATGTGGAGCTCCCCATCGATACCCATTCCGAGGGCTTCAAGCTGGTGACCCGGATCCAGGACGAGGCGCACCGCTTCGCCATCGAATATCACAAATCCCTGCGGAGCAAGGCCCAGACGAAATCCGTTCTGGACGAGATCCCCGGTGTGGGACCCGCAAGGCGCAAGGCACTGATGCGTTCCTTCCCTTCCATTGAGGCGATCTCTGAAGCTACTGTCGAAGAACTGGCACAGATTCCGGAGATCACACCCCGGGCGGCGGAGGATATCGCAGCCTTTTTCCGGGAGAGGAAACGGGCAGCAACCCCCGGGGGAGAGCAGGCGGAATAGAAAGAGACAGCGAGCATAAATGCTCGCGTGGCTCGTTGCTTTGTGGTATAATTCTGTGTGACTAAAAATGGGGGTAAGTTTATGGCGACCGTAAAATTAACGAAAGTCATTGAAAAGCTGAACCTGAAGAACCTGACCCCGGACATTCCGGTGGACAAGATCCAGATCACTCAGCCCGACATCAACCGGCCTGCTCTGCAGATCGCCGGATATTTTGAGTATTTCGACGCATCCCGTATTCAGATCATCGGATACGTGGAGCATTCCTACATGCAGGATGCCCTGGGAGCCAGTCAGAAGAGAGAAGCCTATGAGAAGCTTCTTGCTTATCCCATTCCCGCCATCATCTTCTGCCGTGATCTGATGCCGGACGACATCTTCCTGGAAGTGGCAAATGCCAACGGAGTACCCGTGCTGAGCACCGGTGAAGCAACTTCCGCATTCTCCGCGGACGTGATCCGTTTCCTGAATGAGCAGCTGGCACCCTGTATCTCCGTACACGGCGTACTGGTGGATGTCTACGGCGAAGGCGTGCTGATCACCGGCGAGAGCGGTATCGGTAAATCCGAGGCTGCCCTGGAGCTGATCAAGCGTGGACACCGTCTGGTGACGGACGATGCCGTGCTGTTGCGGAAGATCAATGATGAGACACTCATCGGTTCCGCGCCGGATATCACCAAGCACTTCATCGAGCTGCGCGGTATCGGCATTGTGGATGTGAAGGCACTGTTCGGTGCATCTTCCGTCAAGGATTCCCAGGAGGTGGATCTGGTCATCCGCCTGGAGGACTGGGACAAGGACAAGGACTACGACAGGCTCGGCCTGGAGGAGAATTATACAGAGTACCTGGGCAACAAGATCGTGTGCCACAACATTCCCGTGCGCCCCGGACGAAATCTGGCGGTCATCTGCGAGTCCGCAGCCGTCAACTATCGTCAGAAGAAGATGGGCTATAACGCAGCACAGGAGCTTTATCGCAGAGTTCAGGAATCCATTGCCAAGAAAAGAGAGGAAGAAGAATCATGAAGTATGTTTTCGGAGCCGATATCGGCGGAACCACAGTAAAGCTGGGACTGTTCAACGATCAGTATGAGCTTCTGGAGAAGTGGGAGATCCCCACGGTAGTGGAGAACGGAGGGGTACAGATCATCCCCGATGTGGCAGCGGCCATCCGGAACAAGATGACGGAAAAGAACCTCACCAATGATGATGTCCTGGGTGTGGGTGTCGGTGCTCCAGGCGCTGTGAACGAGGATGGATTCCTGGTTGGCGGAGCTGTGAACCTTGGCTGGGAAGCCTTTGATCTGAAGCGTGATTTCGAGACGGCTCTCGGCGGACTGACCGTGAAGGCCGGCAACGATGCCAATGTGGCCGGTTACGGCGAGATGCGCAAGGGCGGTGCAGAAGGATACGATGATGTAGTGGCTGTCACTCTGGGAACCGGAGTCGGCGGCGGTGTCATCTTCAACGGCAAGATCATCACCGGTACCAACGGTGCAGCAGGCGAGATCGGACACATCCATGTGGAGGATGCGGAGACCGAGCCCTGTAATTGTGGCAACAAGGGATGCCTGGAGCAGTATGCATCCGCTACCGGTATCGCAAGACTGGCAAGAAAGCGTCTGGCACAGGACAACAAGCCCAGCGTTCTGCGGAACAAAGAGAACAACACCGCAAAGGATGTCTGGGATGCGGTAAAGGCCGGCGATGAAGTTGCCATCGATGTGGCAAAGAAGTTCGGTTACTATCTGGGCAAGGGCCTGGCAAGTGTGGCAAACGTGGCGAACCCTTCCATGTTTGTCATCGGTGGCGGTGTTTCCAAGGCCGGAGAGATCCTGCTTCCTTACATTGAGCCCAGCTTCTATGAATACGCATTCCCGCCCTGCCGTGTGGCGAGATTTGCACTTGCAACTTTGGGAAATGACGCGGGGATCTACGGTGCAGCCGGACTGATCCTGGAGGATACGGATGTTAAGTAAAGCAGTACAGGATGCGCTGGAACGTTACGTCAATGCTGAGAATGTACATGTAGGGGAGCTGCTGGCTCCCCTTACTTCATTTCGCATTGGTGGTCCTTGCGAATGCCTTGTGGAACCTGAGACAGAGAAACAGTTGACAGATGTGTCAGGTTACCTGAAGAAGATCGGATGCCCCTTTTTCGTCCTGGGCAACGGCAGCAACACTCTGGTAAAGGACGAAGGCTTTGACGGGATCGTGATCCACATCAGCAAGAAGATGGGAGCGATCCGTGTGGAAGGGAACCGGATCGTGGCTCAGGCTGGAGCGCTGCTGGTGCAGGTAGCTGTGGAGGCTGCCAGGGCAGGGCTGAAGGGTCTGGAGTTCGCGGCGGGAATTCCCGGAACGGTCGGAGGCGGCGTGGTGATGAACGCGGGCGCTTACGACGGGGAGATGAAGGATGTGGTGACGTCTGTCCGGGTGCTGAGTCCGGATGGAGAGCTGCTGGATCTGGAGAACGAGACCATGGAGTTCGGCTATCGCCGGAGTGTGATCCGGAAGCGGGACTATATTGTCACGGAGGTGACCTTCGAGCTGGAGCCGGGTGACCCGGAGGAGATCCAGGCGCTGATGAAGGATTACAACAGCCGGCGCCGGGAGAAGCAGCCCCTGGAGTTCCCCAGTGCGGGGAGCACGTTTAAGCGTCCGGAGGGTCATTTCGCCGGAAAGCTGATCATGGATGCGGGCCTGAAGGGGTACCGTGTGGGCGGCGCCCAGGTTTCGGAGAAGCATTGCGGATTTGTGATCAATGCGGGCGGTGCCACGGCGGCGGATGTGCTGACACTGATGTCAGATGTTCAGAAGCGAGTGGAAGATGAGTTTGGCGTCCGGCTGGAGCCGGAGATCGTGGTATTGGGGTAAGCTATGAGATTTGTCATCGTGACTGGAATGAGCGGTGCGGGCAAGAGCACCACCATGAAGATGCTGGAGGACGCGGGCTATTATTGTGTGGATAATCTGCCGGTGTCTCTGATCGAGCAGTTTGCGGAGCTGGTGAACCAGCCGAATACGGAGCTGACGAAGGTGGCTCTGGGAATCGATGTGCGTTCGGGCGCAGCGTTCCGGGAGCTTCCCGGCGTGATGGAGCGGATTTCGAATTCGAGTCTGCCGGTTGAGATTCTGTTCCTGGATGCGGCGGACGATCGTCTGATCAAGCGTTACAAGGAGACGCGCCGCGTGCATCCTCTTTCCCCGGAAGGGCGTGTGGAGGATGGCGTGAAGAAGGAGCGGGAGATCCTGTCGGAGATCCGGAAGAGCGCCACGTATGTTCTGGACACGACGAATCTGTTGACCCGGGAGCTGAAGGAAGAGCTGGAGAAGATCTTCGTGGAGAACCGGGAGTACAACAACTTGATGGTGACGGTGCTGAGTTTTGGTTTCAAGCACGGGATCCCGGCGGATGCGGATCTGGTCTTCGATGTGCGGTTCCTGCCGAATCCGTTCTATATTGAGGAGTTGAAGCACAAGACGGGTCTGGACCAGGAGGTCCGGGATTATGTGCTTCAGTTTGATGAGGCGGGTGAGTTCCTGGATCAGCTGGAGAAGATGATCCGGTTCCTGATCCCGAATTACATTAAGGAAGGTAAGTACAGTCTGGTGATCGGTATCGGCTGCACGGGCGGCAAGCACCGGAGTGTGACTTTGGCAAATGAGCTGTACAACCGGCTGAAGCAGGATGCGGATTACGGCATCAAGCTGCAGCATCGGGATGTATCTATAGCGGGGAAATAGTATGTCGTTCTCGGGAGAAGTAAAAGAGGAGTTAGCGACGAAGATTCCGCCTGCGCGGCACTGTCAGCTGGCGGAGTTGGCTGCATTGATGCATTATTGCGGTCAGTTGGGTCAGTTGCCGGACGGGAACTTGATGATCGGGTTCCAGACGGAGCGTGAGTCGGTAGTGCGGAAGGGGTTCGCGCTGCTGAAGCGTACGTTTGGGATCAGTGAGGAGTCCGCGGCGGATGCGGGGGCAATTCAGTCGTTCCTTGGGAAGATCGGGAATCCGGAGTTGCCGGTGGACCGGTCTTTCATTAAGAGTAGTTGTTGTCAGCGGGCGTTCCTGCGGGGAGCGTTTCTGGCAGTGGGTTCGATCAGTGATCCGCACAAGGGGTATCACCTGGAGTTTGTGTGTCCGACGGAGGCGAAGGCGGAGCAGCTTCGGGATGTGATGGCGGGGTTCGACTTGGAGAGTCGGATCGTCCTGCGGAAGAAGTATCACGTTGTCTACCTGAAGGAGGGTGAGGCGATCGTTGATCTTCTGAATGTGCTGGGTGCGCCTGTGTCTTTGATGGAGCTTGAGAACACTCGGATTTACAAGGAAGTGAACAATTCGGTAAATCGGCGTGTGAATTGTGAGATGTCGAATATCCGGAAGACGGTGAATGCAGCAACCCGGCAGATTGAGGATATTGAGTTTCTGCGGGATAACTACGGTCTGGAGCGTCTGTCTCCGACGCTGCAGGAGATGGCTTCGGTGCGTCTGGAGTATCCGGAGATGCCTCTTGGTGAGCTTGGGCAGTATCTGGATCCGCCTGTCGGGAAGTCTGGTGTGAATCACCGGCTGCGGAAGTTGAGTGAGCTCGCGGAGAAGGTTAGATTGGGATAAAGGTCTATAAACGAAAGCTTTTCGGAGTTTTTTTTGGTCAAAAGTGATAATGAAAGTTTCTTTCGAATAGGTTACCTTTAAAGTAGCCCTGCATAATATTGGTTTTTTGAGGGATCTAACGAAAGGGAGCACCATGACGAAGAAGACTATTTCGATCAATCTTGAGAGCGGCTTGGAAGCAAGCCCTATTGCACTTTTAGTTCAGGAAGCAAGCAAGTATGAGAGCCGTATCTATCTGGAGACGGAGTCTAAGAAGGTCAATGCCAAGAGTATCATGGGCATGATGAGTCTAGGTCTTGACAGCGGTGAGGAGCTGACAGTTTCCGCCGAGGGCGAGGACGAGGAGAATGCCATCGCTGGCATCGAGGCTTTCCTCAGCGGCAAGAACTAAATCGATATGTGACCACAGGACGCGACAGGTTATCACCTGCCGCGTCTTTTTATTGCCCGCGACAAACCTGCGACCGTTCACATTCAGCCATGGGGGTGGGGGCGGCCCTCTGTGAGACTGCTCCGTCGATGGATGGTTCTAGGGGAAATGGGTGCAGACTTGCAGCGAGTGACGCGGACCGGAAACACGCGGCGTCCGTGCCGCGTTGTTTCCTAAAAACAACATCGTGTTGTTTTTGTCCGCTGTAGGGTACTTACATTTCCCTAAGAACCATCACATCTCCTACGCAACTGTCTCACAGAGGGCCGCCCCC
>JAEEGF010428123.1_pt1 | contig 15808 bp, 11 predicted proteins | sample 9134171 | NCBI WGS metagenome assembly JAEEGF01 (sample SAMN16246542, study PRJNA631951) | gut metagenome | biome: gut microbiome; feature: rumen; material: AP-attached | host: Bos | place: Iran: Karaj | collected 2018-10
GTTATATACGATTGTAGGAAGATCATTTCCAGCAGGAGCTGAGATAACAACCTTACGAGCGCCGGCATTGATATGAGCCTGAGCCTTTTCCTTTGATGTGTAGAAACCTGTACACTCAAGTACAACGTCTACCTTAAGATCTCCCCAAGGACAGTTGTTTGCATCTGCTTCCTTGTAGATTGTGATCTTCTTGCCATCAACTGTGATTGAATCCTCACCGGCCTCAACCTTATCAGCTAATGCATACTTACCCTGTGAAGAGTCATACTTCAGAAGGTGAGCAAGCATCTTAGGGCTTGTCAAATCGTTGATTGCTACTACTTCGTATCCTTCTGCACCAAACATCTGTCTGAATGCGAGACGTCCGATACGTCCAAAACCGTTAATTGCTACTCTTACTGCCATTTTTAATTCCTCCTAAAAATGAATAAATTTATTGATTTTCGGCAAACTTTGTTTGTCAAAAAATTGTCAGCGAAATCATTTTACTATGTTCCTTAGTCTTCGTCAAGAACTGTATTCAGATACTGTATTGAAGTTACTTTGTCTCCGATTACCTGAACACACAATTTTGTTCCGTCAGCTTTATAGACCAACATATCTCCGTCTACGCTTGTTGCTTCTCCGTAAAGACCGGTAACCTTTGCTGCATCATCGCCTATTGTAAGTCCTTCGGGTGTTGCCACCGAATCATCCAGGATAATTACGGAAGACACATAATCAACTCCCTCCATTGAGTATGTATCAAGTTCAAAGCCGGCATATGTGTATGTCTTGTCAAGATCACCGAAAGCACAGCTTGTTGCTTCGAAATATGAAGAAGGTGTTCCGAGAGCATCAATTATGCCTGCTGCCTCCTCCTCTGTCTTGATAGTCACTCCGTTAGCTTCGAATACATATCCTGAAGCCGATGCTGATGTCTCAGCCGCCGAACTGTCTGCTGCCTCTTCCACTGCCTGGACTCCGCTTGATGCGTTGTTCACATCACCTGATATAGTCTTCTCGCTGCTTCCGCAAGCGGCAAAAGCAACTACCATCAGGGCTGAAGCCGTAATCATTGCTAATTTCTTCATAACTTCCTCCTGTTATAACTACTTGTTCTGATAAGTCTTCTTAAGTGTTACTCTGTCAATCTTACCGTTTGCCGTAAGGGGCATCTCATCAATCTTAATGATACGGTTTGGCAGCATATATCTGGGAAGCTTATCCTTCAGAACTACCGTAAGGTCTTTCTGTTCAATACTTCCTACATAATATAACACTATCTTACCCTTTATGTCATCATAAATACATCCGGCGAGTTTTACGCCTTCCAACATATTTACATTAACTTCAATCTCACCAAGCTCTATTCTGTGTCCCATGTGCTTGATCTGGTAATCTTTACGGGATACAAATACAAGCTCACCGTGCTCATTGTACTTACCGAGGTCACCGGTACGATATATCAACTCGGGATAATGAGTATTCAGTGGATTCTGTACATAACACTCCGCTGTCTTCTCGGGATTGTTGTAATATCCCAGAGTAAGCGATGTACCTCTTATGCATATCTCTCCCACCTCATCATCTTTTGCACGCTCATCCTTCTCATTAAGAAGAATAATCTCCGTATTCTTAAAAGGACGTCCGATGGGAATCACATCATCAAGGGCGAACTCCCTGTTGACATGATAGAAGCAGCACATTCCCGTTCCTTCCGTAGGTCCGTAGAGGTTTGTGAATTTTGCCTCAGGCAAAACTTCTCTCCATCTGTTGAACTGCTTTATGGGGAATACTTCACTTCCAAATACAACCGTGTGAAGATATTCGGGTACTACCGTCTTGAATGTATCAAAGGCGGAAATCATTGTAAGTGCCGATACAACCCAGCATACCGTATTGATCTTGTGCTCATTCATGAACTCAACAAGCTGTATGGGCATCATAAAGAGACTTCTGGGTATAAGGTAAGTTGTGGCACCGAACTTTAATGTCGGATAGAGTTCCTTAAGGCAGGCGTCAAAGTAAAGAGGTGTCTGGTTACCGAATACTGTATCTTCGTTGAATTCCAAAGTCTCTGACAACTGCTCTATGTAATCAAGTACAGATCTGTGACAAGCGGCAACCCCCTTGGGTACTCCTGTTGAACCTGATGTAAACACGATATATATTGGATCTGTGTCTATAGCCTTGTCATAGATGTTCTTAAGCAGATCATCATCCACCTTTGTTTCGCATATGTCATCATATACTACAAGTTCTGCATCAGTATCGAAGGCATCCGCTTTTTCCCTGGTCTTCTCATCACATATAATGATGGGTGACTTCACGTTGTCTAAGATAAGCTGGATTCTCCCCGCAGGCATCTCCTCATCAATAGGTACGTAATAGCAGCCTGCAGTAATAGTCCCAAAGAAGGCTGTAACTTCTTTGGGATGCTTGTTCATAAATATAACAACCGGCTTGTGGTATACACTCTTAGATGCTATATATGTAGCAACGGATCTGCTCTGATCGTATACCTGTCTGAAAGTCATCTCATCCTTGTCGGAAGCGAATGCGACTTTGTCCGGTTTTTTATCCACTATTTCATTAAGATAATCAATTACATTGTTTCTCATGTAATCCTCCAAATGATTATTTCTATTCGGTAATAAGATGTTCGTATTCCTTTTTTAGATTGCCGCAGCTCATAACGGAAGCTCTGGCAAGAACCTCCATCACATCCAGGACTCCGGGGCCCGTCTCATGATCTCTCTTAATCATTGACAGTTCCGTACATCCAAGAAGTACCACCTGGGCGCCGTCTGCAAAGAGCTCTCTGGATACCTGATGAAAGAGATTCATCTCAACATCTTTGCCCGCCTTAACATCATCGTATATGATGTGCATTACCTTGGCTTGGGCTTCCTTTGATGGAATGGAACATTTGATTCCGTTCTTTTCCATTATATCCTGGAAGAGTTTGCTCTCAATGGTTCCGTCGGTTGCCATTATTCCCACATGATCGACTTTTTCTTCTTTGAGATAAGAGGCGGTCTCTTCTATGGCATGTATGATATGGCAATCTATTAAGCTTTCCAAATCCTTCTGGAAAAAGTGAGCCGTGATACAGGGTATGGCAAGAACATCCGCACCTCGGGACGACAGTTCCTTACCGATCTCCAGAAGATCCGGCATGGGATTGTCCTTACTTTTTCCCAATATATAGTTTGTTCTGTCGGGTATCTGTGGCTTGCTGTGAAGGAGTATCTCTATATGCTCCTGATCGGTAACCGCATCCGTCATATCAACAATAAGTCGAAGAAAATATGCGGTCGCCATGGGCCCCAGTCCACCGATTATTCCTAATTTTTTCATCTATACTCCGATTAAATTTAAGGTATTGCGGGATAGAGACTCTTATCATAATAGTGACTGTGTCCGTGTGCATCGGAATATGCCGTAATAGTGGCATCATCCAGCAGGCACAGATTGGGTCTGCCTATACGGGGTGTGGTGTCGAAATGATACCATCCGTGCCCGTCGTCTATATCTACAATACACCAATAATGAAGTCCGTAAGCGTCCGGATTGGCCCTTTCAACATCGATATTGGCTATACCAAGTCTGTTGAGCATCACTTTTACCATACTTGCATATGTATAGCAGTCACCGGTCCTGGTGCTGAAGCCTTCGTATGCGGATCTTACGTAATCGCCCTTAACCGAGTCTGATACGTAAGTAATATTGCCATGCATATAGTTGTATATTGCTTCGCACTCTTCGCGCTTGGTCATACCCGGTGTTATGATCTTGGCAATCAGCTTATCAGCCATTGCATTAACTTCGTTGATATCATATACCTGCTCTTTTACTTCAAGATTGATTGTAACAGAGCTTGAATTGCCGCTGGCATCTGTTGCCGTATAGGTAACGGGATATACGCCGATCTCATTGATCTTAACCTTACTTGAATCAACTTCAAGTTTGGTATCTCTCTCGCTGTTATCCCTTACTACGATATTCAATCTGTAAGCCACTGCGGATCCCGGCGGAACACTGAAGTCTACGGCTCCTTCTATAACAGGATCCTCATTATCTTCCTTAAGGGTAAGTGTTGTCTCTTTTGTAGAAGTATTGCCGCCTTCATCGGTAGCTATAATTACAAGATCCTGGCTTCCGATAAGCGTATAGTCCGGATCCTTTTCAAACGAATATTTTACGCTTGTGGCATCCTTGCACTTAATAACAAAGTCTTCGGCATGATACTGAACGTTCTCATAACCGTCGATCTTATCAACCATGAATTCGGGAGCAACTGTATCCACAATTTTCATGGTACTGTCGTAGGTCTCTCCGTCAAGCTTTATCTGAACCTTATGGTCTCCAACCTTATTACGATCTATCTCGGAAAGGTCTGTTATTATCTCACCTTCACCGCCTGTCAGAACAAAGTCCTCAGGTCCGGGAAGTTTCGTTCCCGCTTCCACAACTACTTCAACCGCAACAGCAGATACATACATACTTGTATCGACGCTTGTTGTATTACCTCCCAGGTCGGTTCCCACGATTGTCACTTTCTTATCACCGAAAGAACTGAAATCAGGCTCCCCGGCAAAAGTGAATGTAACTTCCGTAGCGTCTTCCACTGCTGTAACAAATTCAGACGCCTCCACGGGTTCATTGTAACTTACATTCAGAGACTGAACCGTAAAGGAAGGTGCTATTGTATCTTCAACATAGAGAGTCGACTTATGAGGAATTCCTCCCGTCATTATCAAAAGATGATACTCTCCGGGAACATGGACGTCTATCTCATCGCTTCCTTCCGCAAAGTAAGCCACTTCATCCATGTTCTTTAAGAAATCATATACATCGACTTCTACACCGGCTTCAACGTGTGCAACCCTGTATACAAGACTGTACTCATATATGGCTGCGGCTCCCACAAGGGCAAGCAGAAGGATGAAAAGAATAAGCGGTATGAGCCAAAGCTTTTTCTTTTTACGTTTTCCATGACCTTTATGGTCTTCGGCATGTCCGGAGCCATGACGCTTACGCTTCTTTTTCTTCTTATGAGATACTTCTTCCTCATAATAAGAATCTTCGGGATAGTCTTCCTCTTCGGCATAATCGTCTTCGGGATAGTTCTCTTCCTCTGCCTCTTCTTCGTAATAATCATCCGATTCACGATAGTCATCGGCATAGTCTTCTTCGGAATAATCATCCTCATTAGAAGCTTCATCATACTCTTCTTCGTATTCCCCTTCTTCGGGATAATCTTCACGCTCTTCCTCGTAATCCGCACTCTCTTCGTAAGATTCGTATTCCTCTTCCTCTTCCCACGCATCACGAAGATCTTCTTCCTCATACCATTCCGAATCATGGTGCTTTGGAATATTTACTTTATTCTCGCTCCTCTTGGGGGGCTGCTTTCTGTACTTGTTACGTTTTTTCTTACTCATTTCAAAAATCCGATATTATAACTTTTACACAGTAAGTTTATACTGCTCGCAAAGCATTGTCACTGTCATGACAATAAGAAGATAATCTATCTCATATGCGCCCATGAGTTTGAAGTCATCTGCCGCATATACTTTCTTCATCTCATTGACATAGTCCACATCGAAGACGCCGTACTTACGTAAGAGATCGTCTCCAAGGAAATCTACGCTTGAGGGTTTCTTGATCATGGCAGACATACCCGGTGCCTGGAAAGGGAATTTCTTACGCTTGAGAATCTCATCGGGAACAATTCCTTCTCCTGCTTTCTTAAGTATGTATTTTTCATTAACACCCTTAAGTTTGTACTTGTCGGGTATTGTAACAACAAAGTCAAGAAGTTCGGCATCCAGGAAGGGATGACGTCCTTCAACCGAGTGAGAGAAGAACATTCTGTCTCCGTGTTCACCCAACAGATGATCCGAAAGACGAAGCTTGTAATCTATGTAAGATCTTCTCTTCTGAGAGCTGAGTCCCTTAAGCTTGCTTACATCCACGGGGCTCTCTGCCCATGCCGAGAAGTTCTCTATGTCTCCTCTTATATCGCTGCTGTATACCTTTTCATGTATCTTTCTTATCTCGGGATGATTTCTTTCAAATCTGAAGAAAGGATCTCCCCAGAGTCTCTCATTAACTTCCTGCTCTTCGATGCTCATCTGGTTTTTCTGCATGTTTCTGAACAGATCCACCATGTATCCCACATAACCGCAGAAGAACTCATCGGAACCCTGTCCCGTAAGTACTGCCTTTGCAGGTGAAGAACTTACAAGTCCGGAAAGCATGTATGCCGCCACATCATAACTCTCTTTAACGGCGCTCTCAGCATGATATATAACATTGCCCAGATTTTCCCAAATCTCTTTCTCGGCAACCTTGGTGCTGTAGTGAGTTGACTGAACACAATCCTTCACTATCTTCTGGAAGCGGCTCTCATCAAGATCGCCTTCTCCTATTTCCGCAGAAAAAGAATAGTAACTGTTTAAAAGGAATTTTCCGATGTAACAAGCCACCACCGAACTGTCCAGTCCTCCGGATATATAGAATCCGATGGGAACGTCGGCTATAAGTCTTCTTGAGATAGCTTTCTTAATAAGTTCTCTCAAAGTCTCGACGTAGTACTCTTCGCCCTTGTCTTCTTCTTCGGGATTGTATATAAGATCCCAGTATTCTATATCCTTAATGTCAGATTCGGGATGAATGATAAGCATATGTCCCGCTCTGAGCGCATTGATATTCTTGAAGAATGTTGTGGGTGACACAACTCCGGGATAGTTCATAAGCTGATCCACAGCCTTGAGATTGAGTTTTCTCTCTATTCCGGGATATTCAAGGATTGCCTTTATCTCTGAAGCAAAGATTACTCTGTCATCTGCGATCGTATAGAATAAAGGACAGATTCCTATCTGATCTCTTACAAGTATAAGCTGCTTGTCTTTATCATCATAAAGCGCAATGGCAAACTGACCGTTGAGATATTTGGGGAAGTCTGTGCCGTACTCTTCATACATATGTACGATAACTTCAACATCAACTCCGGTACGGAAAGAGTGACCTTTTTTAATAAGATCCTCTTTAAGCTCTTTATAATTGAAGATCTCTCCGTTACAGATCATGGATACAGTCTTATCCTCATTGAAAAGAGGCTGCATACCGCCTGTAAGGTCAAGAAAGCTCAGTCTGTTAAATCCCAAAGCCACCCGGTCAAGCACAATCTTGTCGGCCCCGTCGGGACCACGATGTTTGATTGCCTCAAGCATCCTGTCAACGATGTTACCGTCTATGGGCTTTCTTGTATTCAGATTATATATACCGCTGATTCCGCACATCTTTACTACCTTCTGTTTCGAATATTTCTCTTAGTCTATTCCGTATTTTATCTTCTGAGCTTCTATCTCAGCATTGTAGTCTTTAATTTTTTCATTCCATATTGCTTCGAGAGCCGCATCCCCTCTTCTGTCAGAAACACCATACTCATTAACAAGAATATTTCCGAAATAATGAGAGAGTTTCTCGGCACCGGAAAGATTCATATGAAGTCCTCCGTCATATGTGTCGGTGCTGTAGTCGATTCCCGTCTCGTCCCCAAGACTTAAGAAATTATAATATGGAAGATTGTATTTTTTTGCATAATCCACAACCTGAGCATCATACTGATCATACCAGTAAGGATAGAGGCTGGGCGCCTTGATCATGATAAGTTTAATATCATTCTCTTCACAGAGTTCCCTCATCATATCCAGATATTTCCAGGCATTCTCATCAAAGTCATAACTGCCCAGAGGACGGCCTGTGGGAACATTCTCCGCAGCCTTCACGTCTATTCGCATAAAATATCCGTTATGGGATATCTTCTTTGACTTGAACATATACTTAAAATCTTCGGATGTTATCTCATTCCATCTTGAATGGTATCTGAGTATGGGGAATAGGTAAGTAATAAAGTCTTCCTCTTCTGTCATGGATGCCTTGATACAATCCACCTTGCTCTTGGACCATTTCATACCTTCAATGGACATACGGTTGTAAGCCTCATTCTGGGCCTTGCCAAACTGAAGCGACTGAATATTGAATACTACAACTTCCGGCTTGTGATATCTGAGTGTGTCCTCAAGCAGATAATAAGACTGAAATATATACTGTTCCGCACTTCCTCTTATATAACTGTTGATTCCGTACTCTTCCCATAAAGCGACCGGTGAAAAGTTCTCATAGACCTCACAGTCACCAATGAAGATAACATCAAAATCTTTATTCTCTTCCTGATAGTATTCCGCCACAAGTGCTCCTTCAACTATACCGTCCACATATTTGGGAACCAGCAGCTTCTGAAGGAAATAAAGCACTGCGATTATTATCGCCACAGTGACAAGAATAACAATAACTTTCTTACTCTTCTTCATCTGTATCTCTTAATCTAAATTACTATTTAGAACCTGTTATATATAAACTGGCTTGAATCGTATCCGATTCCATATGCACCAACAAGAAGTATGCATAAAAAGAGGCCGAACCAGATAAGTACTCTCACGGGATATTTGAGTGCCGCAATCTGAACACGTACCGATTCTTTTCTCTGAATCAGACTGACAGTAATCATTACAATGACAGCCAGAAGGATAATCAGATAATCAAGGCCTGACATACCGATATTCAAAAGTCCACCCTCGGCTAATTCATTCCAGTTATGAACCGTGAAGATCGATGCAAGCATTTTAAAGGTGTCTCCCACATGCTCGAAGCAATCAAAAAGATTCAGCACGCATATGAGAAGAAATGTTCTTAATATTCTGAACAGATCGTATGCCCTTGTATTGGACCATTTGAATCTGTTATGGAATCTGTCATACAGAGGCTCGAACTCTTCGGATATCATCAGTACAAGGTAGTTCAAAAGTCCCCATACTATAAAGTTCCAGCTGGCTCCATGCCAGAGACCTGTTGTGAACCAAACTATAAAGGATGAAATATATACCGGAAGTCTTCTTCCAACCTTCTCTCCAAATGTCTTTCTTGAGAACTTGGTGAATTTCTGAAGCCACTTGCTGCCTGATACAGGATAGAAAATATAATCTCTGAACCAGCTGCACATGGTGATATGCCATCTTCTCCAGTATTCCTTCAAAGACATCGAAAAATACGGTCTTTCAAAGTTCTCCTTAACGGTAATTCCGAGAGCTTCCGCAATACCTATGGTAATATCGATTCCGCCTGTAAAATCAGCGTAGAGTTCGATAGTGTAAAAAATCACACAAACAAGAGCGTACATTCCTCTATGCCCGCCCTCGGTATCGCCTATTACAGTTGTCACAGCCGGCATAATTCTGTCGGCCACTACAAGCTTTTTGAAAAAGCCCCACATGATACGCTGAAGTCCAAAGCTTACTTTTGTCTTATCAAAAGCATGCTCTTCGAAAAGTGTGACGGACAGATCACCGTATCTGCTTATGGGTCCCTGTACGATGTGTGGGAAAAAGGTGATAAAAAGCGCCAGTTTCCCGGGATTGCTTTCAGCACGCACAGTACCTCTGTACACATCAATAAGATAGCTTAAAGCCATGAATGTGTAGAAAGATATACCCATCGGAACTATAACATCAAGTAACGCAAATTGCCCTGCCGGGTCACCTACCTGCAGGACTGAATTAACATTACCGATTATAAAATTAACATACTTAACGAACATAAGGATGCCGACATTAATAAGTATGCACAAAGTCATTACACGGGCTCTCACCTTTTTACGGGCGGCCTTATATGCTTTTCTTGCATCCTTTTCCATGTCTTCCTTATGAAGTTTCAGATAGTCGCTTGTCTTATCGGCATCCTTCTGCATGATAAGTGCGGCTGCGTATGTCGTAAATGTCGTAACAAGTATATATGGAAGATACATAGGATCCGCCAAAATATAAAAAACATAACTTGCCACGAGCAAAAGCATCCACTGAAAGCGCTTGGGAATAAGATAATAAAGCACCAGCAGCAACGCCACAAACCCTATAAACTCATAAGAAGTAAAAAGCATAACTTATCTTTCTAATATCTGATATTCCGTAGGATTATCAATCCTCATCCTCAAGTTTTTCAATCAAAGCGTAAAGTGCCTTGGCTGAATTAAAATTATCAGGAATAATGTGCTCTGCAGAGATAGTAACATCAAAGTTCTCACTGATCTCTGAGATGAGCGTAACAATATCGAAAGAATCAAGAATCATGTTATCGATGAGTCCTTCTTCGTTTTCGAAATCAACATCAGGATGCAGATTAGATAAAATCTCTAATAACTCTTCCATTTTTAATCCTTTCTTATATAAATCATAGCAACGTTAAACATTATAACACCATAGTTCCGCGATTACTACATTATTTCACTAGATTTTGTGCTTATAAATCATGTATTACACAATATTACAATTTGCTCTCACATTCGTCAATTGATTTGTAACCGTACATAAGAGCGGTATTTCTCATTATTCTGTAGGCAAGATTATCCCCTGCAAGTTCCAGTCCCGCTACGAATCTACCGTATCTTATAAGAGTCTCCATGGAATATGTTCCCAGTTCTCCTCGAAGGTAAGTCTCGTAAGATGTATTGAATTCCGTATCTTCTTCTGTATGTATGCTTCGGGAATTACCCGCCATCTTGGGATAATCTACCGCAAATCTCTCCATCATTCCCACCTGAATGGCAACAATCTCTTCAATAATGGCATCCTGCACCTCGGAATGAGGCGGAAGTGCCGCTTCTATTTCCTTGTATTTCTCGGGAGCGGTGGATTTTTCCATACGACCGTATTTTTCCGTAATGAGATTCCAGCCTCTTGCCTTAGCCTGAGCAAAGTCCTCAAGATAGCTTATTATCATCCACTCATCCCACTCCAGATACTGGCTCTTTCTCATAATGGAGAAGGTATTGAAATTATCCTGACAGTCAGCTCTTCCGCCTTCATTGATGGTCTTATCAAAGTCCTTCCACTCTGTCTCAACTATTCGATCTATAAGGCTGACTTTGTCGGCGGGCTTGTCCAGAATATATCTTCCGACCTTTTCCATATAATAATTATCAAAATCTTCCGGCAACTGACCCTGATTATGAAGTTCAGACAATACAATCTGTCCCACGATCTCTATGGTCATGGTCACTTTCTCGTCTGCTATGTCCATATCAGTCAGTGCTTTCATGATATCCGCAAGTTCCGGATGTATCGGCAGATTGCCTGCAGCCTTGATCAGCCATTTTTCATAAGGAGCATAAGCATGGTTCAGTAAAAACAGAGTCTTCATCGTATGCTCGATATATTTTCCGAGATATATGATTGCCGTAGCTCTGTCGCCTCTTGAAAGGGCTCTCTTCAGATTGTACTGACCCGTAACTCCCATAGCAATAAGGGACATGGCCAGCTTGTTCTGCCATTTTCTGTAACTGTAATAGCCTAAAAGTTCGTTTCTCTTTGCTGTAAATATTCCTTCATCGTCTCTGAATATCCTACCGTTGGTAACGGTTGCCAGCAGTTCTTCCGGTGCATCCTCGGAATATACTCCGTAGAAATCATCTATTGTCTTAAGTCCGATACGGTTTCTTCCTTCGGGAGTTACAACTCTCTTATATCCCATGAATTCCTTAGGCAGATTATCATATAATTCCTGAAGCTTCGGACCGATAACGGCAAAAGTCTCGTCCGTTACCCACATGCAAAAACCGGGACCCCAGTCGTGATCTCTTGAATATTCATCATCCATTCCGAAGCAATCCGAACCTTCTCCCACAAGACCGATTGCAATCTTGTCTTCCCATTCAGGGAAATTCTCATGTATGGCAGGAGCACCAATCTCATTGTAATAACGCTCGCAGAGATCCAGACCGCTTATATTAACAGTTTCTTCGCTCTTACCGGGATGACTTTCATTGACAGCCTGACTATCGCTATCATGACCTGCTTTAGCGAGAGCATTGTTATATTTATCCATCATCAGCTCATAGTTTTCATTGGGACCGAATATGGTCTTAACAAGTTCTGCTGATTTTAGATAGTAGTCAGCGGCTTTTTTATAATTGCCTTCTTCAAAAAGAAGATCACCCATGGCGGAACATGTACCGCTGTAATGATAGTCGGTAGTTCTTCCGTCTTCAAAAATATCCAAAGCTTTCTGCAAAGAATCCCTTGCATCAGCCATCCTGCCAAGGCGAACATAGGAAGCCGTCATATTGCCGTAAGTAACCGCTTCCTCAACTTTTCTGTCCGGCAGTCTCTTTACAACAGCAAGGGCTTTCTCCAGATATTTAAGAGATTCTTCCCAGTCTTCCATATCCTGGTATAAAAGAGACATATTGTTATAGAGACCGGCGTATCTGTAATCACCGCTCTTTAGCAATACCTCGTATATAGCCACAGTGACATTGTATGCCGCCTTTGAAAGTTCAAAGTCTTTGGCAGCCCTGTAGAAATTGCCAATGTTTAAAAGAGATGTGGCGTAGTTCATTGTTCCGGACTGATTGTTGGCATCAAGCACCTCTACCAGTTCTTTACAGGCATCTGTGCCTTTTTCAAACTGGGTAGTGTCCCTGAAAAAGCCCACAAGTTCATTAAGGATCATGACCTTATTTTCCCATGAAGCTTCCTGCATCACGCGAAGGGCATAGGCCTCTTTTTCACTGTAATCAAGTCTGTCAAATTCTTTGTAGAAATCATTAATATCCATGGACTATCCTATCTTCTTATACTCAGCGATACGATTCTCATACATACAATAATATTTGAAGCCGGCTTCTATAAGTGCTTCTTCCGCTTTGTCAAAATCAGCAGCCACATGAGTCGGTTCATGGGCATCGGAACCTATGGTTACAAGTTCACCGCCCAATTCCTTATACTTCTTTATTATATCAAAACACGGGTGAAGGTCACGTGTTCCTTTTCGAAGACCTGCCGTGTTAAGCTCAAGACCCTTTTCATGCTCAATAATATGCTTAAGAATCTTGTCTATTGTCTCTTTATATATCTCGTATTTATAGTTCTTATCCTTGTCCGCACCGTATCTGACAATATAATCAAGATGGGCAAGAACATCATAATTGTCGAATCTTGCTATATTCTCGTAGATTGTTTCAAAATACCTTCCGTATGCTTCTTCTTCGGTCTTGCCTTCAAAGTATTCGGGATAGTAAGGATCAAATCCGTCTACCACATGGATGCTGGCAAGGATAAAATCAAATTCGTGACTTCTTGAGAATATAAGATTGTCTTTGAGTGCAGCTATCTGCATACCCACTTCCACACCGAAGCCGATATCTATTATCCCTTCATATTCACTCTTGAATCTGAGAAGATCGTAGAGATATGAGTCCGCATTAAGTTCAAACATTCCCTCTTCACCGGGTCTGTAAGGGAACTGCTTGTCCATATGTTCCGTAAAGCATATCTTTTTCAAGCCCTTGCTGACGGCACTGTCTATCATTTCCTTCATGCTTCCTTTTGCATCTCCGGAAAAAGTGGAGTGCACGTGATAATCACATAATATTGACATTTGACCTCCTTTTTTTAACTAAATCAAGAAATACCCACCGAATAATCGGTGGGTATTAGCTTTTCTACTTTGCGTAATCTGTTACTCTGCTTTCGCGGATAACATTGACCTTGATCTGTCCCGGGTATTCCATCTGCTCTTCTATCTGTTTTGAAATGTCACGAGCAAGTAATACCATTTCAGCATCATTGATCTGTTCCGGAACTACCATTACACGAACCTCTCTACCGGCCTGAATGGCAAATGACTTATCTACGCCCTTGAAATTGTTGCATATTTCTTCTAACTGAGTAAGACGTGTTGTATACGTCTCAAGTGTCTCACGTCTTGCTCCGGGTCTTGCAGCTGATATAGCATCTGCCGCCTGAACCAGTACAGCAATAAGTGATGTAGGCTCAACATCTCCATGATGAGCTTCCACAGCATTAATGATAAGTGAAGATTCCTTATATTTCTTACATAATTCAACACCAAGCTGAATATGTGAACCTTCCATCTCATGGTCAACTGCTTTACCGATATCATGAAGTAAGCCGGCTCTCTTAGCCACTCTTACATCAAGACCCATCTCAGCAGCAAAGAGGCCTGTTAACTGAGAGACCTCAATGGAATGCTTAAGAGCATTCTGGCCATAACTTGTTCTGAACTTCAACTTACCAAGTAATCTTACAAGTTCTGGATGTAATCCATGTACACCAACATCGAGTACAGTTGCTTCACCCTCTTCCTTGATCATGGTCTCGACTTCTTTCTGAGCCTTTTCAACCATCTCCTCGATTCTTGCCGGATGAATACGTCCGTCAACAATGAGTTTCTCAAGTGCGATTCTAGCAACCTCTCTTCTGATTGGATCGAATCCTGACAAGATAACAGCTTCCGGAGTATCGTCAATAATAAGATCTACTCCTGTAAGAGTCTCAATGGTACGAATGTTTCTACCTTCTCTACCAATGATTCTTCCCTTCATCTCGTCATTAGGAAGACTTACAACCGATATTGTAGACTCTGCAACATGGTCAACAGCACATCTCTGAATGGCATTGACAACATATTCCTTAGCCTTCTTATCAGCTTCTTCCTTTGCACGGCTTTCTAGTTCTTTTACCATCACGGCCGTTTCGTGTTTTACTTCTTCTTCAACAATTTTAAGCAGATAATCTTTTGCCTGGTCGGAGGTTAATCCCGAGATTCTTTCAAGTTCCTGTACACGTTCTTCATTGAGTTTGGCTATAACTTCTTTCTGCTTATTAAGACTTTCCTCTTTAGCAGCAAGATTAGCCTCCTTCTTCTCGATGGACTCTGTCTTACGGTCGATATTCTCTTCCTTTTGCTGAATACGGCGCTCATTACGCTGTATTTCGGCGCGACGCTCCTTAATCTCCTTGTCTAATTCGTTCTTGGAACGAATCGATTCCTCTTTGATCTCAAGTAATCCCTCACGCTTTTTCTCTTCAGCTTCCTTAAGAGCTTCATCAATGATTCCCCTTGCCTGTTCTTCAGCATTACCGATCTTAGTCTTAGCAGACTTCTTCTGGTAATTTGAAGAAATCACTGCGCTCACCGGAACCGCAATAATCAGAGTTGCCACCACTGCAATGATATAACCTAACATATGCAGGAGCACCTCCTTATAAAATTTTCATTGTACATATATTTCATGAGGACTATGTAGAGTGTCCCCAAGATACCTAATCTACAACTTCTTCATTTTACACGGACTGAAATGTTATGTCAAGCGGTTGATGCTGTCAATACCAAAGCCCTTGCCGTAAAGATACTGTCTGATCTTTTGTTTTGACATATAGTCGGCATTATCCTTGTCATAATGCTTTTTTGCCAAAAGTTTTTTTATAAGTTCTTCTTCGTCTGACATGTCTCCCTCTTCTTCAAGGGATGCTAAAGCTGCAAAAATCACATCCTTTTCAACCCCCTTATTCTGAAGATCCATAATCATTCTTTTTCTGCTTTTGGAAGAAGATTGATATGTAAGAAATATCCTGCAGTATTCGGCATCATCTATCAGATGAAGGCCTTTCAGATATTCAATGGCAGAGTCGACAATTCTGTCGGGATATCCCCCTTCCGAATATTTCTTCCTCAGCTGCCACTCGGTATAGGGTCGTGATTTCAGAAGATTCAGGCCCCGAAGTCTTGCTCTTTTGGGCAAGATCTCGTTCATTATAGCTTCATATACAGAATCAGGGAGGATATCATCCTCCCTGATATTGTACTTAGCAAGTTCGCCCTTATAGAGGGCAAAATTCTCGCCAGAAGCAAGTGTAACCCTGTACCTCTTGTTATTCAGCGGTCTTAGACTTAATAT
>JAEEGF010355944.1_pt1 | contig 15807 bp, 9 predicted proteins | sample 9134171 | NCBI WGS metagenome assembly JAEEGF01 (sample SAMN16246542, study PRJNA631951) | gut metagenome | biome: gut microbiome; feature: rumen; material: AP-attached | host: Bos | place: Iran: Karaj | collected 2018-10
TATGTACCGAAGGCTATTTCGGGAATTTACGACTGTGGAGTGTACAAGAACTTGTGAGTAGCGTATTGCTTGCAATAGCCAAAGCATACACGTTGAAACAGTAAGAAGTATCCGTAAGGACTTCAATTTCTCAGTATGCTTGAGTATATTTAAGTATATTTTGAGTAGCAGCCGTGGTATGATGTCATGCAGGTATTAACGCCTTAAATATTTATTGTTATAGTTTTAAGTATTACAGGATTAAGCATTTAAACAGAAGATTTATCATTAAATAATTAAATTTTGAACCCTCTATGAATTCCGATACTCAAGCAAAAAATACCGAAAAACCTCAGAACCAGCCGGGCAGATCATCCCGGTCTGATGTCACATATGCAAGACTTGGCAAAGTTCTGGAGGAGGCATTAATCAAAGACCGCAACCGGATAATGGCACAGGCCAGAAAGGTTTTCGGGACCAGACAGCACCCTGTTGCCTGTCCGGATGCGGAAAAGGTTAATCAGCTGGCCCTTGATGCAGCCCTCGCTGTGGAAAAAGCCCAGAAAAGATGGGGAAAAATTCCGGAAATCACATATCCTGAGCAGCTTCCTGTAAGCCGTGAGAAGGATGATATCATCAGACTTATCCGGGAGAATCAGGTGGTTATTGTGGCCGGTGATACCGGTTCAGGTAAGACTACTCAGCTCCCTAAAATATGTATTGAGGCCGGCCTCGGAAAAAGAGGTAAAATAGGTCATACTCAGCCGAGAAGACTTGCTGCGAGAACCGTTGCCGACCGTATCAGTCAGGAGCTTAAAACCGAGCTTGGCTCCATTGTCGGTTACAAGGTAAGATTCGGGGATAAAACCTCCGATGACACTATCATCAAATTGATGACTGACGGTATTCTGCTTACGGAACTCGAGCAGGACCGTTATCTTAATGAATATGAAGTTATTATTATCGACGAAGCCCATGAAAGAAGTCTGAATATTGATTTTATTATGGGGTTTCTCAAGAATCTTCTTACCCGACGTCATGATTTAAAGGTGATTATCACCTCGGCCACCATTGATCCGGAAAGCTTCAGCCGGCATTTTAACAATGCTCCGGTTAAGCTGGTGGATGGACGGACATATCCTGTAGAGGTGCGTTACCAGCCGCTTGATGATCTCATAGATGATGAGAATGCAGAAATCGATAATGATATTACTGAAGCCGGGATTCTCAGGGTAATCAGGGAACTTGATGAAGAGCATGAATATGGTGATATTCTGGTATTTATGAACGGCGAGAGAGACATTGCCGAAACTGCGGAATATCTCCGTCAGGCTCATCTGAAAGCTACTGAAATACTGCCGCTATACTCCCGTCTTGGTAATGCCGAACAGAATAAAATATTTGCTCCGCACAGTTTAAGACGTATTGTTCTTGCCACCAATGTGGCGGAAACATCCGTAACCGTACCCGGAATCAAGTATGTTATTGATCCCGGTACAGCCCGAATCAGTAGATACAGCTACCGTAACAAGGTGCAGAGACTGCCGATTGAACCTGTCTCCCAGGCAAGCGCCAATCAGCGTAAGGGACGCTGCGGACGTGTCTCTGAAGGTATCTGTATCAGACTTTACAGTGAGGCTGATTTTATAAACCGTCCGGAATATACCGATCCGGAAATACTCCGTACCAATCTGGCGGCGGTAATTCTGCGTATGATTAGCCTCCGTCTCGGCAGTATCGAGGAGTTTCCGCTTCTTGACAGACCGGAGCAGAAACAGATTAATGATGGTATCAAACTTTTAGAGGAGTTAGGAGCTGTTACCAGGGACAGTCACGATAATCTGCAGCTTACTGAAACCGGCAGGATTATGGCGGCCATTCCGTGCGATCCGCGTATGAGCCGTATGCTGGTGGAGGCGGCTAAGCAGGGTGCTCTTGCCGAGATGCTGATTATAACCTCCAATCTCAGCAGTCAAGAGGTGCGTGAACGTCCGCTGGCATTCCGTAACGCGAGCTTTGAGGCGCACAAACGTTTTGATAATGAGCGTTCCGACTTTATAGGTATTCTGAATCTCTACAACTACCTGCAGGAGGAAATCAAAAACCAGAGCGGTTCAGCACTCAGAAAGAAAATGCGCCGGGAGTTTCTCTCATACATGCGTATGCGGGAGTGGTTCGATATCTACAATCAGTTGAAAACCGTTATGCTGGATCTCGGCTATAAGCTTAATCAGACACCTGCAACCTATGAAGAGATTCATAAGTCTCTGCTTTCCGGACTTTTAAGCATGATCGGTACCAGAAGTCTGGAGGTGAATAACGAATACATCGGCACCAGATCCAATCATTTCTATATATTCCCGGGCTCCGGTCTTGCTAAATCCTCCCCTAAGTGGGTTATGGCTGCAGAACTTACAGAGACATCCAGACTCTATGCCAGGATGGTTGCAGAGATTGATCCTTTGTGGGTGGAGGAATATGCCGGTGAGTTACTGCGTTTTTCCTACAGTGATGAGCACTGGAGTAAAAAGCAGGGGGCGGTAATCGCTTCACAGAAGGGAGTGCTTTACGGTCTGGCAGTTATAAACGGCAGGAAGGTTAACTATACCCGCATTAATCCGCCGCTCTGCCGCGAGCTCTTTATAAGAGAGGGGCTGGTTAACGGGGAAATCAACACCCAGGAGGAATTCTTTGCCCATAATCTCAAGCTTATAAATGAGGTTCTTGAGTTGGAGGAAAAATCCCGCCGTCGCGATCTTCTGGTTAATGATGACACTCTTTTTGCCTTTTATGATGATCGTATTCCTGAAGATGTCGGTGATCTGCGCAGCTTCTCCTACTGGTGGAAAAAGAAAAAGCAGGAGAATCCGGAATTCCTGAGCTTTGATGCCGAGATGCTGAAACAGCAGGATACCTCGATGGTGTCTGATGATCTTTATCCGGACCATCTGCAGGTAGGAAAGTATAAGCTGAAGCTTGAATATAATTTTGATCCGACAGTGGAGAACGACGGGGTTACGGCAATTATTCCGGTGAGTATTCTTAATCAGGTGCCGGAGTCTGTCTTTGACTGGCTTATTCCGGGGCTTAGACTGGAGCTTTTCACCACCATGATCCGTATTCTCCCGAAGGTGCTTAGGAAGAACTTTGTTCCGGCACCTGATTACGGTGAAATTCTGAACGAGTCCCTAAGCCCGGCAATGGGCAGCTTCCGTGATGCCATCTGTACCAAGATGACCAGATTAAGCGGAGTGAAGATAAGCTGGGATGATTTTGATTTAAGCCAGCTGCCGAAGCATCTTACCTTTAACTTCAGGGTGATTGACGTTAAAAAGAAGGTGCTGATGGAGGGCAGGGATCTTGAGCATATAAAGCATACTCTTAAGGACGAGGTTAAGGCATCCCTTGCTGAAGTGGTACGTGAAATGCCGAAGCAGGAGGGAATCAAGAGCTGGAGCTTTGAATCTCTGCCGAAAACCCAGAGCCGTATGGTGGGAGGTATGGAGATTGTGGCCTATCCTGCTTTGAGAGATCGCAGGGACAGCGTCAGTCTGGAGCTTTTTGAAACTCAGGAGGAGGCCGACAGGTATATGTGGCAGGGACAGAAGCGCTTAATCATGCTGTCCATTCCAAGTCCTATCAGTTTCCTGGAGAAGTCACTGCCTAATAAGGCCAAGCTTGCCATGTATTTTAACAGTGTGGGGAATGTACAGCTGCTTATTGAGGATCTGGAATCTCTGGCGCTTGACGACATTATGACAAGAGCCGGCGGTACTGTGGCGGATGAACCGGGTTTTGCACGGCTCACTGAGCTCGCTAAAGAGGAAATCTACGATACCGTACACCGGCTGTCTCTTATCTGTGAAAAAATTCTGGTGAAGTCCAATGATGTCCGCAAGAAGCTTAAAGGGAAAATGGATTTCCGCACCGCCTACGCTTACAGTGACATGGGCGGGCAGCTGAACGGTCTTATATACAAGGGTTTTGCCACTGATGCCACTATGGAGTACTTCCCGAGAATTGAATTCTACCTTGATGCTATGTTAAGGCGTATTGAAAAGGTGGCTATTGATCCGAACAGAGACACGGTAATGCTGAACAAGTTTAAATCAGTGGAGGAGAATTATCAGTCACTGCTGGGGCTTTTTGCCGGAAAAATAGTACCTCTTGAAGTGAAAAAGGTCCGTTTTATGCTGGAGGAGCTCAGAATATCCTACTTTGCCCAGAGCATCAGAACACTCTATCCGGTGTCAGATAAGCGTATAAACGTGGAGATTGACAGACTGCGTGAATTGTACAGAAGGTAGAAAAACTGCGGATGAAGCAGATAAAGGAAAAGGAATATTTCAGCAGATACAATGATTATGATTATTCAAATGATGTGCTGCTTATAGGCTTAACTATAATCCGAAAACTAGGGAGCATCAGTGTTTGATTGAAAAAATTGATTAAACACTTCAATCATTTAGGCACTCTAGGTATTAAAATACCTGCATTCAAGGGGGCACTTTGGTGCTCCCTAATAAATAGAAAAAACGAATGTAATAAAAGGTCTTATTTTTTTACCTTATAAAATCGATGCTGGTTATCCAAAAAAACGACGTAAAAAACATTGGTATTCAGATTTGAATCCTCTGAAACATCATTTTTGTTAATAACGAAACCAGCAAGCCGCTGATCCCCTTCGAGTCTAAAGCGAGCCCATCTCACTCCTGCCGGAACTCCTTTTGGGTGGTGAAAATCCGAATTATTTGGAAAATCACCGTATACAACTAATACCTTGGAGTTTTTATTACCTATTCTTTCCTGTTCCCAGTGTTGTCTGCTTTCCCCTGAATAATATTTCAGCTTTTCCATAATTTTTCCAAACTGATTCGGAGTTAAATCAGAAAACTTATCTCCCTGTTCAGAATCCAAATATCTGAAGTTAAAGGATAATAATCCTTCAATTTTTTCTATATCCGAGTCTATACTTTCCGTTGGGAAATTTCTTAATCTTTTATCTTTTGCTGAATTGTGGTGCTTACGCAATTTTAGGATAACCTCCCAGCATGTGTTTTCGATAAGGGACCATCACGGATCTATCATTTCTTAAAATGTTTGTTTCGGGCTCATCAAGTCTGTATCCATAGCATTCGCCTTTATCTTTTTCGAACAGATAAGTTCTGTATTTGCCAAGAATGTCCATTATTTCAGGATTAAAACTTGTAAATATCATTTGAGCCTTATGGGGATTTGATTTTGAATCTGTAAAAAGTTCAAGTAAATGAGGCTGTATGTCCGGGTGAAGATTAATATCAAACTCATCCAAAATAATAACCCAGCCTTCATTTACACTTTTATAGTAGTAAAGCAGATTAATAAAAAGAGCTCTTGTCCCCGTTGATTCAGAATGAATTTTAAGCTTAAAAAAAGAGTCGCCGTTCACATGGGTAAACAAAGGAAAATATTCTTTATTTCCATCGGAATCCTCGTGATATTTGATTTCTATATCTGAAATTCCCGTATCAAATTTTTTTATTAATTTTTTGGCAAATAACAAAGCATCGGGATCTTGATAGTATATTTTTGAAACTGAAGGTACTGCTTTGTCAATTTCGTAGATAAGCCCTCTATACGAAACATTGATTAAATTTCCGGCAAAAAAAGAATAGATACTGTTTATTTCTTCTACTGCATACTGCTTCAGTGTGCTAATGACGGATGCATTGTTTCTTAAGATAATATTTATAGAATTGTCAAATATTTTATTTGCCTTGATAGTGTTAAATTCCCTTTCCAAAAGAATATTTTCTTTTTCATTACCCAGTATTTCGAATACAGTTTCCTTTATGACCCGTTTTTTCTGAAGAACCGCTTCATAACGATATTCTCGATTATCAGAATCACGAAACTCCACGTAAAACTCGGAATCATCAGAGCTATCAAAGTAAGGATCAAAATTTATTTCTGAATCTGGATTGTATAAAAAACTGTTTTTGACAAAATCAACAATAAATGCGTAAACCTTTAATGCGTTGGTTTTCCCAGATGCATTCGCCCCCATAAAACCCATTATCAAAGAGAAATCATTATTCAAAGACACATTTTCAGGAACATAACCGTTAAGTCTTAAGTCGATGTCCAGCCATTCTTTAAAACACCAGCAGTTTCTGGCACCATATCCTAATAACATTGAACCTCCGTCTAACTTTCATATCGATTTTAATAGATAAAAATAAGATTTGTCAATTACTGACAAATCTTATTTAAAAATAGTACTTAAGAAAAGAAAAGCATGTTTCAAAGCAGCTCTCAGAACAATATGTATTTACGATAGATTTTAATTCGGACATGGCTGAAAAAGGCTTATGCATGCCACCATGCTATGACAGATGTTTTTGTGTTTTATGGTTTGGTAAGAATACGGGATTGCACTAGAATCAACATGTTGCGCATGTATATTTTTTTATCTCCACAGAATCAATACTGATTGTGCCGGCAGATCTTATGGCTACTTTTATAAAAAAATCCGAAAAAAGTAAAAAAAAGTATCATATCTTTGCAAAATTAAGTATAATTCGCATCTTAGAATATGTTGGTGCCTCCGGAGCCTGTATAAAAAGCCCCGCAGGTAATTGAAAACAGACATTTTCTGAAGGTTTGAGTTTAATCCACGGATGGATTAAATGTTTGGTTAGCCGTCTAGACAGGATGTTAAGACGTTTTTATATTTTTTTATTGAATTTTATTTATTATGAGTTTTGCAGAATTATTCGAAAGCAGTACCCCTAAGGCTAAGAAGAACACTTTAGGTGAGTTAATTCACGGTATCGTAGTTAAAATCGAAAGTGATTTCGTATGGGTTGACGCAGGTTTTAAGTCAGAAGGTCAGATTGATATCGCTGAATTTAAGAACGCTAACAACGAAGTTGAAGTAAACGTTGGCGATCAGGTTGATGTTGTTCTTGAAAGCATTGAAGACGGCGAAGGCAGAACAGTTCTTTCTCGTGAAAAGGCTAAGCGTCTTGAATCATGGGCTAGACTTGAAAAGGCTCACGAAGACAAGGAAATCGTTAAGGGTATCGTTGACGGTAAGGTTAAGGGCGGCTTTACTGTTGCTATTGATAATATTCGCGCATTCCTTCCTGGTTCATTAGTAGACAGCCGTTCACAGAATGAACAGCTCGAAGGCAAGGAATTAGAATTTTTAGTTATTAAGCTCGATAAGGAACGCAACAATGTAGTTGTTTCACGTCGTGCTGTTCTTGATGAAGATGATTCAGTTAACCGTGATGAAGTTCTTGCTAACCTTGAAGAAGGCAAGATCGTTAAGGGTAAGGTTAAGAATCTTACTGATTACGGTGCATTCGTTGATCTCGGTGCTGGTGTTGACGGTCTCCTCCACATCACTGATATGGCCTGGAAGCGTGTTAAGAACCCTGGTGAAGTTGTTACTGTTGGTGAAGAAATCGAAGTTAAGGTTCTTAAGTTCGAAAAGGAACGTCAGCGTGTATCTTTAGGCCTCAAGCAGTTAACTGCTGACCCATGGACTGATGTTGATAAGCGTTATCCAAAGGGATCTGAAATTGAAGGCGTTGTAACCAACATCGCTGACTACGGCTGCTTCGTTGAAATTGAAGAAGGCGTTGAAGGTCTTGTTCACGTTTCTGAAATGGATTGGACCAACAAGAACGTACAGCCTTCATCAGTTGTAAATATCGGTGAAAAGGTTAAGGTTAAGGTTCTTGAAATCAGCGAACAGGGTCGTCGTATTTCTCTCGGCCTCAAGCAGTGCAAGCCAAACCCATGGCAGATCTTCAGTGAAAACCACGCTAAGGGTGACAAGGTTGTTGGTAAGGTTAAGAGCATCACTGATTTCGGTATCTTCATCGGTCTTGAAGGCGGTATCGACGGTTTAGTTCACAACACTGACTTAAGCCATGACAACAACGGCGAAGCTGCTCACAAGTACACTCGCGGTGAAGAAGTTACTGCAGTTGTTCTTAACGTTGACCCAGAAAAGGAACGTATTTCTCTCGGTGTTAAGCAGCTTGAAGAAGACGCTATCTCCAAGTTCTTAGATGCTCACAGAGAAAGCATCTTCAAGGGTACCATTGAAGCTGTAGAAGCTAACAGAATCACTGTTGACTTAGGCGACGGCATCAAGGGTGTAATCCGTGCTTCTGACGCTTCTTCTGATCGCATCGATGACCTGACTACAGCATTCACTGTAGGTAGCACTGTTGAAGCTAAGAAGGTTGGTATCGATCGTAAGAACGGTACAATCTCTCTTTCAATCCGTGCTAAGGATGAAGCTGAAGACAGAGCTGCTATCGAAGCTATCAAGAAGTCTAACAGCGAAGTTGAAAAGGGAAGCAACGCTATGGCTGAAGCATTCAAGAATGCTAAGCAGTAATAAGCTCCCTGAGACTGTCAGTTTCTAATCAGAGATGACGGTTTCAAAGTAAAGAATGAAACGGTGCGGTTTTGAAGACTGCACCGTTTTTTTTTGTTGTTACTTTCACTTTGTTTTTGGATGAGCCGTTCAGAAACGTTGATAAGGGGCCGGAAGAATTAATTTTCGCAGAGGTTTAAAACTGACGTCCTGCAGAACATGATTAAGGCAGGTGGATAAAAACAGGATAATTACCGGTATATAGTGTTTAAAACGGCTGTTTTTCCGTAAAGCTTTTCCTTTTCAGTCCAGGTCGCACCGGAATCTATAATTTCATGAGATCCATGCACTATAGTTAGATCTGAAGGTTTTAATAATGTATAATATACACATTGTTTGATCTCATACCTATAAATAAAAAATTACAGTTCGGATATTTTAAGATGTTTAAAAAATTATTTACCTTTGTTTATGTTGTTCTTCTCTGTCTTATAGCAGCGGTAGCATTAACCATAGGTATTTCCAATTCATCCATGGTGGAATTCAATGTTTTATTTTTGAAGTCTGAATTAACCGTGAGTGCTATTTCATCAATATCCGCAGTGTTTGGTTTTGTGGTAGCAACACTCATCTGGGTGCTGGTTGTTATAAAATTAAAGCTTAAGGTAGCTTCATTAAACAGACATATCAAAAAACTGGAAAAGAAATATTCTGTTACCGCTCAGGATCTCGACATTGCCAATGAACGTCTGATGCTTGATGATAAAACTTCTGAACAGTAATATATTATTAAGAGAGTTTTTTATTAAATAAAAGCAGTCTTATGTTTGAATTATTATTCCTCTTGTTGCCGGTGGCAGTATTCTATGGCTACTTTATGGGCTTTAGAAACGCCTGCAAAAACGAGCAGTCGGAAAAGAATAAAAAATTTGGTTTTCTGACTAAGGGGATTAATTATTTTTTATACCGTGAGAATGATAAGGCTGTAGATGAATTCATCCGTTACTATGATTCGGATACCGAGCACTCTTTTGAAGACGGTCTGGCTTTAGGGGCTCTGCTTCGTGAACGCGGTGAATTGGAAAAAGCAATCAGATTTCATAACAAGCTTCTTATGTCGGCTGAACCGGTGCAGCGATCAGCCGTACTTCTAGAACTCGCCCGTGATTTTATGAATTCCGGGTTACTCAATAAATCCGAGGATATTCTGAAGGAACTTATAAGCTACAATTCTGAAAGAAAATCGGCGGTCATGCTGCTTATCAAACTTTATGAGCAGGAAAAGGAATGGCAGAAGGCTATAGGTCTTATTGATGCCTTTGACTGTTATTCCTCTGACAGTCTCAGACAGAGACAGTCTCAGTTTCACTGTGAGCTCGGCAATGAGCTGTATGTGCGACAGAATTATGCCAAAGCCAATGATCAGTTTAAAAAGGCCGTGACCATTAATAAAAAATGCGTCAGAGCTTATCTTAACATGGCTAAAATTCTGATTGAGATAGGGCAGACCAAAAAAGCCCTCAGTTATATTCAGGATGCAGTCAATGCTGATCCTGAAATGATTCCGGTATGTCTTAAGTCCCTTGCTAAATGCTTCTTTGCCGGACAGGAGGAGGAACATCTTGAGGTGCTTAACTCATGGCTGCAGATTTCAGAAAATCCTCATCTGGTTATAGCTATTTCTGAAATTATGGCCAAAACAAAGACCAGAGAGGAAATCGATGTCTTCCTGCTCAGGGTCTTAAAGAAAACTCCAAGCTTTGAGCTTTTTTCCTATGTGTGGGAAAGAATGTATTCCGATTTAGGCCCCGAAGATCAGGAACGTTTTACCGTGCTGAAATCTATTATGGATGCGCATCAGGTAAACAATCACCGCTTTATGTGTCATAAGTGCGGGTTTAAGTCATCAGTCCTTTTCTGGCAGTGTCCGAGCTGCCATAACTGGGAAACCATGAAACCGCATCAGATTACTGACTGGAAAGCCTCAGCAGGTTCTACTGAGAAAAAGTATAATGATAAGGATATTATCTAAACGTCAGGGGAATGTGGAATAAGGCTGGTGTATTCCTTTTTTCCTGCAATTAAATACAAATTAAAATAATTCAATTCAATTCAATTCAATCCCGCCTGCGACATCTTCTTATACTTCTTAAACAGTTTTTTTGATGCTTTCTTAAAGCAGTTTCTTTATGAGTAACGCAAAATTTAAGAAGGTATGCAGTCTCAGGTTCGGTAACTCCGGTGATTTTCATGAATGTATGCGGATAACACGTATAACCATGACACGCAAAAATTACTCTGATTGTCATTACTGATTGTCCGGAATTGCCGGATATTATCGGTTTCTGCAAGTTTTTCCGTTTTTCAACTGATGCAGTACTGCCAACGCAATATCAACAGAAATAATGAAGCCCGATTACTGCCCTTTGTGTACACTCAAAGTGGTTAAATGGTAGTTGAAATCAAAAGGCTGACTACTCTGTGAGGTTTAAATCGTCGAAGTTCTGTTACATCTATAAAACATGGCAGGATTTGATCTGATCTAAATAACGTGTAAAACAAGCCATTTCCTAACATAAAGGTATCTGATTTACATCTTTTAATCTGATACGGTCTGACTTACTGAAAGAGAGAGTATAAGATAATAATACTGTCCATCTGCCGGGGAAGGTGATTTCAGTATAATGAAAAGCTCTCAAAATTCGGCATTTGATGTTTTTTTAAATGTTTTTCCCCACCGTTTATTGAACTGCTCGATAGATGAGAGCACCCCGTGAGGCACAGGTGGTTTTTTCTTTGGATTAGTAGCAAAAGAATAAGTTTAGCGGATAATAAAGCAGGTTCAATATAAAGAAGTGAAGGTGCGTATAATCAAAAATTAAGCAAATTCAAAACATGCGTATAATCAAAAAATCCCTTTGTGATATATTGCGTATAGTCAAAGAAAATAATATGATGTAACATGCGTATAATCAAAAGATAAGCCAATTCAAAATGTGCGCATAATCAAAAGTTAAGCCAATTAAACTGATTCCTTTTTCAAGTACTTTTTTCTGACAGATTAGGAATATAGTCTGACTGGTCAGGAAATGAACATGACAGCCAGGGATTTAATTCTGACAGCCTGGGAATCGAGTGTGACAGCCTGGGAACTGATTCTGACAGTACGGGAATTGAATATGACAGACTGGGAATAAAGAGCGACAGCCTGAGAACTGATTCTGACAGTCCGAGAATCAAGTGTGACAGTCTGGGAATTAATTCTGACAGGTAGGGAGTTGAGTGTGACAGACTAGGAATTGGCTCTGACATGTAAGGAATTAAGTGTGACAGGCTGGAGGTTCATCTGGTTCCCTGATAATGCAGGGTGCTGTCAACAGTTGTGATGTACCGGACGTGGAGATTCCTCGCACACTTAAGGCACGATAAACATTTTCTCTTATGATGGATGTGTTGCAATTCGATACCAGTAACTGATATCGCCTGAATCGTGCTGTTCCCTCAGTAATCTCCGGCACTCGCTTCTGTGAAGTCAGCAGTATGAAGTGAACAGCTTGATTATGGTAACATCAGAAAGAATAGGGGTAAAGACTTTATGCAGGAGCTGGCATAACATTGTTAAACTCAGGTTTCATTTATATCCCCTTATTCAGCTGTAGCAAGGATTTCTTTTCCGGCAGGACAGTTCCTCCATCTGTATACCTTACGACATGTTGTAAGGAAGTTTATCCCGCGAAGCTCTTTCTGAAGGTCTTTTCTAAAGATATGGAGAGGCTTGTAACCGAACAGCCTGCACATCTTTTCAGAGTATGAAAGCCATGGAACCCCAGCCCAACTGTCTGGTTCACTCAGTTTATGTAGATCTTCAGATGGCAGATGTTGCATATACCTTTGTGCCTGTTCCGCCTCCTGTTGAAGTCCGGTTAAGATATCCATTTGCTTTTCTGCATTTTCACAGTGTTCAGGCAGATATTCAACGAGCTGTTTACATCCATTGATAATAGCCTGCTGCCAGTTCAACTGTTGCTCTATCAGTTTTATATCTTTATTAACTCTCTCAACAGGGTTTTCGGTATCACATTCGGCACTTTTTTCATTTTCATGCTCCTTTTTGTGATTTTTTCTCCTTTGCAAGGCTTCAGCAGCCTTCTTTTCAAGCTGCTTCTGTACTATATCTGCAGTTTCCGTCAGCTCCGGAACAACCTTGAAGTAGCTGTCGAAAGGATAGATGCCTGTAACTGCATATCTGTAGAATTTCTCCGGTGATAATCCGCCCAGACACATCTGAATTGCTTCACGGTTGTAAAAATCTATATACTCCCTGACAACAGATGATGCTGTTTCATAGGAGGTGCAGAGGTACATAGGGTCATCAAGCCTGTATTTCAGCTTCTGGAAGAAGCTTTCACACGGTGCATTATCCTGAGAGTTGCCACGCCGTGAGCAGGACTGGATAAAACCGTCATCGGACAGCAGTTGTCTGAATGTAGTGGACAGGTATTGAGAACCCTGGTCTGAATGCGCGTAAATTTCCTGACCGTTCTTCTTTGCTTCCATCAGTTCATCCCCGTGTTTGTCCATCATCATCCTGTAGGCCTCCCTGATAAGATCAACATCCATATGCTCTGAGGTAGCATATCCCAGTATCTCAGCTGTGAATGCATCCTTGAATACACACAGGTAGAAGACTTCCTTTTCCTTAGAAGGTGTCTGGTAGTACAGGTATGTTATGTCGGACAGAATCACTCTCCGCGGTGCTACAAAAAAATTCTGATTTACCAGATTGGCCGGAGCTGTCTGCGGATGGTCATGAGTGGCATCAAACTTGTACGGGTTATGACCCGGTATACTGGTTACAAGCCTCATATCGTTCATGATCTTCTTTACCCGCTTCAGTGATATCTGCATACCGTATCTGGTAAGCAGTTCTTTATGTATAATCCTTTTCCCGGGAATACAGCAATACCTGCGCACTATCTCCACAATTTTCAGTTTGATACTCTCATGCTCGGCAGTTTCTTCCTTACGACGGTTTTCCTTTTGCTGCTGCCGTTGCATGGAGCTGCGCCAGCAACGCTCTTTGATGCCGAAGATCGCGAGAATATCTGTTTGTTTCAAAGGGGTTTTAAGGCCGTACTCTGTCTGGGAATTTTCCCTGCGGAAGTTTTCCATACAGCTTTCCAGCATTTCCATGGTAACCTGTTTTGAAGGATTAAAATCAAGCTTAAACCTGAGCACATCACCGCCACACATCAGATCTTTTTTTTTATTTCTTCAAGAAGCGTTTCCAGATATATGTTCCTGCTGATAAAGTAGTCAAGCTGTTCCTCCACAGACATAGATGCCAGCTCTTCAACCTGTGAAGGTGGAACAGTGCCGTTGCAAGGAGTGAACCGGTATCCTGCACGGGCCCGGTTACGGGCATTCTTGCCTGCCTGCATGGCCCGGTTGACACCGAACACATCAGAATCAAAGCCCAGTTCAGCATACGCCTCTACAGAGCTTTTGCCAGAATTCATCAGTCTGTTCATCTCCTTGTAGAAGGTTTCAGTGTAAACAATGTCACCGTTTGCCTTCATTTTTTCAATAAATCCCTTATCTATCAGATCTTTTGTACATTTTTCTATTGCATTTATTTTAAATTCAGTCATAATCTAGTTACTTTTGTTATTTTTGTGGCAGTGCCGGTGGTTATTCAGGTCCTAAAGTTTTGGCTCTGAGCTTAGCTCTGGTGACTGAAACCTCCTGCATCTGCCTGTATTTCCTTTCCTCGTTTTCCAGATATCCGGAGAACTCCTCTTCTGTCATTTCACGCAGATACTTCTCGTACTCAACAGGCGTCATGCGGTTACGTGTCCACTGACAGCGCTCGTCATTATAGTACACCGAATAAAGATCTATAAGTTTTTTAAGCTCTTCAAACGAGGTGCAGTCCTCGTAAAGTACCTCATCCTTGAAATGCCCGAAGAAGCTTTCCTGAGGGCTGTTATCCCAGCAGTTACCACGCTTGGACATCGACTGCGTCATCCCCATTTCTTTAACCCGGTTCTGAAACTCATCGGTGAGATACAGTATGCCCTGATCACTGTGTAATAAGGCAGGTTCCAGACCTGGAATTTCCGAGAGTTTTGTCAGTGTATCAAGCCCGAGAGCCAGGTCATTCCTTTCGCTTATGCAGAAGGTCAGCAGTTTGCCGGTAACAGGATCTATTGCTGATGAGCCGTAGGCCCGTCTGATGCCGTGAGCATAAGTCAGATACGTGACATCAGTGAGTATAACCTCTCCGGGACGGTGGAGTCTGAATCTCCTGCGTAGCAGGTTCGGTTTAACATGCTCTTTAAGCCATTCCCTTTTTACTCTGTTGGTATTCCTAGGTCGTCGTACCGGACAGGTGATGCCGTACTTTTTCATCAGCCGGCGTAACTTGTTAAGGCTGAAGGATACTCCCGTGACACGGGGCATCTGCATGAATATCTGCCTTATACCCATGGGAAACAGGAACCGTTCCAGCACCTGCCTGATTTTTGCAACATCAACGTCATCACGACTGTTACGAAGCTCCTCTCTAATGACGTAAGATTCATCCGACAGAATACGGTAGTATCTGGTTTTTGACATTCCGCACAGCTCTATCAGTTCCTTTTTACCGTATCCCTGTGCATTATCAGTAGGCAGAGCATCAATGAAGCGACAGAACTCTTTAAGTTCAATTCTGGTCATTGACGGGATTCTCGTCTTTATGTCTGAGAACAGGCTGGAAACTTTATCCTCCAATAATCTGGACTTGTTTCTGGCATACCGGCAGTGCTGTTCATCAGTCAGCTTACTGCTGACTTCTGTCTTCATCCAGTTCGTAAGCTTCTTCCGGATACTGTTAAGAGTACGGAGGGATATAACAGAGGAGTCTATTTCATACACACCGAGGATTTGCTCCATACTGAATCCCAAATGATGCAACCTGCAGGCATCGTTAAAAAATTCATCGCTGAGGTTGTAATGGAAGCCGACACCTTTAACTATTAACGGATGTCCGGCAAAACTGGATAGGATATCGCATTTCGTTTTACCGGTGTTCTCGATGGAGGAATTATCTGATGCCACCTGTTTTTCCTTTTCTGCCCATTTATCTTTCAGGCGTCTCTGCAGACAATAAAGGAAACTCCGGGGAATGAGGTCACTGGTAAAGCCGTTGGCTTCTAAGAATGATTCTATGGTTTTTAAACTCTTCTGATCTGACCACGCTTCCTTCAGCTGGTCAAGAAACTCTTTTGAAAAATGCAGTCCAGTTTTTCTGGAAACACACTTAACCTGAGGTCTCTCACTGAGGATTTTTATCTGCTGGTCGGTCAATGCTTTATTCATATATCTGATCCCTGAATATGTCAGGGTAGAAGGATCTGACATAACTTCTACCTGTCAGACTTTGCTACCCGATTTATGGGATCAGTTTA
>JAEEGF010433382.1_pt1 | contig 15804 bp, 16 predicted proteins | sample 9134171 | NCBI WGS metagenome assembly JAEEGF01 (sample SAMN16246542, study PRJNA631951) | gut metagenome | biome: gut microbiome; feature: rumen; material: AP-attached | host: Bos | place: Iran: Karaj | collected 2018-10
GGCGAGGTATCTCACGAGCCTAGTGAACCACTGCAGGTATTTCTCCAACTTTTCTTGGTTAGTTTCATCCTTAGCCAGAACTCAAGCTTGGCTTTTGTTCTGTCCGTTATTTACTAATTTGTTCTGAATTGTTCTCAATGATTGAACACGGTCTTGCGAATTGCTTCGCAATTCCCAAGCTTTTGCTTTCGCAAAATGTAATCACTCAATCATAAATCTCATTGAGCAAGCTCATTCGATTTATGCTTTCCTGATTTCACCTTGTTCAATGCTTTTTGGAATTTTTCAGGGTTGCATTACTGTTTATTTGTCAAGGTGCTGGAGCCTAGAATCCGCTCCAATACTGCGTTTGCGGCGTTCCGTGCCGCAGCAGCAACGAATAATACTTTACCATTTGCATCACATCATGTCAACGAATTTTTTTTCGTAAATTTTTATTTGGCGATATACTCACCATTCTCATCAACAATTAGCGTCAAATCCGCCTCCATACTGTTCTCGAGGCACAATCTGACATTGGCCATATCGCTGTAGTCGACAAACTGTTCTGCTTTTTCTTTTGCATTTCCGCTTTTTATTTTTCTATCAATGAGGCGATTTCTCAAAAACTCCGGATCTGCCTTTATGAAAATGGAATAATCCGCATATTTCCTAAGTTCACGCCATCCTTCTTCATTAAGCAAAAGATAATTGCCCTCTAAAAGAACTATGTCTTTTTCAACCTTTATGGCATCTTCTACCGGATTGTGAAGGTGCCTGTCGTAGGAAGGCCAATTAACAGTCTTTTCCCTAAGGACGGCCTGGATCCTTTGCTCAAAAAGTTCCAGATCAAAAGTGATCGGTGCCCCTTTGATATCGACCATCATTACTTCTTTGCCATCCCTAATAGCTTTATGTGTCTGCAAGTATTCCTGCCGCCTGTGAAAACCGTCCATTCCAATGGCCTGAATGTCAGTTATTTCTTCCCTTTCCTCAGAAAGGTTCTGTAGAAAACTGGCAAGGGTGCTCTTCCCCGCACCGGGAGGGGCCGCCAAAAGTACCAGAAGTCTCCTGTTTTTTTCACTCTGAAGGGCTGTAAGCTTTGAAAGCAGCGGTAAAAAAATGTCATCCACAGCTTTCCTGCTATAATGGGCCTTCACATCAATACCATTCATGTTTACACAATAGTCCATAAACGCTTGCTCCTTTATAAAACTATTTCTATTTTATCGTATATCGATTTCCTTTACACCATATTCAAGATATTCAATATTTTTAATATTATACGGGGTATTTATTGATTTATTTTACATGTAGAATAGTCAAAAAAATGAAAGCGGGGAATTCCTATGTCAGTACATGTAATTGATGAAGCTAATCGTTGTCTGCAGTGTCCGAATCCCAGGTGCAGGGAAAATGGATGTCCTATCCACACGAATATTCCTGAGATGATAAGACTTTTTAAAGAGAACAAAATGATGGAAGCGGCTCAGATGCTTTTCGCCAATAACCCGCTTTCCATGATATGTTCGCTGGTATGTAATCACGAGAATCAGTGCGAAGGAAACTGTGTAAGAGGTATAAAAGGGGAGCCCGTACATATTTCTTCCATCGAAAACTACATTTCCGATTCATGCTTTGAGAGGTTACAGCTGACCCCCGCACCGTCTAATGGTATGAAAGCCGCTGTAATAGGCGCAGGCCCAGCTGGTATTACCATAGCTATAATTCTGGCTCTTAAGGGCTATTCCATAACTGTTTTTGAAACCCATGATAAAATAGGCGGCATCCTTCGCTACGGCATTCCGGAATTCAGGCTTCCCAAGAGCATTCTTGACCGATATTACAAAAAAATGCGGGAGCTTGGCATTAAGTTCAGACCTAATTTTTCCATAGGCGGCTCCACCGGAATTCAGGATCTTTTAAATGACGGCTATAAGAGCGTATTTATTGGAACAGGTGCCTGGAGGCCTAGGAAACTTGGGGTTCCGGGTGAAACCTTCGGAAATGTATTCTATGCCATAAACTACCTCAATAATCCCGACGTCTACGAACTTGGTGATAAAGTTGCCATAATCGGTGCCGGAAACGCCGCTATGGACGTGGCCAGAACCGCAATCAGACACAGTGCAAAAGAAGTGGTCGTCTATGTCAGAGGGGATGAGGTAAGCGCATCAAAATCCGAATTTGAATATGCCAAAGTAGATGGTGTGAAATTTGAATACAGAAAATCAATTGTCAGAATAGTAGATGAAGGAGCCGTTTTCTGTGATCTTGTACCGGACGAAGAAAAGACATCAGAAAACGGGAAGACATCCTTCAAGGTTCTTCCCGAAACAGAGCGTCTTTATCCTGCAGACAGTATTATGATCGCTATTTCACAGATTCCGCAGGACAGAATTGTCAATCACGACAAAGCTCTTAAGCTCACTGAAAAGGGAAATCTTGCCACCAATGAAATGGGTGAAACCTCTCTTCCCGGAGTATTTGCCTCCGGAGATGTGGTTACAGGGGCAAAGACGGTTGTAGCCGCAGTTGCAGTATCAAAGCAGATTGCGGAAGATATGGATCTTTTTATGCAGGAACATGCAGATAAATAGTTCTTCAGCCAAAGACTTTATCTCTAAGCTTTTTTCCGGTTGGAGTTGCGGCAAGTCCGCCCTTCGCTGTTTCCTTAAGTGAGTTTGGAAGTGCATTTCCAACTTCCTTCATGGCATCCAGGCACTCATCAACAGGTATCTTGGCTTCAATTCCAGCCAAAGCCATATCTGCGCTGGAAAAAGCAATCATAAGGCCTGAGGCATTTCTTTTTATACAGGGAATTTCCACAAGGCCTGCCACAGGGTCGCAGACAAGTCCCATTTGGCTGGAAATAGCCATAGCACAGGCATCAGCGCACTGTTTAGGAGTGCCTCCCTTTAATTCAACCAGTGCAGCGGCGGCCATTGCTGCTGCACTTCCACACTCTGCCTGGCATCCGCCCTGTGCTCCTGCAATGCTGGATCTGTTTGCGATTACCATTCCAAAGGCAGCTGCAGTAAACATACTCATTATTATATCTTTTTCGTCATAACCTTTATCTTCGTACAAACTCACAAGACATCCCGGCAAAATACCGCAGCTTCCCGCAGTAGGTGCTGCAACGATTCTTCCCATGCTGGCATTGCAGCCGGCCACAGCAAGCGCTCTGGCCATTGCTTTGGCCACAAAATCTCCGCAGAAAGAATCCTTATTACCGGCATATTCGCCCATGAGAAAGCCTTCTCCACCGGTCAATCCGGAAGTGGATTTCAGATCTTTTTCCATACCTGCTTTTACAGAATCTTTCATTACCTCAAAGCTGGTTTCCATCTTTTCAAAAAGCTCCATGCGGCTCTTTTCCATTGATAACGCCTGATCTTCTATTACAAGCTCACTTATTTTGACATTTCCAGTCTCAGCTGCACTTACCAATTCCTCTATAGACTCGTATTTGAGCATAAGTTCCTCCAAAATCCTATCAGACTCTTCTGATAAGTATTGCATTATCGATATTTTCTATCTGCCTGATCTCATCGATAAGTTTCTCCGGCGGCTGATTATCGATTTCTATGGTCATAATGGCATCTCCGCCTTTTTCCTCTCTGGACAGATGAAAATTGGAGATGTTGAGTTCCTCATATTCCCAGTGCATGAGATTTGTAACACTGGCAATTACTCCGGGCTTATCCCGGTGCATGACCAGAATTGTGTTGTTGTCTCCGTTAAACTCTACCTTCATGCCATTTATCTGGTTGACCAGGATATTGCCACCGCCAATGCTGGCTCCCTGCATTGTACCTGTGGAACCATCCTCCAGAATATACTTAATTCTGGCAGTATTGGGATGGGCATCCTTAATATTGTCTTTTACGAAAGTATATTTAATTCCCCTTTCGTCAGCAATTGATAAGGCATTCCTGATTTCCGGAGAGTAGCTCTTATATCCCATGATGCCTGCAAGAATTGCTTTATCTGTGCCGTGTCCTTTATATGTCTGGGCAAAAGAACCGGACAGTGTTATTTCTACACTGTCAAGTTTCCTGTTATCAATAAGCTTGTTTACTACTCTGCCAAGCCTTACAGCGCCCGCAGTATGGGAACTTGATGGGCCAATCATTATTGGTCCGATTATATCAAAAACGTTCACATCAGACTCCTTTTTTATCTTGAAACATTCATTTGAGTATAGTATTATACACTTCTGTGCATTTTTGAGAAAAGGGAGTAAATACATGGAAAATATATTGTACTCATACGAAGAAGTATGCGAACTCATTCAAAATAAGGGCCTTCAGATTACCATGGGGCGCGATGAAGACCTTAACAAAATATGTCAGTTTGGAAACCATGGTTCTATTCTAAATGTCAATACGCTTATATATAATCGCTATCAGTTCCACGCCACAGAAAAAGACTACAACGCCATTAAAAGAATGGCTGAATCAGAGAATCTTGCCATTGTTCTGAGAGAAACCGATAAAGATGAAATAGAAGATGTCATCTCAGGTTATGAAGAAGTCGCAAGTAAGGCTATCCTGTTCATTAAAAACGGTAACCGTGTTCTTCAATTAAATGAAACAGAGAAAAATCTGCCTCATGAAATCATATTTTTTACCAATGATAATCTCGACCGCATCCTTGAATGTATCTGCGAAAACAGTACTTCAAAGCCCAAAAACAAAGTAACTGCCCCCGTTGTAGTTGCGCCAAAGGTCGTAGAACCAGAAATGACCGATGACGAGGTAAAGGAAATATTCCCTGAGGGCAGTGTAGTCAAACATGGTAAATATGGTAAGGGAATCGTAAAATCTGTTGTTTCCGGCAAAATAACCGTTGAATTCGAGGATGCAGCAGAAAAAATCCTTTCAGCCAAGATCTGCATAAAGAATAAGCTTCTGTCTGCAGTCTAATAAAGTCTTACAGCAGAGTCTCTGCCCTATGTGCAATGTTCTGCTGGAAATTTATAACATCATGGTCATATTCCTCATCCATATAGGTTGAGTGAATCAGAAAATCTGCAGTTGCCTTGTTGTTGGCAAAAGGTATGTCATATACCTGGGCAATTCTCATAAGAGCTTTTACATCCGGATCGTGAGGTGCAGCAGTAAGAGGATCAGAGAAAAAGATTACGAAATCAACTTTTCCTTCTACTATCTTTGCTCCAATCTGCTGGTCTCCTCCAAGAGGTCCGGAATTGTAGCCGCGAACAGGTAATCCTGTCGCATCAGTTATCATACGGGCTGTTGTGCCTGTTCCGCAGAGGAAATGATTTTTAAGTGTCTCTGCATTATCTTTACACCACTTGATAAGTTCAGCTTTTTTTCCATCATGCGCGATCAGCGCTATATTTTTTGTTTTTCTTATAGTTAAAGTAATTGTCTCAGTCATAGTACCCTCCTTGTCAGTTAACTCTATAAACTAAAGTATACTGTGCCTTAGGACTTTTTCCAACAAAAAAAGAAGCTGCACACCCAGTAAAAAGTGCGCAGCCCCTTTGGCTTACATAGTTATAAAATATTATTTAACTGTAACCTTTGTGATGTGTGGGTTAGCACCCTCATACCAGTAAAGGAATCCCTCGATATCAACTACCTGTCCAGCCTCAAGGCCACCAACAAGGTTGTAGAAATCTTCGTCTGATCCGTTGAGGTAATACTCAAGGCAGAAATCATATGTGTTTCCATCCTTAGATACTGTGAGGTAAATATCATCACCAGGCTGCTCGTTCTTGTATGCAACGCTCTCTACAGTCATATCTGTGAAAGAAACAAGCTGGTTCTGAAGGTCGATGAGCTCGTCCTTGCCAAGAAGGTCTGTAACATCCTTAGCCTCAGCTACAAAGTTGCCATCCTCGATTTCATATGTAGCATCAACGATCTCAACTTCGCCTGACCACTCTGACTTTACGCCAGAAACCTTGATCTTTGTTCCTGGAACAAGCTGGTTGTACTCTTCCTCAGAGCAAGCCATCTCGTAGATAAAAAATGCGCCATCCTCATTCTGTGTGTAGAATGTAGCCTTGTTGTCCCACCATGACTGCTTAGCCTGTACGTAGGTCTCTACGGTTACTTCTGAATCAAGCTCTGCTGCAGCATAGTCAGCATAGGACATAACGCCCTCTGAAGAAGCAGTCTCTTCAACAGAAACTTCCTCAACAGGTGAATCTGAAGTAGGTACCTTTGTCTCTTCGATAACAGTCTCTACAGAAGCCTCAGCAGCTGTCTCGTTTGTGGTTGTTGCGGTCTTTCCGCATGCTGCACAGCTAAGTGCAAGCCCCATTGTCATTACAAATACAAGTGTCTTTTTCATAGTCTCCTCCTATTTATGTAAACATAAAAAAGTCTATCAGCGCGTATTATACTCGTTTGGACTTAAAAAAACAAGCTATAATCACAATCCAAGCCATTATTATGGCAAATATCAGAACCTTTGAAGCCATGGGCAACGGCCCCAAATCTCTTAAAGTATCCTTTCCGACAGCACTTGCATGGTCCAAATGATAAAGAGAATTAACCTCCGTATACATGGAATCGATGAAGGCATCGTCGACAGTTTTCTTTCTTCGAACGGATTTGGTCACATTTTCAATGAGCTGACCTGCTGCATCACGCACGGAGGAAGAGCCGTTGAAAACAGGAGTGACAAAGGTGTTATCCGTGTTGTTCATCAGCAGTTTGGAAGCCTGAATCTTAACATAATAGTGCTCGTCTTTATCCGAGCCCTCCTTTGATAAATAATCCAGGTAATTGGCGTCAGACTGCGCCTTCAGCGTAACCGGAACATATCCTTCTGTTGTGGAGTAGTCTATCTGGACCTCATTGGTCAGAAGATACTGCATAAACAGCCAGGACGCCAGCACTGTCTGAGGATCTTTTTTATTAAAAATACATATTGATGGCCCCTGGGAGATCATTTTGGGATTCTCAGGGTCATACTGAGGAATTTCCTTAACAACAGTCTCGAATTTGACTATTTTGTCTGCCGCAATATCCAACAAAGGTGCTTCTGACCCCATCCAGGTGGCTCCGGCAGTAGAATCTATAGCAAAAATACACTGTCCCGCATTGAGGAAATTAGCGGGATAACCGGAAATCTTGAAGGTAGAAAACGTGCCAAGTTTGGTCTCCGCAGCTATTTTCAGCAGTATTTTCCTGGTGTCGTCGTTAAACAGGAGAATATTTCCATTTTCATCGGAATAGTCTGCCCCCAACTGCTTAAGGCTCTGAATCATCATATTGTCCGTAGACTTATAAATGAAGGGAATAAGAACCTTTTGGCCATTTATCTTGAAATTGCCATCAGCTCTTTTCTCCATGGCAGCTTCTGATACTTCCCAAATGAAATCCCAGGTCAGAGTTTCAGGAATCTCATAACCAAGGGCCTCCACATAGGTTTTATTGATGTAGCAGGCTTCAGTTGAGCGCATAAAAGGAACTGCATAGTGCAATTCACCTATTTTGCACTCATTCAAAAACTGCGGAACTATCTCTTCAAGGCTTGGTGAGTCGAATTTAACTTCACTTCCTCCAAGACCATATTTTTCATCGGTAAAAAGCTCATCCAGAGGCACCACGGTTGTACTGCCTGTAAGATAAGTGGCTATGTGATCCGGATATGTAATGCAGACGTTTGGTGTGGTATCGGTGGCAATATTGGTTATTACGTCGTTATAAATCTTGCCGTAATCGGTATAAAGCCTCATGTTCACATCAATATTCGGATAAAGTTTCTCAAAATTCTCTATGGCCCTGTTATAAATAGCGGTCTGTCGCACATTGGTATCGTTTTTTGCCCAAAAGGTTATCTCGATCTTTTTGGAATCATCAAAGGCTTCAGGCATTTCGAAGGTGCTCTCACTCTTTTTGCCATGACATCCCGTGAGGCACAGAACAAAAAAGCTCATGATAACAAGGCTCATTTTCATTCTTTTTTTCATAACTTTTCTCATCCTTTAGTCCCGCCTCGTGCAACGCCTTCCATGATTTTTTTACGGAAAAGAAGAAACAGTACTACCAATGGCACGGATATAACCACCACTGCAGCCATCATGGCAGGGACATTCTCCCTTCCGAAACCATTCTCTCTAATCTCCTGAATGCCGTTTGATACAAGGAAATAGTTCTGATCGTCTGTTATAAGTCTGGGCCACACATAGGAATTCCAGCACTCTATGACCTTAAGAATAGTGATGGTCACAATTGTGGGCTTAGAGATTGGCAGCATTACCCTCATGAGATATCTAAAATCCGAGGTGCCGTCCACCTTAGCCGCTTTATACAGTTCCTCCGGAATCTGTTCAAAATTCTCTTTTAAAAGATAAATATAAAATACCGATGTTACAGAGGGCAGAATAAGTCCTGTGAAGGTATTTCTCAGGTTAAGGTTTGTTATTGTGACATAATTTGTTATGATCACAAGCTCCCCCGGTATCATCATCAGAGAAAGAAACAGCGTAAACAGTATAGTTTTTCCCCTGAAATCAAGCCTTGCAAAGGCAAACGCTGAAAGGACCACAACAAACAACATCAACGCCGTAGTAACCACTGTAAACAGGAAAGTGTTTATGAAATACCTGGCCAGAGGCACGGCAGAAAAGGCCGTCATGTAGTTCTCAAGGGTGGGTTGCAACGTATAAGCCAGCGGTATGTACTCTGAATTATAGGCGCTATAGCTCTTTACAGAGCTCAATATCATCCAGTAAAAAGGGAAAAGAACCAGGACTGCCCACACTATCAGCAGTAAGTAAGCCCCAATCTTTCTGATTCTCTCTTGAAATCTGGTTTTCTTTTCCGATTGTTCTAAAGTCAAATCCATCATCTCGACGTCCTTAATTGTAGTAAACAGTTTTTCTGCTAACCATGAGGTTTATGGTGGTAATGGTAAATACAATTGCAAAAAGAATAAGTGCTGCCGCAGAGGCATATGACGGATATCCGCCGGAATTACCGTAAAGCATGTCGTAGACGTAGCCAACGATAGTATTCATACCTGCCGCATTGAGGTCGGTTCCAAAGAGAGCCACCTCGTCGCTATAGGCCTTGAAAGCCCCAATAAAGCCTGTTATCACCAGGTAAAAGACCATGGGCGATATCATAGGGAGTGTTATTTTATAAAAAATCCTCCACTTTGGCGTATCATCCACTATGGCAGCCTTGTAATATACCGGATTAACAGACGCCAGCGCGCTGGTAAGTATCAGTATCTTAAAGGGCATTACGATCCAGATAGTATAAAAGCACATGACAAACATTTTTGCCCAGTAAGGTCCGTCAATGAAATCCACGGAAGGTCCTCCGAACAGCTGAATCAGTATGGAGACCAGACCGTCAGAATAGGCTGTCTTCTTAAAAAGAATCATAAAAACCAGACCTACAGCCAGGGTGTTGGTCACATAGGGCAAAAAATATACCGTCTGAAAGAAATCCCTGAGTACCTTTATATTGCTCAGCTCAAGGGATATCAAAAGTGCAATTCCCGTAGAAAGCGGTACAGTTATGATAACTATAATGAATGTATTCTTCAGTGCCTGCATGAAATAGGGGTCATGAAGGACATAGGAGTAATTATACAATCCGGTGCCAAAGTAGCTCTGGGAAGCGAAATTGTACCCCTCCTCAAATGAATAGATAAAAACATCCACCAGTGGATAAACCATGAAAACCAAAAGGAATAAAAGTGCCGGCAAAAGGCACAGCCATGCTGTCAGATTCTTTTTCATAATCTTATCCTCTCAGTGGTATCTCCATCGAATATCCTTACTTTGGAAGGCTTTAAATTGAATCTTATCTTGCCATCTCTAGGATTTATCGGAACTTCTGAGGATACTATGGTCCTTATGTTCTCTCCCAGGAAAAGAGGATGCGTTGCAACCACGCTAGTATCTCTTCCCATAACTTCACGGCTCTTAAACTCGCACTCAAAGCAGCCGTTGTCATCCACCAAAAATCCTTCCGGTCTTACGGCAACATAGACATCATTATCCGGAATTCCCTGTGCATCAAGGACTTTCGCATCACCTATCATGACCTTGCCATCCCTTATTTTGCCGGTAAAAACATTTATCTGAGGCGTTCCTAAAAAGCTAGCCACAAACAGGTTGTCCGGTTCATCATAGATGTACTGGGGATCCCCGATCTGCTGAAGAGCGCCATCCTTCATAACCACAATAAGGTCAGAAATACTCATGGCTTCTTCCTGATCATGGGTTACAAAAACAGTTGTTATTTCTGTTTCAAGCTGAATACGCCTGAGCTCTTCTCTGGTCTGAAGTCTAAGTCTTGCATCAAGATTAGACAGGGGCTCATCCAGCAAAAGAACCTGTGGCCTTTTTGCCAAAGCTCTGGCAATGGCTACTCTCTGCTGCTGGCCACCTGACATCTCATTGGGACGTCTGTCCAAAAGATCTTGTATTTGAACAAGCTTAGCCACCTCACGAACTCTCTTTTCCATCTCTTCTTTGGACAGCTTCTTGTCTTTTTTAAAATTTTCCAAAGGAAATCTGATATTCTCTCTCACAGTAAGATGGGGATATAACGCATAATTCTGAAAAACCAGGCCCACTCCCCTGTGCTCCGGAGAAAGATCTGTCACATCCCTATCCCCAAATAAAATATGACCTTCAGTAGGCTTTTCCAAACCGCAAATAAGATTGAGGCATGTGCTCTTTCCACATCCGGAAGGCCCCAGTAGTCCGATAAGCTTTCCATCGGGAATCTCAAAGTTGAAATCCCTGATAGCCACCACGTCCTCTTTTATCTTTTTATTTCTGTTTGGAAACCTCTTGGTCAAATTCTGCAAAACAATTTTCATCCCGCACTCCTTGGCTTTTATACCATCGTGTTTTGTATTCATAATTCCACGCAAGGCTTATTATAGTACCAAAAAGCGCACAAAAAAAGGTGGCACCGCCACCTTTTGCATCATTTTTCCATATTTTTACAGTATTTCAGATACCCATCATCAATAAACCTATCACCATAAAAGCTGTTAGATACATCATTAACATTCCACTCATTATTGCAGCCATCATTGCCGTAGTTGATCTTAACAATCCCCTTTTTTTCATACTGTTACCCCTCTCATCTGAACCGTGTTAAACAGCTTATTTTTCACTTTACCAGATTAGTATAACAGCGCCTGTCCTACAAAAAGTCGTCACTATATTTTTTAAGATTCAGTGAGATAACCTTCAGTGGTGCTGGCCCAGGAGTATGAACTCATATATTCCCCTCTAAAGCTCTCCATTACGGCCTTTTCCTTATTCAAAAAGCGGTAAAGATCGCAGTCTATCTTCTCAGGGACAACGCGCATCAGTCCCTGCTCTACCTCAAATATGCCTGAAATTCCATATTCCTCAAGTGTATCCTTCAGGCTCCTTATAATAGTATCGAAATACTTCTGCTTGGCTCTGTCATAGTCATCATCTTCCCACAGAATATAAAATAGGTCTTTACGCGAAATAAACTGTCCCTGGCGATCCACCAGGCAGGCCAACAGTTCTTTTGCCTTGGATCTTTTAAATACCACCGGTCTTCCATCCACAAGAACATTAAAAAACCCAAAAGTTTCGACCTTAACCCCGGGTGAAGCGGTTGCGCTCTCAGTATTTCCGGCGGTAGTACCAGCTGATCCCACTGCATACTCTATTTCTGAAAGCAGCTTGTCATAGCCAACGGGTTTCAAAAGATATCCTGTGGCATGCATTGCATAGGCATCGACTGCATATTCAGAATACCCCGTGAGAAAAATAATCTTTATATCGGGACACTTGAGCTTTATATTTGTTGCCAACTCCAGTCCGCCCATCTGTGGCATATCAATGTCAAGAAGCGCAATATCTGCTTTCTCGGTATCCAAAAAAGCCAATGCCTCCAGAGCATCAGAAAAGCCTTCTACATTTTTGAATATATTGGTTTTTTTTACTAATGAAACTGTCCTTGAAAGGATAAGTTCCTCATCATCTACACAAATTGCGTTCATATTTTTCCCTTAAATCGGTATCCTCATGGTAACCGACGTGCCTTCATCAATAACACTCTCTATTTTAAAAGTTCCTCCCGTCATGTCTATAATGCGGTCGCGAACATTTTTAACACCGATGTGATCACCCTTTAAAGTATCTTCAATCATTCTGTCCACATCAAATCCCTTACCGTTGTCGCGGATAGAAATGACATGAGCATCTTCCTCAAGCCAAGTGCTCACAGAAACCCAGCCTTGTTTTTTGCCTCGAACACCGTGACGAATGGCGTTTTCCACCATTGGCTGTATTGTAAGCGGCGGAATAGAAAAGTTTTCGTCCTCAATATCGTATTCTATTCTAATAGAAGGAAAACGAACCTGTTCTATATCCGAGTAGATTCTTGTGTGCTCCAGCTCTTTATTCACAGGAATCAAGGACTCCTGATTGAGGGAGTTGATGTTCTGTCTTAAGTACATGGCAAATTCTTCAATGACCAAAGACGCCCTTTCCGGGTCTGTTTCAGTCAAAGCCTGAATTGTAGACAGGGTATTAAATAAAAAGTGTGGCTGGATCTGAGACATCATGATCCTAATCCTCTGCTCAGCCTTTAGCGCGGTCTCATGTTCCCGCACAAACTGCAGATGCAGCCAAATGTAGAAAAATACTGTGCTTTCCGTCATGGCAACAGTCAAAAAAGAGACTTTGGGGTCTGTTCCAAACACGACATCCATGATTACAGCAGCTCCTACCATAATTGATATAACAATAGGAATAATGCTCTCTCTTCGTCGAAGATCCCGATATTTCAAAAGTGCACCCACAACAATCCAAATGAGCATAATAAAGCTCACTACAAAAGGAATGAAGCCCAAAGGCCCTCTGTGCCAATTTCCATTTTCGTCATGAGAAAACATCAGCGGTGAAAACAGCGCAGAAGCGCACATAACTGTATTGAAGACCAGTAACAGGTGTAAGAATTTTATCCCCTTATCATTTCCAATCAGCCTTATAAAAAGAAATAAAACTGCGCTGCGCAAAATGTATCCCATGGCGGAAATGAAGTTACTCCACAGTGCCAGATCAATGAAGCTTAAAACGTGTCCATACTTTTCACTTATCTGTGGCTCTATAAGCAGAATACCTACAATGATTACGATAGAAAGAACTCTGTCACGGTTCTGTTTTTTTATGTAGGGATCCGCAAAAACGGCTAAAACTACTCCCAAAAGCTGAATGATCAGCGACAAATTCAGTGCTACTAATATTTGTGTATTAAAATCCATTAAAAATGGTATTCCTTTCTATCCCAATGCCTTTATTCATACATTTATCATTTTACAACGCACATGCGCATTTGTCGCATTATCTTTTTTCAAACATAGGCAGTAAATACATTAGCATTGTTTGTCCTACAAAAAGTCAACAAAAAAAGAGGACTCAACCAATTGGTCAAGTCCCCTTAAGTTCAACTACATGAGCATTCTGAACATTTCAATAACCTGTTCTTTTGTAGCCTCACGAGGATTTCCGGGATAGCATGCATCTGCAAGTGCGTCTGTTGCAAGCTGATCAAGATCTTCCTCTTTGATCTTCTCATTCTTCTCAGGAATTCCAACATCCTTTGAGAGCTGCTTAACAGCATTGATAGCTGCATCTCTGTATTCTTCCTGGGTCATTTCGTCAACGCCCTTTACGCCGAGTACTCTTGCAATCTCTCTATACTTCTCGCCTGTGTAGTCGCGGTTGAACTCCATAGAAATAGGAAGGAACATAGCGCATGCTACACCGTGAGGTGTGTCATAGTAAGCACTGAGTGTATGAGCCATAGCGTGGTCAATTCCGAGGCCTACATTTGAGAAGCCCATTCCTGCTATATACTGAGCCATTGCCATGCCTTCTCTTCCCTCAGGCTTATTCTCTACAGCATCACGAAGGTTAGCGCCGATAAGCTTGATAGCCTCTAAGTGGAACATATCTGTAAGCTCCCAAGCGCCTCTTGTGGTATAACCTTCAATGGCGTGAGTGAGAGCATCCATTCCTGTTGATGCTGTAAGTCCCTTAGGCATTGAAGACATCATATCTGGATCAACAATAGCAACCTCAGGGATATCATTTGTATCTACACATACGAATTTACGCTTCTTTTCAACATCAGTGATAACGTAGTTGATAGTAACCTCAGCTGCTGTTCCGGCTGTGGTAGGAACTGCGATTGTAGGAACTGCGTGATTCTTGGTAGGAGCAACGCCCTCAAGAGAGCGAACATCTTCAAATTCAGGATTGGTGATGATGATGCCGATAGCCTTGGCTGTATCCATGGAAGAACCGCCACCGATAGTGATAATGGAGTCAGCGCCGCACTCTTTGAATGCCTTTACACCGCTCTGAACATTCTCAATTGTTGGATTTGGCTTGATGTTGGAATAAACTGTATATGGGATTTTAGCTTCGTCAAGAAGATCTGTAACCTTAGCTGTTACCCCAAATTTGATAAGGTCAGGATCAGAAGCTACGAATACATGCTTAAAGCCCTTATTCTGAGCGATGCCTACAATCTCTTTGATTGCCCCGTGACCATGGTAAGATACTGTGTTTAGTACGATACGATTTGCCATTTCTTTTTTCTTCCTCCTTTAATTGTGCTAATTGTACAATTAAACATATTTGTACAATCAAACTAAGTCTATTTTACACAATTAATATCAGGAAGTGTGAGCAATAATTGTGAAAAACATAGCAAAAATATCCATTTAATTCTTGTAAAAATGTAACAAATGGATATCAAAGCGAATGCTAATAGTTGAGAAAACACTTCCGGTCTAGTAAAATAGACATATATATTTATTTAGAGGTCACTATTCATGTTGCAAAGGTAATACAATCTCAAAATGATCAGTGACGGAATACTTCTTGGAGGTACGGGTATGGGCAAGGTCTTTCATGTAGACAAGCAGATTGCTAATAAAAATGTTGAGGACTCCATCACAGAGTGGACCAAGGTTGTTAAATACGGAGACATCAATCCTGAGAACAGACTATTTGGTGGAAGACTCATGGAGTGGATAGATGAGGTTGCTGGAACAGTTGCCATCAGACATTCCGGTAACCCGATTGCTACAGCTGCAATCGACAATATGCAGTTTAAACAGGGCGCAGCCCTTGGCGATGTTCTTGTTATGATCGGCAAGATTACGTATGTAGGCAGAACTTCCATGGAAGTTCGAGTAGATACCTATGTTGAGGACGTGAGAACAGGAATGAGACATGTCCTTAACAGAGCATATCTTACTGAAGTTTGTATTGATAATGATGGAACGCCTGCTGTAGTGCCTTATGGACTGAATGTCAGAACCGAGAATGAGAAGGCAGAGTGGGAAGGTGCCATTAAGAGACGCGAGCTTCGTAAGCAGCGCCGTATGGAAGGCTTCTAAAACAAAATAATGGATAATGCCGGGAAGGGGCCACTAAATGTGCCCCTTCTTATTTTTTACTTTTGTTTAATAATTTCGCGCCTGCCATAATGCTATAATGTAGACGTAAAAGTGTATATTTTTCTGCCAAATAAAATAAAAGTGTTCGGGAGCTGGCCAAATATATGAAGCATACAGGGGAAGGTGCAGGCAACAGAATATTATCTGTAATACTCAAAAGAGCAATCACTCTTTTAATTTGTGTTGCCCTTATGTTGATTCCTGTGTCCACAGCATATGCTTCCGGGAATGACCAAAATACAAGTGATACAGAAAGCAAAGTGGTTCGTGTTGGCTGGCACGAGTCCGCCTATTGCTATACGGATCAGTTTGGCAGAAAGACAGGTATGGCCTATGAGTATCAGCAGAAAA
>JAEEGF010874487.1_pt1 | contig 15804 bp, 12 predicted proteins | sample 9134171 | NCBI WGS metagenome assembly JAEEGF01 (sample SAMN16246542, study PRJNA631951) | gut metagenome | biome: gut microbiome; feature: rumen; material: AP-attached | host: Bos | place: Iran: Karaj | collected 2018-10
AACGATACCGAACTGTTTGATAGATTCGGATAATTACTGAAGCGCATCTTCGTCAAATTTTCTACGGGGCTGTTCGCGGTTGGGTTCAACACTGGTTATCTTAACCATTGTCACGCCCTCGCGCTTGCTTACATCCTCAGTTTTTGCAGCTACTGCAGGCTTCGCAGGCTCAACCTTTGAAGGTCCGATGAGCGAATCAAGTCCTTTGCCTAAACCCTTTTTAGCCATTTGCGTCTCTCTCCTTTAACTCCTCATTTTATCTCGCGTTGTGTGCGATAACTTCCTTAGCAAGTTCTCTGTAAGCCTCAGCACCTGCAGACTTGGGATCGTATACGGTGATGGGCTGTCCAAAGCTAGGCGCCTCTGCAAGTCTGATGTTTCTGGGGATCATAGTGTTATAAATATGATGATTCAAATTCTCTTTAACGTTCTCAACAACCTGCTGTGAAAGATTGGTACGTCCGTCGTACATGGTAAACACAACGCCGTCGATGGTGAGCTCGGGATTAAGTCTCTCCCTAACAAGGTTGATGGTGTGGATCAACTGGCTGACACCTTCAAGTGCATAGTACTCGCACTGTATAGGAACGATAACGCTGGTAGCTGTTGTCATAGCGTTGATGGTAAGCATATTTAATGAGGGAGGGCAATCGATGATAACGTAATCATACTCATCTGCCACATAATCCATTTCCTTCTTAAGGATGAAGGACTTATCGTCGCGGTCCAAAAGATCAACTTCAGCTCCCGCAAGGTTTACGTTTGAAGGAAGAAGTGACACGTTTGTCGCAACATTCTTTATGATAGCTTCACCAAGAGAGCACTCTCCAAGGATAAGCTCATATACGGTATTTTCAAGTTCGTTTTTGTTAACGCCGAATCCGCTTGTAGTGTTTCCCTGGGGATCCATATCAATGACAAGAACCTTTTTCCCGGTCTCTGCGATGGCAGATGAAAGATTGATGGATGTGGTAGTCTTACCGACTCCGCCCTTCTGGTTTGTTATTGCGATTATTTTACTCATAATTTCCTCTTTTCGTTCCCACAAAAAAAATGCGGGTCACTTTTCCCCGCTATTATAACATGTGAAACATCATTGTGAAACATTTTTCCACCCTTATTTTAGTTCATTTTTTACCAAAAATGATAACCCTCTAAATCTTGTATTTCGCGGTTTTTAAAAACGCATATCATGTGGTTTTTGTTTATGGAATTTTAATTGCAACGAAGCAAATTAAATGATATTGTAAAAAGAGCAGAAAACCTGTACAGATTTACCAAAGGAGACACACAATGAAAGACTATTCTTACACTCCCCACGGAGTTTGCTCGATCAATATTAAATTCCAGCTCGATGACGAGAAAAAGATCCATAACCTTGCATTCACCAATGGTTGTAACGGTAATCTCAAGGCTATCGGAAAACTTTGCGAAGGTAAGGATGCATCAGAGATTGCTGAGATCCTTAAGGGAAATGATTGCGGCGGCCGCGGAACCTCATGCGCAGACCAGCTTTCAAAAGCTCTCGAGGAAGCACTCGCAAACGCATAAACAGTTGGGATTACATACTAGAAACAACAAGAAAGGAGTTAAGCAAAGATTTTCCTGCATAACTCCTTTTTATTATTTACACTTGATTTTGTTTTCATGTATCTACAATGGCTCTTTGGAAGGTGTGCCTGCTTTTCTCGGATACTTGCCGGGTGTCGCTTTTTCTTTAGCGATGACTACAAGAGTTCTGTAAAGATCGCTGTCTGGGAGCTTGAATTCCTCGCACTTTTCAATCTTTCCTCCCAACTTATCGAGAGCGTTCTTTGCGTTTGAAACTTCTTCCTCTGTCTTCTCAGACTTGTAAGCAACAAATCTTCCGCCTACCTTTACGTAAGGAAGGCAATACTCTGATAAAGTCGAAAGGTTTGCAACCGCTCTTGATACGCATAGGTCAAAGCTTTCTCGTAGCTGTCCTTTCTTAGCATAATCTTCCGCTCTTCCATGGAGGGCTTCGATATCTTTAAGACCAAGCTCGTCTATAACATTCTGCAAAAATCCTACTCTTTTGTTGAGTGAATCAAGGAGCGTAACCTTAAGCTCGGGAAATGCGATCTTTAAGGGAATTCCGGGAAATCCTGCGCCGGTTCCGATATCTATAACGGTGTAATCTCCGGGCTTAACCGCCTTTACAAGGGATATGGAATCAATGAAATGCTTTGTGATAACTTCCTCGTATTCCGTGATGGCGGTAAGATTCATTACCTCATTCCACTTGATAAGAAGCTCATAATATTTTATGAACTGCTCATACTGCTGCTCGCTTAAGCAAAGGCCAAGGTCTGCTACTGCATTTTTAAAATTTGTAAGATCGTATTTTTCACTCATAGATTGTGATGTCTCTTTCTAATCTCTAACTACTCTTCTGCGGTTTTAAGCTGAAGGCTTTCTTCACCTGCATTTTCCGCTTTACCAACGGTTATCTTCTTGATCCACTTTCCACTGCTTAATCTTATAAGCGCCCAGACTGCCTTAACGATCTGGTCCGACTTAAGGAAAATATAGATCCAGAAGGGAGGTACCTTAAGAACAAATCCACCCAAAAGTCCGAGAGGGATTGCAAGGACCCAAAGGAAAATATTGTCTGCCAGCATCAGCATCTTTGTATCTCCGCCGCCGCGAAGAACGCCCTTTGTCATGATGCTGTTGGTTCCCTGGAATACAATGATAAGGCTGATGGCAAGCATAAGCTGTCTTGCTATCCTAACGGTTTCTTCGCTGACATTATCGTACGAAGCAATAATAGGATTGCTGATAAGGATAATAATGGCGGCGGAAACAGTTCCAAGCAAAAGACCAAGTCCCATAAAGAGATATCCCTGTTCCATTGCCTTTTCCTTGCCACCTTCGCCAAGGGTCTGACCTGTAACAATAGCGCCTGCCTGACATACGCCGGTTATTACAACAGACGAAAGCTGCTGGGTTGTTGTCGTAATGGAGTTGGCGGAAACAAAGGTCGATCCCAGATGACCGATAACCATTGTCACTGTATTGCTTCCGATAGCAAGGATCGCATCGCTGATAAGAACCGGGATGCTTATCCTAAAATACTCTCCAACAAGAGAGTTGGTGTTCATGAATAGATCCTTGATCCTGAATCTGATCTTCTTATCTACAACAAGAAGATAACCGCAGATCATCACTGCTTCAAATGTTCTCGCAAGAAGTGTTGCAAGAGCCGCACCGGCGATTCCCATCTTGGGGAATCCAAACTTACCGAAGATCAGCAGGTAGTTTGCGCAAAGGTTAATGGAGAAAGCTCCCATTGAAACAAACAAAGGAAGTTTTACCTGTCCTACGCTTCTTAAAACGATGGTGCAAACAAGTGATGTGCCAAGGAAAAAGTAGGTAATGATAGAATACTTAAAATACACCGCTCCCAGTTCAAGGACCGCAGGCTCATTATTGTACATGCGCATTATGGACTGAGGAAAAAATGCGGTAGCAAGGCAAAAACAAAATGCAAGACCAAGGGTTATCCTAAGCATGAGAGCTAATGTCTGCTTTAATGCTCTCTCTGCATTCGCTTTTCCTGCGCTGTCCCCTTCGGTTTCCGCTGCAGTCTTCATTCCCCAATATCTTGAAACAAGAACGGATGCGCCCATTCCAAGTCCCATACAGAAAATATGGAAGACGGAAATAAAGGACGTTGCCAGGGATGTGGCGGAAAGGGCGTTGTCGCCAAGCTTTCCAACCATGATATTGTCAAGCATCGTCACGCCGATGGAGATAAGGCTCTGGAGCGCTATGGGCCATGCTATTGAAAATACTCTTTTGTAAAATGCAGGATCTTTCTTAATTAACTTATACTGTGTCATTACTAAAACTAATTTCTCCCCCGAAAAACAAAAATTCTATTAACAAGAATACCATGAATCGACCCGTCATGGTAAGAAAACTTTCTTTTTCCGCAAAAGAGAAATATTTTTATAATTTTTTGAATTAAAAGTATAGCCTGATATACTCCGCCGTGTTATATATATATTATCCGCGGATAAGCGTGCATGACCGTTTTTACTTCATACAGCATCATCCATGCACGTCGCGGATGTTTTTTTACCCATTGATGCTACTATAAAAATATCTCATTTCTTGTAATAATAATCATAGTTTACCCCAACAAACATATAAATATATTTCATACGGAGGAACGATATGGTAGAAGTTAAAGGACGTTGGGCACTTATTACAGGTGCATCAAGAGGAATCGGAAAAGGCGTCGCTCTATTTATGGCAGAAAAAGGCTGCAACCTTATCCTACAGGGAAGAACCGCAGAAAACTGCGCGGACACCCTTGAGAAAGTAAAAGCTCTCGGTGTAGTAGCCTATGCGGTTGGTGCAGAGCTTTCAAATCCCGAAGAAGTTGAAAGGATGTTAAAAGAAATAGACGATAAGGGTACAGTTGTTGATATCGTCTTTAACAATGCCGGAGTTCAGGTGGCTTACAGAACTGATTACCTTAAAACTCCCGTTTCGGATTTCACCCAGAGTTTCCTTATAAACACTATAGCTCCCATGATGATCTGTTACCATTTTATTCCCAAGATGGCTGAGCGCGGATTTGGAAGGATCATCAACACCACAAGCGGAATCAGAAGAGAGCCCGAACAGGCCGGATACTCTGCCAGCAAGGCAGCTCTTGATAAAGTTACTATGGACCTTGCCAATGTTTATGACGGAACCGATGTCATGATAAACATTACCGATCCCGGCTGGTGCAGAACAGATCTTGGCGGCCCTTCCGCTCCCAACTCTCCCGAGAGTTCTCTTCCCGGCGTTGTTGTCGGAGCCTTTGTGGACGACAAGAAATCCGGACGCGATTTCGCCGCCGGCCTCTTCCATGGCATGACCCTCGAAGAAGCCGTAAAATACGCAGAAACAAACGTCCCCAAGTATCTGGGATCTTTAGACTAATGTCCACTAGGGACGGGGTCAGTGGGCCACTTTTGTCCACCGGGGACGGGGTCAAGGGGCCATTTTAAAATATGGAGGTATAGCATGAAAGCATTATTTATCGGTGGCACAGGAACCATCAGCACAGCAATCGTTAAAAAAGCCGTGGCAGATGGCTGGGAAGTATGGCTTTTAAACAGAGGTAACCGTTCTGACGCAGTTCCAAAAGAAGTAAAATTCATCACCGCAGATATTTACGATGAAGCTGATGTTGCAAAAAAGCTGGAAGGCATGACCTTTGATGTTGTCAGCGAGTTCATCGGATTTACCGTCGATGCGGTTGAAAGAGACTACAGACTTTTCAAAGACAAGGCAAAGCAGTACATGTTCATAAGTTCCGCTTCCGCATATAACAAACCGGCGGCGAATTATGTTATAACTGAAGGGACAACGCTAGCTAACCCCCACTGGGAATACTCAAGAAACAAGATTGCTTGTGAAGAATTCCTTATGAAGAAATACCGCGAGGAAGGTTTCCCCGTGACCATCATTCGTCCCAGCCACACCTATGACGAAAGAAGCGTTCCTCTCGGAGTACACGGAAAGAATGGCTCTTGGCAGGTGATCAAGAGAATGCAGGAAGGAAAGCCTGTTATCATTCAGGGCGACGGAAGTTCTCTCTGGACATTAACCTTTAATTCAGACTTCGCCATTGGTTATACAGGTCTCATGGGAAATCCTCATGCAATCGGCGAAGCCTTTCAGATCACCGGCGATGAAACTCTTACCTGGGATCAGATTTATAAGACTATTGCTGACGCCCTTGGTGTTAAGCTGAATGCTTACCATGTTTCCGCGGAATATCTCAGTGCTGTTGGTGATAAATATGGATATGATTTTGAAGGCGCACTTCTTGGGGATAAGTCCGTTTCTGTTGTATTTGACAACAGCAAGCTTAAGAGAGCTGTTCCGGAGATGTGCACCCACGTACTTTTCCAGCATGGAGTCAGAAAGACTTTGGAATACGTCCTCTCCCATCCCGAGTGTCAGAAAGAGGATCCTGAGTTTGACGCTTGGTGCGACAGGGTGATAAATGCTCTGGAAAAATCGAAAAAAGAAATTTAAGCGTATAATGAATTTATACGATAAATATCTGATCATAATTTCGGAGGATATATAAAACATGAACGAAAACATCGTAAAGAGAAATGAACTCCTTGCTCAGAAGGTCATCAAAGGGCTTGAGTCAAGAAACATGAGCGGATATTACGCCGCAACCAAAGAAGAAGCTTTAAAAAAAGCCCTTGAACTTATCCCTGAAGGATCAAGCGTAACCATGGGCGGAGCTATGAGTGCTCATGAGATCGGACTTGTTGAAGCGGTTAAAAAAGGTAATTACAATTTCATTGATAGAGAAAATGCTACGACTCCCGAAGAGAAAAGAAAGGCAATGCTTGCAGGATATGATGCAGATTTCTTTTTATCAAGCGCAAATGCCATGACCGATGACGGCGTTCTTGTAAATATCGACGGCAATTCAAACCGAGTTTCCATGATTGCCCAGGGTCCTAAGAAGGTTTTATTCATCATCGGAATGAACAAGGTTTGCAACGATATCGACAGTGCAATGAAGCGAGCAAGAAATGTAGCTGCTCCCATTAATGCACAGCGTTTCGGACTCACAACTCCCTGTTCAAAGCTGGGAACATGCATGAACTGCAAATCCCCCGACACCATCTGCTGCCAGTTCCTTATCACAAGATATTCAAGACATGCAGACAGGATTCATGTAATCCTTGTAAACGACGATCTGGGATTCTAAATAACCATAGGTTAATACTTTATAACAAAAAGATCCGTGACAGAACTTCCTGCCACGGATCTTTTGTTTTCTTTCTGCTTATTCAGTATCAGTCAGGAATTACCAAATACTGATTCTCTTCTCAGGTGCGATGTACATCTTGTCGTTTTCGGTTACGCCGAAAGCTTCGTACCACTCGCTGAAGTTTCTGGGAGGAATGTTTGCACGCAGCTCGCAAGGTGAGTGAACATCCCTTGCAAGAAGAAGCTGGATGTACTCTTCCTTTGCCTTCATGCACCATACTTTTGCCCAGTTCTTAAAATATGCCCGGAAATCTGCATCGTCCAAAGTATGCATGATCTCAAGAGTTACGCCAACACCGCCGTTATCAGCAATGTTTTCGCTGACAGTAAGCTCACCGCTTACCTTTCCGCCGTGGAACTCAATTCCGTCAAACTGCTCAGTCATCTTCTTGGTCAACTTTTCGAAAGCAGCGAAATCTTCGTCGGTCCACCAGTTCTTAAGGTTTCCGTTCTCATCAAACTTAGCACCGTTTGTATCGAATGCGTGAGAGATCTCATGTCCGATAACTGCTCCGATACCACCAAGGTTTTCACTTGTGCTCTGTGACAATGAATAGAAGGGCTTCTGAAGAATTGCCGCAGGGAAGGTGATGTCATTGCTCAAAGGATTGTAGCAAGCATTTACCATATGTCCGGGCATTACCCACTCGGTACGGTCTACAGGCTTAAGAAGATCGTCAAATTCATCCTGATTTACGATTGCGGTCATCTTGTACATGATCTCATAAAGAGAATCATTTTCGTCAACCACGCGCTTTGAGAACTTTTCTCTTATGAAGTCGGGATAACCCATCTTGATCTCCATCGTGGAAAGCTTCTTGACAGCCTGCTTCTTTGTCTCGGCAGCAAGGAAATCCTTCTTCTCGATCCTGATCTTGTAGGTCTCGATGATCTTTTTAACTATATCAACAACGTCTTTCTTTGCTTCTTCTCCGAAATAAGTTCTTCCGTAGTAAACGCCCATGGGCTCTGAATAAGCTGCAGAAACAAGTCTGTAAGCTTCCTTATCGAGAGTAGGGTCTGAAACTACGCCGGTAAGAGCTCTCTTGAAAGTGGTTCCCAAGGTCTTTAATTCAAGTGAAAGAAGTGAGGTTGCATTTACAAGAGTCTTTACATATAACCAATGGATGTAGAGATTAAAGTTCTCTTCGTTGAAGTATTCCTTCATCTCGCCGATAGCTCTGGGCTCGTATACGATAACGGTATCGGGAGCCTTGTCGCCATAAAGCTTATTAAGAAGTCCTTTGATATCAAAAGGAGCTACCATTTCAGCTACTTCGTCAACTGACTTGGGATTGTGATTCTTGTAGTACTCTGACCACTCAAGCTGGCTCTTAACCTTCTTTGCGATAAGAGCGTCGTATGCAAGAGTATCCTCAAGGAATGTCTTCTGCTCTTCCTTTGTTAAGGGAGTGAACTCAAGAATCTTTGCAGCCATATCTGAATATACGGACAAAAGCTGCTTTCCGGACTCATTTCCTTCCTCATAGTAAAGGGTATCGGGAAGGATGATATCGGGACCGAGTACGATGAATGAATGCTTGGTTGCATCCTGCATGTCAGTGGTAACGCTCATTCTTACGGGAAGGCTGACATCATGCATGAAGAACTCATGCGCTGCGTTGTTAAGATCTTCTACATTTTTAAGAGACTTGATATTTTCAAGGAGAGGAAGAACGGGCTTAATTCCGTCTGCGTCTCTTCTTTCTTTATCCATAACCTTTTTGTAAAGGGCGATGGCATTTTTCATTTCTGGAATGTCGCTGGTCTTGGTTCCCTCTGCGAATGCTTTGAAATCGTCCATCATGATCTTCTCAACATTCTCGTCAAGGATGGCGAAACCGCCGGTTGAAGGTCTGTCATCAGGAATAACTGCAGTCTTGAGCCATTCGCCGTTTACTGCATTGTAGAGGTCATCCTGAATTCTGATTGTGTTGCTCATGTAAGTATATCCTTTAAAGATTATTCTTGATCTTTTCGATCATCTCGGCATATTCTGCCTCGGTAAGTTCCTTCTCGTGAGGATTCATTGCAAATACTCCGCCCCACTCGAATCCGTCCTTGTACTTGGGAACTACGTGTACATGCAGATGGTGCATGGTGTCGCCGTATGCTCCGAAGTTGATCTTGTCGGGATTAAAAGTCTTGTGGATGCAGACTGCAACCTTGTTGATATCCTCGATGTACTGTGCTCTCTCTTCAGCAGTAAGCTCGGTAATGTCATCAACATGCTTCTTACATGCAACGATAACACGTCCGGGATGGCTCTGCTCCTTGAAAAGAATAAGCTTTGACATGGGAAGTTCACAGATTTTTATTCCGAATGCTGAAAGTAATTCTCCCTCAGCACAGTATGAACAATCGTTATGTATCTCGCTCATATTGTTCTCCCTTCATTACATTAATGTACGTAAAGCGGCCGTACAATTAATGATTATATCATAGGTCAGTCTTCTTTGGCGACGGGATATTTTCCGTCAAAGCATGCGGCGCAGAAGTTGTCGGGGTTTGATCCGGCAAGGCGCCTTGCATCTTCCACGGATAAGAAACCTAAGGAATCCGCTCCGATCATCTTGCAGATCTCATCGATAGAGTGATGAACCGCGATAAGGTTTTCCGTCGAATCAACATCTGTTCCGTAGTAGCAGGGATTTAAGAATGTGGGGGAAGAGATCCTCATGTGGACTTCCTTTGCTCCTGCCTTTCTTATCATGGCTACGATCCTTGCACTGGTTGTACCTCTAACGATTGAGTCGTCAACAAGGACAACGCTCTTTCCTTTAAGAACTGAAGGAACCGCACCCATCTTCTGCTGAACAAGGGATTCACGAAGGCTCTGCTCGGGAGCGATGAAGGTTCTTCCGATGTATTTATTCTTGATAAGTCCGATCCCGTAGGGGATTCCGGACTTTTCGGCAAATCCAAGGGCAGCATCCAGTCCCGAATCGGGAACACCGATAACGATATCCGCATTAGCGGGATGGCTTTCGGCAAGGAAATGTCCCGCTCTCACTCTGGCATCGTGAACGCAAACTCCTTCAATAACCGAGTCAGGTCTTGAGAAGTAAATATATTCAAATACGCATAGCTTGGGCTGTGCTTTACCGCAATGAGTCTCGATGCTTCTGATTCCGTCGGCATCAATAACAACTATTTCACCGGGCTTAACGTCTCTGACAAAACTTGCACCTACAGCATCAAGAGCGCAGGTCTCTGAAGCAAAAACGACGCTTCCGTCAGAAGTGGTTCCGTAAACAAGAGGTCTCATTCCCAAAGGGTCCCTGCAGGCCATAAGCTTTGTAGGGGAAGTAAGGACAAGGGAATAGGCTCCCTTTATCTCTCCCATAGCAGCTTCCAGAGCTTTTTCTATGGAAGGGGTTTGGAGCCTCTTTTGTGTGATGATATAAGAAATGACTTCTGTGTCACTTGTTGTTTGGAATATACATCCCTTAAGTTCTAGCTCTCTTCTTAAGGGGGTGCTGTTGGTAAGGTTTCCGTTGTGGCAAAGGGCAAGCTGTCCCTTCACGTGACGAACAACCATGGGCTGAGCGTTAAGTGCGCTTCCGCCTCCTGTTGTCGCATATCTTACATGACCTACGCCGATCTGTCCTTCTCCCAATTCATTTAATACGGGAGCGGGAAAGACTTCGCTTACCAGTCCGGGGCCTTTGTGATAACGGATATTCCTATCCTCATTTATCGCAATTCCGGCTGCCTCCTGACCTCTGTGCTGAAGCGCGGTAAGTCCTGCGGCGCAAACATGAGCCAGGTGTTTTTTCTCCGGTGACCATATTCCGAATACGCCACATTCTTCTCTTAATTCGTCCATAAAAACCTCGATTGTCTGTATTTGAGTATTGCAGTGTAGAAATCTAAAGGGTTGAAAAAAATCCAACCAAATACATGCTAATACCCAATAAGATATTTGTCTACTTCTTTTGCGCAGGCTCTGCCTTCCGCAATCGCCCAGACAACAAGGGACTGACCTCTTCTCATATCCCCTGCGGTAAATACTCCGGGAACCTTGGTGGCGTAGCTGTTTTCCACGGTTTCAACAACGCCTCTTGCGGTAAGTCCCGCACCGATGGATTCTGCGGTATAGGGTTCGCATCCGGTAAAGCCTGCTGCAATAAGGAGCATATCGCAGGGAAGTTCTTTTTCCGATCCCGCTACTTCTTCAGGTTTACCCTTTGACCAATCAAGCTTTACAGTAACGATCTTTTTAAGTTCACCGTTCTTTCCGGTAACAATGCTCTTAACCGTTGTCTCAAATACTCTGGGGTCACTGCCGAATTTATAGATGGCCTCCTCGTGACCGTAATCTGTCTTTAAGACCTTGGGCCATTCGGGCCAGGGGTTATTTGCAGCCCTCTCTACGGGAGGCTTGGGCATCATCTCGAGAGCAGTTACGGATTTGCATCCCTGACGAAGAACGGTTCCGATACAGTCATTACCGGTATCACCACCGCCAACAACTACAACATGCTTACCCTTTGCATCGGTAAGAGGCTTATCAGCCAACAAACCTTTGGTTACTCTTGTCAGGAAATCAACTGCAAAATATGCACCCTTAACAAGCTCGCCGGTTTTGGAATCCGGCTTAGCAACTACCGGAAGGCTTCTTGCTTTCTTGGCACCGCAGCACATTACCACTGCGTCAAATTCTTTCAAAAGATCTTTAGCGGGATGCTCTTTGGAACCGATGTCACATCCGGTCTTAAATACTACTCCCTCATCTTCCATGAGCTTTTGTCTTCTTAAGATAACGTTCTTATCAAGCTTCATGTTTGGGATACCGTACATCAAAAGTCCACCGATACGGTCTTCTCTCTCAAATACAGTAACGGAGTGGCCTCTGTGATTAAGCTGATCGGCCACTGCAAGTCCGGAAGGACCGCTTCCGATGACCGCAACCTTCTTTCCGCTCTTTTTCTTGGGGGGATTGGGTTTCATATATCCCTTTTCGTAAGCCGTCTCGATAATGTATTTCTCATTATCATGAACGGTTACGGATTCTCCCCATTGTCCGCACATACAGGCTTTCTCGCAAAGGGCGGGGCAAACTCTGCCTGTGAACTCGGGGAAATTATTGGTCTTTATCAGTCTTTCGAAGGCATGCTTTTCATGTCCCTTGTAGAGTTCGTCATTCCACTCGGGGATCAAATTGTGAAGGGGACAGCCCACCACCATTCCCGAAAGTTTCATGGCTGACTGGCAAAAGGGAACGCCGCAATTCATGCACTTAGAGGCCTGTGCTTTTCTCTCCTCGCTTGAGAGAGCAATATAAAATTCATCAAAGCTTTCCAGTCTTTTTTCCGGAGTAACCTTTGGACATTCTTTTCTGTCCACTTCCAAAAATCCTGTAAGTTTACCCATTTTTACACATCTCCTCAAACGCCTCGAGCACAGCCTTTTCGTGGGGAATGCCCTGTTCTTCGAAATGACCTATAAGAGTCTGCATTCTGTGGTAATCGTTGGGAACAACCTTCTTAAAATCGGGAAGGTATTCCTCAAAATGATCAAGCACTTCTTTACCAAACTCAGAACCTGTCTCCTTAACGTAATCCTTAAGGATCTCCTCAAGCTCGATCACGTCATATTTCTCGGTAACTTCCTGAAGGGAAACCATATCCTTGTTGGTGCGAAGATAAAGTGTGTGCTCCTTATCAAGGACGTATGCAACACCACCGCTCATACCTGCTGCGAAGTTCTTACCGGTCATACCGAGGATAACTGCACGGCCGCCGGTCATGTACTCAAGTCCGTGATCGCCGCATCCTTCAGAAACCGCATCCGCACCGGAGTTTCTTACGCAGAATCTCTCGCCTGCGATACCTGTGAAATATGCCTTACCACCCGTTGCACCGTAAAGAGCAACGTTTCCGACAATGACATTTTCTCTTGCTTTGTATCCGGCCTTTTTAGGAGGGGTAAGGATAAGTTTTCCTCCCGAAAGTCCCTTACCGAATCCGTCGTTGGCATCACCGGAAAGTCTTATGGTTACACCCTTAGGAAGAAATGCACCAAAGGACTGACCGCCACCGCCTTCCGCATTGATAACAAAACTATCTTCAGCAAGACTGTTTCCAAATTTCTTTGTTACTTCGCTTCCCAAGATGGTACCGAAGCTTCTGTCGGTACTGCTTACTTTTATGCTTACGGGAGCCGTCTTTTCAACAGTTCCCTTTTCAAGACTTGTCGTAAACGCAGGAAGAAGTTCGGTTACGTCCTTGGTCTTTTCAAGTCCCAGGGGATCTTCTTTTCCGCCAGTAAAGTGAACGCTTAATTCCTTGCCAAACTCATCTGCGTTATCCCTAAGGATATATGAAAGATCGATGACTCCGGCTCTTTCAGATGCATGGTTTGCTTTCTTCTTAAGAAGGTCGCTTCTACCGATCATTTCATCAACTCTCTTAAATCCAAGCTCTGCCATGATCTCGCGAAGCTGCTTAGCGATAAAGAGCATGAAGTTCATTACGTGCTCGGGCTTTCCCGCAAAGCGCTTTCTAAGCTCTTCGTTCTGGGTTGCGATTCCCGCAGGGCAGGTATCCTTTGAGCAAACTCTCATCATCATACAGCCCATGCAAACAAGGGGAGCTGTGGCAAATCCGAATTCTTCCGCGCCGAGAAGTGCCGCAATGGCAACATCTCTGCCGCTCATCAGTTTACCGTCGGTCTCAAGTACAACCCTGTCTCTTAAGCCGTTCTCAACAAGACATGCATGAGCCTCTGCAAGACCAACCTCCCAGGGAAGACCTGCGTGATGGATGGAAGAAATTGGAGCTGCTCCTGTTCCTCCATCATATCCTGAAATAAGGATGACATCCGCACCCGCTTTGGCAACACCGGAAGCGATGGTTCCTACACCGGCCTCGGATACAAGTTTTACGGAGATCCTTGCATTTCTGTTTGCATTCTTTAAGTCGTAGATAAGTTCTGCCAGATCCTCGATGGAGTAAATATCATGATGAGGAGGAGGCGAAATAAGTGACACACCGGGAGTTGAAAATCTTGTCGCTGCAACCCAAGGGTATACCTTCTTTCCGGGAAGATGTCCGCCTTCACCGGGCTTTGCTCCCTGTGCCATTTTGATCTGTATTTCTTTTGCGCTTGTTAAGTACTCGCTGGTAACACCGAATCTTCCGGATGCAACCTGCTTAACTGCGCTGTTTTTAATTGTTCCGAACCTGCTTGAATTCTCTCCGCCTTCACCGGTATTGGATCTTCCGCCAAGTCTGTTCATGGCTTCGGCCAAAGTCTCGTGAGCTTCCTGTGAAAGAGAGCCGTATGACATGGCGCCGGTCTGGAATCTCTGAACGATTGATTCAACAGGCTCAACATCCTCAATGTTTACAGGCTTTCCTGCCGGAACAATATCAAAGAGGCTTCTGAGGGCATGAGGATGTTTGTCATCATCAACCAGCTCCGCATATACTTTAAACTTGTCGTAATCACCGCTTCTTACAGCCTGCTGAAGAGTAACGATGATCTCGGGGCTGTAGAGGTGATCCTCCTTGTCGGCTCCGGATCTTAATCCATGGAATCCGACGGAATCAAGTCTTTCATCAACGGGAAGTCCGAGAGGATCGAAAGCCTTGTCATGTCTGAAAGTAACGTCCTCCTGAAGTTCCTTAAGTCCGATACCTCCAACATGGCAAACCGTGCCTGTGAAGTAACGGTCGATAAGCTCTTTAGAAAGACCTACCGCCTCAAAGATTCTTGCGGACTGATAGGACTGAAGGGTGGAAATACCCATCTTTGCAGCCACTTTGACAACGCCGCTCAGAAGAGCTGTGTTGTAAGCATCAACCGCGGTGGTATAGTCCTTGTCCAAAAGTCCGTTTTCGATAAGTTCGCCGATGCACTCATGGGCAAGATAGGGATGGATAGCGCGAACTCCGTATCCCATGAGGGCAGCCGTCTGATGTACATCTCTTACTTCTCCGGACTCAAGAATGATTGAGATTGCGGTACGTTTTCTGGTTCTTACCAGATGCTGCTCAACGGATGAAACCGCGAGAAGCGAAGGAATGGGAACATGGTTTTCATCAACTCCTCTGTCTGAAAGGATGATGATATTCTTACCGAGAGATGCAGCTCTGTCCACAGCTACGTTCAGCTGGTCCAAAGCTTTCTCAAGGGAAGTGTTTTTGTAATAAAGAAGAGAAATAACCTCCGGCTGGAAACCGGGCTTGTTCAGTGACTTGATCTTTAAAAGGTCAACTCCTGTAAGAACGGGATGCTCGATCTCAAGAACGCGGCAGTTACTGCTCATCTCTTTTAAGAGGTCACCGTCGGAACCGATATATACTGTTGTATCCGTAACCACCTTCTCACGAAGAGAGTCGATGGGCGGGTTAGTAACCTGAGCAAATTGCTGCTTAAAATAATGGAAAAGGGGAGGATGCATATTTGAGAGCATGGCAAGCGGCACATCATGTCCCATGGATGCGGTAGGCTCTACGCCGTTTTCCGCCATGGGCAAGATCTGCTCTTTTACATCCTCATATGTATAACCGAATACCTTGTAAAGCCTGTCTCTGAGCTGCTGGTCATAAACAGGAACTTTATGATTGGGTATGGTAAGATTTCTTAGTTTTAAAAGGCTTTGATCAAGCCATTCACCGTAGGGCTTTTTGTTTGCATAGTATTCCTTGCACTCTTCATCGGAGATGATACGCTTTTGCTTTGTATCAACAAGAAGGATACGGCCCGGTGAAAGCCTTGATTTCTTTACGATATGCTTGGGATCGATATCAAGAACGCCGACCTCGGAGCTTAAGATAAGCCTGCCGTCATCGGTTACGTAATATCTTGAAGGGCGAAGTCCGTTACGGTCAAGAGTCGCACCAACCACCTCACCATCGGTGAAGAGGATCGCTGCGGGACCGTCCCAGGGTTCCATCATGGTAGCATAATAATGATAGAAATCCTTTCTCTCCTGTTTCATGAAGCCGTTGTGCTTCCATGGTTCAGGAA
>JAEEGF012116996.1_pt1 | contig 15804 bp, 15 predicted proteins | sample 9134171 | NCBI WGS metagenome assembly JAEEGF01 (sample SAMN16246542, study PRJNA631951) | gut metagenome | biome: gut microbiome; feature: rumen; material: AP-attached | host: Bos | place: Iran: Karaj | collected 2018-10
AACCTTGTGAAGGACATGGTGTTTGGCGCTCTGAGCCGCATGAACGACACCGATTTCCTTGCATGGCTCTCCGGCGCTGACATCTCCGAAGTCCTGAAGGACGCCATCGAAGAAATATTTGAAGATTAACAATACCGGAGTCAATGGGGGTTCCCATTGACTCCTTTTTGGTCTCGAAAAACGCTCCTGAGTTTGATAACATGTAAGAAACAAGCAAAAATCGGAGGCTTAAATGCAGAAGTTAACAATATTTCAGAAGCTAAGGCTCTCTTTTGCCCCGCAGATTCTGTACCGGTCAGAAGACGGCCATATAGAAATAACTGACAGTATGGAGAACGGAAGGCCTGTAAGGCTTCTTACATATGATGGAATAAGAGAATCGGGGATATATCTCGATGAGAGAAGCGACCGGGACCCGCTGTTTTACTATATGAAGACGTTAAAAGAGATATCGCTTAAATATGATGGACTCAACAGGGCACTTCTCATCGGTGGAGGCGGAATGTCTTTTCCCAGATACTTCCTTAACTGTGTTCCGGATGGTCAGATGACTGTTGTTGAAAAAGATCAGAAGATGTTAGAGCTTGCCAAAAAGTACTTCTTCTTTGAAGAAAGCGACCAGATCAAGGCAGTTGTCGACGACGGAGCAGCATTTATCGCTAATAAGGCAAAAGAGCTGGCAGCATGCGGTGTTGACAGCAATTATAATAAATACGATTTCATCATTTTTGATGCTTTTGACGGAAACAAGGCGTCAAAGAGCCTTCTCTCGGAAGGTACACTCAAGCTGGCATATCAGATGACATCCGATGACGGAATACTTGCGATAAATATGCTCAATGAGAAGCCGGGCGTGGTTTCTATGCAGACACATCTCTGTCAGGCAATCCTTAGGCAGATATACAGAAACACCAGTATAATCATTTGCCCACAGAAATGGAACTGCATAATTCTGGCATCAGACAGAAAATTGTGAGCCGATAGTTTGATTTTAGCCCTCTATTTGGTATTGTAGTATATGGGGAAATACAGCAATTATTTGAAAAAGTAGAGTTGGGAGTATTTATAGATGAAGCTTAAACGTAATCGAATAGCGATTATTATAGTATCACTTATATTATTATATGTTGTTCTTTTGGCTTCACTTCTGCATGTTGAAGACGAGGCATCCGGATTTGGGAATGCATTTGATGCGATATGGTATCTGATGGCGACGCTTACCACGGTAGGCTATGGTGATATAGCGCCGGTAACTCCTGTAGGAAGATTTATTGGAGCAATACTTATGATCATGAGTGCCGGTATCATGGCCTGGATCATTGGTATTGTTATCTCAGTGTTTTACGGAAGATTGCTGCCGGTTTACTGGATGCGGAGAAATCGCAAAAGACCGTGGTATATATTTAATACATATGATTCACGTTCATGTGGCCTGGCTATGTCTATTGCGCAAAAAGAGCCTGAAGCTGCATGGATTTTCCTTGGAGAAAACAAGGTCCTTTCCGATGATCTGCTGGAAGGACTCAAACATATTCTGGTAGTAGACAGCAGTCTTGATGCAGTGGTTAAAAAGTGCCCGGGACTGCAGCCTTGTCACGTGTTTATTCTGGGCGAAGACGGCTGGAGCAACATCAATATCGGCAAGAATCTGATAAATGATGCAGGTAATGATTTTCCAATCGATGTAACCTGCGAGAACGATGCCTGTTCTACTGATTTTCCACGAAAACTTAAACTCCTTGACTGTGGCGACCTCACGGCCAGAAGCTATTTCAGACGTAACCCTTTAAGGGCACAAGAAAAGACGGTAGTTCTGATAGGAGACGGACACTTTGCAGCGCAGATGCTCGAAAAAGCACTGATCATCAATGTGTTTCCGCCTGATCACACTGTTGAATATCATGTTTTTGGGGATTGGGACAACTTCAGACGTGACCACTCATCTCTTAAGGAAGCAGTAGCAGTAGATGAAGCAACCAAAGACAGGGACTGCGTCATTTTTGAAAAGAGAGCATGGAACGATGATAATGACCTGCTCGCCCGTGCGGATCGTATAATAATCTGCAGCGACGATATGACGAAAAATGCCACTATGGCGGCTGAACTCATGCATTATTTCCCTACGAGAGCCGGGATTTATGTCCGCTCTGAAACTGCTCCTGAAGGCACAATTTGTTTCGGCGCAGATGATGAGCTGCTTACAAGGGATCTCGTTATGGAGAATGGTATTGACCGCACAGCCATCATGTTAAATGAGCTGTATCGTCAGAAAACCGGAAAGGGCAGTACATGGGATGAATTGTCCGGCTGGAAGCGTGCTTCAAGCATTGCTTCTGCAGAACATCTGAGGATCAAGGTCGGTCTGCTTATACCTGATGCCGATATCACAAATATAACTAAAGATCTTTGTAAAAAAGCTGGTGATAAGTATAAGAGCCTGTCAGATGATGAGAAAGAGAAATGCTGGTGGCTTGAACATGAGCGCTGGTGCCGCTTCCACTATCTTAATAACTGGAAGTATAATGAAAAAAGAGACAACGTGATGCGCTTGCATCCTTTATTGGTACCGTTTGAAGAATTGAGCTACGAAGAGAAAAAACTTGATGAATCGTCCTGGGAAGTGCTTGAAGAACTGGCCACTGCTCTGGGGGAGGAGACACTTTGATCAATAACAATTCAACTTTATTTAATGGTATTACCGGCATGCATTTATTGGTGCTGGTGCTATCCCTTGTTATGTTTGCCGGGCTTGTAATATATCTGGCACTGGGGGTTGAGAGCCGCAAAAGAATAACCGGAATATCCTTCTTTATTGCTGTGATCGGCGGAATCTTTTTCTATAGCAGCTATTATGTAGAAATGGCGGCTATTAACTCTGAGAGTCCGATGATGGCAATTCTGCCTACACTTATAGCTGTGGGAAGGATGTTTGTCGGTGTTAACGGCCCGATGGAGCAGATAGTTGGCATTGCGCAGGGACTATTGAAGGTTCCGCTTGAGGTGTGCACATTCTTTTATTGGCTGGTGCATTTTCTGGCGTACTATTCAATGGCAAGTGCAGCCATACTGGCTCTCGGAGAAGGAATGGTCCGCAGACTCCGTCTTTTGCTGAATATGGTAAGTGACATAGAGCTTATCTACGGAGTCAATGATACTTCACTTGCAATCGGAAGAATTCTGTCTGAGAAACGCGGAACTCAGGTTGTGTTTGTGGGAAAAGCCAGCGAGGAGCAGCGAAATGCAATCAGGCAGATGAAATCCATTCTTCTGGAAGAGAAATGGGCTCAGAAGCCGGGAAAAGAGCTGCTTAAAAAGCTGTCAGTCAAGAAAGGCCGCGGAAGGCTTGCTTTAAGCGCTTTATCGGAAGATATTAACAGCAATCTTACATTTGCGCTTGATCTAAGGGACTGCCTTAAGAAAAACGGAATAAAGCCGCATCAGACTTCTCTCGTTCTGCTTGGACAGGAGGAGCTTGACGGTGCAGTTCTTCTGGCAAAGGGAGAAAGATACGGCTACGGCTTCGTCAAGGTATTTGAGTGCGAAGAGCTGGTAGCAAGACTTTTGATGCAGAAATTCCCGCTGTGCGATGTGATGGCCTTTGACGATGAAGGACGTGCCAAAAACAATCTGAATGTGCTTATCTATGGCTTTGGCAGGACCGGACAGGAGATTTTGCGCAAGATCATTGCAAATGGTCAGTTTGAGGGAAGTACCCTCCATGTTCATGTCTTTGACCCGCAGAATGATATCCGTGCGGGATTCTTTAAAGAGCGCTATGCCACTATGCTGGAGCAGTATGATGTCAGCTTCCATCCGTATGCTGCGCAGAGTGCCGAGTCCTACAATTTTGTCAGGAAGCATGCAAAAGAGCTTGATTACATAGTTGTAGCTGTCGGAGTGGAACGCGAGAGCAGAGAAATTGCAAATGAACTGTTAGCTCTTTTGAAAAGAGCCGGTAACTTGCTGCCAATCGCGCGTTGTTCAAGGTCTGGAGTAATCTACCAGCGGCTGGAAGGAGAGGCAGAGTCATATTATCTGCAGGATGCCGAATTCATCTACGGCGGAGCTATGGACGAGATTGCCAAACAGATCAACCATCATTACCTTGGCAATCAGGGATCTGCTGATCAGAACTGGATGAACTGCGATTACTACAGCAGAATGAGCAGCCGTGCCAGCGCGGATTATCTGTCAGCGCTGTTTAAGAAGCTGGGTATAAAGGACAAGAATGATTTAAATCCCGAAACACTTGAAAATCTGGCTAAGTCAGAGCACCGGAGATGGTGTGCGTTCCATTATTCCATGGAGTTTTGCGACATGAGCCGTGAGGAATGGAACAAGCGAGCTGAAGATTATGTCAGCAAGCTGGAAGCCTGGAAGCAGTCAGGTGAGGGCGACGCTCCGCGTCTCTCCGTCGGAAAAGACATGGTTCTGCGCCACCACGCCTGTCTTATAGATTGGGATGCGCTTGATGAGCTTTCTGAGAGAGAAAATAAACTCAGGCAGCGCACCGGCAATCCCAAAATGGTTGATTACAAAGAAATGGATCGTGAGGCTGTCCTTACGGTATTAGAAGTCATCAGTTCAATTTGATTCCAAAGGATGCAATGAAAAATTAACTTAAAGTTTATCAATATTTTAGTTGTTGGTTACCGTCTGCATGTACAATGGTCTTGTATGATTAAATGATTAAGTTGGGAGTAAGGAGAAACCTTTGTTCATTTTCCCTGATGAGATAAAAAAATCATATGAGAGTCTCAAAGTTCCGATGATCGTTATGGGGCCTTCAGCAAGCGGTGATTATGAGCCACTTGCTATTTCTGATGGATTCCTGACTTTCTATGATTTGTCCAGAGAAAAGTTGTATGGCTATTATGGTGACAGACTAAAAGAAGGGCTGTTCGACAGAGTTCATCCGGGGGAAAGAGATAAGCTTCGTACTATCAGCTACGATTTCCTTGATAAAAAAACTGAGTACGACGTTACTTTCAGAGCATGGATGGGTGAGGAGTATCATCTTATACACTCAATCGGCTATTGGCAGACAGTGGAAGACGGAACTGATCTGGCTTTTTTGGTTTACCATGATGTTCAAAAGCACAAGGATATGTTTAAGGAAATATCCAAAAAGTATAAGCTGTTCCAGAAGGATGAGTTCTATTTTGACAACCTGACCGATCTTCCGAACATCAATTTCGTCAACAAGAACGGAGATCTTAAGATACAGGAAATCATCGAAAGAGGCAAATCACCTGTAGTTCTTTATCTGGATATAGATTCCATGCAGTCCTACAACAGAAGATATGGGTTTGAAAAAGGAGATGACCTCCTGATCCTTGTAGCCAATGTTCTTGTGGACGAGTTTCCCCATGGAATAGTTGTGCGTATTGTCTCCGATCATTTTGCCGTTATTGATGAATATCGTGGTGAAGAAGATATAATAAGCAAAATCGAAGATATAAATTCAAAGATCAAAATCAGGGCTTATGGTACAACAACGGGATTAAATGTCGGAGTTTATGTGGACAATGAGGGAGTTTCATATACTGAAGCTCTTGATCATGCTATCAGAGCAAATAAACTGGTTGGTGAGGATCTGAACAAGTTTTACAGATTCTATACGGCAGAAGATGATACTTTATACAATCATCAGAGATATATAGTCGAGAACTTTGATAAGGCTATGGAAGAGGGCTGGATAAGAGTCTTTTACCAGTGCTTTTTGCGTATAGAATCCGGCAACGGAATGGGATTTGAAGCTTTGGCGAGGTGGATGGATCCTGTGTATGGAATGGTAAGGCCGGATGATTTTATACCTGCCCTTGATAAGTACCATCTTACCCATGAGATGGATCTTTATATGTTTGAAACGGTTTGCAAGGAAGTCAAAACCCGCTATGACGAAGGGCTTCCGCTTTTACCTGTTTCAATCAATTTTTCGAGGCAGGACTTTGATTATATTGATGTTGTCGGGGAACTCAACAGAATTTACGATGAGTACAATATCGATCAGTATGGCATAGATAAGAGCTATTTTATAATTGAGATCACTGAGCAGGGACTGGCAACGGCTACAGATGCATTCTATGAGCAGCTTGCGAAGATAAGGGAAAGCGGCTATAAACTCTGGGTGGACGATTTCGGAAGCGGATATTCATCTCTTAATGTTTTCAGTAATTTTGACATAGATCTTATCAAGTTTGATATGAATCTTTTATTGAACATGGATGCCCATAACGGAGCCAATAAAGTCATCATTAAAGGAATGATTGATATTGCTCACAAGCTGGGAATCCATACCCTTTGCGAAGGAATGGAGACCGAAGAGCAAAGACAGTTCCTCCTGGATGCAGGGTGCGAGCTCGGGCAGGGCTACTTTTACCATAACCCTGAGAGCCTGGACACCATTCTTGACAGACTACATGAGAACATTCCCATTCCAAAGTGGGAATCGGAGAATGAAAGAATTGAACGTGAAAAGAGCTGGCGCTAATCCGCCGGCTCCTTTTTTGGTCCCTGGGGACGGAGTCAGGGGACCATTTTTAATAACCGCAACAATTTCGCTTCTTTATGTGTATACTGTATAAAGAGACAAAGCGAGGTCTTGCATATGTATGATAAGAAAAAGTTTTTGATACTTGGGGGTGTGATTGCCTGTATAGTTTTCTTGCTTGTTCTGTGGAATTTCAGCTCCTCCGGAAATATGCTGGCCAAAGAGCCGGAAGGTGACATTACAGCATTCTATTATGACTACGGAAGCTATTTTGGGGGCTACTACACCTATGAGTTAGTGCGCCGGTATGACGGTACGGTGGCTTTTACAGCAACAGGTGGAAACGGAGTTGATCTGGATATCTATACCTACGTTGATTCCTCCTGTCTGGATGAGCTTACCAAAATTGTCAATGAAAGCAGAATTTATACCTGGAACGGATTTAACAAAAGTGACAATGGCATGATGGATGGGTACGGCTTCTCACTGGCGGCCGGATATTCTGATGGCAGAATTTTGTCTGCACATGGTTATGGAAAAGAGCCATCATCCTATAATGAAGGTCATCAGGCGCTGGTGGAGTTCTTTGAGGCTCTGTGTGAGTAGGTTTTAAGAGGACTATGCATATGAACGACTATAATACATATTGGGAAAAATGCTGGCAGGATGAAGATTCCGAAGAATTGTACAAATATCTTGAAGGCTATTTCGAATTAAACAGCAGGGAAATCGAAATATTCAAAGAACATAACATTGTTAACGTCTGTGACGCAGCATGCGGATTTGGAGCATATTCACTGGCGTTTGCATCCAATGGATTTAATGTCAGTAGTTTTGATATCTCTGAAACCGCGGTTGAGACAACGATAAGCGGACTAATAAGATATGGACTTGATGTGAGCGGGGTCAAGGTCGCAAGCATCCTGGACACAGGCTATGCAGATGGTACATTCGATGGAGTAGTAGCGCATGCAGTATTGGATCATTTGACGCTGGATGATGCGAAAAGAGCTTTAACCGAGCTGACCAGAATCACCGTGCCAAACGGATTGATCCTGCTTTCGTTTGATATCCCGGAAGATGATGATCTGACAGAAGATCACATAACTTTGGATGACGGAACAATGCAGTATACAAGCAAGAGCAGGGAAGGAATGCTGTTTCGCCCCTATGACCGGTACAGAATAAGTGAACTGCTTCATGGATATAAGATAGTGTACCAGGCTGAAAAAGAGAAAAGAGAAAACACATTAATAATAGAAACCTGACAATGGTTAAATTTGTATTGCTTTATACAAGCTCTTTTTATCCAAATTAGCACTCTCGGTTGACGAGTGCTAATCATGGTGTTATAGTGATTATAGAACAAAGGAACAGAGAAGACCATTAGGACTTACAGTTTCCTGTGATCCAAACCCTCCGTCCCAATGCTCATTAACAGTTAACCAATTGTTTATGTGCAAAGGAGGTAAGCATTATGTTAACACCTAGTATTTTTGAAGAGAATTTTATCGATGATCTGTTTGGATTCCCTTACATGAAGGAATTCGAAGACATGGAACATGGCATGGAGCGTAAGCTCTACGGTCGTAAGGCCGGTCGTATGATGAAGACCGATATCCGTGAGAAGGATGACAATTACGAGGTATCAATTGATCTTCCGGGCTTCAAGAAAGAGGAGATAACAGTAGAACTGGATAACGGATATCTCACCATCAACGCTGCCAAGGGCCTTGATCGTGATGAGAACGACAAGAAAGGCAAACTGATCCGCCAGGAGAGGTACGCAGGATCCATGACAAGGAGCTTCTACATCGGCGAGAATGTAGAAAAAGAGGATATCGAGGCAACCTACAGACATGGCGTACTTACACTGACAGTGCCCAAGAAAGCCATAGATAAAAAGATTCCTGAAAAGAATCTGATAGCAATCGAAGGATGAACTGTATAAATGTGCTAATAGCCCTCACCATACGGTGGGGGCTATTTTTTTGCATTAATGAAGTGGGAATTGTAAAATCTTTTTGAGATCTGTGTAGTTCATAATTGCAAGAAAAGTGGAAAAGAGTAATGATAAAACAGTTTTTAATTTCATTAATGATGATTGTGTGTTTGTCTATGACATTTTCTAATGTTTCCTATGCACAAGAGGAGCAGACAGAACCGGCACCGATTCATGGCATATATGTAAGTGCCTATGTTGCAGGCACTAAGAACATGATGGATGAGATGATTACGCATATAGATGAGACTGATATAAATGCTGTTGTCATAGACGTTAAAAATGATGAGGGAAACATTGTCTACGACATGGACTCAGAGCTGATAGATGGGCTCGGAACGGAAAACATCCTTATCAAGGATATGCCGGGGCTTATAGATGAACTGCATGATCATGGCATATATGTCATTGCAAGATGTGTTGCATTCAGAGATCCGTATATTGATGAGCTAAAGCCTGATTGGATGCTAAAGACAGCATCCGGTGAGATATATGAAGATAACAAGGGCTTTAACTGGATGGATCCCAGGAATAAAGAGGCAAAAGAGTATCTCGTAGAAGTCGCACTTCAATGTAAAGAAGCCGGTTTTGATGAGATCCAGTATGATTATGTCCGATTTCCGACAGGAATTACGGAAGAAGACATAGGTACTAATGGTTATGGAAGACGAAGAGCGGTTTATGAATTTGTCAGAGAAGTTCATGCAGAGTTAAAGACTAACAGTATCCCGCTTTCGCTTGATGTCTTTGGAACTGTGATAAACTCTAAGGTTGACAGAAATATAGTTGGACAGGAGTATTCGTGGCTGTCCATGAATAGCGAGTATCTTTCGCCAATGGTTTATCCGTCTCACTATTATGAAGGAACAATGGGAAACGATTATCCCGACCTTTTTCCATATGAAACTATTGATGCAGCCATGAAGTATTCAAAGAGAGAGCTTGAAACAGTCAATCCGTTAGGAAACAGACCCCAGGCAGGAGTTCGTCCCTGGCTTCAGGGGTTTACTGCTTCGTACTTAAAGAAATATAGGCAATACGGGGCAGAGGAAGTAAAAGAACAAATAAGAGCTCTTAACGATAATGGAATATACGATTGGATCATCTGGAACCCAAGCTGTAAATATGCATGGGAGGCGTTTTTGGGGGAAAGATAGATAAAAAAGAAAAATCAGGAGTGAAGGAGACAGCCTCAGCGGAGCTCCGCAGGGAGTTATAGACCAATACAGTAGGGAAGGCAGGAATTTACTATGGTCGGAATCAAGGATATAGCAAGCAGATGCGGTGTATCTCCGACTACCGTATCAAATGTTTTGAACAACAAGAATAATGTGGGGCGGGAAACACGGGACAGGATTCTTGAAACCGCCAAGGAACTGGGGTATGTTCACAAAAAGTCTGAGGCGACTGTGGGCAATAGGAAGAAAAACACAGTAGCCATCAACTTCAGTGATTTTGATGCGCCTTTCTACTTTGATGTGCTCCACGGAATCAGTGATTATGCTGTTAAAAAAGATTTCAATCTCCTGATATGTACCAAGGAGAACTTCGCGAAATATGCGGACTCTGACAGTATTTGCGGATGCATAATAATGGACTGGAGCACGGATGACTCAACGATCATGAGTATCGCAGATAAAGGGATTCCGATCATTACTCTGGACAGGCAGATGCCTCACAAGCTCATTAAAAACCTGGTCACAGCCAACTACGAGAGTGAGAGGGCTCTTGTTGAAAAGCTTGTTTCTTCAGGCTTTAATTCCTTTGCCTTTTTGGGAGGCATCGATTCAGACGACAATAAGGAGAGATATAGAGCTTTCAGAGATGTGCTGAAGGAAAACGATATTTCTTTTGACAGAAATCTGTTATTCGAGGGTGACTGGACAGAAAAGAGCGGCGCGGCAGCTGCAAGGCTTATCATGCTACAGCCCAGGATGCCGCAGGTTCTGGTCTGCGCCAACGATCTCATGGCCATCGGTGCCATCAGGAAGTTTCAGGAGAACAGCATTAGAGTTCCTGAAGACATCTCGGTATGCGGCTTTGATGACGTGATAATGTCCAAGTACCTCGGACTTACTACAGTGTGCGTTCCCAACTACGAGAGGGGATTCCTTGCAATGCAGGCGCTTTCTGACATTATAGACGGCTCAGGAGACTTCGGTAATTTCAAAGTCGGTGCCAGAGTCAAATGGAGAAAATCCATAAAAGAGTAATGACAGTTTATGGAAGTGTTAAGGTTTTGTTAAGGTTCTTTTCGTTTGGCAGAAAGGTTAGCCTGTTATCCTTGTTTCATAAGATAACAACACCGAATGAAAACAATAACACATTCGGCACATTCATAAACGGAGGAAAAAAATATGTGGACAAGAAAAGAACTTAAGGAAAAAGGTAAAAAAGCATTTATGCTTAACTACTGGAAGACGGTTTTGGTAAGTCTGATTCTCGTAGTATTGATTGGAGGAGCTGCCGGTTCCGTTGCAGGAGTAGGTGGCAGAAGAGGCACTAATCATAAAAACGAACCGGCCATAGAATCGACAATTGACCAGTCTGATTCCGCAGCAGATGAAATTGAAGAGTTTTCCGATAAGGTTTCGGATTTCGAGATACCGACAGGTGCAGCTGTGGCTTTAGGAATTTTCGTTTTCTTGTTCGGAATTATAGCAGTAGGTGTTTCACTTGCAGTTAACGCATTTATACTCAACCCGATTGAAGTTGGCTGCCAAAGATTTTTTACCAGAAATCTGAACCAGAAGGCTAATATTGGCGAGATAACATATGCGTTTGACCACAATTACCTTAATAATGTCAAGACTGCTTTTTTAAGAGATTTATATATTATTCTTTGGTCACTGTTGCTTATTATTCCCGGCATCATTAAGGCTTATGAGTACCGTATGATCCCATACATTCTTGCTGATCACCCGGAGATGGCAACAAAAGAAGTATTTGCAAAGAGTAAAGAGCTTATGAAAGGACAGAAGTGGAGAGCCTTCGTGCTTGACCTTTCCTTTATCGGATGGGAAATCCTTTCACTTCTTACAGCACGAATTCTTGGATTTCTCTATGTGACTCCATACAGATGCATGACAAATGCAGCGCTTTATGAAAGACTTGAGTATGGTAATCTTGTTATTGAGGAGAGTAACTGATGGATAAGATCCTTATTGCAGATGATGAAGCTGAAATCAGAAGTTTATTAAAGCTATATCTTGAAAATGAAGGATATGCAGTAGCAGAAGCAGGCGATGGCAAGGAAGCCCTGAGGATACTTGCAGGCGGAGATGTAAGTCTCTGCCTGCTTGACGTCATGATGCCGGAAATGGACGGTTTCCATGTGCTCAAAGAGATGCGCAGGAATAATAACATTCCTGTCATCATAATTTCGGCAAAAGACACTGATCCGGATAAGATACTTGGACTGGACCTCGGCGCGGACGACTATATGATAAAGCCCTTCAATCCACTGGAGGCCGTGGCCAGAGTCCGTTCCAATCTCAGGAGATTCCACGCACTTAAAGGTGATTCGAAATCCGAATCGGGCAAGGTGCTTGAACTCCTGGATCTCAGACTCGACACAGATGCGTGCATCTTATATCGCGGAGATGAGAAGATAGAGCTCACCTCCAACGAGCTTAAGATGATGGAACTGTTTATGGAAAATCCCGGTAAAGTCTTTACCAAGGAAAAGATCTATGAATACGTCTGGGGAGATACCTATGTTGTAGCAGACAACAATATCATGGTCGCTATCAGCAAACTCAGGTCCAAACTCAGTGAGGATCCTTCAGCTTATATAAAGACTGTCAGAGGGCTTGGCTATCGTATGGAAAAAGAGTAATTTGGGGAACATTTTTTATGGATAAATTCAAAAGTTTCTTGATCAAACACCTTATTCTTGTTCTTGTAATTGTAGTCGCGATCGAACTGATCCTTACTATAATTCTGAATGATATTATTTTCCCTTTCATAGGCTTTTTGATGGGGCAACCGGGTCTATCCTCGCTGTCTATCGGCAGTATTCCATTTTTTATATGGGGACTCATAACCGGTAACAGTGCATTCGTGTTTAATGCGCTGGAAACATCCACTGTTATTGTCCTGATTCTCTTTTCCCTGCTTCTGGTAATGCTTCCCATCATTGTGGGAATACTGATATATGCACGCATGGTCACACGGCAGGTTGAGATTCTGGAAAAAGAGAGAGCAGATGAACGAAAGAGTTATGAAGCAAAGCGAAATCTCATGCTCTCTGATTTTGCTCACGATCTCAGAACGCCCATTATGACGATAGGCGGTTATGCAAATGCAATAACAGATGGTATTGTAAAAGATGAAGCTCAGAAAACTGAGTATCTGACTGCAATTGCCACCAAATCCAAAAGAATGACAGAACTGATAACTATGCTCTTTGAATATGTGAGGGTAGGGAGCGAAGGCTTTTTGCTTACAAGAAAAAAGATTGATCTGCATGCGCTGCTTACTGAGATAATCGCAAGCTTATATCCCGACCTTGAAGGAGCCGGAATGGACGTAGATATCGATATTCCGGAAGAACCTTTTTTTATCAGCGCTGATGAACTTCACTTAAAAAGAGTTATAGAGAACCTGATCATTAATATCATCCGTCACAATCCTTCAGGCACGAAGGCGGGCTTTATTATCAAAAAGGCTCCCGGTGTGGAATTCCTTGCCGTTGCAGACACAGGAGTTCAGATGGAAAAAACTGAGGATGAGCTCTTTGAACCCTTCGTAAAGGGCGAGGATTCGCGCTCCAAGAACACGGGGAGCGGACTGGGGTTGTCTGTAGTCAAGCAGGTCATGGATATGCATGGCTTTGATATCCACTTAAAGCAGCCATACGGGGAATACACCAAGGCTTTTGTTCTGAAATTTACTGAAAGTAGTATAATTGAGACATGATTATGAACACTATATTTAAGGCTGATCAAGAGTATCTTGATAATTTACATAACTACACAGTAAAAGACACATGCTTGGCGTTGGCATTTTATATCTTTAATCTGGTATCTCTTTACATCGTGGGAAAGATCCACTCAGATACAGGCAACTATCATGGTGAGATATTGGCAATTCTTACAATTGCCATTGTTTTGCTGCTTGTAAAGCTTAAGGTTTCCAAAGTGGGTATAAGCAAACGCGGAGCATTACCGGGGATTATTACGGGACTTATCATGGGTGTCATCTTTATTATGAGCTATACTATAATTCCCGGAATAATTGCCGGATTGACGATTTTGCCCGCAAAAGCGATTATCAATAACATTTTCTATTACTTCATCATAATCGCCTTTGAGGAAGAATTGTCTTTTAGGGGCTTCATTCAGCCAAGGCTGTTCCCTTTGTTGAAGAAAGAATGGATCACGCTGATTGTCGGTGGCATCTTTTTTGTCTTTATGCATTATCCTTACCAGATGGCAGCCAGAGGAATGAATTTCATTGAGTACTTCCCGCTGTTTATTGCGGGTGCTCCGCTACAGCTCATGTGGCACTTCGTATTCAGCTGGCTCTACAGAAGATTCGGAAACATTTTTGGCGGAACCATCCTTCATGGCTTTGTTGATATGAGCATGGGAATCTTCGGTTGATATAGAGAGGATTGTATGAATAATAGTTATAAGACTAACTGGCTTGATATCCGTGCTGGTAAGTTATATAATTCTCTGTGATTTTGTGCAATAGCATAAGAAAAAAGTATTGTTTGGAGGGAAACATAAATGCCATATGAAACAGATTTTTTTTGTGATTATAAGGGGTTAAAGAAGGCGACAAGAGCTAGGCTGATTATTATGCTAAAGGAATACTGGTGGTTATTTCTCCTTATTTACATAGCTATGCCGGGCAAATTAATCATATCCGGCATAATGAAGAATAATGCCAGCGATATTTTCGCAGGTGCAAGTGCCTCAATTTTTCTAATAGTTGTCTATGCTTTTGTAATTGATTTCAGTGTTCGCAGACAGGTAAAGACCAATAAAGCCCTGGGAAATTTAAATGTGCACTACACCTTCAATGAAGAAGATTTCGAGTGGACATCTCCAAAGGTTAGCGCCAGATCAAATTACAGCGCTATCTACAGGATTGTCGAGGACAAAAACTTCTTTTTCCTTAAGCCCTCAGCGAGACAGATGATGATAGTTCCAAAAGAAAACTGCTCGTCTGAGCTGATAGCTTTCCTGGAGAATAAAAAGACTGAGATAAACTGCAATAAGAAAAAAATGCTTTAAGACATAAAGAAAAGCTTTATCTTTCAGGATAATTTATGATAGGGATAAAATGGAAAAGAAATTAAACTCCAATCATCTTAAAATAATAGCAATTATTGCCATGACGATAGATCATGCTGCCAATTTATTCTATCCATCGTTCCCCGCACAGCCGCTTCCTATTGCGTTACATATTATAGGAAGGCTGACGGCTCCGATTATGTGGTTTTTCATCGCAGAGGGCTATCATTACACACACAACATAAAAAAGTATCTGCTTAGACTGGGCATATTTGCCATAATCTCGCATTTTGCGTACTGTTTTGCTTTTGGAATAAACTTCGTTCCGCTTAAAACAGGTATCTTTAATCAGACAAGCGTCATGTACCCATTGTTTATAGCAGTGTTGGTACTGTGGCTTCAGGATTCAGAGTTCAGGTATAAAGTGCTGAAACATATCCTGATTTTTGTACTTGTATGGAGTGCTTTTCCTGCGGATTGGAGTTGTATCGCGGTGCTGGCGATCATAGGCATTCACAGACATCGCGGTGATCTAAAAAAACAAACGCTTATCATGATGCTATGGGTTATGTTGTATGCAGTAGTGTCGTTTTTCTTTGTAAATAAAGTTCACGGAATCATAGAATTGTTTGTTATCCTTGTATATCCGCTTATGAAACGTTATGACGGACAGCGAGGAAAAGCTAAATGGCTAAAATGGTTTTTCTATATTTACTATCCGGCACATCTTGTTGTTATTGGAATCATAAGAATTATTATGTATGGTGATACTCCAATATTGTTCTGACAAACAAGAATCTGCGAGGAAATGCGATAGTAAGTTATATTGGAAGTTATTTTCTAATAAAAGTGAAATGAAGAGAAGAGAGTCTTTTACTACGATTTTGTAAGGGCCTCTTTTTTTCTTTGCATGGGAATAGTATCATTGAGAAGTATCTGGATTGGAATGGTTTTAAAGTCCTTATTGAATGGAATTCTAAGGAACCGATCTTGTTCATATTCCAATATATTTATTATCTGGCAGAAGGATTCCTTATTTCTCTTGTTATTGTCTATGGTCAGAA
>JAEEGF011537065.1_pt1 | contig 15801 bp, 15 predicted proteins | sample 9134171 | NCBI WGS metagenome assembly JAEEGF01 (sample SAMN16246542, study PRJNA631951) | gut metagenome | biome: gut microbiome; feature: rumen; material: AP-attached | host: Bos | place: Iran: Karaj | collected 2018-10
TGTCCAGTCGTTGTCCAGTTGTTGTCCAGTTGTTGTCCAGTCAATGACTGGACAACAACTGGACAACGAGCGGACAACAACTGGACAACGACCAGTGTTGATAAGTGAAAAACACGGGGTTATCGCGATGTCTTTATTGTGCTGAAATGAAGCGACAATAATGCAATTGTAATGTCACACTGCCAGCCACAAGAAAGAGGTGCCCCTGATCGCGGGCAAGCATTTTATATTTTTATTGTGCATTTTCTCATTGCTTAGTGATTGATATATTGCCTGTTTTTGACGCTTTAAAATGTGTATTGCAACAGTTTATTTTGGCAATGAAATGTTTTTTTTTCGTCAGAATGAAAAAAAAGTGTATTTTTGCAATCGCTTTCGAAAGGTAGAAAGCTATAGCAAGAAAAGCATTACTTAGCCCTTGCACTGAAATATCGCCAATATTTATCAAGGAGGTAAGAGTAGATGCTCTTCGCATTATCTGTATGCAATGGGGTGTAATTACGCCTTCGGCATATCGATAGGCGTGAGAGAAACCCTCGTGAACCATTCCTTGATGGGTGTTTGGCGACACCTCAGTGCAAATGGGAAAAGAGTACATAAATCTCATGCCTTTCTTATTGGTTTTATTTGCTTGTTGGAGGTTTGGAGCGACATTGAGACAATGGACAGAAAACGACTATACAACATAGTTGAACGTGACAGCACTGATTCTACTATCAGTAAGGCTTACGATTGGTTTATGATGGCAATGATTGTGGTAAGTATTGTACCGCTGTTGTTTCGCAACCAAATGACATTGTTTACCATTATGGACAGGGTTTCCGTATCGGTATTTATATTAGATTATGTATGCCGCTGGATAACGGCTGATTTCAAACATCCTGCACAAAGAAAACTCTTTGCATTTATTACATATCCTTTTACGCCAATGGCCATCATCGATATGCTCTCAATTCTGCCGTCTATGGGGCTTTTCAGCAGAGCTTTCAAAGTATTGCGAGTGGTGCGGCTTTTGAAGTTGACAAGGGTAATCCGATTTCTTCGCTACTCACGTAGAATACAAACTCTTTTTTTTGTACTTAAAAAAGAGAGTAATGTGCTCTTGACCGTCTTGGGCATTGCTGTGTTCTACATTTTTGCAACGGCATTGATTATGTTCAATGTGGAAATGAATAATACATTGGATGATGGCACTGTAGTTTTCGGCACTTTCTTTGACGCATTGTATTGGGCGACGACGACACTGACAACCGTAGGCTATGGCGATGTGTTTCCAGTTTCGGATTTTGGTCGCGTAGTGAGTATGATTTCTTCTGTTTTCGGTGTGGCCATAATCGCGTTGCCTTCAGGTGTAATTACAGCAAGTTATTTAGAGGAATTACGTAAAAACAAATCAGACAATGAAAACAATAATACAAAACCTTATTGAACAGCATCAGTATAGTGATGCAATGAATGCTTCCTTGCAGCTTTTGGCAGAAGGCGACACTTCTCCGATAAAACAGAAGGAGGTCTTAAAACATTACAATACTACACAAGAGGAACTTCGGTGGGAGGCGGTTGATGTCATTGTTGATTACATCGGCCTAATTCTTGAGGACAACAGTCTTTCTACAGAGGAAATGCAGTTCTTACGGTTGATGAAACTCTATTTCCGCGTAAAAGAGGGCGATTTCTTGAAGCAGCACAAAAATGAGCAAATCGAGCATATACTGTGTAGACAACTGGAACTTATTTACCGAGACAAGAAAGTTGATCATCACGAATCGGCGATGAAAGTAGAGTTGCAGGAGCTATTTGGCTTGAGCTACGACCAATTCCTTCGCTTTGAACGCAAAGCGGTAGAACAGGCTCTTAAGAACGGTGCGAACATCAATGACTTGGACACATTCTATATGTTGTAAAATATGGGAAAAAACGATAGTAAAACATCCTATTTAGGGTGCGGCTTTTTAACCGTTATACTTGTTACTGGATCTGTTATATTATCAATCAATAGGGATGACAATGTGGGTTGGTGGATTGCTTTGGCTTCTTTTTCCCTGTTCTGTTTTATTGTTTTAATTGCCAACAGCATTATGGACAAGAAGGCTTCTAAGAGGTTGATAGAGAAAGCCACCTTAAAAAATGCCCCAAAAGCCGCAAACACTCCGACAAAGACAATAATCGGCACTCAAAAGGCTACCGATTCAAGTCAGACGACAAGGAGTATAACAAAAGACGTTATTAGGGATATACTTGACACCCCGAGGTCTACAACATTCACAACACAAAGGACTGTTCCACAGCTTAGTATGTATGAAAGGGCGAAAAATGTTGTTATAGAAGAGCAGCAGGCATCAATGGCTTTGTTGCAACGCAGATTGCAAATAAGCAATGTCAAAGCCGGCCAGTTGATAGACCAATTGTATAAGAACGGCGTTATCGGTCCTTCAAATGGAACAAGGCCAAGGGTTGTGTATGAGAATAAGCGTCCTAACCTCAATCCTAATATCTCTGACGAGAAAATAATAAGGGCGGCGAGACTGGTTGTCGATGCTCAATATGCAACAACGTCTTTTCTACAACGCAAAATGGCAATTGGTTACATTGAGGCAGGCTGTTTGATTGACAGATTAGAGCAATACGGTGTAATAGGTCCTTCTAACGGCTCGAACCCGCGTGATGTTTTGATTCACAATGAGCAAGAGTTGAATGATGCTCTAAAAAACATTTCCGATAAAAACAATTCTGTTGAACAGTACAAAGAAACTTTATCTGTAGCGGACGAAATATTTGATTTCTGCTCAATGCTTGAGAATAACAACGCATTCCAAGACGAATTTGAGAAGCATAACATTTCCATAAAAGATGCTAAAGGAAATCCTATGTTTGGTGAAGGCGGCAAGACCCGTTCGCTGTTTTTTATTGATATCGCCCACTGCTATTTGGCTATGGCCAATAAGATTGACTTAAAGAGAGATGACGGGATTGGCATTCTGTATTTAATGTTCAGATTGATTGAACCCACGACAAACATTCCTCACGACAAACCGCATTTGGCGGTGATTAAAGATACATTACCGGCAGGGGCCGAACCACTCATCAATCAAATGAAGGATATGCCATTCTTCAATGACGGAGGGATTGATTTCACAGTAGCAGCCATTCTTAAACGGTGTGATAAAGAATTATTTGGTAAATATTTAACACTATTATATCGTTATTGTTCTTTGGTTGCAAAAGCCGACGGCATTGTATCGGAAAAAGAGCAGGGTTTTATAGATCATATTGCACAGATGAGGATTGAATCGGAGGACAATAACGATGAAGTTAAGACAACAAATCAGGATGAAAACAAAGACCATTTTGGCGAATTGGATAACCTAATCGGTTTGGATAGCGTCAAGCAAGAAGTTCATACTATGTCCAATTTCATCAAAGTACAACTTTCCCGTCAACAGAAAGGCTTAAAAACTTCGCCAGTATCATACCATTGTGTTTTTACAGGCAATCCAGGAACCGGTAAAACAACGGTGGCACGTATTATTGCCGGCATTTATGCTGAGTTGGGTGTTCTTAAGAAAGGGCATTTGGTTGAGACAGATCGTAGTGGGTTGGTGGCAGAATATGTAGGTCAGACCGCTGTAAAAACAAATAAAGTTATAGACAGCGCCCTTGATGGGGTGTTGTTTATAGACGAGGCATACTCGCTTGTTGGCGGTGGACAAAGTGACTATGGCAAGGAAGCAATCGCTACTTTACTGAAACGAATGGAGGACGACCGCGACAGACTGGTTGTGATTTTGGCTGGATATGGCAACGAAATGAAACAATTTATAGACAGCAATCCAGGACTGCAATCACGTTTTAACCGATATATTCATTTTGCTGATTATACGGCAGATGAGTTGCATAAGATTTTCTGTTCGCTTGTTAAGAAATACGATTATGAATTGACAGAAGAGGCTTCATCAGCAATGCTTTCAAAACTATCGAATGCAGTAGAAAATAAAGACAAGAATTTTGGCAATGGACGTACAGTCCGCAATATTTTCGAAAAGACTCTTGAGCGCCAGGCAAACCGTATTGCCACATATTCTAATCCGACTTTGAAGCAACTTAAAGAGATTGTAAAAGAAGATTGTGTATAAAACATCTATTGTAGTGTGTCTTCGACACACTTTCGTGGGACGTACAATATACCCCACACTAAATAAGGCTCACCATAAAAGTGTGCCTTATTTAATATGGGGTTATTGAGATTACGTGCCTTCCGCACGTTTTTTTAATGGTGCGCAGGCATCCTTGCCTGCATCTATGCCAGTATGCAGCCGGGGACGGCTGCGCTCCCGGATATGGTCAGGAAGCGAGGACGTCGGCAACAAGGAATATGCTGCCGGTGACGAGGACCAGGTCGCGCGGCAAAGCGGCACGGCGGGCGTCAGCGACGGCATCCTTGACGTTGGCGAAGGCTTTGCCTTCAATGCCCATCTCGCCGGCGGCGCTTTGCAGGTCGGCTACCGGCAGAGCACGCTGGACAGAGGGCTGGCTGAAGCGCCAAATGGCATCCTTGCGTATGTGTTCTTTGTCGAGTTGTGAGTGCAGGTATTTGAGAATGGAGCGGTAGTCCTTGTCGTTGACGCAGCCGTAGATGATATGCAGCCGGTCGAAATCAAGGCCTGCAAGCCCCAGCATCATTGCATTGATACCGTCGAAGTTGTGCGCCGTCTCGCAGATGGTCAACGGCTCGTGCCCTATCACCTGCCAGCGACCCATCAGGTGGGTGTTGTCGACCACACGGTCGAGACCGCTACGGAAGGCTTCGTCATCGATTGTCAGCCTGCCGCTTTGCCTTATCTGATTTACGGCTTCGCAGACGGTGGCGATGTTCCACATTTGGTAGGGACCTATAAGTCCCGATGTAAACTGCCCGACATCCTGGCCTTCGTGCTCAAGTTCGAGCACCATACGCTCGCCATCGAAACGCCAGTTGGGGTCAACGTGCCAGTGTCGATCGGCAAAGGTTATGCGACTGTTACGCTCGGCGGCTATACGCTCGAAGACGGGCTGTGTCTCGGGCTGCGTCTGGCCAATGACCACGGGCACGCCAGGCTTGATGATGCCTGCCTTTTCGGCTGCTATCTTCTCGAGCGTGTCACCAAGGAACTGGGTGTGATCCAACCCGATGTTGGTGATGACGCTGAGGAGTGGCATTATCACATTGGTGCTGTCGAGACGGCCTCCCATCCCGACTTCTATAACGGCGATGTCGACCTTTTCGTTGCGGAAATAATCGAAAGCGAGGCCAACGGTCATCTCAAAGAACGAGAGCTGCTGTTCTACAAAGAAGGTGTGATTGGCATCGACAAAGGCTGTAACAGCCTCTTTCGGAATCATTTCACCATTGATGCGTATGCGTTCACGGAAGTCGACAAGGTGCGGCGAGGTGTAGAGACCGACCTTGTAGCCTGCCTCTTGCAGAATTGAGGCAAGGAAATGGGAAACAGAGCCTTTGCCGTTGGTGCCGGCGACGTGGATAGAGCGAAAGCCGCGTTCGGGGTGGCCGAGGTGTTGCATCATCGCCTCTGTGTTGCTGAGGTCGGCTTTGTAGGCCGCTGCACCGATGCGGTGGTAGGCCGGCAACGAATTGAAGAGGAAGTCTAAGGTTTCTTCGTAAGTCGTTTTCATTGATTCGGAATGGTATATGTCAGGCCGAGCATCAGATTGAAGCGCTGGGCGGGATAGTTGGCCCACAGGAAATAGCGTTGGGCGTTGATATTGTCGATTTTGGCAAAGAACGAGAGGGCCCGGCTGTGGATGTATTCGGCACCAAGCGAGACACCGAAGCGCGGCGACAGGGTCTGGGTCACTTGGTTGAGGAGTGTCGTGGGATTGAGGTTGTATTCGGCGTCCATCGACGAGATAAAGAGCGTGCTGAGCGAGAAGAGCCATTTGTCCTTGTAGTTGATGTCGGCGTCGAGATGGGCGGTGAAATCGGGCGAATAGAGAATGACGACATTGTCGGGGATGTTGTATTCGAGCGAGTACTGGCCTCCGAGTGTGAGCGTTATCATCTCGTCGTTCACAAAGGTGAAGTCGGCAGTGAGGAGAAGCTCGTCGAGGTCAACATAATAAGGACGGAAGACGTTGTGAAGTGTGTAGTCGTCGCTGAGGCTATAGAAGATGGCGTTCTGGCGGAAATAGTTGTCGACGGCTACATTGAGCATAAGTTTCTTGGAGAAGTTGACACGCAGATGGGCATAGAGGTCATTTTCTACTGTGGCCTGCGAGAGGGGCGCCGGCTCGACGTATGGGTTGAAGAGGCGGATGGAGTTCCAGTCGTTGGATTTGTAGCCTCCCTTGAAGCCGAGCGAAAGGCTTATGGAGTTGTTGGAGAAGGCTTTGGTTACTGCCAGGTCGGGGAAGAGGTCGTGGGTGGTAGTACCCGGAGTATCGTATGAATTGAAGCCGAAGGCCAGTCCTGCGTGGAGCTTGAAGCCAGCCACAAGGAAGTCGACGTAGGGATTGACGGTGATGAGATGCCTGCCGGCATATACGCTATCGGGAAAGGGTGTAAACGGGTCGTAAAGCAGGGGCAGCAGGCTTGCGCTCTGCGGAGCGTCGAAGCGCTGCTTGAATCCTTGCCAGTTGAAACGGATACAGGTCAAAGCATTGTATTTCGAAAGGATTGGAAATCCGTAATGGATGTCGGCATCGAAATTGGCAGAGAGCTGCGAGAAGTCATAGCGGCCCCAGAAGTCGGCCAACGAGAGGTTGGCGCTGTAGCCGAGTTTGCCTTCATCGGTGTTGAGACTTTTGGCTCCGAGATTGAGGGCAAGGTTGTTATAGGCAAAGGCGTAGTCGGAGAAGGAGATGGCGTCGCGAGTGACATTGAGATTTCTGTTCAATATCGAATCGGTGAATCCATAGTAGCGTCCGTATTCGCGGTCGAAAGCGAGGTTGGCGGAGAATAGGTGTGCCTTGTTGAGGATATACTTGCCAAAGACGTCAAGATTGTTGACGGTATGGCGGTCGCGGCCATAATGGTTTGGCGACGGGGCAGTAGAGCTTTCCTTGCCGAAAGTGGTAATGTCGGTGTTGTGATAGAATCGCGCACCGTAGGAATAGTTGTCGTGTCGCGTAGAGGTGAGATACAGGTCGACGAGCGGGTTGATGTCGGGAAAAGCGGCGAAATCGTGCCCTATACCGAACCTAAGGTAGTTGTTATAGAGGCGTGTCGGCGAGCCTATGACTTTGGCGGCCTTGAGACCTGTGGCCGATGTGAGCGAACTGATTCGGTGCGGCGTGATGCTGTATTTGAACTTTGGTTGGAGTTCGTCGGCAACGCTGTCGTTGGGGGCCGGAGCCACATTGACCTTCTCGGTGACGCCGTCAAGGACGGGGTTGTAGTCACCAACGACGTAGACTGATTGGTTATAGACCGAATTGGAGGTGTCGTTCTGTGCCCACAGGGAGTTGACGGTTGACAATTGGACTATGGACAATATCGCAGCGGCGAGAAATATTCTGGATGTTCTTTTCATTACTGATCGATGATTGGTGAATGGTGACTGGAGAATGGTTTATTCATTATCTATTTCAAGCTCGATGACCGGGGCATCTATGGTGTCGCTCTGTGGTGTCGACTCGGGCTTTGGAGTGTTGAGCAGAGCCAGATGCTGCTTGGCTTCCATCACGACCTCCTCGTCGGCATCGTTGGCAATCTCATAGTTGTCGATGATACTCTGCAGGGTCTGTTTGGCTTGCAGGTCGTTGCCGCGACGGTGGAAGATGTCGGCCCAGAGGATGAAGGTCTTTGCCAGCCAGTAGTCGCTACCGGGATTGTTGACAACCTCCTCGATGATGCGCTCGGAAGCGTCGAGGTCGCCTTGCTGGAACAGTATCTCGGCGCGGCGATAGGCGGCTTCGCCCATATAGTCGCCGTTGGCAGAATTGGCAAGGGCTGCATAGGCGTTGAAGGCTTCGGTGCGGGCACCGGCATAGTAGTAGCAGCGGGCCATAAGGATGGAGGCCTCGTCTTTCTGCTCGGTGGTGGCCTTGGGTTCCTTGAGCAGCTCGTTGGCAGAGACGGCTACATTGGCCGTATCTTTGAGCGCATACCAGCATTTCACAATTCCCATACGGGCCTGAAGCCTCGAAGCGTCGGTGGTAGAGACGACGACAAGCGGCACATAGTAGTCAAGCGCCTTGCGATAGTTCTTCTGTGCATAATGGGTGGTGGCGGCCTGGTAGAGGCTGTTCTCGGTATAGGGGTTGTTGCCTCGTTCGGCCACCCACTCATAGTGGCTGAGGGCTTTGGCCTGCTGGTTGGTACGCGTAAGGGCATCAGCCATATAATAGTGTGCCTTGAGGATGAAGAATCCGTGAGGGAACTTCTGAATGTAGTTGGCAAAGCCGGCGATGGCGTTGTCATAGTTGCCTGCAAAATAGCGGTTCTCGGCAGCGAGATAGAGAGTTGAATCCTGCTCGGCGGCCGACACGGTGTACTTGGTGGCGCGGCTTACGTAGGCGAAGTACTCCTCTACCCTATCCTGCTCGACAAAGATGTTCTTGATGGACATCAAGGCGTCGCGAGCCTCGTCGGTACCGGGATATTGCGTCAGCAGCTTGTCGAAAGCCTCCAATGCCTTGTCGTTCTGACCAGTATTGTAATAGATAAGTCCGACATTTAGCAGCGCCTGCGGAACGAAACTGCTCTGCGAGTATTTCTTTATGAAGTTGTTATAGTAGAGAAGCGCCATCTCATTGTTGTCGCAGATAAGGTATGTGTTGGCGATTTCGAACATAGCCTTTGGCGAGAGCGGCGAGTTGCTGAACTTCTCGAATATATAGTTCAGGCAATTGAGCTTTTCGACATTCTTGCCTTGTGCACCGTAGCAGAGGGCCTTCTGGTAGGTGGCATAGTCGGCATCCTGTCCTTGCGCATTGATGACGCGGTCGTAGTAGCCGATGGCACCATCGAAGTTTTTCTTCACATACTGGCAGTCGCCCATACGGTTGTAGGCGTCAAGGATTTGCTTCTGCTCGGTGTTGCTGTTGGCAAGCTTGAGGAACTCGCCGAATTTCTCTTCGGCATCGTTGTAGCGTTTGCGGCGCATATAGACGTAACCGGCGGTATAGAGAGCCTGGGGATAGTAGGCCGAGCTTTTGCGCGAAGAAGCGGTGAAGAAACGGTCGAGGAGCTTCTGGCTGCGGCTATAGTTGGCAAGCCTGTATTGAGATTCGGCCGAGAGGTAGAGGGCATCGGTGGTAATGGACGGCGTGGCATTGACACTGACAGCGGTGTCGAACAGAACGGCAGCCTGTTGCAGGTTGCGCTCGTTAAAGAGGTCTATGCCTCGATTGACGAGTATGCGCTGATACGCCTGACGCATTGTGGCGTCCTTCAGCAGTTCCTTCTTGTTCCTTTCAATCAGTGCAAGAGCGTCTTTGTAGTTCTTGGTCGTGCAATAGAGCGATGTCAGTATCTGCTGCACTTCAGCCTTGCGTTTGGTCTTCGGATACCTCTGCAGGTAGTTCTCGAACGAGCGTATCGACTCATTGTAAGCGTTGGGGTTGAGCTCGCAGCTAAGCTTGGCATAGTTGAAGGCTGCCTCCTCTTGGATGTCGAGGTTATGCTTCATCTCCGAAGCGCTCTTGAAGGCTGTGCGGGCGTCGTTCTTGCGATTCAGCTTGATGTAGGTGTCGCCCAGCGTGAAGAGGGCATTCTGGGCAGTCGAATCATTGCCACCGACGAAAGTGGACAGATATACCGCCGCCGAGTCATACTGACCCAGCATATAGTAGCAGTAGCCCATCGGGTAGTTGCCGGCCGAAGGCATCTTGCCGCCGTTTTTCTTGGCAGCATCGGCATTGGCCTGATGATAGTAAGCCAGAGCGCGCTTGTATTCGCCACGGTTGAAGTAGACGTCGCCGACAATGCGTTCCACCTCGTCGCGCAGCACAAGGTTCGGGTCTTCAAGCAAATCGGGAGCCATACGTATCACCTCGTCCTCCTGCCCTAAATGATACTTGATATAGAAGCGGTAGACGGGCACCAACTTCTTGAAAGCGCGGTCCTTCTCTATCTTGCGAAACTCTTTGTCAGCCGACTCGTACTGCTTGGCCGAGAAGAGTATGTCGGCATAGTAGTAGGTTGCGGCGTTCTTATAGTACGACTTGCCGTCGGCCACACGCTTGAAGTATTTCTTCGCATTCTCCTTGTCGCCCTGCTGGAAGTAGCAGAAACCTGTCTTGTAGTCAAATTCGCTCCTGTGGTTGAACTCAACCTCCGACGGCTCTACCTTCAGATATTCGTGCAGAGCAGCATTGTAGTCGCCCTTGTCGAAATAGACATTGCCCAGCGCCACACGCGCCATATTCAGCTTGCCGCTCTCGGGATAGAGTCTCATAAACTCGCTGAGACGGTACAGAGCGTCGTCATTGCGCAGCTGCTCCGAGCAGACAGCCGAGTAATACAGAGCCTCCTCAATCTCGTCTGCAGAGGCATCGCTACACTTGATATAACGGTCAAAAAAATGCTGGGCCACAGCGAATTTCTCTTTTCTGAAAAGGTCTGTAGCCTCGCCAAAAAGTTGGGCGGTCGACTTGGATTGCGACGCTCCTTGTGCCATCAATGCCGACATCGAGGCCATTGCGACACACAACAGGAAAATGCGCTTCATTTCTCTATGCTTTACTTATTTCTGTATTTTTGCCCATATTAACGCAGAAAAGAATACAATATTATATTATTATGAAAAAAACTTAACAATAAAAACCAGACAAGATGAAACAAAATCTGTCCACGTCGCGAAAAGCACGTATCTTTTCAGCGTGAAATGTAAATAAACAGAAAAAATAAAACGAAGAAAATAAAGTACGCCACATAATAAAAAACGTCAGTCATCGTTAATGATATAAAAATAAAGAATATGCAACAAATTACAATCAATGTAGAAAACCCATCCATTATGCCTAGTCTGCGTCGTGTATTGAATGCCATTGACGGTATCAGCATAGTGCCCACCCGCAGGAAAAAAGGCATAGAGGAGGCCGAGGAAGACATTCGCAAAGGGCGTGTATATAAGGCTGACAGTGTTGACGATATGTTCAAACAGATTTTGGGATAGACTTATGTATTCTATTGAGTACACCAACCGGTTCCGCAAAGACCTTATCCGCTGCCAGAAGCAAGGCAAAGACATCAAGTTAATCCATTCTGTCATCAGTCAACTTGCCGCCAATGGAGTATTACCAAACAAATATCGCCCTCATAAGTTAGTTGGACGTTATGTCGGCAAATGGGAGTGTCATATCCAACCCGATTGGCTGTTGGTATGGGAACAACACGAAAACCAACTGCGAATGGTGATGACGAACACCGGCTCACACAGCGAAATATTCTAACATTAATCTTGGATGATAACTCCAGGAATCGTCACGATATATTCTTCTATGGCTGTTACTATCTCTTGAAGCAACTCATCCGGACAATAAAATAAGTCAGCAATCAGGTATTCCCGTATTGATGTAAACATTGCTCCCATATAAACATCCCCATCCAATCCAACCTTTTCATCCCAATAATACGTAAAAGCATCATTTATCTCCTCCCACAAGCGATAAGGCAAAACAAAACCTATTCGATTATTAACGACTTCATATAGTACCTTCTCTGTGAATGCGTCTTCTCGATATGGAGAAATGATTCGTTTTATATTTGAATTGTTTGCCACGCCGTAGTCGTAGTCAGATGGCGGCAAATAGAAGTCCAAGGATACTTCATCATCATCTGCAGGCATTCGTATTTCTGAAACAGGAGATGTGTTTGTGCCTATAATTCTGTAATCCTCAAATGATATATTATCAACAGACATAAATATCCCAAGATATACAATTTAGTGCCCCGCCTTTCCTTACGGCCTCGAGAGACGGAATGCCAACCACATTACATCTCGGCATTGCAGATGATATCTGCTGTAATGCTTGTTCGTCTTCAGTAATACCCAATTGAGGAACCAGCACAAGATTGTCAACCTTCAAGAAATTGATGTATGCCCAGCTGTGACGATGTATTACAGGTCTATTATATTTCAATGGTATCACATCAAAGGCAGAATCTAGTATTTTACGATATTTCTTATAGAAACAAGGTGAAAAGTCATTATAGTTTGTCAGTAAGACCTTGTTGTCACCGATATAATGTATAATACCATCGCTGTGGCCTAAATATTCCTTTCTGTCCCAAGGCAGGAAGATTATGTCGCATTGGAAAGCCTCTTTGAGTAGCTGCCTAACCTCCTCGGGAGACTTGTCATTATTTTCTGCAAAGACTTTTTCTGTCATTACAACCTTGCCACCACAGACAACGACGTTTCCACCGTCAATTACTAAATCCAAAGGATGAATAGACTTTCCAGAAATGCCTTTTAAAGATTCTATTGAATTAATATCTGTTATTGTACGCCTATAGTATGGCGTTTGCAAGTAGTCGGGATTGTATAAGTAATAAATCAATCGGCCATCCTCTGTTTGAATAGGCATATAATCACGGCACCAGATATCTTTAGTGTTGTCTAATATTCCATATGCGATATTGTGTTCCTTCAATGTATCCGTGATACTTCGAAAAAGTACAGGGCATTTTGGGGACAAAAGGTCGGAAAAGAATACAACTTTGAGCGGTTTAGGAGGAGGATATACTGGCATATTATCGTTTATTGCAATTATATGATTCAATAAGGTCTGTTTATATCGTATTTTTTTTGAATCCTTTTAATCAGGTTTGTCTTTTTATCATACCGCTCATAATTTGTAGTCCAGTCTTTTATGTTTCCATCATAAAAACAAAGATTAAATGGATAATCTATTTTGTCTTCCATATCTTTTTTTCCCAATAAACGTCTTGTTGCCAAACAATGATTCTTGTGATTGCCCCTCTTTCTGATGCTTTCTAATCTAGGCATACGATTACTACAAGTATTAAGAAATAGATCTTTACAATTCAATGGTCCTGTGACTAGTTTGTTGTCTTCGTCAATGACTGATCTAATTAATATTCCTCCAAATTGTGCGCTTCCATTTCCATAGGTACTATTGAAACAAATATCCACACCACTCAAATGAAAGAATAGTTCGCCAGCGTTCTTTCCTGTACGTGCATAGGTTACCATATTCCAAGGCTCTTTCATATTGTCTTGGTAGTAGTAAAACTCAATTTCAGCTAAATAGAATTCTTTGCCATCACAATTGATGCAATAATGATTAATCAGGTCTTCAGCTATCCTTTTAAAACAAGCATCAGGAGACGAATTGTCTAAATCTTTTAAAGGTTCCTGCAATAATTCATTATAATCAGTTGTTTTCATAAAAATGTTTTTATTGTTATTAATTTCAAGTGCAAAGGTATATCTGTTTTTCGGGATGACCAAGGATTTTTTGTTAAAGTTCCTTAAGATTTCGCAAAAAATTATTTATAATAAAACAAAAGGGTGCCCGATTGGGTACCCTTTTTGTTGCAGAATAACCTGCGTAGCTATATTGCTCTCCGCGAGCACGCGGTTAGTACATTCCGCCCATACCGCCCATTCCGGGGTTGCCGGCGGGCATCGGGGGTTCTGGTTCCTTGATGTCGCAGAGGACGCACTCGGTGGTCAGCAGCATACCTGCTATCGAAGCGGCGTTCTCGAGGGCAACACGGGTCACCTTGGCGGGGTCGATGACACCGCTGTCGAACAGCTTCTCAAACTTCTCGGTGCGGGCATTGTAGCCGTAGTCGCCCTTGCCGTTCTTAACCTCGTTGACGATGACGCTGCCTTCAAGACCGGCGTTCTCGACAATCATACGCAGAGGCTCCTCGACGGCACGACGGATAATCTCGATGCCGAGTTTGTCTCCACGGTGGTGATCAGCCAGAGCAGTCGACCGTGGTGAGGAGAGGCATTTGATTTCTCCGAAATGATTTCGATCCGTCGGCGAGTGTTAGGTGGCCTTTCAGAAAAAAAATCAACCCTCATGTTGTGATTTGCCATCCCGATGCGTCTAATATAGTGTACTAAAAACAAATCATTGACGTTAGAACAAACATCATGCAGATATCTGAAGAAGAATTCAAAAACCTAATACATCGACACAAAGATTTGATTTGGTCTGTGTGCAAACACTACAGGTTAAGTGCGGCATGGCAAACCGAAGATGCCTTCAATGAAGTCTTATGCGCCTTGTGGCAGGGATATGGAAGTTTCGATGGGAAAAGCAAAGAGAGAACATGGGTTTTCAAAGTAGCCAATAACACCATGATTTCCATTGCGCGAAGACTGAACAACCAACATGTAGCCGCTCCGTCTGTTCCAGAACAGGCATACGGACGAGAAGACAGCTATCACCTGCGGCAGATGATTGACACGCTTGACGAGCCGGACAAAACTATCCTCAAATCCCACTTGTACGGCTTTAGCTATGCCGAGATTGCCAAGAGTGTGGGATTGAGTGCAGGAGCCGTGTCGATGAGACTGACCCGGACAATACGCAAACTACGTAAAATATATAATCAATAATACAATGAATAATTTCAATAAAGAATTAGAAAGATACGGGAAACAACTGCGCGAGGAGAAGTGCCCGTTATCAGATGCCATGCTGGACAAGGCAATCCGGCATGCCACATGGCAAGAACGTGAAAGCAAAGACGCTCCACATATAATAAAGAAGCAACACCGGTGGCCATGGCTGGCAGCTGCGGCATGTATCGTAGCTCTACTTGTACCCCTAACAATAAGCATTATAAAAAGACAATCAACTCCATCGGGCTCCGATTTTACCTTTGCGTGCAATATAGGATGCAATAGCCAAGACATATTGGCACGATTAGATAACATTATAAACATTAAAAAATAACCAAGACATGAGAAAGTACATCATTCCAATCATTGCAGTGCTGCTCACCGCAGTATCATGCCAAAAAGAGAACTTCAAAACAGACGCACTGTCGGCAGCAAGACAGATTTACAATGAATATGCAGATGTCGACGGGCTTACAGTAGCTCTGATAGGAAACTATGCGACAAAGGGAGATACAATCAATGCCGTCATGATTCAAGCTCAGAACAATGAAGCATGGGCTTCGCTTCTCGAAGAATTCGGAGTGGAACAGCAAGCCGAAGAAGGCGCAAGTGTATCGTCGCTTTCTGTAAACTACTTCCATGTTGACACTATTATTGGAGATATGGATGAGTATTTCGACGAGATTCTCCATTCGCTCACTTCCGAATTGCCGCATTATGACAGCAGTATTATAGTGCGAAAACATCAGAGTTGGGAGAAAGGCATGAAGATAGCGGACACGACAATCGTAGAGACTGAGACAGGATTCAGCCCCAATGAACGCCTGATAGGCGCTGCCGTCAGCGACCATCAGACCGGCTATATCACCCACGCCGAGAGTGACGAGATGACCCTGTGGTTGTTCTTCTACAGCAACGAAAGCCAATACAGATCAATCATGGATAGAATTAACGACAGATGATTTTTCTACGTAGCTACGTAGGTGGGGCGCGTTCGTGACCTACCTCAACGCCGTGCAGGAGCTGCAGCCCGAGGAGAGCCTGTCGAAGGCGGCGCAGTACTACAACGCCGACCTGGCGAAAATAGACCTGCAATACCAGCAGAGCCGCAAGTGCTGAAGGCTGCGAACACCGCTGAATATAAATTAAATGAAGTGAGCAAGGGCGGCAAAGAGGAGGACGAGCCGCTGGCCGCCACGCCGGAGCAGCCGGAAACGTCGCTGTAACGATGCGAAGATACGAATCCCATCCCGAA
>JAEEGF010578881.1_pt1 | contig 15799 bp, 14 predicted proteins | sample 9134171 | NCBI WGS metagenome assembly JAEEGF01 (sample SAMN16246542, study PRJNA631951) | gut metagenome | biome: gut microbiome; feature: rumen; material: AP-attached | host: Bos | place: Iran: Karaj | collected 2018-10
AGTTTGATGACTGCTGTGTCCATGGCTTTTAGAACTTCTTTTTTGTTATCTCCTCTTGTGTCAGCTGCCAGGGGCTCAAGCTCCCGCCTTGTTATAACAGTCTCTCCCTTTTCATTTACGGACCTTACTTCTTCATGGCACAGTATCTTGGGAAAAGAGTTAGAAGGCTCATCCTCAGCCAGCACCACAAGAACATGATCCCTTGGATGAGTCTCTAGAAATACTTCTATCTCCTTCATACACCACTTGGATTCAAGATATCTGGGAGTACAAATAGTAATAAGAAAGTCAGAATTTTGAAGAGCCGCAGTGATAGGGTCAGACAGATTATCAGTAAGAGGCAGCTCATCAACATCTCTGAATACTCTCTCGATGCGCTTCTTACCACTTCTAACCTTAGGAAGAACAGATCTTGGAAGCTTAAAGTTCTCAAGCTTTTTGTGCAGATTCTCAGCTACAAAGCTGTCAAACTCATTATGCCTGTAGCTTATAAAAGCGTCATAATGTAACCCTTTTTGATCAGACATATTCAACCTCATAAGATATCGTTTTATCATACTATTACTACACTGTTTATTGTACACATTCTTACGTATTAAATTCAACAACAAAGAGACCAGCATCCAAAAGACTTTTCAGGGTGATGCTGGTCTGTACAATATATATGTATGAAAATGTATTAACTGTCTGTATCGGCGCTGTCTCAAAGGGTGGTATATTTTTGATAAGTGCGAAGTTTAAATAAATGCCATTAAAAAATAGCCGAAATATATTTAAAATCTATGAACAATAATAGTACAAACGTCAATTGCTTACTGGAACACATCTAGTATAATGTGTAAGGTTCGATATCCTCAAGTGGATTTCAACTCATACACTCAAACTTTCGAGGTCTATATAATGAAATATTTAAAGCAGTTTTTGATCATACTGGCAATATCTCTACTTGGAGAGGTGTTGAAGGAACTCCTGCCACTTCCTATTCCTGCCAGCATTTATGGAATGGTATTTTTGTTCATATTGCTCCTTACAGGAGTTATCAAGCTTGATCAGGTCAAGGACGCAGGCAAGTTCCTTATAGAAATCATGCCGGTCATGTTCATCCCTGCAGGCGTAGGACTTATGTCCTCCTGGAACGTCCTAAAGCCTGTACTTGTACCTGTATCTATCATTACGATCATAACCATTTTTACAGTAATGGGTGCTACCGGAATCGTCTCACAGATTGTGATCCGCAAAGATAAAAGCAAGGAGACTAAATAACAGAGATAAAACTAATATCATATACAATCTATAAATCAGTAATAATTGGAGAAATGTCATGACACAGTTTATGCAGACCAGTGCTTATGCCGGAGTCACAATAAGCCTTGTAGCTTATGGACTTGGAGCTTTTTTGAAAAAGAAATTCCGTTTTGGATTATTGAATCCTCTTCTTATATCTATAATCGTAACGATCCTATTCCTTGTAGGATGCCATGTTGACTATGAAACCTATAACGAAGGTGCCAAGTATCTTAGCTGGCTCTTGACTCCCGCTACCGTATGCCTTGCAATTCCATTGTATGAAGAGTGGGAGCTTCTAAAAAATAATGCCAAGGCTGTAGTCCTTGGCATCTTATCAGGCGTTCTGACAAGTCTTGTAACAGTACTTGTACTTTCAAAGCTCATGGGCTTGTCCCACGAAAACTATGTAACACTTCTTCCAAAGTCCATCACTACTGCTATAGGAATGGGCGTATCTGAAGAGCTTGGCGGATATGTGACTATTACTGTTGCCGTTATTGTTATAACCGGTGTCCTTGGCAATATATTCGGAGAGCTTATATGTAAGCTATTCAGGATACATGAACCTATATCCAAGGGCCTTGCTCTCGGAACCGCAGCTCACGCTATCGGAACAGCCAAAGCCATGGAGCTTGGGGAAGTAGAAGGCGCTATGAGTTCACTTTCCATCGCTGTAGCGGGAATCCTAACTGTAATATTTGCAAGTGTATTTGCAGGGCTGATATAAACTTCCCGAATCTATAAGTTATTTTTTCCATTTAGACTCTTATAAAAAAGGGCTATTGTCACAGATGATCAAATCATCCTGACAATAGCCCTTTTTATATACAATATTTACAGCAATCAGCCCTTTTTTCTGCCTGATTCTATCAGCTCTTTTTCAAAAGCTTCTGGATTCTTAAGATAATAGTCCTGGTGATACTCTTCCGCTTCATAGAAATTCTTATAAGGCAGAAGCTCTACCATAACCTTCTTGCCTGATTCTGACTCTATCTTGGCGATCTTGGCCTTAGCCATCTCTTTTTCCTCATCAGAATTATAGAAAATGGCAAGAGTATAGGAGAATCCCTTGTCTATAAACTGGCCTTCTGAATCGAATGGATCAACATTGGCAAAGTATATATCAAGAAGTCTGTCATATGAAACCTTCTCAGGATCATATACAAGCTTGATCGTCTCTCTGTGGCCTGTCTCCTGATGCTTAACCTGCTCGTAGGTTGGATTAACTTCATCTCCGCCAGCATATCCGCAGATCACCTTATCAACTCCATACATTTTGTAGATCGGAGTAACGCACCAAAAGCATCCTCCGGCAAAAAAAGCTTCCCTCATTATCATATCCTCTTAACTTATAAAAAATCCGGGCATTAATCCCTGCCGCATGGGCAATCCTAGTGAAACACTATGAATTATAATATGTATAGTCGCTTAAAGCAATCCAGTATTTTAGCAATATCTGTACGATCACTTAAAGCAATCCGGTATTTTAGCAATAATCTGTATGATCACTTAAAGCAATCCGGTATTTCTTTGACCCCTCTTGCCATACAAAGTGCAGATGATGCTCCTGTATATGAAAGTGGCCTTCCTTCGATATCGGTAACGCTGCATCCAGCCTCCATTGCAATAAGTGCTGCTGCCGCATAGTCCCAGATCTGTATCTTAAGTTCAAAATACAGTCCGCACCTTCCAATAGCTACGCAGCACATGTCCCATGCTGCTGTTCCTGATCTTCTAAGATCCACGCATAGCGGCAATAATCTTTTGGCTATGTCAAAAGATCTATCCCTGTATTCTTCGTAATACGGCGCTGTACCAAAGCAGGCAAGCTGGTCTGAAAGCGGCGCATCAGATGACATTATCCTGTCTCCATTAAGGTATGCGCCCTGCCCTGTGACTGCTGAGAACATCATGTCATCATATGGATTATATACAACTGCCATGTAGGGTTTTCCATCTTTTAACAAAGCTACAGAGATAACTGATGGTCTATACTCATAGATGAAATTCGAGGTTCCGTCTATTGGGTCGATTACAAAGCAGTATCCGCTTGCCATCTTGGATGAAAAGGCGTCTTTACCATCTTCTTCTCCAAGAAACTCAGCCTCCGGAAGGACATCTTTTAACTTGTCTACAAGGAATCTTTGGACCTTTTCATCTGTCTCAGTTACAAAGTTTGCATGTCCTGCCTTTTCCATGATCTTAGGACGCTTTGCTGTAAGTAAGATGTTTCCAGCTTCTTTTACAATTTGGATCAAATCTTCTATTGTCATCGTCTTATTTTTCCTTTCTGCTGCTTAATTATAGCCAAAAACATTATAGTTCTCAACAGATACAATACAGTAGAATCCTGAAACAATCGCACATTTGACACAGGTAATAATATAGCTCTGATTACATAAACCGCTATAACTTACCTTTATACAAAATAAGCCAGCTGCCTGCAACTGTCCATGTTACACAGTTGCAAGTAGCTGGCGTGTTTATTACAAGTTGATATTTTAGGCTGACAGTTTTTTCCCATAACCTGATAACCATCTGATCAGTTTGCGATCACAGTGTATGTATCACGCGTCTTTTTGGATTCGTACAGTGCCTTATCAGCAACTCCGATAAGATTATTGACAAGTTCTGTCCCGTAGGCTGCGCCGAAGCTCATGGTTATACGTACTTCCGGATTGTTATCAATCTTGATCTCTTTAAGTGCCGACTTAAGGTATACAAGTTTGCTTTCAAGATTTGCTCTTGTTATATCGAAAAAAACTATCATGAACTCATCACCGCCGTAGCGTATGACAACATCATCTTTTCTGACAGAGTGTTCAAGAAGCTTGGCCACTTTTTGTATAGCTTCATCTCCGCCCTGGTGGCCGGCTGTATCATTGACATTCTTGAACAGATCGATATCTGCCATAACTACCGCCTTGCAAGGCTCGAATTTAAGCTTATCATCAAGGAACCTTCTGTTGCGGATCTTAGAGAGAGAATCGACATAGATTTCTGCCTCAAACTCAGATATCTTTTTCTGCTGAGCCAGGCTCTGCAATTTAGTATCCGTAGTATCCATACAGCCGTAGACTATATGCGCAAGGCTACCGTCTTCATTTCTGTCACCCACCATGAAGATACCATTGAACCAGCGGTTTGCTTCTTCACTGTAGAATTCCATGCTTGTCGATCCATGTTCCTCGATAGCTGCAATGATCTTGTCTCTATCAAGCCAGTTATATAAGCTTTGATGGAAGCTTTCTGCAACAGTCGCTTTAACATTATTTTTTAGAAATACTAAAGCATCAGGATCTTTATCTGCCATCTCAACATATTCATTGGTACTTATCATACGGTAGCTCATATCTCTAACATCTATGAACATAGAGAAATTAAAGACCTTACCTATAGCCTCAACTATCTTAAGATACTCCTTCAGATCTCTCTGAGCTGTAATATCTCGATAGCATCCCATGTAGATCTCCAGTGAGCCGTCATCTATGCGTCTTATAAATCTTCCTGCTCCTGTGACCCATATGATACTGCCGTCTTTCTTCTGCATACGATATGTAGCATGAGTGATATCCGGCAGATCACGATGGCACTTGATCGAATCCCAAAACAGCTTAACTATGCCATCCCTTTCTTCCGGAACAAGAGTCTTGACCCAGCTGTCAAATTCATTAGGAAGATCGTCTAGTCCGTCATAGCCCAGCATCTGTCTGGTCTCTTCATTGAATTCAAAACTGATAAGGTTCTCTTCTCGGTCAAAAGTACAGAAGTACATACCTGCCTTTAACCCTTTAGCAAACAAATCCTCTCTGTATCTGGCGATCCGACATTTACTATTTGCTTCATCAATTCTTCTATTACATTCAATTATGAGTTCACGCTGCGCCTTAGGGTAATCATCTACGTCAAATAAAGGCGTATAATCATCAACAATATCACTAGCTTCAGCAGTAAACTGGCCTATACCATTATCTATGCTGCTTGCTACATCTTTTTTATCCATCAGAGCTCCTTTTAACCTATCATAACTTAAAAGAAGATTCATTAACTTCATATCGCGGGCAAAAGAGAATACCTAATGGTTCAGATTAGAAGAGCCCGCGGCACTAATCGTGGGGTTGACAATAAAACACTTTCAAAATCATACCTATGTTAGCATTGAAGAATGTTCATATACACTAATTATATATCGACATTTTGGGGCTTTATTATAATGCTTGTTATTTTGTTTTTCACATAAAAAAATCCCGGAGAATCATTAAAAATATGCTATAATTTTAACCTGATGACGCCAATTTTTGTCACCTGGGAAAAGTTTTATTATGTGGGATATTTTTTATGCTTAAGAGAAAAAAATTTGTAGCTTTTATTATGACTATGGTTCTATCTATGACCATGTTATGTGGGTGCCTTAAAAAGGAGCCTGATCCTAACGCCGAAAAAATAGCACATCTGTTTGATGTCACCAAAGAAAATCTCTTTTATGCCACTAATTTATCTGTCTCAGGAACAGGGAGCTGTAATATAAATTGTACCTTTTGGACTCCTACAATGTCTCCTGACAGTAAGGGCATGGATACTTATACAGCTACTGAAGATATAAATATCTCTTTTACAAGGCAATACGCCGGAACCAGGGATTATCATAATACACTTGTAATAGATGATGCATATGATCAGAAAGACACTTCCATAACATCTATGTATTTAGATCACAAAATATATGACAAATCTGAGCGCTACGGATACACTTTGGTACAAAACGTAAATAATGGAAAAACCAATTCTTCCGGAACCTTTGGAAATAGTTGGAGTCCTATTCCTGATATAGATCTAATGAATCTGCTACTGCCTGATCTTGATCAGTGCTCGCTATACATAGATCTATCCAAAAGCACAAATACTACAGTAGTACTGATTCAAGACCCCGCATATGGTTTTGATTATTACAGACCATTCGTAAATGCTTTTAGTAAAAAGATAGACAGCAACTATATTGATGATGTCAGATATACTTTTGATGCAGATACTAATATTCTAACGAGTATTGGTATAACAGGGCTCTATAGAGACTCTGAAAAAACCATTAATGATTGCCAGGATAAAAGAACTTATTTCTACCGGATCCAAATAGTAGTTGAGGGCTATGAATTCTGACAGCGCTATCAATATATAACAGGTGACCCTGGTGTACCGGATCATTTATATTTGATCATACTTTTTATCGATGATTTTAATTACATCATCAAAAATAGTTATTTACATTATAAAATATCTTTTTAGACGCATTACAGGCTTTTAAAACAGTATTTTAGCGGCTGATAAGCAAGGGCCTTCATTTTATAATTATTATAAAAGCGAGTTATATCATGGAATTATTACAAATAAAAACTTTACAACGAAAGATTGCAGAGTATCCGGAGCGTATATCAAAACTCCAGGCAAGGCAGAAACTTATAGTCACGCCATCTGCAACCGAGATAGGACCAGCTATTAAGGGAATGGATGCATATCTTCTTTTTCTAAGGGCGGGGATAAGTTCTTATAAAAAGCTCTACGAAGAGGCTTCCGTGGATTTCGCGGGACTTAATTCATATATTGAAAATAAAAAAAGTATCGGAGAAGTAGTATCGGATTCTGAACGGATAAGTCTCGTGCAGATACAGCAGTATATGGCAACTATCCAGAATTATATTAAGATCATGGATTCACAGATCGATAATGGCGAAGTTGTAAAGCAAAAGCTAATGCTTGCTCAGAAACAGAAGGAAGCTGTTGATGTCGCCAATCTATTATATATTATCAAAAAAGGGGATGGTTACAAAGTATGAAAAAAGTAAATATTATTAAAAAGGCTGTCATTATGATCGCAGCTCTAGCTGCTACAATAGCTGTTTTTTATTATAGGTCAAAGATCATTATAAACGCAGGCATAACAGTCTTCAGAGCACTGTCGATCATATGCCTTGCCATTAGTATCATAAGCGCAGTTGTATGTATATCAATGATCATCAGATATCGTGCCAAAGAAAGCGCAAGGCTCAAAAAGCTCGCTGCCGAGGAAGCTGCCAGACAGGAAGAGATCCGCAAGAAAAAAGAAGATGTGCGCGGTCTTATTAGAGATCTAATGAATGAAGAAAGCGGCTTTGTTCCTACAGGAACTACTCTCTTACATGATATGGATCAGATAGATGAGTATGTTGAGAGAAATGAAAAGCTGTTCGAATTCAATGATATGTCTGAATTCACCAACATGAAAGAAATCATGGGAAGCGTTAAATCCGCTGTATATCACAACTGCAGGAGCATAGTCAATCTGTATGTAGCGCTGGAGTCAGGCGATGAGTTCAGCTCAGAATCACAGATAATCCTTGATAATAACAAAGAGCTTATGAACAATTCCAAAGAGTTCCTTCTGCAGATGGCAAGATATACCAATGAGCAGAATGAAGACACAGATGCAGTTACAATGATCCAAGGATATGCTGATGCTATAGGAATGTCCCTAAAGCATTCATATAATTAAAAAAATTGGAGGAGTTATTTATGAAAAAAGCACTTAATGGGGTAATCTCACTTGCCCTGGCTGTATCACTTACAGCCTGCTCCGGCGTCAAGACCGGAAACTCAACTCTGGACAAGGCACTAAGCTATGATGATGCTGTTTCAGAGCTTGACACTTTTGTAAAGGATATCAAACCTACTACTGTATCTCCAAGACTTGACGTAGATATGTCAGAAGCATCAGTAGCTGATTCACTGGCAGATATTGATACCTTTGAGATGATGCTGACAGGCAGCGGAAGCATTAACATCGAGATCGCTGCACCTTCAGAATTCTCCGGAAGCAGTTATCCGGATGAATGGCTGGTAGCTGTAGGTCAGAACTTCAACAAGGAAGGCTATACTATCAATGGCCAGAGTGTAAGCGTCTCTATAAGGAAGATCTCTTCAGGTGAGACTCTTACTTACATAACAGAAGGCGGCTACAAGCCAGATGTATACATACCTTCTAACTACATGTGGGGAGATATGCTTAGTGCAAGCGGTGTCAACACCACTCTCCTTGCTGACAGACTTGCAGGTAATACCGCAGGTATCCTTTTGTCCAAAGAAGTATATGATACATATTCAGAAAAACACGGCGAAGTAACTGTAGACGGCGTACTTCAAGCAGCCATCGAAGGTGATCTTGTATTCGCTTATACTAATCCATATACATCTGCTACAGGTATGAACATCCTGTGCTCCATGCTTCACTCTTTTGATCCTTCTGATCCTCTTTCAGAAAATGCAGTATCCAAGCTTGTAGAGTATCAGAACAATGCGCCAACTGCAGCATATACTACTTCTATACTCAAGGCTTCTGCAGAAAAAGGCATCATCAATGCCATGGTTATGGAGAAGCAGACCTATATCAACACAGCTGACCTTAAAAACTACGTATATACTCCTGCAGGTGTACGCCACGACCATCCTGCCTATGCCTTCAGCTGGACAGAAGGTGACAGACTTGAAGCTGCTAAGATGTTCATAGATTATTGTCTTACTGATGAAGCTCAGAAGATGGCTACTGACAGAGGTTTCAATCTTGATGATGATTACGTATCTGAAGATTATGGTATGACAGGTTCTGATTATCTCTCTGCACAGAAAGTATGGAAGACCAACAAGAACGGATCAAGACCCACAATCGCAGTATTCGTCACTGATATATCAGGCTCTATGAATGGTACTCGTATCAATTCACTTAAGGATTCACTTCTTAATACGATGCAGTATATTGATTCCAGTAACTATGTAGGACTTGTAAGTTATAGTGATGATGTATATATAAATCTTCCGGTTGCCAAATTCGATAATACTCAAAGAGCATATTTCAGCGGCGCGGTCAAAGATCTTAATGTAGGCGGTCAGACTGCTACCTACGATGCAGTTCTTGTAGGACTCCAGATGCTCCTTGATGCCAAGAAAGATGTTCCTGATGCTAACTGTATGTTGTTTGTATTGTCAGATGGTGCTCAGAATGCCGGATACAGCTTAAACCGTATCACTCCTATCGTAGGCGGACTTGGAATATCTGTATATACAATCGGTTATGAGATGAGCGATTCAGACAAAGCTCAGTTAAAGAGCCTTTCAGAGATCAATGAAGCTATCTGTATAGATGCTGATTCAGAAGACATTGTCAATGAACTTAGAAATCTGTTCAATGTAAATATGTGATATTTTCTTTAGTGTTTGTTCAAGACAATTGTTTTAGATTTATCATAACGTTTGTTCAAAACAATTATTTTAGATTATCCTGTTGAGATTTGCTATAAGCCTTATCTCAACAGGATTTTTTCTTTATCCCAAAAGCGTAGCTATATCAAGTATTGCAATTAGGTCATCTTCTTTTTTGGCTATGCCACTTATAAAAGACGCCTCCTTACTGATAAAGGGAGATGAACCTTCGAGATCTCTGTCATCAAATGCAACTACTTCTCTTACATCATCTATGATAACGCCCATGAGCCTATCATCGCCCATATCCAGAACTATAATACTGGACTTAGAGCTGAAAGTATCTTCCACACCGTTAAATCTTCTGTTAAGGCTCATAACAGGTATGATCTCACCACGAAGATTGATTATCCCTGCAAAATAGGAAGGTGCTGCCGGAACTCTTGTTATAGCCGGCAGTTGGATGATGGTGTCTACGTATGAGACATCTATTCCATAAAGTTCGTTACCAACTTTAAATGTTATATATGTATTCTCTTTTAAAGTCTGAGCTTTAGTTACATTAACATGCTCATCAGATACTGCTGCCTTCTCGACATTCTCATTAAGAGCTGAGACACCGGCTTCTATTTCACTTAAAACGCTGTCGTTTTCTTTGTTTTCATCTAAAGCTTGAATCTCAGCTTCATTCTCACTTATTACTAAAGCTTTCGCTGCCTTTTCATTTAATGCTAATTCAGCCATTTGTTAACCTCATGTCGCGAGTGAAACGAGTTACTAATGGTTCAAATTGGTGGAGCTCGCGACACCAATTTGAGGAGTTAATCTCTAATTAACTCCCACTTACCTCCTTATGCCACAAATGATCCTACATCAAGGACCAGCGCTAATTTATCTTCAAGAATTGATGCTCCGCTAAAAAACTCATTATCACCAAGTATTCCAAGTGACTTATTTATTATCTCTTTTTGTCCTACAAGGCTATCTACAACAAGTCCGAAGCACTTATCATCATGCTTGCATACTACAACGATGATATTGCTTTTTTCATTATCCGAAGTCTGAATATCAAAAAGCTTGTCTAAATATACAAGCGGAATAACCATTTCTCTCAGGGATATTACAGGCTCCTGATCAACTGTAGAGATTTCTGAAATATCTATATTTTCAATTGATAAAATAGATGATAGATCAATTGCAAAAATCTCATCACTGATCTGAGCGATAATTGCCTGATCACCTGCATCTTCAGCTTTTCTATTTATCATTATTTCAGATAGTTCCATTTCTAACCTCGCTTACTTCTTTGCTTTTTTTATTCTTAGCTTCTACCACTTATTCATTAAATATTAGTGGTATGTTTCTTTGTTGTTATATTTATTGATCTATTTTTCCAAATATAGTATCTTTGATATTCTAGTTTTAGGCAGACATTTTACCGCTTGGTTATATACTCTTTTTCAATCATTTCTTATGCGATATAATAGACATATCATGATATAAACACTTATTCCGAACCATTGGACTCTTTCTATCAGTCGCTACAAGAGGCTTAATATGATCAAATCCAAGTATTCCACCAAACAGATCTGCCAGATTTTTAATGTGACCAGGGAGACTCTGCGCCACTACGAGCGCCTTGGCCTTTTAAATCCATATATTAATCCGGACAATGGCTATAGAGAATACAGCTACTGGGATGTCAGCACTATGGTTGATATTCTCAAATATCGTTCACTGGGTTTTTCACTTTCTGATACCAAGGAAGCTATTTTCGATATGGATTTTCCGACTATTGTAAATATGCTGGAAGATCATACCGATTATTACACAAACCTCATAACCAAGTATCAGCTCCTTCTTGACAAAGCAAAGCGGGATTTTCCGTATCTTCGCAGTGCCATGAACCATATAGGTGAGATTCACGAAGCCGACATGGTGGATCTATTCTACATTCCTTATACCAATAAGCCCTCTGACACGTATTTCCCGTCAATGCAGACTGCCTTTGACAACTCGCAGTTTTTTTCCACAGCACTTTGTATCAATGGAATAAACCATGGTATGGAATGCTATGGCCTGATCACGGAGAAAAACTTCGCAGACTTTCTAAAAGTCAGTAATGGAATCATAATAGAAAAATCCCATATCGTAAGTCAGATCATTGATGTAATAGGCAGGGATCCTATTGATGAAACCATTGCTTCTGATTTTAAATCATCTATAACCAGGATGTATTCCAGAGAATTCGATACAATATATGCAATACTGATATCAAGGTTTTATGACAAGGAAAAGAGGTATCATCAATACTATTTTGTTTTTTCAAAGCTTGATTGATACCCCGTTTGCCATATTTATTTAATAATGCATTATCTTATCAAACTGCCCGAAAGCTTATTTGAAGAACTGCATCTCCTTGTTAAGCTGCTCAGCGATATCCTTAAGGCTTGAAGCAGACTCAGCAAGTGTACTTACTGTAGCAGAAAGTTCCTCTACAGATGCACCGGTTGTCTCTGTTGCAGCTGCATTCTCTTCAGAGATGGCTGAGAGAGATGCCATTGCATTAGAAACGCTCTCATTAGAAGATACACATGTATCTGTCTCGCCTGATATCTGAGCAACGCTGTCTACAGTCTTCTCAATATCACTTATCATGCCGTTTACAGCATCAATTGTTTCTGCAAGTGCAGCCTGCTGTGACTTATTCTCTTCAATGATCTCATTTGCTGCCTTAACAGCTGATGTTGACTCATCAAGAAGTGTACCCATTACTTCGTGGATCTCTTTTGCAAGTTTCTCAGAATCATCTGCAAGCTTTCTGATCTCTTCAGCAACTACTGCAAATCCCTTACCTGCATCACCTGCTCTTGCAGCTTCGATTGAAGCGTTAAGAGAAAGGAGGTTGGTCTGTGCTGCAATTCCGGATATTCCTTCTACTCTTGCATTGATATCTGCTACTGCATTCTGTGTAGCTGAGATCTTATCTGCTATATCTACGATCTTGTCAGTCATAGACTCACTTGATACGTGGAAGTTCTGAAGAGAAGCGCTTGATGATTCAGATGCATTTCTCATACGATCTGCAAGATTGTTAAGACCATTGGCTGATCCCTGAACATTGCCGATAGCTTCTGTGATCACACCGGCATTCTCAACTGATCTCTGAACTTCTTTGGCCTGCTCTGTAGCGCCTGTTACGATATCCTGAACTGCCTCTGCTACGCTCTCTGTTGTAGATGCTATCTGGTTGGCTGTCTCAGACAACTCTTCTGAAGATGCGTTTACAGTTCCTGAAGATTCCTTGATATGAGTTACAATGCTCTGAAGCTTATCTATAACTGAATTGGAGTTATTTATCATCTGTCCGAATTCATCGCTTCTGTTTGTGTATTTATTTATCTTTCTAAACTCACCATTTGCAAGTGCAGAAAGGAGCTTATTAACTTCAAGAATAGGATTAGTATAGTTATTAGCTACATAGAGAGAAAGCATAAGTACGAGAATTACCATTATCACTCCGACAATGATGATCCTGCTGGCACTACTTGCTGCTGCCTCTACAACATCTGCTTCGCTTACTGCTGCGCAGATAGTATATCCTGACAGCTCATTCTTGGTATAGCTAAGATATACAGGATAACCCTTTGATGTACTGATGTAGAATCCTGTAGACTCACTTGATGACATATATGGTGATGAAGAGAAATTCTGCTTTTCATCATCTGCTGCGATCTCAAACTGTGAATGAGCTACCATATCAGCATTCTTATCAACAAGGAATGCCTCATCAGCCTCTTCTGCAAGCAGTTCATGAATATCGTTAGGATCGAATGTTTTATGAACTACGCCAAGAACCTGATTGGTTTCAGGATCAGTTACAGGAACAGCTATACATATATTTCTTGTATTAGTAACAGAACTTACAAATACATTAGAAACATAAGGTGTTCCTTTTATAGCATTCTGAAAATAGTCTCTCTCTGCAATGCTCTTTAATGTTCCGCTGTCACTTCTAAGAACCATCATTCCTTTAGTGTCAGACATAACGATTGTGTTATCATCATCAAATGCTTCATTTATTGAGATCATCTGCTGCTTAACAGCTGAAGAATCTGTTAATTCGCCTTTAAGATAAGATATTGTAAGTGGAGATGAAGCAAAGCTTGTAAGAGCTGTAAGTGAGTTGTTGAACATCTTATCAACTTCTGACTCTATGAACTTGGACTGCCACTCGATTGTTTCCTTGGCGGTTTCCTTTGCACTTGAAGTTGCGCTGGTGTAGCTGATTACAACAGCTACAGTAAGCGGTATTATTGCTATTAGCAGCATAAGCGCTATCAGCTTTGTCTTTACGCTGTTTGTGAACTTAGAAAGTTTCATAAATCTTATTCCTCCAAAATTCATGTTCCAGATACTCTTTAATGGTATTTATCAGTTGGCATGTATTGGTTGTTACTTGGTTCTTACTTGGTTGCCAGTGGTATCTGTTTTCTTATATCAGTTAATTAGTTCCTATTTGTTATTTGTTATTCGTTATTCGTTATTCGTCGTTTGATATTTCATTAACACGTGCTTGTTTTTTATAAACCCGGTTGTAACCACCATGTCAACAAAAAAATCATAAAAAAATCACAAATCATTTTGCCTTTTGCAATAAAAAACAGTCTCAATACCAGAATTAGTCAAGCATTGAGGCCGATTGATTTTTTATCATATTTTTGATTTTTTTTGTAATTTTTGGAACTGAAGTTTAAAAATGGTTCCTTGACTCCGCCCCGGATACCGGACCCTATCATATCATGTCCTGATAGGGCAATCGTTATAATACACGAATAAAACAAATGCAATTTGGTAATATTTATATTCGCATCATTGATGACACCAGTTTCCACCTACGTTATAATAAAGCTATCTTTCTTAGGGAGAGTCTCTCCCTACAATATGAGGTATCAGGGAAAAATAAAATAAGCAAAGGAGAAGGTTTATGAAGGGTTTTGCTATGCTGAAAATCGGCGAAGTGGGCTGGATTGAAAAAGATCGCCCCGCTTGTGGTCCTATGGATGCAATCTGTCGTCCTCTGGCTATCGCCATCTGTACATCCGACGTACACACCGTATGGGAAGGTGCTGTTGGTGATCGTCATAACATGATCCTCGGACACGAGGGATGCGCCGAAGTTGTTGAAGTTGGTAGTATGGTCAAAGATTTCAAGCCGGGTGATAAGGTTTTAGTTCCTGCTATCACTCCTGACTGGAACTCCCTTGAAGCTCAGGCCGGCTATTCTATGCACTCCGGCGGAATGCTTGCTGGTTGGAAATTCTCTAACTTCAAAGATGGTCTAGATTCTGAATTCTTCCATGTAAATGATGCAGATGGTAACCTTGCTCACATGCCGGAAGGTATGAGCCTTGAAGATGCCTGCATGCTATCTGATATGGTTCCTACAGGATTCCACGGCGTCGAGCTTGCAGATATCCAGTTTGGTGATACTGTTCTTGTAATCGGCATCGGACCTGTCGGACTTATGAGCGTTGCCGGTGCACGTATGCGTGGTGCATCCCGTATTCTTGCAGTAGGAACTCGTCCTACTTGTGTAGAAGCTGCCAAGTTCTATGGTGCAGACGAATTCATAAGCTATAAGAAAGGCGCAATTGAAGATCAGGTTCTGGAGCTTACTGATGGCAAGGGTGTTGACAGAGTTGTTGTAGCTGGCGGCGGTGTTGAGACTTTCGAATCAGCTGTTAAATCTCTAAAACCAGGTGGCAAGATTGGTAATGTCAACTACCTTGGAAGCGGTGATTATATCACTATTCCTCGTGTTGAATGGGGCGTAGGTATGGGTCACAAGCAGCTTCAGGGTGGTCTCATGCCGGGCGGAAGACTTCGTATGGAGAAGCTTGGAGCTCTTGTATCATCTGGAAGACTTGATGTCAGCAAGTTATCAACACACGTATTCCACGGATGGGAGCATATCCCGGAAGCTCTGCAGCTTATGAAAGACAAGCCTGCTGATCTTATCAAGCCTGTTGTAATACTTGATAATCAGCCATAATCTTAGAATAATTCAGGGCGGTCTGCTTTGACCGCCCTGAATTTATAGTAATTCAAACTTCCCACTTGGACGGTGCAGTATCACCAAAATATCTATTATATTAGGGAGAGTTTAATATATATGCAGATTTTGATCATATCCGGCTTTCTAGGCGCAGGAAAGACAACTTTCATAAAAGAACTTATTAAAAGGACCGACAAGAATCCTGTAATAATGGAGAACGAATATGGC
>JAEEGF011502164.1_pt1 | contig 15799 bp, 18 predicted proteins | sample 9134171 | NCBI WGS metagenome assembly JAEEGF01 (sample SAMN16246542, study PRJNA631951) | gut metagenome | biome: gut microbiome; feature: rumen; material: AP-attached | host: Bos | place: Iran: Karaj | collected 2018-10
TAAATGACCCGATAAAATTGGAAAAAAGGGAGCAGCAAATTATAGATTTGCTTCGTCAGAGGTCTGATATGACAAGAAAAGAGATGGGAGACAAACTTGGCTGCTCTGAAGCTACTGTTAAAAGAGAGCTACAAAAGCTGATTGAAAAGGGCGTAGTCAAGAGAGTGGGCTCAAATAAAAAAGGTGAATGGATTTTAGTAAATTTTAAATAACGAATTTTACATAAAGAGCAGTTGTTCTTAAGCAGAATGACTGCTCTTTTCTTGTGCCCAAAACGGGCCAGGCAACCAGTAATTTGAAAGGAGGTCTTTTAATGGCTGCAGCAATGCTGATTCCGCTTCATCATGTGAAGTCAAAATCAATTGCTGAATGCCTTGATAGAAGTATTGATTATGTAAGGGATGCTAAAAAGACAGAAGATGAAAAGTGCGTAAGTGCCTATGGTTGCTATCCAAATACTGTCAAAGAGCAATTCCTTCAATTCCTTCTTTCAAGAAAAATCTATGAGTGTAACACATCCATCACTGGTAAAAATGAGATTATCGCTTATCAGATCTGGCAGGCCTTTAAACCTGGAGAGATAACACCGGAGAAGGCAAATGAGATTGGTTATGAAGTTCACCAAGGGAAAACATGCTTTCATCATTACCACGCATACAGACAAGGCTGGAACTGCGCAACATGAGAGGGATATCAAGAAGAATCATATTCTTGAAAAGTGCGGATTGAAGCTTGTAAGACTCGGAACCAATGAGAGTGGGGAAAGAGAGAAGATTGTTGGTGCGTTAAATACGCTATAGAACATTGAGACCGAAAAAAGTGTGTATGAAGAGGCATTGTGGTAGTAGCAAAGCACTTGATTGAAAGATAAAAAAACATGGTTGACAAATAATGTCAACCATGTTAAGATGCAATTACACTAAAGGCAGAAACGAATCGCCTTATTTTTTTCAAGAATTGGTTGACAAAACAAGTCAACTAAAAGGAGCTAAGATGAACGGATTAAAGGCTGTAAGAAAACAGTGCAACATGACAATACAGGAATTGGCTGATAAGTTATGTGTTTCAAAACAGATAGTAAGCGCTTGGGAAAACGGAGTTAAAGAGATACCTGCAGCACGCAAGCTTCAGTTAAGTCAATTATTCGGTCTGGACATTGATAGCTTTGGAGAAGTGAATGAAGAAGAGGCTAATAGCTTTGCAAAAAAAGCTACTAAGCGATTGGGGTATTCATCGGATGATAGAGAAACTGATAATGGGGCAGAAAAGAAAGCGAGGTTAGAAGGTTTTGCTGAAGAAGAGTTAAGAGACACAAATGTATATAATGCATTTGTGAAAAGTAAGGAATTGCAGAAAGGGGTTGAATCAGAAATACATAGTTATTTCGTTCCTGTACAGAACTGTTCAATTAAGGACTATATGAATAATGTCATGAGAACAACCATTTTATATAAAGGGTTCAATGAGGTCGTTTATTCTTTGAACAGATTAGAGGGGACGGATTCAGACTATGCATTGTACAGAATCCTTGAAACGATGAATGCTATGGTTACCGAAATGGGTGGAACACCTGACAGAATCGTAGATGGAGTAGACCAGAGCTTCGACATGAACAAGGATTACATCGATGTGATGCGTAATGCATTTAGAACGAACCTTGAAAACTCCAAAAAGCTATTCGAAAAGATTCAGAACATGCCATTAGGGGATATGCCCTTCGATTTTAAATGGCCATCTGAAAATGATGCATCCTCAGAAGAAACTTCATTTCAAAATTCCGAAGATAGCATGGACTACGATGATTATAATGATTACTACTTGTACGATAGAGAAGATATAGATACCAGAATAGACTATGATAGTGACGATGAATAAGGAGGTACACATGGAAAATACACAGGTTTTAAGACGTGTTGGACTAGATGTATATGATGATTTAAATGCTACTGTGGATGGCTTTGCGCACGTAGGTAACTCTTATGACTACACCGGAATCAGTGACGATATGTGGAATATGTTTGATAATGACACAAGAATCGACTTTGCTGGTGATGATAACTGGGAATATTGAGTCTTTAACGTAATGTTACTAATTTATTTAGGAGGAAAAGCTTATGACTTTAAGAGAATACTTATCCTGTTATGAAGGAAACGTTCCAATTTCTGTTTTGAAAAATTCTGAATACCTTTGCCATGGCGTTCTTTACGAAGATATCAGATATCAAAGCTGGTATGAAGACTATGTTGATAAATATGTGATTTCGTTTAAGGTAATTAAAGATGAAATGGCCAATAACAAAATAGTATTGTTATTAATGATGTAAACGTTTGGAATTACATCAACATTAATATGGATGAGCGGTGATGCATGAGATGCATCCAGAAATATTAAATCGTCCTCAACTTGGGGACGATTTGGAAAATGCAATATTTTTTATTCCTTGGGGGCATAACAAAGTTATCATACGGATAGTGTAGACCATTACGATTCAAGCGGAAGCATAACAGAGACATGAGTCTGTAATATATCGTTCATTAAAATATGAAAATTAAAGAACGATATATATACAAACGTTCTTTAATGTGATAGAATTAAAGAACGAAATGAAAGGCGGTGATGTTTATGGATTACTCAATTGAATCGCTGAAAATGATTATAGACTCAAACGATGGGATTATTTCTGCTAAACAATTGGCTGACAAGGGAGTTTCGAGACTTTCGCTGTACCAAGCATTGCTAAGTGGATCAATAAAAAAGGAATCCCATGGAAATTATGTGTTAGCGGATAATCAACCTGACGAATATCGTGTGATACAGAATCGTTCTCCTAAAATGATTTATTCTCACGGTACTGCTTTATTTTTACATGGACTCTCAGATCGCGTTCCTCATGAGTTAGATATTACAGTTCCTCAGGGAGATAATGTTTCTCGCATAAAAAAGGATTATGAAAACACAAGATTTCATTATTGTAAAAAAGACTTGTGGGATTTAGGAATAACTGATGCTAAAACACCGCAGGGCTATGAAGTAAAAATATACGATTTGGAACGCTGTATCTGCGATTTAATTAGAGACAAAAAATCTGTTGATATGCAGATTTATACCCAAGCAATGAAGGAATACTTTTCAAGTAGATGCAACCCAAGAAAAATAGTGAAGTATGCCAGACAATTTAATATTGAATCTAAAGTTAGGACATACATGGAGGTTTTATAGTGAAAGAACGCACGCCTGAACAATTAAAAGGACAGGTAAGACATTTTGCAACACAGAGAGGGCTGCAACCTCAAGAGGTATTACGGATGTTCTTGCTGGAGAGAGTATTAGAAAGACTATCAAGCATTAGAGTTGATAGTAATTACTACTGGCCATAGATTTTCTAAACAATCGGTAGATAAAGAAATTATGAAGCATGTAAGTATAGAAAAGAGTATTTTTGATGGGAAGCTGAATTATATCTATTGTGATAGATGTGAAAAGAGAAAATAAGTCATAAGTAAGATTACTTATACTATGCTAGCTATATTAAATATTGCTTATAAGAAAGAGATGAGGCAAATAATAGATGGGGAGTTGATCTGATGAGACTTTTTATAGCAATCTGTTTTGATGACAATATGATGGACAGCCTTGCAGAGATTCAGGATGAATTGCGGCGCTGCGGGGTAAAAGGAAACTATACACGCCGTGAGAACCTGCACATGACGCTGGCCTTCATTGGGGAGTATGATGATCCTGAGCGGGTTGTGAAAGTTATGCAAAAGGTTCCGCTTCGTTCTTTTTCTGTAAGTTTGAGTGGGTACAGGCCTTTCAGAGATATGTTTTTTGCTGAGTTTGAAGAAAATGAGAGTCTGAAAGAGTATGCGAAAAGGCTTAGGAAAGCTCTTTTGGATGAAGAGATTACTTTTGACAGAAAGAAGTTCATGCCACATGTGACGCTGATCCGGAGAGCAGACTGCACTAAGGGCGAAGTTTTTTTAGAGTTTCAGGAAAGTGACGCTATGAGAGTTAATGGCATTTCTCTCATGAAGTCGGAGCAGGGGAGACATGGAATGGTATATAAGGAAATTGGGTATGTCAGGGCATTGTGAGGTTGAAATGTATCTAAATAAAAATAGCATCCCTGGGCTCTGGTGAAACGTCGTCACCTTTGCTGTGGATGCTATTTTTGTACTGATCTTTGATGAAGCATAAGCCATCTCGACTATGTTCCTCATAAGAAATGCTTTTTGACTACGGTGAAGCATGCGCCACCATTGCCTTTTTATCGCGTAACAACTATCTCTGCCGCTCGTGAAGCATAAGCCACGTGAAGTGAAAAGGTTGTTTTACTTATCTGCTTATATATACGATAGAAGATGGTGTTGTGGCAAAAAAATTGCCGTTTGCAAAAATAATTCTCTTAAATGGTGAAATGAGAGAATCAGCATGGTATTCAGAGATGGAATTTCTGGGTCCATTATATGAAAGTGACCAAGAAGCAGAATTTCATGTAAGCAAAAAAATGGCGGCTTACACGAAAGTGGTAGTAAGACGTAGTTTCATATAAACAAGATTAAAACACCAGAACTTTGAGCCATATAATGAACCACAAACCCCGTCCCCTAGGTCCATTACTGCATGTTTTTACAAATCCGTCCTGACATGGTAATATATATTCGCTGTGTCAGGACTATTTATGTCATAATAGATAAATGGTGCCCGGCGTGGTACTCGGTACAATAAGCTGAGATAACAAATGGCTTAAATAAAGCATTTTTAGAAGGAGATAAATAAAAAATGAAACTTGGAATCGTAGGTTTACCAAACGTAGGTAAGTCAACACTTTTTAATTCACTTACAAATGCGGGAGCGCTGGCTGCGAACTATCCGTTTGCAACTATTGATCCCAACGTTGGAGTTGTAGCAGTTCCTGACAAGAGACTTAAGCTCCTGGGAGACCTCTATAATTCTAAGAAGGTTACACCTGCTACCATCGAGTTCGTTGATATTGCGGGACTTGTAAAGGGAGCATCTAAGGGTGAGGGACTTGGAAACCAGTTCCTTGCTAATATTCGTGAGACAGACGCCATTGTTCACGTTGTAAGATGCTTTGAGGATCCTAACGTTGTTCATGTAGACGGATCTGTTGATCCTGCAAGGGATATTGAGACTATTAATTTGGAGCTTATTTTTGCGGACCTTGAGGTTCTGGAGAGAAGAATTGCCAAGGTTGCAAAGCTTGCACGTATGGATAAGACAGCAGCAAAAGAGCTTGAGATCCTTGAGAAGATTAAGGCTACTCTTGAAGATAACAAGATGGCAAGCGAGCTTGAAATTGATGACGAGGAGACATTGGCATTTGTTAACAGCCTTGACCTTCTTACATGGAAGCCTGTTATCTACGCTGCAAATGTTAAGGACGAGGATCTTGCTGATGACGGAGCTTCTAATCAATATGTTGCTGCAGTAAGAGAGCTTGCTTCTAAGTCAGGAAGCGAGGTATTTGTGATCAGCGCTCAGATCGAGGCAGAGATTTCAGAGCTTGACGAGGATGAGAAGGCAGAGTTCCTAGAGAGCCTTGGGCTTGCTGAGTCAGGACTTGATAAGCTCATTGCTGCAAGCTATAGAACTCTTGGACTTATGAGCTTCCTTACATCCGGAGAGGATGAGACAAGAGCCTGGACAATCAAGATCGGAACAAAGGCTCCACAGGCAGCAGGTAAGATCCACACTGACTTTGAGAGAGGTTTCATCAAGGCTGAAGTTATCAACTACGAGGATCTTCTCCGCGAAGGTTCCATCGCAGCAGCCAAGGAAAAGGGTCTTGTTCGCATGGAAGGAAAAGAGTATGTGGTTCAGGACGGAGATGTTATCTTATTCCGTTTCAATGTTTGATAAATACTATATGACATGAGGAGGCACTATGCCGGATATAATGGGGCAGATGGATATTGCTTTTCCAAATCTCAATATCTATCTGGAAAATGTTCCTAAGAGTTTTGAACTATTTGGTTTAACCATTGCACTTTATGGAGTTATCATCGGTTGCGGATTCCTTTTTGCTCTTTTGCTGATTTCTCGAATAGCAACCTGGACCGGGCAGAAATCCGATGATTATTGGGATGTTGCTGCATATATAATTATTTTTTCCATCATTGGCGCGAGAATATATTATGTAGCTTTTTCCTGGGAGTATTATAAAGACAATCTCATAAGTGTTTTCTACATCAGAAACGGTGGACTGGCCATTTATGGCGGTGTTATAGCAGGATTTCTTACTATATTTATATATTCTCTGGTTAAGAAAAAGAAGTTCCTGCTGATGACAGATACAATAATGTATGGACTACTTCTGGGACAGACCATGGGAAGATGGGGGAATTTCACCAACAGAGAAGCCTTTGGAGAGTATACTGACGGGCTTTTTGCCATGAGACTTCCTATGGAGATGGTAAGAAGCGGCGAGATAACCGACCTTATGTGGGAACACGTCACAGACGCTGTGAATTACATTCAGGTGAGCCCCACATTCTTATATGAGAGCATGTGGAATCTGTGTCTTCTGATTCTTCTTATAATATATTGTAAGCATAAGAAGTTTGACGGCGAGATCACATTGCTTTATCTCGGAGGATACGGCCTTGGAAGAGCCTGGATCGAGGGTCTTAGAACAGATCAGTTGATTCTTCCCGGAGTGGGACTTCCGGTTTCACAGCTTTTGGCAATCTGTCTCATAATTTTTGCTGTTGTATCAGAAATTATTGTGAGAATCAGGTTGAAAGATAAGGAAACCAAGGTTTGGGAATTCTGATTTTTTTACAAATTTAATCTAAAATATTTGTTAAAAAACTATATATAGGGAATAAAAAAGAGAACTTGTACATATCTTGTATGAGTTCTTTTTTTTATTGCTCCACCACCGGGGTTTTCTTAGTGTTTACGCGGGAAAAAGGACTTGTTAATAAGAAAAAAATAATTTATAATACAGATAAGTGGTAAAAAGTGTCAAAAAGTGGTTGAAAGTGGTAGACAGGTGGGAAAAGCATTCAAAGGTGAATACAGTCATTCCATAGATGCTAAGGGAAGACTTATAATTCCTGCTAAATTTCGTGAAGCTCTTGGTGATGAGTTTGTGGTAACCAAAGGGTTTGACGAATGTCTTTTTGTGTTTTCGGAAGAAGAGTGGGACGCTTTTGAGGCTAAACTACAGGCACTGCCAATGGACAAGAAGGAAGCCAGAATTTTGGAACGTTTCTTCCTGGCCGGAGCCATTGATGCTGAGGTGGATAAACAGGGAAGAATTCTTATCCCCTCCAATCTTTTACAACACGCCAAGATAGAGAAAGAGGCAGTTATCGCCGGAGTCGGCAACAGAGTAGAAATCTGGAGCGAGGACAACTGGGCTAAGGCAAGCACCTTTGATGATATTGATGAGATTGCGGCTAAGATGAGCGAATATGGCTTAAGCATCTAAGCCATGCGTAGATGGGACCAAGGAATGGAATTCAAACACTATTCGGTACTCCTGGATGAGTGCCTGGAAAATCTGAATATCAGGCCCGATGGAATATATCTTGACGGAACCCTTGGCGGAGCAGGGCATTCTTTTCACATTGCTGAAAGGCTTACCGCCGGAGGTCATCTCTATGGCACAGATCAGGATGAGGATGCCATAAATGCAGCTACCAAGAGGTTAGAACCCTTTGAGGATAGAGTTACTATTATTCGCGACAATTATGAAAATGCAGTGACAAGGCTTAAAAACCTTGGAGTGAAAGGCGTTGATGGAATATTGCTTGATTTGGGTGTTTCCTCCTATCAGCTTGACAACGCGGACAGAGGCTTTACTTACAAAGAGGATGTCCCGCTGGATATGAGAATGGATCAGCGCCAGACCACCACTGCAAGAGATATCGTGAATGATTACTCTGAAACGGAGATCTTTCACATTATCAGAGATTTCGGCGAAGATAAATTTGCCAAGAACATCGCGAAACACATCTGTATAGAAAGAGAAAAGGCACCAATAGAAACTACCGGTCAGCTTAACGACATTATAAAAGCTGCCATACCTGCCAAAATGAGGGAAAAGGGAGGGCATCCTTCCAAGAGAACCTATCAGGCCATCAGAATTGCTCTTAACAGAGAACTGGATGTTCTGCAGAATTCATTAGATGGATTCATAGATTTCCTCAATCCCGGAGGAAGGCTCTGCGTTATAACCTTCCATTCATTAGAGGACAGGATAGTTAAAAATAATTTTAGAACCAACGAAAATCCCTGCACATGCCCGCCGGAGTTTCCGGTCTGTGTATGCGGCAAGGTATCCAAGGGGAGAGTAGTCACAAGAAAACCTATTTTGCCGTCAGATGAGGAGCTGGCGGAGAACAAGAGGTCACAGAGCGCCAAGCTTCGTGTTTTTGAAAAGAAATAATTGTATCAGAAAAGGAGGTTGAACATGTCAAGAGAATACGTTTATGGAAATACCGTAAAAAGAGAATATAGACCAACTCATGAACGCACGCCTATGCATGTTCAGGAACCTCAGAAAAGACGTCGCAGACATCACATGAGTTTTGGATATCTTTTATTCCTGTCATTTGCTGTAATTTGCATGGTGGGAACACTTTCCTGGTACATTTCTCTGCAGTCTCAGATCACAAACAGCATTAAGAATATTGCTGCGCTGGAGAGCCAGCTCAATACACTTAAGCAGGAGAATGATGAGGCGTACAATAGAGCAAACGGTAATCTTGAACTTGATGAAATTAAGAGAATCGCTATTCAGGAGTATGGTATGACCTATGCTACTGAGGGGCAGATCATAAGATATTCTGACGGCGGAGGAAATGATTATGTTCGTCAGGTTGCGCCCATACCTAAAAGCGATGTAAAATAGTTTTCAAAAAGAGAAAAGATGTGTTTTAAATGGATCAAAGAAAAGTCAGGAAAAAGCAGAAATTTACTATAAAAATGAGAAAAAAGCTGGTAGTACTCTTTGCAATGGTACTACTGGCTTTCATTGGGTTAGGGGTCAGACTTATACTTATCACCAAGAATAACGGTGAGGAGTATGAGAAACAGGTTCTTTCGCAGCAGAAGTACGATTCCACAACCCTTCCGTTCAGAAGGGGAGAGATACTGGATTCCAACAATACAATTCTGGCGTACAGTGAGAAGGTTTATAACCTCATTCTTGATGCGAAGCTCCTTCTCAGAGATGAGAAGTATCTTGAGCCTACATTAAACGCCCTCAGCAGGAATTTTGATCTGGATATGACTGAGCTTAGGACCTACCTCAAGGAACATCCCACATCTCAGTACTATATTCTTGCCAAAAAGCTTCCTTTTGAAAAAATCGCAGCCTTTCAGGAAATGATAACACCCGGAACTGAAACCTATAATGCAGATATTCAGGGCATTTGGTTTGAATCAGGCTATGTCCGCAAGTATCCCAACGGTTCACTGGCCTGCGATGTCATTGGTTTCACTACAGGTGATAATAACGGTGTATATGGTCTTGAAGAGTATTACAATGATACTCTCAGCGGAACCGCCGGCAGAGAATACGGCTATCTTGATGATGATTCAAATCTGGAGAGAACAACAATCCCGCCAACAGACGGAGATAGCATAGTAACCACTATTGATGGCAATCTTCAGAGCATTGTCGAAAAATATCTCAGAGAATTTAACGATACTTATGCTGATAATTTCAGAAAAGGAAATGGTGCCAATAACGTGGGCTGCATAATGATGGATGTCAATTCCGGAGAAGTGCTGGCCATGGCAAGTTACCCTAACTTTGACCTGAATAATCCCAGAGATACTGCTAACCTTATCGGTATGCCTGCAGCTGATGAAAAGGGTAACAAGATCAAAGGCGAATCAGTCTTTGATTCAGGAGTATACATAACAGAAGATATGCTGGCGGAGTTTACTGATGAGGAACTCTATCAGAACTACAATGCGCTTTGGAAGAACTTCTGTATTACAGATACCTACGAACCCGGTTCTGTTGCCAAGCCCTTTACTGTAGCCACAGGACTTGAAGCCGGCACAATTACCGGAAATGAAGTCTATAACTGTCAGGGCTATCTCAATGTGGGCGGCTGGGATATCAAGTGCCACAACGTCTACGGCGATGGAGCTGTTTCTGTTGAGCGAGGCATCGAGATTTCCTGTAACGTTGCCATGATGCACATCGGACAGGCTATTGGTGTTAACACATTTACCAAGTTCCAGAAGGACTTCGGCTTTGGCCTTAAGACCAACATAGACCTTGCCGGAGAGGCCAGAACAGAGGGCCTTACCTACACTGCAAGCAATATGGGGCCTACAGACCTTGCCATAAATACCTTTGGACAGGGCTTTAACGTTGATATGATAGAAATGATCACCGGTTACTGCGCACTTATAAACGGTGGATATTATTATGAACCTCATGTGGTAAGGAAGATTGTTAGTTCCAGTGGAGCTACAGTTAAAAATATAGAACCCAGAGTTTTAAGACAGGTTGTTTCCCAGAGTACCTCAGATAAAATCAGACAGTATTGCGAATCAGTTGTTATGGGAGATGAGGGAACAGGAAAAACGGCAAGACCTGCGGGATACAAGATAATCGGTAAGACCGGAACAGCTCAGACTCTTCCAAGAGGAAACAGACAGTACGTTGTATCTTTTATGGGTGCGGCTCCTGCTGATAACCCACAGATCGCTGTTTATGTAGTTGTCGACAGACCAAATGTTGCCGAGCAGTCTACATCCACAAGGCTTGCAACTACTCTGGTACACGATATTCTTACAGAGGCTCTTCCTTATCTGAATATCCCTATGACAGAGGAACTTTCAGAGAAAGAGCAGCTTGAACTTGCTTCTCTTAGAGAAAAAATGATCACAGTTGTTGTTCCTGAGGGAACAGAAGAAACAACTGAAGAAAACCAGGAGAATCCCGAGGGTGCAGAAGAGGTTGTAGCAGAGGAAAATCCTGAGGAGAGTACAGAAGATTCCGGAAGATCTTCGATTTGGCAGTCATTTGACGTGGACCCTGCTACGGGGTATTATATTGACCCGGAGACAAACGAACTTCTTGATCCTGCAAACGGAAGTCCTGCCGGAGAGGATACACTTCCTGATTTTGGTGGTGAGACCGGCTGATAAAAAATGTGAGGGAATAGCTGATGAATGGATATTTATATGGAGTATTGATTCCAACCTTTGTTTCTTTTTTGATTGCAGTTGTTATTGGACCTACTGTTATAAAAATGCTAATAAAACTTAAGTCCGAACAGACTGAGAGAGAAGAGGGGCTTGAATCCCACAAGAAGAAGACCGGTACCCCAACAATGGGGGGACTTATCTTTCTGATTCCCTTCCTGGTTATTGGCATCATATTTGCTGCAAGCCACAAGGAAGTAATCCCTGTTCTGATTCTTACCTTTGGCTTTGGATTTATAGGATTTCTGGATGATTATATCAAGGTTGTCCGCAAGCATAATCTCGGACTTAGAGCCTGGCAGAAGTTCCTCGGGCAGTTTGTTGTAGCAGGTGCTTTTGTTTTTTACGTTGAGAAATTTACGGATTTATCTCTTGCAATGAGAATCCCTTTTACTGATATTGTTCTGGATTTTGGCTTTTGGAACATACCTATCATGTTCTTTATTGCACTAGGAACAGCCAACGGCACCAACTTTACTGATGGAGTAGACGGCCTTTGCGGATCGGTAACAGCTGTTGTTGCAGCATTCTTTGGAGCAGCAGCCATTCATTATTCAGCTATTGGAGCCCAGGTAATGTCTTTTGCAATGTTGGGCGGACTGCTTGGATATCTTATTTATAATGTTCACCCCAGTAAGGTTTTCATGGGGGATACAGGCTCTCTGGCCATTGGCGGATTTGTGACCGGAATAGCGTATGTTATGCAGATGCCTGTATTCATCGTTATTGTAGGCTTTATATACGCTTTAGAGGTTGTTTCGGTAATTCTTCAGGTATCATATTTTAAGATAACACATGGTAAAAGAATATTCAGAATGGCCCCAATCCATCATCATTATGAGAAGGGTGGCTGGTCTGAGACCAAGGTTGTCAATGTATTTACTACAGTTACTATATTACTTTGCCTGCTGGCATACGCAGGACTATGATTTTGAATGAGGATGTGAGACAAATGAAGGCAGAACTTAAAGGTAAAAAAGTGCTTGTGATCGGTTCAGGTGTATCCGGCGTGGGCTCAGTAAATCTTTTGCATAAAGTTGGAGCAAAGCCTGTGGTCCTTGAAGAGAACACCAAGGCTACTGAGGAAGATATCAGAAACAAACTCCATGAAGAAGACAGGGAAATAACAACTATTATTCTTGGAACCATTACAGATGAAGAACTTGAGGATATCGCTCTTGTTGTTCCAAGCCCTGCTGTTCCTCTTGACGCACCAACTGTTATGCGTATTAAGGAAAAAAATATTCCGATATGGAGTGAAATTGAACTTGCCTACAGTTTTTCAAAGGGCAAGATGGTGGCAATTACAGGAACCAACGGAAAGACCACCACTACAACTTTAGTTGGCGAAATCATGCGCTCACACTTTGCTTCTTCCTATGTGGTAGGAAATATTGGTATTTCTTTTGCAGAGAGTGCTCTGGATATGACAGATGACACAGTTATAGTGGGAGAGATCAGTTCCTTCCAGCTGGAAGCCGTAGATAACTTCCATGCCAATGTGTCCGCGATTCTTAACATAACACCTGATCATCTCAACAGGCATCACACCATGGAGTGTTATGTGGCTATGAAGGAGAATATAGCCCATAATCAGACCAAAGAAGATACCTGCGTACTTAATTATGACAATGAATATACCAGAGTTTTTGGTGAAAGATGCCCTGCTAAAGTGGTATTCTTCTCTACTAAGGAAAAGCTTACTGATGGATTTTATCTCGAGGGCGAAGATATTTATATGAGCACCGCTGGAAATGCCATGAAGATTATGAATATTCATGACATGAATCTTGTTGGTATGTGTAATGTTGAAAATGTTATGGCTGCCATTGCCATGTCACTGGCCATGGGCGTGCCTCTTTCAGAGATACTGGCTGTTATTCATGATTTCAAGGCTGTTGAACACAGAATTGAATATGTTGCCACAAAGAACGGTGTCGATTATTATAATGATTCAAAGGGAACCAATCCCGATGCAGCTATTCAGGGAATCAGAGCCATGAGTAAGCCCACAATCCTTATAGGAGGAGGCTACGACAAGGGCAGTGAATATGATGAGTGGATCGAGGCTTTTGGAGATAAGGTTAAGCTCCTGGTTCTCATCGGCCAGACTAAAGAGAAGATTGCTGAATGCGCCAAGAAACATGGCTTTACCAATTACGTATTTAAGGATACCTATGAGGACGCCCTTAAATATTGTACTGAGCAGGCTGACAGCGGAGATGCTGTGCTTCTTTCACCTGCCTGCGCAAGCTGGGATATGTTCCCAAATTATGAGACTAGAGGAAAGAAATTCAAGGATTACGTAAATAAATTGTGATTTTTTTAGTGTTGTGAGGGGATAAAGTGGCCAAACTACGAGCTTTGAGAAAACCTAAAGAGGATGCTTACGTTGATTACAGTTTGATTTTTGTCATACTGTTTCTTTTGGCGTTCGGTCTTATCATGCTGTATTCCACCAGTTCCTACGATGCTAACCTCACTACCGGGGATTCTGCTTATTATTTCAAACATCAGCTTGGACCGACTCTTCTTGGAGTTTTTGCGATGACTGCCATAAGCTTTTTCCCGTACAGATTATGGGACAGGCTTGCATTTCTTCTCTATTGTTTTGCAGTGGTCATGCTGATTCTCATCATTCCTTTTGGAAAAGTGGTAAACGGTGCCAAGAGATGGCTTATCATCTTAGGAGTTTCCGTTCAGCCGGCCGAGATCGCCAAGTTTGCAGTTATTGTATTCACAGCAACCATCATTATTAAGCTAAAAAGAAATCTCATGACCTTAAAGGGATTTGGAATAGCTCTTCTTTTCCCGACTATTCTGGCCGGTATGGTTTATAAGATCACCAGTAACCTTTCCAGTGCCATTATCATCATGGGAATTACCATGATTATGCTCTTTGTTTCTACACCCGGATATAAGAGATATATTCTGACCGGAGTTGCAGTGCTGGCCATTGCAGCGGCTATTGTTTATATTATTGCCAATTCAGATGACAGCAGCGGTATGAACTACAGATTTAAGCGAGTTCTTGCCTGGCTTGACCCTGCAGCCTATGCCAGTGATGACGGATTCCAGACCTTACAGGCGCTCTATGCCATAGGTTCAGGCGGAATCTTTGGAAAAGGACTTGGAGAGAGCATGCAGAAGATGAAGCTTCCCGAGGCTCAGAATGATATGATCTTTTCCATTATCTGTGAGGAACTGGGACTATTCGGAGCAATTGCCGTTATGCTCATGTTCCTACTGCTTATCTGGCGCCTTATGGTTATTGCCAATAATGCTCCGGATATGTTTGGCGCTCTTTTGACCATTGGTGTTATGGGACATATTTCAATTCAGGTTATCCTCAACATCGCCGTTGTTACCAATACAATTCCCAATACGGGAATTACTCTGCCCTTTATAAGTTACGGAGGCTCTGCGGTAATTATTCAGCTGGCCGAGATCGGAATAGCACTAAATGTGGCCAGAAACATAGGCAGGGAGTAGTGTATGGCCAAGAGAAAAAGAAGAAAGACTTCCTATCGAAAGAATAATGTAAAAGATTTTTTTATTAATCATAAAAGTCTTTATATTATCTTCGGAATTGTTATAATTATTGTTATCGCTGCTGTTTTGGGGCTGAAATATGTGGATGACACCTATACCGTTACAAATATCTATGTAAACGGTAATACACACTACAGCAACCAGGAAATCATCGATATGGTGCTGACGGATAAGCTCAGCAACAATTCGCTTTATCTGTCGCTGAAATACAGGGACAGGAGCATAGAAAATGTTCCTTTTGTAGAGAAGATGGATGTAGACATTATTTCCCCCGATACTATCAGGATAAATGTCTATGAGAAGGCCATAGCAGGGTATATTTCTTATCTGGACAGATACATGTACTTTGACAGGGACGGAATTATTGTTGAGAGCTCTTTGGAGGCTTCGGACGATGTTCCGCAGGTACTTGGACTGGATTTCAACTATGTCATCCTTTATGAGAAGCTCCCAGTGGAAAATGAAAATGTCTTTGCTGAGATTCTGGATATTACCAAACTTCTGGATAAATATGAACTCAATGCAGATAAGATATTTTTTGACAAGGACTACAATGTTTACCTTTATTTTGACGGCGTAGAGGTGAGTCTTGGAACAGAAAAATATATAGATGAGAAAATTATACAACTTCAATATATTCTGCCTAATCTTGAAGGTAAAAATGGTGTTTTGGAGATGAAAGATTACGACGAAGACACCAAAAATATAACTTTTGAAGAAAAAAATCATTAAATTGTATCCGTAAAAGCAAAAATTTTATAAAAAAAAACGGGTTGATTATTAAAAAAAAAAATCGTATCATAGCTAGTAGGAGTCTATGAGGTTTATGAAGGAGGAGTTGTCTTGCTGGAGATTAAGTCAAACGAGGCTGAATCTGGCTGCAAAATCATCGTTGTTGGGGTTGGCGGCGCAGGTAATAATGCTGTAAATAGAATGGTAGATGAAAATATTACCGGTGTAGAATTCATCGGTATTAATACTGATAAGCAGGCGCTTCAGTTGTGTAAGGCACCTAAGCTTTTACAGATCGGTGAGAAGCTTACA
>JAEEGF012088533.1_pt1 | contig 15796 bp, 12 predicted proteins | sample 9134171 | NCBI WGS metagenome assembly JAEEGF01 (sample SAMN16246542, study PRJNA631951) | gut metagenome | biome: gut microbiome; feature: rumen; material: AP-attached | host: Bos | place: Iran: Karaj | collected 2018-10
GTTCAATCTGGGGCCTTCGTTCACGATGCTCTACGCGCATTTCGCCATGGGCGAACGCTTCGACCGCAGACAGGCCCTGCTGGTGGGGCTGGCGTTTATCGGCGGGCTGTTCGTGGTCAAGCCGAGCTTTTCCAACGTCAACCTGGTGCCGGCGCTGGCGGCGGTGCTGTGCGGCGCCATCGGAGGCGTAGCGCACGCCTACGTCCGCAAGCTCGGCGCGTACAACAAGGTCGAGGGCAACGCGGTGATCCTGTACAACTACACGTTTTCCGCGATCGTCGAGCTGCTGCTGTGCCTGAAGATCTTCGTGATGCCGGACGGGCGTCAGCTATTGTTCATGCTGGCGGCGGGGGGCTTCTGCTTCCTCACCCAGGTCTGCATGACCATCGCGTTTACGCTCGCGTCCGCCAGCGAGGTCTCGGTGTATAAGTATTCGCAGATCATCATTTCGTCCGTCATCGGCATGGTGCTGTTCGCGGAGTTCCCGGACGCGCTCAGCGTGGCAGGCTACGTGATCATCATCGGCGCGGCTGTCATCATGTGGAAGTACAACGCGTCGCTGAAGGCTGAAGAAGCCTGAAAAAAGCATAAAAAGAAGGCCGGAAGGGATCGTCCCTCCGGCCTTCTTTTATTGATTCAGATCCCGGCGGCCTCCATCATGGCGCGGACGTTGTTGACCGCGCGGCGCGCGTACATGCGGGGTTCGTTGATATAGCCGGTCACGAGCTCGATCGTCGCAGTGCCTTCGTAGCCGGCGCGCTTCAGCTCGCAGAACAGTTCCGGCAGGGGCATGCTGCCCTCGCCCGGCATGATGTGGCTGTCGGTTCCCTGTTCGCCGTCGATGATGTGCATATGATACATTTTCGGCCCCAGTTTGTCGAAATAGGCCATGATGCTCTCGTGCTGCACGAAGGGCGGCACGACGTCGCACATGCCCACGACCCAGGGGTTGTCGACGCGGCGGAAGAGTTCTACAAGATCGTTGGCCCGGGTGAAGAAATTGGATTCGTAAGGGGTCAGCGGCTCCACGACCAGCTTAACTTCCTTCTTCGCGGCGTATTCGCCCAGTTCCCGGATCGTCTTCTCCAGGCGCGGCCAGAGCTCGTCGTAGGTGGCGAGATACCCTCCGTTGGCCGGGCTGGTCATCATGAAGGACGCGCCCAGCTCCTTCGCCACGTCCAGGCAGAGCTTCAGGTAGGCGACCGCGTCCAGGCGCTGCGCCTCGGACCCGATCATGTAGTTGTACGGGTAGAGATTGTGTTCGGGAACGTAGCCGTAGACAGGCATTTCGTAGCGGTCGATCAGCTCCAGCACCTGTTTGACGTCCCCGGCTTCGAGGTCCGGTCCGTAGGCGTGGGGCCGTGCGCCGTACAGCTCGACGTAGTCGTAGCCGAATTCCTTCGCGTCCTGAAAAACGTGCTCCAGCGGGTTGCGCTGGTACCCGGAGGTGAACATTCCGATCTTCATGGCGGGTCTCCTTTTCTGTTGCAAATCCGATACCAAAATGATAGGCTAAACCCAAAGATCCGTCAACTGCGCAGGCAGAGAAAGGATATGCTCTATGCTTTGGACTGAAGAACTTTTCGGCGTCAAAAAGCCCATCATCGCGATGCTGCATCTGGACGCGCTCCCGGGTGACCCGCGCTTCCGCCGGGGGACTTCCCTCGACGAGATCGTGGAACACGCCCGCGCGGACCTGCGCGCGCTGCAGGACGGCGGCGTGGACGGGGTCATCTTTTCCAACGAATTCAGTTTTCCGTATCAGCGGAAGATGGATATCGTCACCCCGGCGGCGATGGCCTATATCATCGGAAATCTGAAACCTGAGATCCGCGTTCCCTTCGGCGTGGACGCCATCTCCGACGGCGCAGCCTGTCTGGAACTTGCCGCGGCCGTCGGCGCAGACTTCGTGCGGGGCACGTTCTCCGGTGTGTACGTCGGGGACGGAGGCCTGTACAACAACGACTTTTCCGCCCTGCTGCGCAGAAAGGCGGCGCTTCCCCTCGACGGCCTGAAGATGCTGTATTTCATCAATCCGGAATCCGACCGCAATCTGGATCCGCGCCCGCTGGCCGAGATCGCGGCGTCCACGATGGCGAAGGCGATACCCGACGGTCTGTGCATCTCCGCCAATGCGGCGGGCATGGACGTGGACGAGGATCTGATCGCTTCGCTCAAAGCGGCGAACCCGGACGTCGTCGTGATCTGCAACACCGGCTGCCGGCCGGACACCGTCGCCCGCAAACTGGCGGCAGGGGACGCGGCTATCGTGGGGACGTATTTCAAGGAAAACGGAAAGATCGAAGACAGCAGCCATCAGAACGTGCGCGTGGACGCCGCGCGCGTGAAGGAATTCATGGCTGCCGTCCGGAATTTCCGCGAAACGCTGTGAGGAAGAAACGATGGCGAACGCGTATTTCATGGGGATCGACACCGGCACCAACTCCAGCAAGGGCGCTCTGATGGACGCGCAGGGCAGAATCGTCGCCCTGCACAGCACAGAGCACAGCATGGAGAATCCGCAGCCGGGTCATTACGAGCACGACGCGGAGCGGGACTGGTGGGGCGATCTATGCGCCATCAGCAGGGCGCTGCTGGAAAAGAGCGGCGTTGACCCGGCAGAGATCAAAGCCGTCGGCATCTCCGCGCTGGGCGCGGATTGCCTGCCCGTGGACGAAAACTGCCGGCCGCTGCGCAAGGCCATCCTCTACGGCATCGACGCCCGGGCGACGGACGAGATGGAGGAACTGACGGCGCTGTACGGCGAGGAGCAGATCCTGAAGTGGTACGGCAGGCCTCTGTGTTCCAGCGACGTTATGCCCAAGATCCTGTGGATCAAAAACAAGGAACCGGAGGTCTACGCGAAGACGCATAAGTTCCTGACCGGTTCCAGCTATATCACCGCCAAATTGACAGGCCGCTACGTGGTGGACCGCTTTCTGGGCCTGGCGAGCTTCAACCCGCTGTACGACCAGAAGACCTGGCAGCCCGTCCCGAAGCTCTGCGCGCCGGTCTGCCGGCCGGACCAGCTGGCGGAGATCTGCGAAGCCGCGGACGTCGTAGGCGCCGTGACTGCGCAGGCCGCGGCGGAAACGGGCCTCGCGGAGGGCACGCCGGTCATCTGCGGCACGGACGATTCCGGCGCCGAGGCGATCAGCTGCGGCGTCGTGGAGAGCGGCAAGATGATGCTGCAGCTCGGATCATCCGTCTACATGATCCTCGGCACGGACACGCTGGTCGACGACGAACAGCTCTGGAGAGAGCAGTTTATCGTGCCCGGCCTGTGCGACATTTCGGCGGGAACGAACACGGCGGGCAGCCTGACGAAGTGGCTGCGCGACGAACTGTTCCCGGATCTGCTGGCTGCGGAGCGCGCCGGCGGGGAGAACGCCTATCAGGCGATGATGAAGATGGCTTCCGACGTTCCGCCGGGCAGCGGCGGACTCGTCACGCTGCCGTATTTCGCGGGGGAACGTACGCCGGTCAACGATCCGGACGCCCGGGGCATGTTCTTCGGCCTGACCTTGCAGCACACGAGAGCGCACCTCTACCGGAGCGCGCTGGAAGCGGTCGGGTATTCCGTCCACCAGCAGATCCGCATCATGGAGTCGCACCCGGAGGTGAAGATCGACCGCATCATCGCGGCGGGCGGCGGGGCGCAGAATCCGCTGTGGATGCAGATCATCGCCGACATCCTCGGAAAAGAGATCGCGACGCCCGAAGTCACGGTGGGCGCCTGCTACGGAGACGCGCTGATGGCGGCGCTGGGGGTGAAGCACGAAGGTTTCGAAGATTACGCTTCTCTGACCGGGTTCATCCGCGCAGGGCGCACCTATCAGCCGGACCCGGCCGCGCACGAAGCGTATCAGAAGTACCAGGCCGTGTACGACGCGCTGTATGGCGCGACGAAGGACCTGGCGCATCTGTTGAAGTAATGATGTATTAAATTCTTTATAATCTGAAAATTTATCCCAAAATGACCGATTTTCGGTCATTTTTTTGTTTCCCCTCAACTCTCCCTCTTTTATGATTAAATCAAATCATTCAATTCCATTCATTGTTGAATTAAATCATTCATAGGACGACGCAGGAGGACCCCATGCCCGAAGTGAAAGACCGCATCCTGTCCGCATACGATTCCCTGTCGAAAGCGCAGAAGAAGGCCGCTGATTTCATCATCAGCAACTTCGACGCGGCTGCCATGTGTATCTCCTTTGATTTCGATTTATTGCATTAAGATCAGTTTTATCATACACCCTGCATGTCCAACAAAAGTCCAACAAACGGCGGGCATTAAACATATTTATTTCCTGCAAACGCAGTATCGAAGGCGCAGATGCTCTTGAAGTCGCAGTACGTGCAGGCGGTGCGGCCCTTCAGTTTGCGTGGCGCGATGTCCGTGTCGCCCTGCGTCAGCCTGGCGCACAGATCCGTCAGCGCCTCCCGGAACGTCTTGCGGAACGCTTCGAACTCCTCTTCGGTCACGCCGCCGGATCCCCTGGCCTGCGCGCCTTTCTGGGTCACTTTGTAGTTGATGACGGACGACGTCCGCTCCGCCAGCGCGTCTTCGTCGATCGAGCGGATGACGTCCGGAGAATCCACGAAATAACCGTTCATTTTATAGCTGGCCTGCATCTTTGCCCAAACGTCCTCCAAATCCTCGTCAGAGACGAGATTTTCGGCCTCAGAGGCCATCTCAGGCTCCTGGATCTGATAGTAGAACACGCCGGCGGGCTTTACGTCGCCCCGGCCCAGCGCGGCCTCCAGGTAGATGCCCAGCTGCAGCATCAGTCCGCTTGCGGCCTGTTTGGGGTCGAACCTGTTCTGGCCCGATTTATAGTCGATGACCTTGGCGTACTGCGCCTCGCTTCCGGCGAGCACGTCCAGACGGTCGATCTTGCCTTCCAGATACACGGTGCCCTGGGGCGTTTCGATCCGCACAGGGGGCAGCTGTCTGCCGCGCCGGAACTCCGTCTCGAACGACATGTCTGCGATGCGGCCCTTGCGGACCTGCTGCACCATCGCCCGGGCGAACTGCGCGCAGACCCGCGCGATGCGGCCGGCCTGGTAGGCTTCTTTGGGTCCGGCCTTCATGACCCCTTCGTTCTCCTCCGCCTGCACTTCCTCCGCGATCTCGTTCATTTTTGCCGCCAGTTCTTCGTCCGTGACGGTCATCCAGCGGCTCTGCGGGTCCGTGATGGCTTTGCCCGCCGCCTTCGACGGTTCGGACAGCCACTCGGAGATCTTCTGCAGGCAGGCGTGATGCGCGTTGCCCAGGGATAGGGACGTGATCTCGAATTCCTCCGGCTGATGGGGCCGCAGGCCGTAGTTCACGAAATGGCGGAACGGGCAGTGCGAGAATCCTTCCAGGCGGGAAGGCGAGAGGGAATAGTCTTCGTAGGCGTACAGTTGCTTCGCCTGTTCCGGGGAAAGCGGCGCCTCCCGGTTCGTGAACAGCAGTCCTGCCTTGACGGCGTCCGTATCGTCCAGCTGGTCGTAGATTTCCTGCCACAGCGGGTCGGGCAGATCGCCCTGCGACAGCGGTTCGCGCATGGCGGTCGCGAGGCGGCCGGACGCGGCTTTTCTTCCCTGGACGAACGCCAGTGGCTCGTCCGCGTTCTCGACGTCCGCTTCTTCGGGCAGTTCGGGGAACATGGCCCGCAGCTGGCTGACGAGCGGAGAGGGCTTCATCTCTTTTCCTTCCGCGTCGGCGGCGCACCAGCAGACGGTGAGCGATTCCGACGGAAGCGTAAACGCGCTGTAGACGGTGACGTCGTTTTCCTCCTGCAGCACGCTGTCGGTCTTGGCCAGCGTATAACCTTTTTCCTTCAGTTCTTCCAGTTCTCTCTGGCTGAGGATGGCTTCGGAAGAGGCCTGCTTCGGCAGCACGCCTTCGTTGACCCCCGCCAGGAACAGGGCTCTGCAGCGGCCGGTCAGGGACCGGCTGAGCGTTCCCAGCAGCACTTTGCCCTGGGCCTGCGGCAGCAGTCCGACCTTGATGTCGCTGAACGAATCCGTCAGCAGCTTCGTATAGTCATCTGCGGAGATCTCATCGTCCCCGAGCAGTTCGACGCACTGGTCGAGCAGCCCGCAGAACACGCCCCAGATCTGCTGCTGGTGCTCGGCGGCGTCCAGCATCTGCTCCTCCGCCAGCGACAGCGCGTCTTCTTCGAGTTTGCCCGGCATGTCGAGACTGTCGGCAAGGAAACGATAGAGCGCCGCGCTTTTGTCCCGCACGGTCTTTGCGCTTTCCATCGCGGTGAGGAAGGGCGTCAGCAGGTCTGCGAGCTGTCCGCGGATCCGTTCCAGCTTCGCCATGCCTTCTTCGCCGTAGGTATTGACGCCGTAGCGGAGCGGCTTGAAGAACGCGTCTCCGCGGATATGATACTGTTTGCAGTAATTCTCGAACTGTTCCAGATCCGCGCCGGTCTCGATCGCGGGGACGGTCACGAGGCCTGTCTTCAGGCAGGCCGTCATGTCGGACGCGCGGCGGCTGCCGGCGGCAAAGCGCAGCAGGGCGGCGATGGTCTGGATGGCGGGGCTGTGACCCACGGAGCGCTTCTCGTCCGCAAACAGGGGTACGCCCATCTGCCGGCAGACCCGGCGCAGCACGGCGCCCTGGCCGGCCATGTCCTCGGTCAGGATGGAGATCTCGTCGTAGCGCAGCCCCTTGTCCCGCACCAGCGCCAGGATGTCTGCGGCGATGGTCTCCGCCTGGGTGAACGGGTTAGAGCAGCGCACGAGGCGGATCTGCTCCGGGTCGCCCGCATAGACGGCGGGAGGCAGGGCGTACAGATTCTTTTCCAGGTGGGAAAATTCGGGCGGCAGCGCTCTCGGGAACGCGCCCCGGGAGGCTAAGACCCGCGCTTCTTTGGCTTCTTCTTCCGCCACGCGCAGCAGGGCTTTCGCCGCTCTGCCGGGCGCCGCGAAGAGGTCCGCGTCCGGGTCTTCCGCCGTGCCCATCGTGAGCGTGACGTTCAGGCCGCGGCTGTGCTGCAGCAGGGCGCGCATGAATTCCAGTTCCCGCTTCGTAAAGGAATAGAACCCGTGATACCAGAAGATGCTGTCCCGCACGAAGCGGCTTTCGCCCATCCGTCCGGCGACGAAGCGCAGCATATCCTCGGAATCGTTGAATTTGCCCGCCATGGCTTCGTCGTAGCCCGCAGCCAGCAGCTGCATGTCCGCCAGTTTTCTGGCCAGCAGGGAATCCTGCGGCGCGGCTTCGCGGATCTGCGCGAGGTCCTGCGCGGCTACCTGGTTCTGCTTCATCTGCACGAGAAAGTCGCCGGCCATCTTCAGAAATTCGGTGGAACCGCAGACGCCGCCGAAGGCCTGCAGCTGCTCCTTGCACTGCGCGGCGATCCTGCGCAGCAGCATCACGCGGCCCAGGGTGTTGATCGGCGCTGTGCCCGGGGCGCCTGCTTCCTTTAAGATCTGCAGGTTCAGCCGGGCGCCGGACATGATATGGAAATCAAAAAAGCCCTTCGCGTCGAACTTGCGGAAGGCTGCTTCCTCCGCTTCCAGCGTAAACTGGGCCGGCACGATCAGCACGACCTGCCGGGCGGCGGCGTTTCCGTTATGGATGTTTTCCAGATCCCTGCCGATGCCGTCGAGGCAAAGTTCCAACAGATCGGTGTCGGCGCGGGCGGTGTATAGGTTCAGCATATCACAGATTCAGAATGATGACGGCAGCGATGGCTGCGCCCATGGCGATCTTGTGTTTCTTTTCGAGTTTGTCCCCGAAGAACAGCACGCCCGCGACGGTCGTCAGCAGGATGATGCTGACGGTGATGGTCGGATAGACGATGCTGTTGGGCAGATGCTGCAGCGCGCTCACGGTAAAACTGGAACTTCCGAGGTTGACGCAGCCGATGGCGAGCCCCAGCAGCGCTTCCTTGCCGCGGATCTTCGGACCCTTTCTGCGGATCAGCAGGGCTGCGGTGATCAGACCGGCCGTGCCGAATACGAGGGTCATGTAGAACGGCTTGTCCTCCTGCGGGCACAGCCTGGCGAACAGGCTGTTGGACAGCTCCGCGAAGCCTCCGGCGACCCAGAGCTGCATCAGCACGCCTTTCAGTCGGATGCCGCCTTCCCAGTTGAAGATGACGAGGCTGGCGACGGCCAGGGCGATGCCCAGCCAGCGGATCAGCCCCGCGTGTTCGTGGAAGAAAAAGATGGAGACGAGCACCGGGAACACCATGGACAGGCGGTTGAACATCGTCGTGGCGCTGGGACCGGCCTCGGCGATGGCCTTCTGGATGAGCAGCAGGCACACGAGGTAGATGATCCCGGCGAACAGCGCCAGAGGCACGGTGATGCGCCCGGTGAAGGCGTGTTCCTGCCCGGCGTGCATCTTCATGGCAAAACCGGCCGCGGAAACGCCGCAGGCCGTGATATAGTTCAGAAGGGTGGTGTTCAGGTTGTCGAGCTTTTTCTTTCCCGCCAGCGCAAAGCCCAGGTTGATGGACGCGCCGCAGAGGATCGCGATGATAAGATAGATCATGAGGCGTTAAGCGAATTTTTCGGCGACCCGTTTCAGCCGGGTCAGCAGGACGTTGATCACGACGAGCGCGACTGTGAATTTCACGGCTGCCGCCACGTAGGGATAGCCGCTGTAGTAGCGCGGCACGATGATATCGGCTGCCGAGAGCAGGGCGCCTGTGACGATGAGCGCGATCAGGTTCGTCTTGCTGAAGATCTTTCTCCAGGGCATGTCCGGGAACAGCAGTTTCGCCGTGACCCCGAACAGGCCGATCATGACGGCGATGCCGATCAGGCCCGAGAGGATCGCCCCGGCGAAGGGGGTCAGGACCGTTTTCAAAAACGTCCCGAGCAGCAGCAGGGCATACCCCAGCCCCCACAGCGGCACGCACACGCAGGCGCGCACCCATTTGGGCATGGCAAGGATCGCGGCCCGCAGTCTCGCTTTGATGCCGCTCTTCTTCGCTTCTTCGGGCGCCGGCTCTTCGTCCTGGACGTCCGCGTCGACGGATCCGATGTCCAGCACGATGGGCTCGGGGTTCATGATCTCCTGCATGTTGCCGCCCGTGATGTCTTCGGGGCCGGAGAACAGGCTTCCCACGAGGACGGCCGTCGCCATGGTCAACGCCACGGCCACCCGCTTCGCTTTCTTTTTATCGAATTTTGTGATGCTCTCGTCCACTTTTTTGTGCAGATCGCCCGCGTTGTCGTGGAAAAGATGCATCCTTTCCTGTATCGTCTTCATGGCTAGATAATATCACAAATTGCAGCGCTTGGGACAGTTTTCTTCCAACAGAAATATAAGTGCAAAACAACTGTAAAGTATGGTATAGTTAAGCTAAGCAATTACGCGCTTTTACAACCGTATGCGCAGACGCATGCGTGAAGGAGGAAAGTATGAAGAAACCTATCATCGGCGTGACCATGAACCACTTCCTGACCGGAAGCGGCCATGAATTTGACAACGTCGGATTCTCCAGACAGGAATGGACCACCGGTGCGGATGATTACGCTAACTTTGTGGAAAAGGCAGGCGGCATCCCCGTTCTGATGCCCTTCTATCTGGATCAGAAGAACATCAAGGACTTTGTAGGACTGCTGGACGGTCTGCTCATCACCGGCGGCGACGACGTAGGTCCGTATCTGTACGGAGAAGACCTGATCAAGGAATCCGCCCTGATCAACTACAAGCGCGACACGCAGGAAGTCGCCCTGATGAAGTACGTCTTCGAGAAGACCGATATCCCCGTTCTCGGCGTCTGCCGCGGCATGCAGATGATCAACGTCCACTTCGGCGGCAAGCTGGAGCAGGACAACCGCAGATTCGGGTTCTGGCACAGCACGGCTCCCAACAGCACCTGCGGAGATCTGGCGCACCACGTCTATTTCGAGAAGGATTCCCGCATCCGCTCCATCATCGGCAAGAGCAGCCTCGTCGTCAACTCCTATCATCATCAGAACGTCCTGCCCGACTTCGTCGGCAAGGGCCTGAAGATCACCGGCGTTGCGCACGATATGGAAAAGGGCCTGCCCTACGACATGCCCGAAGTCATCGAGCTGCAGAGCGACAGATTCGTGATGGGCGTCCAGTGGCATCCTGAATTCATTCAGCAGATCCCCGATCAGCTGAAGGTCTACAAGGCGCTGGTAGACGCTGCCGCAAAATAAACCTTTGCATCGACTGAAGGATGGCCCGTCTCCCGAGACGGGTCATCTTTGCCATCAGGAGGAAACCGAATGGATCTGAAAAAAGAAATCGCAGAACTTACCCCGAACCTGATCGCGCTCCGCCGCGATTTCCACGCGCATCCCGAAGTGGGCACGCAGGAATTCCGCACGGCGCAGAAGATCGAGGACGAGCTGAAATCCCTGGGCATGGAAGTGCGCAGATGCCTGCCGACGGGCGTCATCGGCGTGCTGAAGGGCGGAAAACCGGGCAAGACCCTCTGCCTGCGTTCCGACATCGACGCGCTGCCCGTTCAGGAAGAGACGGGCCTGCCGTTCGCTTCCGAGAACCCGGGCGTCATGCACGCCTGCGGCCACGACAACCACATGGCCTGCCTGCTGACGACCGCCCGCCTGATGGCGAACCACCGGGACGAGATCCCCGGCACCATCGTGTTCCTGTTCCAGACGAACGAGGAAGACGCGGGCGCCCAGGACATGATCGACGCCGGCGCGCTGGACGATCCCCGGCCCGACGCGATCATGGGCATGCACGTGTGGAGCTACACGAAGGAAGGCTGGATCGGCATCGTGCCCGGCGCCCTGATGGCTTCCAGCTGGTACTTCAAACTGACGATCCACGGCAAGGGCGGCCACGGCGGTTCCCCCCACAGCTGCATCAACCCCATCGACTGCGCCATGCACGTGCTGCAGGCGTTCCAGACGTTCCACACGCTGGAGATGGACGCCAAGAAGCCCACGACCGTCACGGTCGGCAAGCTGCAGGCCGGCGAATTCAACATCGTCGTGCCCAACGACTGCCTGATGGAAGGCTCTATCCGCTGCCTGCATAACGACGACGAAGCCGTGCGCGAGCGCATCCGCGAACTGATCGACGGCGTGTGCAAGACGTACCGCTGCACCTACGATCTGGAGTACAAGTGCGGCAACAGCCTGCTGGACAACGATCCGGAGATGACGAAGATGGTCATCGACGTCGCGGACGAGGTCATGGGACCCGGCCACATCGACGACGCCTGCGCCACCATGATCGGCGAGGACTTCGCGGAGTTCCTGAAAGTCGTCCCCGGCGTGTTCTTCTTCATGGGCATCGCCGATCACGAAAAGGGAACGGACTACGAGCACCACAACTGCCGGTTCAACGCCCCGGAAACGGTGCTGCCGAAGGCAGTCGAGATGCAGTGCACGCTCGTCCGCAGATATCTTGGATTCTAGGCATTTTTGAAAGACCATGAAAAAAGTAAAAGCGTTCGGAATCATCGTCATGATCCTTCTGCTGCTGGCAGGAGCCGCGGCCGTGTATTACGTGCTGCTGCCCGTGCGCAGTTTTGACGCGCCTTCCGTCTATCTGGAAGAACAGTCCGCCCAGGCGTTCAACGGCAGCTGGCATACCCGCCTGCTGCGGCAGCCGGAATGGCTGGCAAGCCGCATCCCCGTCGTCAAGGAGACGCCGGCGTCGCCGACCCAGGAACTGGCAAGCGGTTCGGAGGCGGGTACGTACGCGAAGAAGCAGCTTTCCCTGCGGATCCCCGCGGATGCGGACAGCTGCGCGTTCCAGCTGCTGCGGCCGTTCGACTCCGTCAATCCCGTGGCGGAGGAGGGCGATCTTTCCGATTGGGAAGAATATGAGTTTACCCGCAACGGCGATTACTGTCTCGAAGTGACCCTCCACTACGACGAGGACGAGGCGTACGACGCCGCGGATTTCATCTATCAGTTCAACTTTACGATCGACGTGCAGCCCGTCGTGCAGTTCAGCACGGACCGGGCGCTCCAGGGCGACATCATCCGCGTGACCGCGGACATGGGCTTCGAGACCGAGTCGCCGGAGATCGAGACGGATCTGGGACAGTGCGCGTTCATCCCCATGGGGGACAACTGCTACGAAGCCTACGTTCCCGTGGCGTACAACCAGTCTGCCGCCGCCAAGGACATCGTGGTCCACGCAGGCGAAAAGGACGTGACGGGTCACGTGGTGATCGTTCCGGCCAGTTTCGAAGTCGAGTACTTCGACATGCCGCAGGAGACGATCGATTCGACCATGAACGTGCCCGGCGCCGCTGAGGATTACAAGCAGAAGCTGGGCGTGCTGGCGGAGGAGCGCTATACCGTCTGGGAAAAACTCTGGGACGGGCAGTTCATCCAGCCTGTGGAAGGTACGATCACGTCGTCGTTCGGCCTGTACCGCTTTATCAACGGAAGCACGACAGCCAGCCGCCATCAGGGCATCGATATCGCGGTCGCGGAAGGCACGCCGGTGCCCGCTTCGAACCGCGGACAGGTCGTGTTCGCGGACTTCGTGATCATGACGGGCAACACCGTGGTGATCGAGCACGGCGCGGGGCTGAAGACGATCTACATGCATCTGAGCGAACTGGACTGCGAAGCAGGCGATATGGTGGAGAAGGGCGATATCATCGGGCTCGTGGGCTCCACGGGCTATTCGACGGGTCCGCACCTGCACTTCGAGGTTCGCATCGGCGGCGCGAGCGTTTCGCCCTGGCCTCTGATCGAGGGCACGAGCGCGATCTATGGAAACGAATAAGCTCTGGACCAGAGATTTTACGATCATTACGCTGGGCAGCGTGGTCTCCATGCTCGGAGGCCAGCTGTCCGGCTTTGCTATGTCCCTGCTGGTCCTGGACTATACCGGGTCCACGTTTTATTTCGCGCTTTACAACATCACGTATTTCGTGCCCTACGTCGTGATGCCTCTGATCGCAGGTCCGTTCCTGGACCGCTTTTCCCGCAAGAAGACGATCTACACGCTGGACTTTCTGACGGCGGGCCTGTGCGGCCTGTTCGCGCTCATCCTGCACGCGGGGTACCTGAACTTCGCGCTGCTGGCGGGCGGCACGTTCCTGTACGGCATCATCGGCAGCATCTATCAGGTCGCCTACGAGAGCTTCTATCCGCTGCTGATCACGCCGGGCAACTATTCGAAGGCCTACAGCGTAGCCAGCACGCTGCAGACGCTGACGCTGGCCATGGTCCCGGTCTCCGCCTTTGTCTACAATACGTTCGGCATGGTGCCGCTGTTCGCGTTCAACGTGCTCTCCTACACTACGGCGGCCATCTTCGAGACGCAGATCCGCCACGAGGAGGCGTACATCGCCAAGCGCGCCGCGGAGAGCGCGGGACAGGAGGCGAAGGCGGGCCTGAAGCGCTTTGTCGACGACTTCCGGGAAGGCATGCAGTATCTGAAGTCCGAAAAAGGTCTTTTGGCCGTCGCGGTCTATTTCCTGTTTTCGTCCTTCGCGGACGGGGGCGGGCAGACAGTGACCCTTCCGTATTTCAAAGGCGCGTTCCAAAGCGGCGAATATATCTATATGGTCGTGTTCGGCTGCATGTCCGCGGCGAGGGCGCTGGGAGGCGTCTATCATTACCGGCACCGCCTCCCCGTGCAGAAAAAGTACGATATCGCGTTTGTTGTCTACGTGTGCATCAACGTGCTGAGCGCGTTCTATCTGTATCTCCCGGTCCCGGCGATGATCCCCTGCTGCATCGCGGTGGGGCTGCTGGGCGTCACGTCGTACAACATCCGCATCTCCGCGACGCAGCGCTACGTGCCGGACGAGAAGAAGGGCCGCTTCAACGGCGCGTTCAACACCCTGAGCATGATCGGCATGCTGATCGGTCAGCTGTTCGCGGGGCTGCTGTCGCTGAAGCTGCCGCTGCGGCTGATCTTTACGGTCATCAACCTGATCTGTCTCGGCGCGGCGCTGTATTTTATCGGCGGAAACCGCGCGGAGATCTCGAAAGTCTACAATACGGAGGACTGACCCTCCGCACCGAAAAAGCCGGCCCGCAGGCCGGCTTTGTTGTTTTCTTTGCGTTTATAAATACCCTTTCAGGATGTTTTCGAACGTGGCGTATTTCAGATGCGGCGCCAGGTAGGTGTAGTCCATGTTTTCGCTGTGATATTCCACGTACAGCGCTTCTTCGCCTTTGTATTCCGCAGGCGCCAGCGTCAGCGTGGCCAGGATGCCGTACGTGACGGTCATGCCCTCCGCCGCGATCTCCTCTGTGGGCACAGCCCGGCGCTTCTGCTCGGAATAGACCAGCTGCCGGTAGATGTTTGCCTTCTGGTCCGCGTCCAGCAGGACGTCTTCGCCGTTGTATTCGCAGTACACGACGTTCTTCGTCTCCGTGCGCGTCGTGACCCGCGAGAAATCGCTCACAAATTTCAGAAACTGCCTGTGCTGGAGGATGGGGATCGCGATGATGACGATCATGACGACCGCGAAGATCAGGACCGCGGCGACGTGCGGTCGTATGCTTTTGTCTTTTTTCGCCTTTTCTGTTTCCATATAAAAGAGTATAATACATCTGTTTCAACAAAACTATAGTTTTCTCCCAAAGAGCAAGGAGTATTGCATATGAACGAAGTCAAACAACCGAGAAGACCCATTCTGATCTTCTATATCGTCATGCTGGTCCTGATGCTGCTGTTCAACATGTTCGTGATCCCGGCCATGGCCAAACAGCAGATCAAAGAGGTGGACTATGGCACCTTCATGACCATGACGGAAAACGGCGAGATCGGCAAGGTCGAAGTGCGCAGCAACATGATCCTGTTCACGAACAAGGACGGTTCGCTGTTCTACCGCACCGGCGTCATGGATGATCCGGGGCTGACAGAGCGTCTGCACGAATCCGGCGCGGAATTCACGAGCCAGATCGTCGAGCAGGCGTCGCCGCTGGCGAGCTTCATCCTCTCCTGGATCCTGCCGATCTTCATCTTCCTGATGCTGGGACAGTTCCTGTCCAAGCGGCTGATGGACAAGACCGGCGGCTCCGGATCCATGATCTTCAACATGGGCAAAAGCAACGCCAAGGTCTACGTCAAGTCCTCGGACGGCATCCACTTCTCCGACGTGGAGGGCGTGGACGAAGCCGAAGACAATCTGAAGGAGATCGTGGATTATCTGAGCGACCCGTCCAAATACAGTGAGATCGGCGCATCCATGCCCAAGGGCGTGCTGCTCGTCGGCCCTCCGGGCACCGGCAAGACCATGCTGGCCAAGGCGGTCGCGGGCGAAGCGAACGTGCCGTTCTTCTCCATGAGCGGTTCCGAATTCGTGGAGATGTTCGTCGGCATGGGCGCGTCCAAGGTGCGCGACCTGTTCAAGCAGGCGAAGGAGAAGGCCCCCTGCATCGTGTTCATCGACGAGATCGACGCCATCGGCCAGAAGAGAAACAGCGGCAACATCGGCGGCAACGACGAAAGAGAACAGACGCTCAACCAGCTGCTGACTGAGATGGACGGTTTCGAGGGCAATACCGGGGTCATCATCCTGGCGGCTACGAACCGGCCCGAATCGCTCGACCCGGCGCTGACCCGCCCGGGCAGATTCGACCGCCGCGTGCCCGTGGAACTGCCCGACCTGAAGGGCAGGGAAGCCATCCTGAAAGTGCACGCCAAGAAGGTGAAGACCGAGGGCGATATCGACTACGGTAAAATCGCGCGCATGGCGTCCGGCGCTTCCGGCGCGGAACTGGCGAACATCGTGAACGAAGCCGCGCTGCGGGCGGTCCGCGACGGCCGCAAGGCAGCCAGCCAGAGAGACTTCGAGGAGAGTATCGAAGTCGTCATCGCAGGCTATCAGAAGAAAAACGCCATCCTTTC
>JAEEGF010047307.1_pt1 | contig 15795 bp, 12 predicted proteins | sample 9134171 | NCBI WGS metagenome assembly JAEEGF01 (sample SAMN16246542, study PRJNA631951) | gut metagenome | biome: gut microbiome; feature: rumen; material: AP-attached | host: Bos | place: Iran: Karaj | collected 2018-10
CTACTACTTCAACGGAAGGATGCAGCACGGGTGGATCAACGTCATCAACCCGTTCCGCGGCACATGGGTGGTGGGAACGCCTGGCTCGGGAAAGACATTCGGCGTGATAGAGCCGTTCATGCGGCAGCATTCAGAGAAAGGGTTCTCCATGGTGGTCTACGACTACAAGTTCCCCACCCTGGCCAGGAAACTGTTCTACCTCTACTGCAAGAACAAGACCTACGGCAGGACTCCGCGCAACTGCGGGTTCCGTATCATCAACTTCACCGACGTGGAGTACTCCAACCGGGTCAACCCCATCCAGGCGAAGTACATCGACAGCCTGGGACAGGCGTCGGAGACGGCGGCGACACTGCTGGAGTCGCTGCAGAAAGGCGGTGACAAGAAGGGCGGCTCCGAACAGTTCTTCCAGAACTCGGCGGAGAATTTCCTCGCCGCCATCATCTACTTCTTCATCAACTTCCATCCCATCGGGATGAGGAACGGCAGGAAGCTGCAGCTGATGGTGGTGGTCAACGGCAAGCCGCTGAAGGTGAAGGTCAAGGGATGGCGGTACTACTATGCCGAGGACGAGACGGGGAATGTCATCCTTGACTTCCATGACATCAGGGGCAGGAACATGGCGCTGGATGAGAACGGTGCGCTAAGGAAGCCGGAGGACTGGGAGAATATGGATTTCTGTTCTGACCACGAGGGGGACTTCTCCTCCAAGAGGCTGAACAAGTGCTTCATCTACGGCGGGAAGCAGGTGATGTGGAAGAAGACGGACCCGGCCGACCTGGACAAGGACGCGCTCTACTCCCCGGTCTACATCAACGACACGGTGGCTGACATCTCCGACGACAACACGGGGAAGAACTACAACAGCCTGACGTTCACGGAGCTGCTGCAGCTCTCCTCCATCGCCCTGTACAACAAGGAGGTGGGGCTGGTCTCAGGAAAGGTCTTCTATGCGGAGGAGACCGTGGAGGATGACTTCAACGGCGGACACCACACATGGGTGGAAAGGGAGCCGTACCAGTTCCATGTCGAGCGGGCGTATTACGTGGATGAGAACGGTGACGAGGTGGTGCCTGACACATACACGGGGGAGTATTCCGACATGCCGCACGTCCTGTCGTTCCTCACGCAGTCGTATGAGGATGTCTTCGACGTTCTCATACAGGACAACGAGATCAAGCCGCTGCTGGCTCCGTTCAAGTCGGCGCTTGACAACCAGGCCATGGACCAGCTCGAAGGCATGGCGGGAACGCTTCGCGTGCTGGCCTCGCGTCTGGTGACGAAGGAGGCGTACTGGGTGTTCTCCGGCGACGAGTTCGACCTCAAAGTCTCAGACCCGGACAACCCGTCATACCTAGTCATCGCCAACGACCCTGAGATGGAGGGTGTCGTGGGTGCGCTGAACGCCCTGATCCTGAACCGTCTTGTGACACGTGTCAACAGCGGGTTCGGAAAGAACGTGCCGGTGTCCATCATCGTGGATGAGCTGCCGACGCTCTATTTCCACAAGATAGACCGCCTGATAGGCACGGCGCGCTCCAACAAGGTGGCGGTGACGATGGGCTTCCAGGAGCTGCCGCAGCTGGAGGCGGACTACGGCAAGGTGGGCATGCAGAAGGTGCTGACGACCTGCGGCAACGTCATCTGCGGCTCGGCACGCGCCAAGGAGACGCTGGACTGGCTGTCGGGTGACATCTTCGGAAAGGTCAAGCAGATCAAGAAGAACATGTCCATCGACAAGGAGGGAGAGTCCTCCATCACCCTCAACGAGGAGATGGCGGAGATGGTGCCGGCGGCAAAGATCGCGGACATGCCGACGGGTTGGCTGTGCGGCCAGACGGCACGTGACTTCCGCCCCACGCAGAAGTCGCAGATGAAGGAGATGGACATCGAGAACTCGCCCGAGTTCAAGACCACCAAGTTCTTCTGCAAGACGAATTTCGATATGTCCAAAATAAAAAAAGAGGAGGAACATTACCGTGATTTGCCGAAATTTTATAAATTTGCAAGTGATAAGGAAAAGGAAATCGTGCTTTCCAAGAACTTCGACCGCATCAACAACGAGATCGAATACATGCTCAACCAGTTGCTGGGACTGAAGATCAACGGCAAGCGCGACCCACGCAAAAAAGAGGTTGATGAGTAGCTTCGACATCAAAATACTAGGACAGAGACTAAGGGCGATACGCAAGGACCTGGGAATGACCCAGGTCAACGTGGCCAAGGAGCTGGGAGTGGCCCAGAGCCTGGTTTCAAAGGTGGAGCAGGGACAGCCTGTGCTGTCTCCTGTGGTCATCGGCTACATCTTCCTCTTCGCAGACCGCATCAACATCAACTACCTGATGGGCGAGAGGTTCGACATCAACGACAAGGACGCGCTCTACGACGTGAACTTCAGCATCAACTCCATCATACGGGCGAAGATGGAGACCCTCCAGCAGGATATCAACAACGAGCTCGACAGCATCAAGGAACTGTTGTGACATGAACAGACGGTGACGCCCTTTCTTCCCTATGGGCTCACCGAGGGAATGCTCCCCCGCAGTTCTTATATCACGCCCGTCGCAAACACTGGCAACACGCTCCTTTGTTTGAATTTCTTTAATCTTACCGCTTTAATCACATCATCTTTAAACTGACAATCAGGCAGGCCGATACAAGGCTTGCCTGTGTGCAGCCTTTCTTTACCGTCGTTAGCGGACCATACCCGAAATTCAAGCAAAACATGAGAAAACTATTTGCTACAGTGGCCCTGGCCCTCACATTGGGACTGGCCGCTCCACAGAACGCCAATGCCGGAAGGACTGACTGGCCTGACGGCTCCTACACCACGTACACCTACGCGGGCAGCAACATCGTGAAATGCGCCAAATACGACAAGCACGGAAAACTCCTGAGAATCTGGTTCGTCCGTGTGTCCATCTCGGAATGACTTGGTACAGGTTTCATCATCCTAAAATCTCTGAGAAATGAAAAAGCTGTTTGCCATGGCAGCCATCGCCCTCGGACTGGGGATCGCTGCACCACAACAGGCGTGTGCGCATGACGGTTACATCCTCGTCAAGAACAGAAAGACTGGTCAGAGCCATGTCTATGAGCTGGCCTACGACGGCTGGGTCTACAGGACGGGGGACTATATCCTCTGGTCAGGCGACGAGGGGAAGACCTGGTATATCGTCGGATACTGACAAGCGGAAAGGTTTGACAGGCCTTCGGATGATACTGATGAATCAAGTGATAGATTCTAATAAAGAAAGAGCGGCTCCTCGTAGTGGGGAACCGCTTTTTTAAGTTTTTCAGGCACGTTGGAATGTCAAAGTGTCATTTGCCGTACTGTTCCTTGAGCTCTTCTATCTTTTGCTGGGCGGCGGTGAAACTCGAGGTTATCGCCTCTGCGTTCTTGATGAACACGGTGCTCTTCCCGTACCTTTCGAGTTTCATGTACCAGGATGCACTGCCTTTGCTGACATAGTAACCGACCTGGAAGCCGTCCTCGGAGATGAACCTGTTCTCAAGATAGTCGGGGTTGGCGGCGCAGTCGGCTTCCACCTCGCTTACCAGAACGGCCAGCGCCTTGTTGATTTCCACCAGGTCCGAATACTCGATCATGGCGATGTGGGCAATGCTACGGGATGTCTCCTCTTCCTCTATTCTGTAGAAATAGACATTCTTCTCACCCATCAGGATTCTGATGCCTGTCTCCAGGGACCCCATGTAGGACTTGGGAATCTTGGGCATGTTCACGTCGACGAACTTGGAAATCTTTCCTGTCTTGGAGGAGAACTGCTCGAACTTCGTCAGCTGTTTCTCTGCCTCGTTCTGGGCATAAGAAACAAACGGCACCATAAGGGCCAGTAACAATAGAATCTTTTTCATGTTTTTGTGAATTGGTTGAACTTTTATAGTATATGATGACTCGCAATCATGGTGCAAAAATAGGAGCCTCATGTGCCAAATCATGGTACAGGAAAGGAAAAAATGAATAATGCCAATAAAAAAGCCCCACACTGGCATCACTGCTGGCATGGGGCATAACCCTTAGAAATAGTTGTTCCGAGTATGAAGAACACCACTATTGTTTTTTATTTGCTGCAAAGTTATGAGGGGGTTGTCCCAAATTGTGGGACAGACTCCAACTTTTTCGCCTTTTTTTTGAAAAAACACCTGAGCAGAGCCGACCAGCATGTTCAAGTTATGTGCAAAGTAATGAAAAATGAAATTGTTCATCTTCTATGAAGAGACACGGCTTACCTTATGGTATGATTACAACCTCTCTCCCTTGCCTCCCTGAGTCCTCGAAATGAGGTGAAAGCTTTGTGGCCGTAGTTGTGGTGGTGAATCTCATGACAACAATGGAAACACTGCATGAAGGATAACAATCTTCCTGAAACCTTGGTGGAATAACAAGTAAACGACATGTATAAGAAAAATGTGTGCCCCACTGGGAAGGTTAGTCAATAATAAATGTTACCTTTGCATAGTTTCTGACAGATAAATCGGAGTTTCAATGAAAAAAGTATTTATCTATTTGTTGGTTGTCTTTAGCCCGTTAGTGTTGAGTCTGGTGGGGTGTTCGGACGATGATTACAGTTCCAACTCCATTGTTGGCCTCTGGGAGATGACAGGCTATAGAAATGGCTGGATACCTCTGCAGATAGTAGAGGAAGGTGACATTGTCGTCGAATTCACCAAAGATGGAAAGGTGAAGACTCTGGGCAAAGACGAAGGACCTCATCCTTTCAATAAAAACAGTACCTGTGTATACTCTATCGTTAAAATTGAACGATCCATCTTTACTGGGCAATCAGGTAAAGCTGTCAAGATAACCGATGAGAATGCTCCTAAATGGTCTTATTTCTTCAGCTATTCCTTTTCTAATGATTCGCTTTTTCTCTCACAAGAAGCCTATGACGGATGGGGATATGTATTCAAGAGACTAAGATGACGAATGTATGTCTTTCTGCCGAACATAACCTTTTTCTTTCATTTGATACGACGAAACCTGACTTGTCATCATGTGCCTTAGATGAAAAAGGACATCTATTATTGACAATCCCAATGGAATAAGTGCAGTAAAAATTCCTTTTTATGGCGAAATAGGCAACTATTCCATTTTTTTACTTATCTTTGTCTGTGTGATCGACAAATATATTACTATGGACAAGAAGTTGAACAGAATAAAGACCGTACTGGTTGACAAGGGCAAAACCAACAAGTGGCTTGCTGAGCAGTTGGGGAAAGACCCGGCAACCATCAGCAAGTGGTGTACCAACAAAAGCCAGCCGTCCCTTGTGATGATGATGACCATAGCGAAACTTTTGCAGGTGGAACTTAGTGACCTCGTTCGTTTGGAGGAGATAGAAGACCCCGTTGTCAGGAAAAAAACAGAGGGAAAATAAAATTTTCTCTTGCCTGTCCCACGTTCTGGCACAACGTCGCATTATTTTTGCACGCAAAAATCGGGAATGCGCTCCATTCGTGGAGCGAATCAATCATATTCCGAAAAAAACTATAAATGATACTAACCGCTTTTGCCAACAGTGGTGCCTTTGACCATATTAGTCTGTGACATTGGCTGCCCTGATGGCAAATACAGCAAGTGATAATCTAACGAGTATGAAAACAGCTTTCAAATTCAAGGAATACATCTGGCTTGTGGAAACCATCCACAGGGCCAAGAAAATCACGTTCTCGGAGATCCAGGAGAAATGGCTCCGAAGCTCACTGAGCGAGGGTGTGGAATTGGCCCGCTCCACATTCAACCGGCACAAGGACGCCATTGAGGACATGTTCGGCATCTATATCGAATGTGATAAAAAGAATGGCTACAAGTATTACATCGGGAATGACAATGTGCTGGAGAATGACAGTGTGCAGAACTGGCTTCTCTCCACGCTTTCCGTCAACAACATCATCAGTGAGAGCCTTTCGATGCAAAAGAGGATCTTGCTACAGTCTGTTCCCGCAGAAAATGGCTATCTGGGGATGGTCATAGAGGCGATGAAGAGGAGCGTGAGGATTGCCGTCGATTACAGGAAGTATGGAACTGACAATCCCAATCACCTGAACTTCGAGCCATATTGTCTCAAGCTCTTCAAGCAACGCTGGTATGTCCTGGGACACTTTCACCGTGACGCTACGGAGGAGAAGCCGGAGTCTGACTATTTCGGGATGTTCTCATTCGACAGGATTCTCAATATGGAACTGACCGACATCAAATTCAAGATTGATCCTGACTTTGATGCCCAGGAGTATTTCGATGAGTGCTATGGCGTGCTTGTCGGCGATGACACCAAGGCTGAGCGGATTGTCATCAGGGCATATGGGTATCAAAGGTATTATCTGCGTGACCTTCCCGTACACAAGAGCCAGCATGAGATTGTCAAGGGAGAGAATTTCTCCGATTTCGAATACTTCATGCGTCCGACGATAGATTTCAGCGGACACCTGATGAGTCTTGGAAGCCAGGTGAAGGTGCTCACTCCCCAATGGCTTGCCGATGAGATCCACGATATGCACCTGGAGGCAGCGGCCATTTATGAGCCGGAGGAAGATGGGCAGCAGGAATGATGACACAATAAAGAAGTGTTTCTACACCTGTTATCGATAACTTCTGACAACGCATGGGTATAGAGCTGTGAAATAAGAAAGTGGGTTACCATAAACATGAATGAAATAAATAGGGATTGAAAACCAATTAAAACAATTACAATATGAGCAAAAATTTTGATTATACAGTAGTTTATGTCTTTGGACCAGAGGTTTGTGAGGAGAAGTACTTCAATGACGAAGTCCTTTCTAGAGAATCGGGTGAATGGGTCAAGATCGGAGAGACTGGTTTTCGTGGCAACATCGAAGATGTAACCAATGAAATAATGAAGAAGGCGGCCATGGCTCGGATTCGTAATGAGTCGAGAACTGGCATACCTGTGACCTCGATGTTGTATGATGTGTTCATCTTCCCTTATGAACCACATACTGATGACAGAATAAGGGAGAAACTCTGCTCTGAAATATACGATATTGAAAACAGCAGGCAAATCAATAAGGAACTGGAAGAAGACAGGATTCCGGCAGGAAAAGAATTTGTTTATGGGGTTCGTAGAAGCAATATCAAATATGCTGTCCAGTCGTTTGACCATGACTTAATCGCAGAAGCAGAAGAGGCCAAAGATGACGCCAAACTGAAAGTGATTGCTAAAATCTGCTACTGCAATAATATCATCATCAATAAGGAAAACAACTCGGCAGAGGAGAATGGCACAGCCTTGATGAAGAGAAAGCCGAATCTTGACCTCGACATGATTTTGGAGGAAGGCGCTGAGGTTGTTCTTACAGATGGTTCAGGTGCTCTAATTGAAGATGAGAATCATGAAGCGATAAAAGCATATTATAGAGGTTCAAACAAGTTCGAGTGTAGGGATGAAATAGGACGTAGTTCCTATTTTGCAAAAAAATACTTGAATATGTATGGAGGTAAGAATTTGTCAACCGTTAATGGAAATGAGTATTGGACGTATAATGGTCAGAAATTGACATCTCTCCGTAAGAATTAAAAAGTAAAGGCGAGGTTGACTTTAGGGGTAGAACAACTTCGCTTTAACTTTTGTACATAATTATTATACATTAATACATTAGTAAAAGGTAATATAATGTACCATAAAGATTTTACGGTCATCAGGAATGCAAACAAACTAATGCTTTTTTTTCAAGGAATAGACCAATCAAGTTTCGATGTGGCAACTAATCTGTATTACGATGAAACTGGCAATATTAAAAAATTTATTATCAGGGAGGAGTCGTTTAATGTTGACGCAGACACTCACTTTGTATTGGGTGGAATTGAAGGTAAAGGTAGTATAGATTTTGATAACTTAAAAAGACGTCTTCAGGTTCAGAAATCTGTTACAGAAGAAATCAAATCCAAACATATTTATTATGGATCATTTGAAAATTGTTTAAAGTCTGATAAACTAGAACTATTTTTAGATTTGATCCTTGATAAAGGGTGGCACGTACACTTCCAAAGTCTTAATATTTTGTATTGGTCTATCGTAGACATATTGGACTCAATTGAGAATATAAAATTGTATATGCCTTTTATTCATGAATTAAAAGGGATGTTATATAGAGTAGCTAAGTATGATATAAAGGCAACTGCTAAGTTATTTCACGACTATAAGTATCCAGATTTAAAAACTCCTGATTCGGTAAAAGGATTCTTTCAAGAAATTCTTGGTCTTTGTAAAAAATATTCCATTGTTTGTCCCCTACAACAGCAACAACTACTAGTATTGTTGCAAACGATGTTGACTGAAGGAATAAAACAAGATTCCGCAACTTTTATTCAGGAAGAGACAGAACTTTTATTGATAAAAGAATTGACATGTTTCTATGAGGCAGAGATATACACATACATTAATAGCAACTTATTTTTCGATAATGAGTCAGACATTATCAAAGCAATTGATGATTGCGAATATGTAGTTGATGGGAATGTGTTAAATAAGTATCATTTCATGGATTCGAAGTCAGACTGTATGATTCAACTATCTGACATTTTTGTTGGTATTATGGCAAAATACCTCCATGCAATTGATGTGCATATAGATAATCTAAATTATTATGTTGACAATTTTGATGATATTCAACATCGCAGATTTTGTAAATTGAACAGTGTTATCAAATCTTCATTAGACTATAATCAAACATTTATTCACCAAACGACAAGCATAGAATTGCATACAGCTTTAAACAAACTTGTGGAAGAACACCATATTTTTTGAAAGATATAATGTGACTAAAATAATAACAGAAGATGAAGTCACCTTTTTTTCTTGAAATATGAAAAAAATCATGCAAATTGTCTCATAACATAGTTCCATTGGAGACCCTGAATTATTACAGAAGTACTATACAGGTTTTGGAAACGGTAAAATGCTTGTAAAAATGTAAAATACCTGAGGTTGTCCCATGGTTTGGAACAGCCTCATTTTACTTTTGCCTCAATTATCAGTACAAGACGTTTTATTCAAATTAAATAGGTTATGGACAATAGAAGACCCCAAACAAAGGAAGAGTGCTTTGCCCTGCTTGATGCGATGCTCAGCGAAGAGGACAAGAATGAACTGAAAAATTGCGAAGACACCATCAACTACCATTTCACGTTGGGAATGTGGATTCGCAATAACTGGATCTATCCCTTGAAAGATTATGAAAGGGAATCTTTCATGAAGATGTTTGAGGATGAAGACAGGTCGCCGTATGGATCTCATTTCATCCATCCAGACGAGGTTTCATCCACCATTATTGATAAGTATGTGAAATATCTTATAAATAAAGATTGAACAACTCTGTCTTAAACGGGCAAGCGCAAATATTGAAAAGAAAAACAAGTTTTTCGTCATTTTTCTCTCGCTTGTGCCGCGATTTGGGACAGCATGACAATACTTTTGCAGTGCCTTGGGAGTTCTTTGGGGCGACCTTCTGAACAAGGGTGTAGTCCTCTCACGTAGAGGACCACACCATGGCGACCCAGAAATGGGGGATGTGACCCAATGGGATAACTGAACAGCCACAACCAAGGCTTAAGGAGACTTGAATCTCCCCTCAGGGGAAGAGTCGTCGAGGCGGCGCGATAACTTCAAGCTGAAACCTCCCTGTTGTATCAGAATCGGTCAGCCGGGGCCGATTCTTTCTCTGAAAAAAACAAAACAATATAAAAGATGATTCAGAAATACACAATCAAAGGAATCCGTAAGTTCAATGAAGATAAGGTCATTAAGTGGACAAGGAAGATATTCAAAGCCCTTGGCAATGACTTGGAAGTTTCGGAGAGGTTTAATACCCCTACGGATATGTACTGGGCATGTATCACCTTGATGGCTGAGAATGGTTCAACACAGGGTGTTAACGTCAAACTGCAAATAGGTGAGACTGTTGTTGTCGAGTTGCCCTGGCTTGCTTCAGAGATGGATGTCCGGCTATGTTATGCTCTCCTGAATGCCGTAATGAAAGTGCATCGCATGGCAAGAATCATGGATGAGAATGAGAAATCCGTAAAACTGACCGACTGTGATGCGGAGGAGCAATGGAGCCTTAGGCTCAAGAATATGGCCGACATCATCAAAAAAGGCGAGAGCGTATGTTGAAGTGTAGCCGTGACAATAGAAATATATTGGAATTTCGACACGGAATCATAAAAAAGGAATACTATGAATACGATTCTCAAGAAATTGATGATGATGTAAAATTAGATGAGATGTTTTCTTTTGTGAAGAAGCCATCAATGTGGTTTGATGCAGGGTCTTATTCATTGTTTCTCAAGTCTGGAAGTCGAATCAAATACTTTTCAATCGATGAACCAGAACTGTCTTCTTATCAACCTTTTCTTTGGATTGTTGAACATGCAAAATGGTTCGAAAATGCTGGGACATTAAAAAGACATGGAATACCATTGAGAGAGTTGATACATAAAAAGTTCTGTCATTGTTTCATACCACATCGATTTACAGGCGGGGAGAAATGTATACAATGTGAAAGGATATTTCACAATTATCATCAATCATTGAACAACACGAACATTGTATCATTTTCTTTGATGTCATACATCAAGCTATATGATACAACTGATTCCTGTTTTCATATCACTATCAATCTTGATTCCAAAGAATGTTACTGTATAAAAGTTTCTGAAAAAAATGTGGAAAGTGAGGTGCAATTATCAGAGCAGCTGAAAGACAAATTAACCTCACAAAATAACATTAATGAGCTGCTCCAAGGTAAGTGGATTAAAGAGATTGAGAATTGCCTTTATGATGGTAATTACTATTATTATATCATTTTGCAAGGCAATAAATTCAAACGCTATAAAGTGGCTTGTAGCTTCGTTAACTACTGGCCGCTATTTGATTGCATTACTAAAGAGTTGTATCCGTTTATGGAACCAAGAATGATGTACTAATATGGAACAGATTGACTACGCCAAACTCCGCGAAATGATTGCCCGTTGTCAGTGGACATTTGCCAAGACGATGCCGTGGGCGCCACACGAGTATATCGTGCGAGGCAAATGCCCACTGACGGAAGAGGAGTTCTTGTATTTTATCGATATGCAGCGCCGATTCGGTGTATATGAGCACTGGGGAAAATATTACCATCCCTATCTCTATATCGATGATTACAAGTATTGGACTATGGGGGCACCTGTGGAGGAGACTATTGTTATGAATAGGGCTAAAGTGACGAAATAATAAGTATGTGTGGTGTTTTTGAGTAATATGAATATAATAGAATCGCTATGGATGATAAATATTTACAGGAAATTGTTGCTGATGTAAAAAAGTATCTTGAAGATGATCTTCCACTAGATGCATGGAATGTCATTAAGACTGCTTTTGAGGAATTTCGTGAAAAGAATGATTTGGAAGGATCACTTTGTTTATTCTCTTATTGCATTTCTGAGTATCATTTCGACAGAGATCTTCTCACCGAGCAATTAGAGACATATCTTCCTAACCTTGAAATGGTTGAAGCAGAAGGTGATGAACCATTGAAAGCAATTTTGTTTCTCTTAACTGGAAAATATTATGAGCGGTTGTATGATAACGTTCATGCCCAAGAATGCTACGACAAAGCTCTTCTCCATCCTGAAGAATTAACAGTGAATATTGACAAGTATTTATGGTTAATCGACAAGGGGTTGGAAAATGAATTCTTCTCAAACAGTCTTCTTGGTTTTATCTGTCTGGAAACGGAAAGATATCAACTATTGTATGATTTTTATCATCATGCAGGAAACAGAGAGGCAGAATGTCTTGCTTTGACATATCTTGCAAAAGACAACATTGATATGCGCAGCAGTCTTCTTGAGATTATCCACGACTACGAAGATGTCTCTGCCGTTTTAGAAACTGTATTTCAATTCTGTGCCCATTGTAATTATGATGAAACGCTTGATGATGATAAATCTGATATAGAGAAAATGAACAAGGAAGCGATAAAAAAGCATGGTCTGATCACGAATTTCTTGAATCGCTTCCCGGATTCCAAGTTGGCCTACAAACTTCACTATCAGATTTCGAGAATGGAGGAAGCGTACATGCGGACTCCAGATTTACCTCAATTGGTAACATTGGGAACACCATTAGATATACCTGTTACCGTAAGAAATATCAAGCAACTGTTCTTAAACATCTATAGAACAGATTTGAAAGGCGATGATGCGCTATACAACCCATCCTGTCAGGATGACTACGAAGAGCTTCTTCCACATATTGACAGGGTACCTTTATTGTCTAAAACTTTTGTCATACCGAGCGAAAAACCTTTCCTCTTTTACAACGAGCATTTACAAGCAGACGCTTTGCCCTATGGTATTTATTTAGTTGAGTTAATCACTGAAAATGGAGGCCAGTCAAAGTGCTTGTTACATATCAGCAACTTGAAAGTTATCGCACTTTCATTGCCTAAAAGAAATTTGCGTCTTGTTGTACTAAATATCTCTACTGGAAAGCCAGTACCCTTCGCCAATATTCTTGTCAATGGAAAAAAGACAGTAACCTGTGATGAAGATGGAGAATGTCTATTCAAAATGGGGAAAAAAGAGAGTTCTTATTTGAGCCTGTTCCCATTTATTGATGAAGATTGTGCATGTCCAGAAACGAATATGTATATCAGCAAATATTCCTACCGTGTGGATTCTCGCTATCATTCCTTTAAGATATTGACTGATAGAAGTATTTATCGCCCAGGCCAAACAATCCATATTAGTTGCATCTGTTATGAGCATGATGCACAGTATCGCTTACAAACCATCAGTACAGAATTAAAACTTACGCTCGAAAAAGTGTATGAGGATAAGGTGATTTTCAATGTGCCTATAATAACAGATGAATTTGGTGTGGGCTGTTACGATTTCAAGATTCCTGAAGATATAAACACTGGTAAGTACAGCATCCACTGCAATGACAATTGGGACAACAGCATAGACATAAGAATTGAAGAATACAAGCGACCGACATTTGAAGTGACATTCGATGAAGTCAAAGAATCCTTCAAGGTCGGAGATACTGTGACGGTTAGTGGAAAAGCCATGGGCTATTCTGGTATTCCTGTGAGTAATGCCACTGTCAATTACAGTATCAAACGCAATGCAAGTTGGTGGTGGATGATGCATCGCTTTTATTGGAATGACAGTTATCTGTATAACTTGGAAAGAGAAACAACGCTCGTTGATGGAAATGCCCAAACTGATGGAACTGGAGAATTTCAGATTGACGTGCCGATGCTCCTACCCAATAACCCCAAAAACAGCGCATTGTTCATGGACATCATTGTGGAGGTCGATGTAACCGACATCAATGGTGAGACACATTCTTGTAGGTATTCTATCCCTCTCAGCAATAGGGAATTCTTATTATATGCAGAAACAGAAGAAAAGGTTGAAATACATCAGAATATCAATTTTACGCCAGCTCTTAAGAATTCTGTTGGTACGGAGATTGAAGATGATGTTGAATACTGGATAGATGACAACCTGAAGCAAAGTGTAAAATCGAACACAAGGGTAACATTAGCAGATCTATCTTGTGGAAAGCATATCATTCATTTTAGATACAAAGGAATAGAAGAAGAAACGGAATTCGTTGTCTTTGATAAAGATGGAATTGAGACTCCTTATGAAACGAACGAATGGTTTTATCAGTCATCCAGATATTTCCCTGAAGAAGGTGAAGTCACAATACAAGTCGGCTGTAGTGAAGCCAACACACCTATCTATTATAGTCTGTTCTCGGAGCACAATATTTTAGAGAGTGGTGTGCTGCTGGCACCCACGGGAATGGTCAACTTGAAATACAAATATAAGGAGGAATTTAGGAACGCCATTCACGCTGCCTTTGCATGGGTGATAGATGGGCAAATGTATTCAGAAGAATTTAATATTGAATGTGAAATCCCTCACCATGACCTACAGCTGAATTGGAGTACTTTCCGAGATAAAGTTCAGCCAGGTTCTACAGAAGAATGGAAACTGCAAGTTAAACGGGATGATGAGAAAATAGTGCCAAGCAATGTCATAGCAACAATATATGATAAATCACTTGACCAATTATGGAAAGGCTTTAGGGGTGATTGGAAAGACATTAAGCCACGTCTGAGCTGGAACACGCCAAATACGAGTTGGGATGAGGATAGGATTGGCACAGATTATTTGTATTATAGGGAACAGAATAGTTCATTGAAGGAAAACTCTGTTTCAGAAATAAACTATTCTGGATCTCTGAAATATACCTATCAACATACTAGACATCTTGGTCGTCATCTTCATGAGGATGATGAATGTGTTATGGCATGTGATATGGCTTTACCGTCGTCGGGAGGCTATTCTTATGCAAACAGAATGAGTCCCCCTCAAAAGGATTTCTTGACATTACGCAAGGATTTCTCAGAAACAGCGTTCTTTTTCCCAAGACTTCGAACTGACGAAAAAGGTGAAGCCATTCTATCATTCACGCTTCCTGATTCTATTACGACATGGAAATTTAAAGCTGCTGCCCATACGAGAGATATGGTTTGTGGGTTTATGGAAGATGAGATTATAGCCCGTAAGGAACTCATGGTCCAACCAAATATCCCTCGTTTCTTCCGTGTTGGAGATGACTGTTCTTTGACCGCAAAGATCGTTAATTCATCAGATAAAGCATCCGAGGGAACGGTGACATTCATGCTGTTGGATGCGAAAGACGAGCATGTCAGTTTTGAGAAGCAAGAAGCGTATTCATTACAAGCAAGGGAATCTACAGCTGTTACCATCACCTTTATACCTGAAGAGGATATTACGGATTATATCGTCAGAATCTTTGTGTCCGATGGTAGATGTTCAGATGGAGAGCAACATCATGTACCAGTTCTCTCTGATAAGGTTGAGGTTGTAAGAACCACACCCTTCTCATTAGATGGAGCATGCAGCTTGACTTTCAAAACAAGTGATATGATACCATCTGACGTTTCACGAAAGAAGTTGTTTTTTGAATACACAAATAACCCAATATGGCTGGCTGTTGATAGCTTGCCCAAGGAGGTTGACTACTCTGGTATGAACTCTATATCTCTCGTTTTCTCTATTTACATAAATTCATTATCTCATTACTTGAAAGCAAAAGCCAACGAAAAAGATGAAGCAACAACAGATATAAGGAACGAAAATGCTACTAAGGCTATTACCACATTGAAGCATCTTCAACATTCAAATGGAGCATTCTCGTGGTTCGCTGGGATGCCAGAATCAGGATATATCACATCAGAGATTGTGATGCACCTAGCCAGGGTTATCTCCATGACGGGGCAAAAAGGGGAGATCTTGTCCATACTGGAATATGCATTTGACTATCTTGATGATTTTGCAAACAAAGAGGTAAAACGACTGAAGAATAAAGAAAAGCAAGGCCAGAAAGTAGGTTTTCCAACTTTTATGATGCTCCAATATCTCTACAGCAGTTCTCTCATCAAACGAACCGTCAGCAAAAGAGTAAAAGAAAACCATGATTATATGATACAATTGTTGCTCGGTGATATTCATGAGCAGAATATATACGAAAAAGCAATGACAAGCGTCGTTCTCGATGTCCATGGTTATCATAAAAAAGCACAGTTGTATGCTGAGAGCCTAAGGCAGTACACTCGATTGGATGCCGTAAGAGGACGTACTTTCCGCACTTATAGGGCCACATGGTCATGGATGAGTTACAAGATTCCAACGCATATTATGGGTATGGAGGCCTTGTATAGGTTGTG
>JAEEGF010039578.1_pt1 | contig 15794 bp, 12 predicted proteins | sample 9134171 | NCBI WGS metagenome assembly JAEEGF01 (sample SAMN16246542, study PRJNA631951) | gut metagenome | biome: gut microbiome; feature: rumen; material: AP-attached | host: Bos | place: Iran: Karaj | collected 2018-10
TATGTCACCTACCTCAGGAACAATGGCGTGAACCTCGATGCCATTTCCATTCAGAACGAGCCGGACTGGCCTTGCGAGTATGCGGGATGTATTTTCACAACGAATCAAATCGTGAATTTTCTCGCTAATTATGCCGGACGCATCAACTGCAAGGTCATCGCACCTGAGACCATCGGCATGTCGGACAACTATGCCAATGCGCTGTTGAACTCCAATGCGGCACTCAACAACTTTGAAATCTACGGAGGACACCAGTATGCTGGCATCGGATCGGCATTCAAAAACCTGGCAAACAAAGGCAAGGAACTGTGGATGACGGAGTTCCTTATCAACTGGACTGAGGGAGACAACAAAGAGGACCGAAACGTGAGTTGGGCATCCGACGCATTCAATTTCGCGGATGCAATCAATAACTGCATGCTCAATAACGTCAACGCATGGGTGCATTACACGGCTAAGCGCTTCTATTCCATCATGGGAGACGGACAGCGAGGCACCACCTCCGGACAACTGACCAAACGTGGCTATATCCTTGGCAACTACTCGAGGTTCATCACGGGAAGCACACGTCTCGGCTCTTCTTTCTCAAGCGGCGACCTCAGAGGCTCAGCTTATCTCTCACAGACTGGCGACACCATCTTTGCGGTCATCATCAACTCAAGCGGAAACTCACATAACCTCACCGTCTCTCTGCCTTTCTACACCAAAGGCGGTAAGATGGCGGTCACCAGCTCATCGAAAAACCTGCAGGAGAGCAACCTCTCTTTCAATGCCACTAACCGCCCGTCTGTCAGCATCGATGCATCCAGTGTCACGACATTGGTGTTTGTGAGCAGTTCGTCAGCCAAAGTGGCGGAATTCGACTACGACCTCGCGTCAGGACGTTATTATGCCAACCCTGAAGACCTCGCTGTCAGCGGTGACCTCTCTTACAATCCTTCATCAGGAGAGCTCTCTCTGCCTGCAGGAAAGAGCGGAAAACTCACGCTTACATTCAACAGCGCAAACTTCTCAAACGTATCCAAAATCAAGATGTCGCGTGAGGGTGATGATATCTTCAGCACGCTCATGATCAGGAATACGGCGGGAAATTCTGTCAATACCGACGGAGGGGCATTCTATGCAAGTAGATATGAGTTGAATTACAACAATTATCAAGGCAACAGCGCTTCTGTCGCTACGCTTGAGTGGGAAGGCCGTAACGAAGGCTCTGCAACCAAAACAATGACTCTGCGCCAGATCCTCATTCAGGTAGATGTGATGAGGGCCGACAAGAAACATGAGGTTGCGCTCGACAGATATGCGTTCGGCGTCTGGGACGGCATCGGAGCCAATGCCAACAAGACCGGCAACGACGACGATATGGAATATAACATCGACCAGTGCATAGCCGGATATGGCACAATCTACGGAAACGGAAACGTCAAGGCACTCAACTATGCCGACCTCACCCGCTACAGCAAACTCCGCGTCTATGGCGACAACGGCGTGCACATCCGAGCACTGTTCAACCGCCCTAACGACACTTCGTCCGACTATGTGCTGAAAGAGGGAGACATCACCAACGGCGTGTTTGAGGTTGACCTCCGCTCGGTGGGCAGCTACGCACACCTCAATGCCCTGAAAGTGGGCGCAGGAACGGGAGCCGCATGGCGCGTGATGGTGGTGGATGACAACGACGTGATGGACTACCACATTTCCGGCAAGCAATATGTGGAGGGCAACCTCACTGCGGCACTCTCCGATCCGGAAGCCACGAACTACGATGCCACCGGACTGAGGAACTCGTCGGCAGTGGCGCTCAACACAGCCAACAAGAACGCGCTCATCTATGTAGATAACGACTCACGCCTGTCCAACGCCGCCAACGTGGTGGTGAAGAACGGCTCGTCCTATTCGGCTAAGAACATCGAACTCACCGATGCCGCTTATATGGAATCCATCACAGCGGACGCATACCTGGCAGGAAGTACGAACGAGAACTGCACGTGGAAAGAGTCGAACGGCAACTGGACCTTTGAGTGGGGCGCTAACACCAGCGACGCATGGGTGGAAATCATGCACTGGGTGAACCTCACCGAGAACCAGAAGGGCACACAGTTCAGATACCTTTTGATCGACACTGAAGAATTTACAGAGAAATGGGGTGTGAGCTTCCTCGACGGTGACGGCAACACGCTCGCCACTCAGGGTTATTGGAATCCGATGTCGGCAGGGGCCAGCACCACGAAGATTATCGACATCGACGCACTCTTCGCAGCAGCCGGCCGAAGCGGCGACCGCAGTAAGCTCACCAAGATCCGCCTCTTCAACGTGGAGACAACCAACCCTGGTAAGGTGGTGGTGAAGCGAGCCTACCTCTACAACGACGCAGGGGACTTTGTCTATCCGTTCTTCGCTCCATACGATATCGCGGCTCAGAACGCCACACTCAACACGGCGGTGCCGCAGGGCGGATTCACCACACTCACCATGCCGTTCGTGGCATCGCTGCCGGGCGGCTACACCTCCCACGCGCTGCTGGCCGACAATGTGCAGCAGTTCGACTGGGTAGATGCCAACCGTCCGATGGTGCTGCAGGGACAGGCGGGAGCCGTGGCGCTCACCGCATCCAACACCACGGTGAAGGCCACCGACGGCCTGGAGGCTGGCGTGCTGAAAGGCACCTACCGCACCACTTCCGTGGCAGCCGGCAACTATGTGCAGGGCGCGTCGGGAAGCGACTCCTTCAGTCCGGTGGACGGACTTCAGTTCGCCGCAGTCGCATCAGGGGCAGAGCCTACACTCCTTCCGTTCCGTGCCTACGCCACTGCCAAGGTGGTGACCACAGAACCTGAGAACCCAGAGCCAGACGACCCTGTCACTCCAGACCCTGATGACCCTAATCCGACGGCTGAGCCATTCACCCTCACCGTCAGCAGTGCGGGTGTGGCTACACTCTACCTCGGATTCGACGCCATCATACCGACAGAGGACTTCTTCGTTGCGGCGGCTGTGAAATCCATCGACGGAGCTGTGGCATTGCTTCAGAAAACAAAAGGCGGAATCATTCCTGCCAACACGGGTATGCTCATCTTCGCCAACCCTGGCACCTACACACTCTATCCATCATCGGTTCCTGCAACCGAACAGTTGAGCAGCATGCTCCACGGTGTGCTCACCAACACGCCAGTCAGCACATTGAAAGAACAAGAGAATGGTGCGGACATCTTCGTCCTCAGCCGTGGAACGGAAGAGTATGTGGGATTCAAACAGGCAGGTTCGTCCTTGAAGACGATGACGGCAAACAAGGCGTACCTCCCTATGCCGGCTGGCAGCGAGGTGAAGTTCATCAACATCTCATTTGGTGGACAAGTAGTCACTGGCATCGAAGACATCAAGGCGGCGCTCACAAACCCTGCCACCAACGACATCTTTGACCTCTCTGGACGACGTGTCAGCAACCCAACCAAGGGAATCTACATCATCGATGGCAAAAAAGTACTCGTGAAGTAATCCCAAACCAACTGATCCTGCAACAACTCTAAAATACTCTTTTGAAGAGCCGTGTGTCATTAAAGTGGCCCACGGTTCTTTTTTTGCATTTCATCTCTTTCTCTCTCAGTAGTCTTCGATATATCGATATGACGATGTTTCGATATATCGGCATCCCTCTAAAAAAACAAAAAAATCCCCTCATCCTCTTATAAACCAAAATTATTGTGTAAATTTGCAGGCGGAAATGCAATCTGCAAATTTTATGTCAACAAACCGGAGAATTATTTCACGACTGCTGCTTGTGCTTTATGTCTGCAGTCTGGTGATGGCGTTCACCCATCATCATGACGTGGCGGAGCCAGGCACAACGGTTTGTGTGGATTGCAAAAACCACGTTCAGCATCACAGCCACATTGGAGCAGCGGAAAACCTGCACGACAACTGCCTCTTGTGCCAGTTCCTCACCGTGCCGTTGCTGCTTGTACCCCTCTTCTCTTTCAAATTCTACGACACAAAGGGAAGTTCCTTGATGGAGATGCCTGAACGCAAGGAGAAGACCAAAACCTTCTCCTTCAGACGCCTGCGTGCTCCCCCTTTTCGCATATACATTTCTTTGAGGTGAAAAACCTCCAAGGCCGCCTTTCCTCTCAGGATAGGGCGGTATGTGGCATTCGGTATATCCGTTTGCCAGATAACAACTATTATTACGAATGCAAAAAACAATGCATAAAAAGAATGTATATGAGAACAGAGAGAACATTCATCCTGGCACTCCTCACACTGGTGTGCCAATGCCTGTGGGCGGCTGGTGAGAAAACCACGCTCACGGGAAACGTGACCGACAGTCACGACGGAGCGCCGCTCATCGGGGTGGCAATCTACCTGCCAGAACTGAAAATCGGTACCACAACCAAAGAAGATGGTACCTACATCATCCGTAACCTGCCGAAGATGCGCACCGTGATTCAGGTGAGCTATGTGGGACACCAGACCATCATTCAGACCGTGGACCTCACACAGACCACAAAACTGAATTTCCAGATGAAGGAAGACAACGCCATGCTCTCGGAGGTGGTGGTCACCGGACTTACCGGAAACGCACTCATCAGACAGACCCCATCGCCCGTGACCGTCGTCACCAACGAAAGGCTCCGTCAGACCGTCTCTTCCAACATCATCGACGCATTGGCCAAGGAACCGGGCGTATCGCAAATCACAACTGGAGCCGGCATCTCCAAGCCTGTCATCCGCGGACTGGGCTACAACCGCGTGGCGGTGGTCAACGACGGCATCCGGCAGGAAGGACAACAGTTCGGCGATGAGCACGGAGTGGAAATCGATGCCAACAACGTGCATTCCGTGCAAATTCTCAAAGGACCGGCAAGCCTCGTCTATGGCTCCGACGCACTGGCGGGAGTCCTCGTGATGAACAGCGCGCCGAGCTGCGAGGACGGCAGGATGGAGGGAAACGTCAATGCCGAATACCAGACCAACAACGGACTGTTCAACTATTCCCTCAATCTCGGTGGCAACCACAAGGGATTCGTGTGGGATGCCCGCTACAGCAACAAGATGGCGCACGACTATAAGAACCATTACGACGGAAGGGTGTTCAACTCCAGGTTCAAGGAACATGCAGCATCAGGAATGCTCGGACTCAACCGCCATTGGGGACATTCCCATCTCCACCTCTCCTATTACAACATCAACCCTGGAATCGTGGAAGGAGAACGCGATGAGGAAACGGGTAAGTTCATCATGCCTGTCGATAATGCTGGAGAGGCGGACGAGGCGGTTTATGAAGGTTCCAGATCCTACGCAAGGATGATGCCGAGCCAGAAGGTCTATCACTACAAAGCCGTCACCGACAACACCTTCTTCATCGGATCTGGACAACTCAAAGCCAACATCGCCTACCAGCAGAATGTGAGGAAAGAATTTGAAGATGTGACCGAACCCGACGAGGCTGAGCTCCACATGGCGCTCCACACCGTCAACTACAATATCCATTACCTCACCGCCGAACTCCAGGGATGGCGCATCGCATCGGGCGTCAACGGCATGTGGCAGGCAAACCGAAACAAAGGAGAGGAGTACCTCGTGCCCGACTACAACCTGTTCGACTTCGGACTCTTTGCCACCGCCAACAAAACCTTCGGACAGTGGAGCGTGAGCGGAGGACTGAGGTTCGACAACCGACACCTCCACGGAAAATCCCTCACTGAGGAAGGGGAGGAGCGGTTCACCGACTTCACCAAGAACTTCAGCGGATTCACCGGAAGCATCGGTGCCATCTACAACATATCTGAAAACGCCAACCTCAGGATGAACATCTCGAGGGGATTCAGAGCACCGAACATCAGCGAGCTCGCTTCCAACGGTGAGCATGAGGGAACGCTCAGGTATGAGGTGGGCAACCACAACCTCAAAGCGGAACAGAGCCTACAAGCTGACCTCGGATTCGACTACTCCTCTGGATGGCTGTCGGTGCAGACGGCGATTTTCGCCAACTGGATCGACCACTACATCTACCTCCAGAAGATGGCGGACGAGGAGGGACAGGAAATCCTCATCGACGACACGCCGGCATTTGCCTACGTCAGTGGCGATGCAAGGATCTTCGGAGGGGAGCTGACCATTGACATCCATCCTTGGGAACCGCTGCACATCGAGAACTCGTTTGCCTTCGTCAATGCGGTCAAGGCCAAAACGTCGGGCGACGACAAATACCTGCCGTTCACTCCTGCGCCGCAGTGGAATGCCAACATCCGCTACAACATCATCCGTCACGGACGGTTCTTCAACAACACCTTCGCAGCATTCGAGGCGGAGACCTGCTTCAAGCAGAACCACTTCCTCGCTGCCTACGGAACGGAGACCGCCACACCGGCTTACACGCTGCTCAACATCTCCGCAGGTACCGACATCAAGCACCGTGGAAAAACCGTGGTGACGATCCTCCTGGCGGTCAACAACCTCACCGACAAGGCATACCAGAGCCACCTCAGCCGACTCAAATATGCTGACGTCAATCCTGTCAGTGGACGGAGGGGCGTGTTCAACATGGGACGCAACTTCATCATGAAGGTGGCCATCCCGCTCTCGTTCAAAATGTGATGTAGGTAGCGCCTGTCATCTGGTTGTGATAGCATCAGAGTGAGGACTGTAAATCAGTTTTTTGATTTCTCAGACCGAATCTCAAACATCAACTTTTAAAGATATAACCCAAGGAAGTTTCTATAATGAAAGAGTTTTTCAAAAAGATCAAGACTTGGCTCCAGGGGCTGTCATTCCGGACAGGAGTGATTGTCCTGCTTTCCTGCATTCCGTTCTACATCATCTCCTTTGCGCAGATGCTCCTTCCCATCAGTGCAGGTGCAAAAACCGTGCTCTGGGTCATCTTTTTCGGGCTTGCCAAGACCGCACAATACGGAGGACTCACCATTCTCGGTGTGGAAGGCTACCGAAGATTGAAAAACTATTTCAAAAAACGCAAAAACAGAGAGGAGCAGCCCTGAGTTGCTCCTCTCTGCCTTAAAAACATCGGAATCCAATAGTTCGATATATCGATATCTCGGAATATCGATATATCGACCCTAACGTCTAACGTCTAAAGTCTAACGCCTAACGTCTAAACCTCTTCACAATCTCATCACCCCGTTTCTCGCTGAGAAAGAATGATGGTGCCGGCCGCGCCACCAGAAAGTCACAAAGGGCATAAATCGGCATGTTGCGGTAAAGCGGACGCTCACGGATGCTCAGATAGTCGGAATAAAGGCGGTCGTAGAGACGCGACTTGCAGAGCGGGCGGTTCAGCTTGCCCGCTCTGCCTTGCTCGCGGCGGCGGATCTCACGGTAGAGGTAGTTCGGACTCACCCAGTAGCGGCTGGCAGGGGCGTTCACTGCTGCACGGACGGCTTCGGCATGGGTGGTGTTCAACTCGTTCATAAACTTGCGGTAAGTGGCATAGAGCTCCGCATCGCGTTCTTTTGTGTTGTCCATGGTAATAGATTGATTTTGCATTGTTTAATTATCCTGTTCTAACTTTAATATCATTATTTAGTTATATTTACAATGCAAATATATAACAAATAATTATTTCAGCCAAATTTATTATAACTTTTTATGCAAAAAGTTTTCAACAGAATTGGCAAAACAATTCAACCATTAACTTTTTCATTTCATCGTTTGTAAGTCCGGTTTTGAAATATGTTAGGTCTATTCTTGGTGATTTCACATTTTATTTGTAAATTAGACGCCAGAAACTTAAGTGTGGTAAGATGACAGCAATACAATTACGTGCGGAGTTGTTTCGCGAGATGAGTCCATTGCTTGATAGTGAAGCGGCAATGGAGAAGTTGCTCAAGTATGTCAGAAAGCTTGCAGCAAAGAAAAATGACCCAACATTGATGACGAAGGAGGAATTCTTTGCCAATGTTGATGAAGCTCTTGAACAGGCACAAAAAGGACAAGTGCATAGGATGGAGCCAGATGAATCTTTGGATGATTTTCTCAAGAGGGTTGGATGATATACCATATTGACTATACTGAAAAAGCCATTGAGGGATTGATTCGTTTACGGGATCATGAGCCCAAAGCGTATGCTAAAGTACAACGTCTGATAAATGAATTGAAAGAACATCCCAAAACCGGTACGGGAAAACCTGAGCAACTGAAGGGCGACCGTAGTGGGCAATGGAGCCGTCGAATTACGGACAGACACAGAATGGTTTATACAATTAACGAAACAGAAGTAATTGTACTTGTACTTACCACTTACGGACATTACGACGATAAGTAATTTTTTCCATTATTCTATCATTACTTATTTTTTCGCTGCTACTTTCAAGATATTCTGGAAGTATTCCTCATCGGTTTCATCCGGCTTCTGCTCGCTCTCACGCGATTTGATGGTCGGCGTGGTGTAGCGCATCATCTGGAGCACCGTGCGAACGTAAGGCAACTCATCAGCGGTGATGTTGCCTTTTTTGATAATCTCCCGAAGGTGGGGCATCGCATCCAGCGTGGTCAGCACCATCGATTCCTCTATCTTCTCGCGTGCGGCGGTCAGGTCTTCCTTTTCATGCAGTTCTTTATTTATGTCCATAGCAAGTGGTTTTTGATGGGGTGGTTGATACGCATGTAGTTGCAGATGCGGTCGAGTGTCTTTTCCGCCTCTTCACCGAATGCAGGTGCGAACGTGGGGGCGGTCAGCTGAAGGTAATGGTACACAACATGGTGGACCACAAAGTTGTGAACCGCTGAGCACAGCACCTTCAGACTTCCTTTCCACGAGTCGTCTGTCCGCAGCACCAGGTCGTAAGCTCCTTGGCTCCCACATCCTGCCGAAGGAGGCGGAAGCAAAGGTGCGGTGGCTGGATTTCCGTCGGGTGGGGCAGTGCGGCGGTCGGGCAAAATGCGGTCGCTTACGGCATTGTAGGGCGCTTCGTCCAGGCACCAGCGCAGCCGTTCCTTCACTTGCTCGACTGCCGATTCCAGCAACCGGTCCACAAAGTCATGGTCACTGGGCGCTGTTGCCACCTCCATTGCTGTGTCGGGCTGAGTGGGATGAAAATGAACTTTCGCCACCTTGTAGGTGATGAAGTCAATGTCGTAGCACAATTCATTTTTTTGAAGGGTGATGGAGAGTGTTTTCATGGATTTAATTTTTTTATCCTGTTATTTATGCGTATTTTTGCCAAAACTAACTAAGTAACGATAAAAAAATAACTTGCCTCATTTTTGATATGTACAAATTGTTGGTGTTACTTTCATCTTTCGGGCTGTTTCTGCCCATTTTCTCAGTCATGATGCCCGCATCACTCCTTCGAAAACGGACAAAAACATCTCCAAAATATGAACAAACTGAGGCAATTTATTTTTTCATCATTACTAAAACTGTCAGCAATATGATGAAACTATTGATTTTTCTTTGCACATTCCTTGCCACACAGACAATCAGTGCCCAGTACGACGGAAACATCCTCAAGGGGAAGAAATGGGCTGTGTGTGGCGACAGCTTCTCATCGGGCGATTTCAAAGGCTCGGAAGAGGACTATATCATCCATGAAGGACGCTATGAAGGAAAAAAGAAGGTGTATGGATACCTCATCGCCAACCGAAACGACATGACCATCCAGGACCTCACACGCGGAGGACGGACCATGGCCACACCGGCAGAGGGAAATTTCCACAACTGCTTCAGTGAGGAACTCTACAAAACCATCGACTCAGACGTGGATTACATCACACTTTATTTCGGCATCAATGACTCCCACCATGCGGGAATAGGGAAGGATGGGGAAGTCACCAACGGATATATTCCGCTTGGAGAGATCAACGACACCACCACCGCAACGTTCTACGGAGCTTGGAACGTGGTGATGACCTACCTCATCAACCACCATCCGTTCGCGCATATCGGCATCATCATATCCAACGGATGTGGGGTACCGGAATATCCTGAGGCGGAAATCGCCATTGCCAAGAAATACGGTATTCCTTATCTCAACCTCAACGGTGACCAACACACGCCTGCCATGATCCGCGCCGTCAACTCAGACCTCTCGAAAGATGTGCTTGAGGCTCGCAACCGGGCCATGAGGGTGACGGAAAAGAACAAGCACCCTAATGTCAAGGCACATGAGTTCGAATCCTGGTTCATCGAGGATTTCCTCAGGGGACTCTGAACTCCCGGTTTTTTAGAATGCAAACTGCCAACCACAACCGGAAGCCCCCTCACGGGACTTCCGGTTTTCTTATGGCGCTCATCAGTTCTGGCCGTTTTCACCGCCATTCTCATTGGCGTCATCAGAATCTTCTTTTTCCCCGAAACTTTGCTTCAGCTCGTGCCGCATCTGACGTACCGTTCCATTCACATAGATGCCGATGCCGAAGATGCTACCGGCATAAATCAGGCATTCGCCGAAAAACCAGAGCACACTGTCGTGAACCGCTCCGGTGGGCGGCACGATAAACCCCGCCACCACCAGCCCACAACCCACCGCCAGCATTCCAACGGCAGTCCACACCTGTATTCCTTCTTTCCTATCGCGTTTCATCTTTTTTGTTCGTTTTTTGTTTTTTTTCTGTCCTTCAGCATGACGCATCTTGCGTCGTGGCTGCGGGGCATGCCCATTGTGTATCGCCATCCGCTTGTAGGGTTCACTTCATAACGGGGGGCAAAGCGTAATAGGAGCTTTGCTTGCGACGGCTGAACCTTTAGGTTCACTAAGGAGTGCCGACAGAAGGGAGGCCATAAAAAGGGGGTGTAAAGACCATTGAATACTTTATGTATGTCGAAACCGCTAAGGTCTATAGTCAAACATGTCCCCCAGCAACGACGCAAGATGCGTCGTCCCCACTTAACCACCGTTGTCTGCCATGATGTCATACGGAAATAAAAACTGTATTGACTTACGGCATGCTATCACCTATTATTATCCCCTACAGACCTCGAGACGTTGTGCAACGTTAAGTGTGATGTCATACGGAAATAAAAACTGTATTGACTTACGGCTTGCTATCACCTATTATTATCCCCTACAGACCTCGAGACGTTGTGCAACGTTAAGTGGGGACGACGCATCTTGCGTCGTTGCAACGGGATCTGAACCAAGTGCACTGCCAACCGCATGTAGGGTTTCTGTCCCCCGATAACGTGGTCAAAGCATAATGGGAGCTTTGCTTGCGACGGCTGAACCTTTAGGTTCACTAAAGAGTGCCGACAGAAGGGAGGCCATAAAAAGGGGGTGTAAAGACTATTGAATACTTTATGTATGTCCGAATCTGCGGGACTTGCCAAACATCCGGATGGCCCCTAACGTCTAAAGTCTAAAATCTAAAGTCTAAAGTCTAAAAAAAACTACGCCCCCAATGCCTTTGCAAACCGCTCTGCCATCAATGCCCCTAAGTGCTGCGACGGATGAACCCCGTCGTGTGTGAACCAAGGCGTGAGCGACGCCGGGTGCATCAGCCAGTACCATGGATTCACCTTTAGCCCATAGTGCTTGCCTATCTCCACAATCAGCCGTGACATCGCCTCGTCGCGCCTCAGGCCGCTCACCGGGTCCGTGTCGCGTTGGGAGGAGTTCAGCGGATAGAGGGTGGAAAGGATAATCTCCTTGTCGGGGAAGTCGCGGCGCAGCATCTCCACACAGCCTTTGTAGAACTGGGCGAACGTGAGATTCTCGCTCCATTCGTCGGTATAGTCCTGGGGATTGTCGAACGTCAGCACGTCATCTACGTAAGGGATGTCGGAAGCCGTGCCAAGCCCGCCTGGATAGTTCCACCAACCGTCGTTCGTGCCGCCGAAGAGGGAGATGACGTCGAAAGCATATCGCCCCATCCGTCCACCGGCACATTTATACCATATCGAATGCTTCGTGCGCCCTGCTTCGCTCTCCGTGCGGCAAAATCCTGTCCCGGCATCGCAGATGGTGATGCTGCCTGAGGCGGGACGCAATTCCTCTGCCGTGCTCTCCGCCTCCGCACTCCAAAGCCCGTAACGTTTGCGAAGGTAGCCTTTCCACCACCATCCGTCACCTGTGGAGATGGAGTCGCCGAGAAAAAGCACGGTCTTGCCGAAGTAAGTGGAAAGCCGGCGCTCAGCAGGGCTGTGAAGCGGCTCCTGGCCATCGCTGCTGAATGCCGTGCTGCTCACCAACTCGTCGGTCACCACCAGGTTGGCAATGCGCACCACGCGGACGGCGGAGTTGCCGGAGGCGGCGTTCAGATGGAGCTGACCCCAGTCGGCACCGTCGAGGGTGGAGAAACCGAAGGTGATATCCACATGCTGCAACGTGCGGTCATACACCCTCACGTTGCGGGTGCAGGCGGCCACGGCACTCACGCTTCCCTGGGGATAAAGTCCGAAACGGAAGGGGAGGGTGGCGTATTCGTTGCCATTGGTCTCGATATGGATGTCGAAACTCACGCGCAGGGCTTTCGTCTGACGGATCTTCGGAGTGAAGTCGCCGCTTACGAGGTAGAAGAACCGGTTGCCTGCACCGCTTGTCTGGGGTGTCATTTCCAGAAAGCGGTCGGCACCAGTGCTTCGGAAAATGCCTTCCATGTCGTCTTCCACACTCACGTAGGGGAGGAACACACCGCCGTCGAACGAAGCGGCGATACCAGAGTATCGCTCGTCCATACTCACGTGGTAGTTGAGGTCGGCATATACCACCGGACGCAGGCTGAACGACGGGTTGAGGTTGCGCATCACGCCGACGTCGCAGAAGTGGGGGGTGCCGAGACACAGCACCTTGTCGTAAGCGTCGTCACCCATGTCGCTCCATTCGTTCACAAGCAGATATTTCGCATCTGACGGCACCGTCAGTCGGTAAAGTCCTTCCGTGTTGTCGTCGTCGGTCAGCAGCGATACCGAGTGGTTACCCAATTCATACGAACTGGCGAAACACCAGGCACTGAACCCCGTCAGCCAACGGCGCGACTGAAACCAAATTTCCTGACCGGGGGTCACACTGTAAACCCGGAGGCGGTAGGCGTTCCATGCACTGCCAGTAACTACCTGCCCACTGCGACTGCAGTAGGTGCTGTCGAGTCGTGTCACCAACGGGGGAGGGGTGAAACCACAGTACTGACGGCTCACCAACTCCACCTCTTCCTCACGGCGTTGAGCGGCTGACTGGTCTGCGGTGAGGGAGGCGGACAAATCGTAGAGACGGCTACGTAAGCCGGAATAGTTGATGGCCACGTAGGCGGTGCCCTCAGGCACATCAATGTCGGCCGAGCCACTCACCACACCCTGGCTGCCTGGCAGGAGACCCAGCACCTCCGTCAGACCTTCGTCGGCGAAGAAGGTGACGAGCGAGTAGTTGTGGACGTTCTGGAAACTCTCCCACACCACCCGCAGCCGTGTGGCGCTTCCTATCGGTGCATAACTGAAATGCTGCCCCTGCTGGCTCACCACCACACCGTTTTTGTTCACGTATTGACCCGTGATGCGCTCAGTGGTGAAGAACGGGCGGTGGATGATGGCGGAGGTGTCAATCTTCTGGTTCAGCGCCTTTCCCATCTCGGCCGACAATGCGGCGGCATGACCGCCACTGCTCAGGTTGTCCACCACTTCCAGATCTTCCGCAGCGCCTGAATAGCCGGAGGAGCCGGTCTCTCCTTTCTCTCCTTTCTCACCACGCTCTCCTTTGCTGCCGTTGCGGATGGTGAATTGGGTCTGACTGCCGTTGAGCTGGGTCACCGTCACAATGTTCTCGCCATCGCTCTCATGGCTCACTGTGGTCTGCTCAATGCTGGCGATGCCAGTGGAGGCAGATGCCGACATTGCTTCCGACATCTGCTCGAAACGCTCGGATCGGGCGCGTTCGGCAGACTCGCGGGCAGACTCATGCTCTGCGGTGGATACTGCGGCATCCACCCATGACTGCTCGCTCTGCACCGTCTTGCCATGAAGTACCGCCAACTCGTAAGCCGACAGGCCGTCGTAGCCGTAGGTGCCGGCACTCGAGCGGAACGTGAGTTGCACCTCACTCGTGCCTCCACCGCGGTCGGTGGACTCAGATGCCACGTCGGTAACGGCGAATGCCCGTTCATAGCGGCTGCGGCTGATGCTGCGACCATCGTTCTTGCTCCAGATGCCTTCCAAGTCATAGACACCCTCGGGAAGGCCTTCTGCCACATCCACCTCCAGCGCATCTCCTTCGCTCCTCACTGGGGCGAAGAAGCGGTTGTGACCATTGAACAGCAGTGTCACCACCTTGGAGCGGCAGAAGTCTTCACGAACCTCACTCACGCCACGGTAGATTTCCCAGCGGACAGTCATCTTGTTTCCTGAATAATGTATGTACATGTTTTTCTTTACTATGGTTTTACCTAATGTTGCGAAAAACTAATTGATTGCAATTCCTTTAATACTTGTGCCGTAACGGCTGTCGTTCTCGATGGCGGCCTGCACAATCGGATTCTCCGTCACCAACCGTGCATGGCGACCCAGGGTCTTGTTACCGCCCACAAAGTGAGCGGTAACAACACTGCCTTGGTGCCTGAAAACGAATCTCGCTGAATTGAGGCCCACTGCCTCATAAATCTTCTTCATCTCGTTCTTCTTTAAGATTTTGATATAATCAATTGCTTTAACCATCCGGATGGCAAAAAAAGCAGTTATCCATGCAGCGACAGAGTTGCTGCCCCACCATCCGGATGGCCAACCTAAAGTCCAAAGTCTAAGGTCTAAAGTCTAAAAAAAATCAAGCTTCCAGGTTTCCGCTCCACTCTTTCCATGCGTTGTCGGCATAGACGTAAGGACCCACGATGAACACCTTGTCGTCCACGATGCAGTCCTCGGTCAGGTAGTAAACCACCGATGCGTCAGGGCTGCTCACCTTGCTCAGGTCTTTCACGCTCACGATGTTGTTGATGCTGCTGTCGGTGCCCACTCCGAACGAACTCACGTCCTGACCCACCAGGATGGAGGTGAGGCCCGTCAGCATCAGGCAGTCGTCCACGATGTAGTAGCGGCTCTTTGCGTCGCGGGCATTGGTGTCGTTCTTGTGGTCGTGAGCCACGGTCTTCTCCTCGTAGATGTAGCGGATGCTCTCTTTCATCGGGATGATGAGGCAGCAGCCCGACATGTCGTTCTCGTCGAGCGAGGCGTCAATCTTGAACTCGATGGTGCCGAAGTTGGTCTCAAACTTGCCTACTTTCACATCCAGGTCGTCGCGCACGGAGAGGAATTTGATCTCTGGATGTTTCGAAAAGTCCATGTTCGAAAGCCACTCCATGAACAGGGTGCCGCAGTAGGCTTGCACGGTGTTCACCTTGGCGTAGCGGGTGAATGCCATGCGGCTGATGGCGATGATGTCGCTCACCGTAGGAATCCCATTCAGTTGGTAGCGGTTAGGAACCTGCGTCAGCAAACCTTCCTGATAGTAGCAGTTCTCATACACGCCCAGTTCCTCGTTCCATACGGTGGTCTCGCGTGGCGCACCGAAAAGCAGGGTGCTGGTGGTCTTCGTACGGAAGTCAGCGAGCGTCATGTCCGTCACCATCTGACCGCCAAACTCTGCCAGCTTCTTCATCTTCTGGTAGAAGTCGGTGTAGGTGATGGCACAGGCTTTCTTCTGGAGGAACGCCTGCTTCCAGGTTGGCATGAAGTTGCTCGACGCCACTTTCAGGTCTGACTCCGACAGTGCCGATGCCATGCAGCGCAGTTTCGTGCCAGCTGGAATGGCAGGAACATAGGTCTTTCCGTTTTCCATCGGACCGTTGATGGCTTCCACGGTCACTGCCGTGCCCCGGTCGTTCTTTACCACGTAGAGCATCAGCTGGCTGCCGTCGGTCTG
>JAEEGF010347196.1_pt1 | contig 15792 bp, 15 predicted proteins | sample 9134171 | NCBI WGS metagenome assembly JAEEGF01 (sample SAMN16246542, study PRJNA631951) | gut metagenome | biome: gut microbiome; feature: rumen; material: AP-attached | host: Bos | place: Iran: Karaj | collected 2018-10
TCAGCCTGCTGCGTAGCACCGGTGGCGATTTCCTGTACAGCATTGCTTACATCTTCTGCCGTTCGGGAAATCTGATCCGCCATATCAGATAAACCTTCCGAGCTCTTTCCTACGTTTGATGCAGAGGTCTTGATATGACCTACGATAGTGCTCAGTTTATCAATCAGCGCATTGGTGTCTTTAGACATCTCGCCAAATTCATCTTTGCGCTTGTCTTCTTTTTCTACTCTTACGAAACGGCCATCAGCCAACTGACGTAATGTGTTACCCACTGCCTTGATTGGCTCTGTGAAGCTACGTGCCATAAATATAGACAGAACTACTGCAATCGCCAGCATGATGATACCAATAATCAAGGTAATCATTGCTGCCTGTCTTGCTGATGCCATAACAGTCTTAGAATCAGTAGCTGCTATTACACGGAACTGAGAAATCGGTTCTACTACATAATCCACATAGGCTTCATAGCCTCTGCCGGTATCTACTTTGTAGAATCCATTATCCAAACCAGATGTCATAAATGCAGACTGAGAGCGATCATCTTCCTCATGAGCACCCTCTCCGATTTCATACTGTGCATGTGCTGCTACAAGACCGCTTCTATCAGCGATGAATGCATCTTCTGCCTCTTCGGCCAACATTTCATGTAATCTGCTGGTATCATAGTTACGGTGAATGATACCGATTACTTTATCGCCATCTTTAATAGGAACTGCAAAAGTAATGATACGTTTGCCGGTTGTTTTACTTACGTTTACGTTGGAAACAAATACATTGCCTTTCATTGCTTCCTGGAAATATTCACGGTCTGATACGTTAACCAAATCGCCTTTCGCTCTGGCTACCTGCTGACCATCCGGTCCGCAAAGTACGGTTGTATCACCGTCACCGATGGCATCATCCGCGCCTGCCAGTGTAGCCACAATGGCATCCATCGGAATATCGCCTTCATGTTTCATAAAGTTTAAAATTGTTGGGTTGTTTGCTAAAGACTTCGTCATGACAACATTACGCTCAATCTCGCCATGGAACTTCTCTTCGATGTACCATGCCTGCCAGTCAAGCGCATCCTGTGCATCGGCTAAAGCCTTATTGGTAGATGTGATGTAACTCACAATTAATGAGACGGCAAGCGGAACCGCTGCCACCAAAATCATGACAGCTATCAATTTAGTTTTGATGCTGTCCTTGAAGCTGACTGTCGTCTGCTTCTGGGTCTCTATGAAATTTTTCTTCCCCATTTTACACTGCCTCCTTAGAAGTTTGTTGTCATTTTCTACATTATACTCCCGATTGGTGCACCAATAAAGTGTTTTTTGTAAACTTTAACACTTTTTAACCTTAGTCAGACAACTCAAAAAAAGACACTAATGTGTCTTTTTTTTAAACAATTACCCAATGTAAAAGAATAAGAATGAATAAGAATAAAAGATTCACTCCCGTAAAGACCAGGAAGTACTTGCCCTTGCTGTCCGGATACGCATTTCCATAAGCCTTGTAGGAAATCAAGCTGGCCATAGAAGCAATCAGAGTACCAAGTCCACCTACGTTCACTCCCAAAAGAAGCTCTCTAAAATCACGAGTAAAGTCCGATAAAAGCAAAGTAGCCGGCACATTACTGATAAACTGACTTGTCAGTATCCCCACATAGAATTCTCTGCCCTCTACAATCTGACCAAGCGCATAACGCACAGTACCCATGCGTCCCATATTTCCGGTAAAAATAAAGAATCCAATAAAAGTCAAAAGCAAAATATAATCCGCACGGAATAAAATCTTTGGATCTGTCAGCAGAACAACTACTGCGATAAGACCCACCATAATCCGCCAATCCAATAGGCGAAGAACCGTCAAAAGAGCCAGTGCAAAAAGCGCCGTGTAGATGACGATTTCTCTGGTGCTACCGAAGGTGCGAACCGCATCAAAGTCACTTCTTTTACCCACTTGTTGCATCTTTCCCGGCAGAAGCAGAACACTAAGAAGCAGAAGAATCAGCATCGCCACTGTATAAGGAAGCATGGTCCCCATAAAAGTCCCAATAGGCATGCCGGTTAGGCCGTAGAGATACAAGTTCTGCGGATTTCCCACAGGGGTCAACATGCTACCCATATTGGCAGCCACAGTCTGTAAGACCACCACCGGAATCATCAAATCTTCTCGCTCCACATTATGGAGAATCATCATGGCAAAAGGTACAAAGGTAATCAATGCCACATCATTGGTAATCAGCATGCTGCCAAAGAAACAAAGCAGTATCAATACCAGGGTAAGCTGCCATCCCTTCTGTACTTTCTTTAGAAGCTTCTGTCCGATTTTCTCAAAGACTGCATTTTCCTTAAGTCCCTGGATGACTACCATCAGCCCCCAGAGAATCCCCAGGGAGCGAAAATCGATATAGTCAATATACTCTTTTCCCGGTGTCACAAAAAAGGCCGATGCTACAGCCAAAAACCAAGCGGCCAGCAGCACCGGATCAAGTTTGATTTTCTTTTTTTCTTTCACAATAACTCCTCAGGACCAAGTCCCAGTTCTAATGATACAACCACCAGGTAAAGGCGGGTTCACTTAGGAATACTACCAGGCAACAAATAATGGATACCGGAAAAAGTCCCAGTCCAAACCAAGCTGCCACCAGGCCAACTACAAAGGCAAGTAGCCCCGCTTGTGGCACTAAAGTTGCCTCCATAATAGCAGGGAAAGTCATTACCGCCAGTGTCACATAGGGTACATAGTACAAAAAAGAACGAATGAATTTGTTCTTTATGGGCTTGCGAATCAGGGTCACCGGAAGGACACGAATCAATACAATGGTGACAATCATAATTGCTAAATGGATGTATTTCATGCCTCTTCTTCCTCCCCTTCCACGTCTGCTCTAGGTCGCACAATTGCTGCTATAGAGGAAATCACAATAGTCAAAAGTATGGTAATGGTGCTGGAATTCCACGTACTGATTACCGGCAAGATACCGCACAGATAGCTACTGATGAAGCTGGCGATGACTGCCAGGAGCACCGCCGTATCCTTCTTGGACGGAGGCACGATGATGGCGAGAGACATACCATATAAAGCCACACTCAGGGCGCTGATCACACGCATAGGAAGTACGTTACCTGCCACAACCCCAAGGGCTGTTCCCAGACTCCATAAAGGAATCGCCACAGTAGATAATCCGTAGGAATAGGTAGGCATGATATAGCCCGGCCTTGCTATGGTAGCGCCAAATATCTCATCAGAAGCATAGAACGCTACCAAAACACGCTGCCATATAGGTGTCTTCTGTGAAAACCTTTGAGATAACGCTGTAGTCATCAGCATGTATCTGGCATTGGTAATCAAAGAAATCACAAAGGTATTAAAGTAAGGCGCACTACTCAATATCATGAGAAACGCCGCGTATTCCCCTGCCGAAGCAGCAGCAAAAAAGGAGGCAAAAAAACCATCTACTGGTGTTAAGCCTGCCTTCTTTGCAATAATTCCCAAGGAAAAGGACACTACAAAGTATCCAAGTCCAATGGGAATTCCATCTCGTAATCCGTTTAAATAAGCCTGTCTTTTATCCATCTGTCGTATTCATCTCCCTCAGTTGTACATCATTGTACTACAACGAGATGAATGCCGCTAGACTTCCTCGCTCATTTCCCATAATTCTATGGGAATAAAACAGTTCCGGGTGACATTTGGTGCAAAAATCCGTCACCTCGATATGCTCCGACAATACACCTGCTTCTAAGAAATTCTGTCTACAAGCTTCCCATAAATCCAGCATGTATTTATCCGGATTATCCGGATGCTGAATAGACTTCTGCAAAATACTGTCACATACTTCCTTCGAGAAATGCTGATGAAATGCTTCTGCCACATCCCCGCTTACTTCATAACAATGCTTGCAAATGCTTGGTCCAATACCGCAAAGGATATCCTCCGGCTTACACCCAAACACTTCCTGCATCCGTTCTACGGTAATCTTACCAATTTTGCCCACAGTGCCTCTCCAGCCGGAATGAGAAGTGGCCACCACCTGCTTCACCGGGTCATATAAAAAGAGGGGTACGCAGTCTGCGAAATGCGTCACAAGCGGTAAATCCTTTACATTTGTGATCAAACCATCCACATCGGTATAGGGCAGTTCTCGTAAAACGCCATTTCCTGCATCCGCCTCTTCTATAATCCTTACATTGGTGGTATGTGTCTGCTGAGAGAGACACATGCGGGTGTAGTCCATCCCTAAGGCTTCACCGATTCTGCGATAGTTTTCTATCACGTTTTCTCTACTATCGCCCCTGTGGAACCCTAGATTCAGGCTTTCATAGCACCCTTGACTTACGCCTCCCACCCTGGTGGAAAAACCGTGTTTTACACCGGCCTTAGCCAGTAAATCAAAGGTCAGATATTTCACTCCATTATGCTCTCTCAGCTGCATGTCATACTCTCCAAATTTATTTCACTACTGCTTCTCCTACAGTACGAACCAGTGCGAATAATACGCCGGATACTGCCCAGATAATCCAGGTCATATCCCATCTCATGGTCAAAAAGCTGATGCTCAAATATACTACCAAGATAAGCAGCCAGTAAATTCTGGTAAGTACATCCAGTTTTTTGTTGGTAGTTTTCGCTTCTTTTGTGTAGTCACCATTTTGCAATAACACATCATAAGATGCGTGTACGCCACATACCGCTACAAAAAGATATACGCCTACTCCAATCAGTAAAAGCAACAAACAAACCATGCAGCAAACGACAAATTCAGGTGCTCCCAGGGCTCCTGTTACAACAATAGGAAGCACACCCAGCACGCACAGCAAAACACCTGTAGTAAGGGCTTTTGTTTTGCGGCCCTCTTCCATAGTCTGTTTGGCTTTTACCATACCGTCTACACCGTACTCAGTTTCAAAATTCTCTTTTTCCAGATAATCAAAACGATCTAATTTGGAACCCTTTGTAATGAAAATAAATACTGCTGTAGCAATCTGTAAGAATAAGAATACAAGTCCGATTGCAGCAGCTGCATTTTCTTTTAATGGTGTCAAATGAGACTCTTCCAGTGCTGCCAGGAAAATCAATACAACCGGGCAGGTGATGCAAAGAAATACACCAAGTCCGATTTTGGGCAAGTATTTCTTTCTTGCTTCAATATACTCGGTAGCTTCTTCTAAAGAAACTCTCTTTAAAGGAGCTTCTGTCTCTGCTAATGCTTCATATGCAGGTACAACTGCTGTCTCCGGTTCCATTTCATCTTTTAATAAGTAATCTGTGCTGACGCCAAAGATTTCAGCCATCTTTAAAATCTTCTGTAAATCCGGTACGCTCTGAGCACCTTCCCATTTGGATACAGACTGTCTGGATACCTGAAGCATATCTGCTAATTCTTCCTGAGACCAACCATTCTTTTTTCTTTCATTGATAATCTTATCTGCTAAAATCATTTCATTCCCTCCTGAAAGCTTTTCGCTTTCTCAATCAAATTGTTTGTTTCCTCGTTCGAACAATTTGACCTTACCCTTTTTCGTGGTTGCACACTAGAAAGTCAAGCCGTCAATTTGTCAACCGGCAGTTGCAACCGCGTATTTACTGGGTTTTCCACGCCTTCTCTTTCATGGTTTAATTCCAGTTTGCTTCAGCTTTATTATAATATTCCATCAAAACCGGCTTGGTCAGCTGATTGATTTCTACCTTTTTGGCTATCTCATCTTTGCCAAACCGAAATAATGCAACCACATTTTCTTCTGTCAGATACTTCGTCTCCACATCAAAAGAGAGTTGTTCTTTTAATTCTCCCTTGCTGGCCATATTGAATCCCCAATCTCCAAAGGCCGGCACTTCCAAATGATAGGCTTTCACCTGCATGCCTTCACTGGCTATGGTATCGTGGATGCACCAAAAGGCATCCGTAGCATAATATGGGCTGGTAGACTGCACTACCATGACACCCTCTTCCGCCAAAGCTGCCTTGCACATGCGATAAAAAATATTGGAATACAGCTTATTTAAGACTTCTGTATTCGGATCCGGCAAATCTACGATAATCAGGTCGTACTTTTCCTTACATTCCTCCAGATACTCGTAGGCATCCATGGTATGTACGGTAAGTTTGTCGGAAGTAAGACTGTTTTGATTAATGGCTGTAATATCCGGATTGGTGCTGCAGATACGGATCATCTCCCCGTCCAAATCCACCAGATCGATGGTTTTTACCTCCGGATACTTCAGTACCTCTCTGGCTGCCATGCCATCGCCACCGCCAAGGATTAACACCTTATCTCGCTTTTTTATTTCATTCATCGGCACATGAACCAATGCTTCATGGTAACGGTACTCATCTGCAGTGGAGAACTGGCAGTTCCCGTCTATATAGAGTCTTACATCGTCTCTGTGCTTCGTCATGACGATTTTTTGATATTGGGTTTGCTCAATCAGGACTACTCGGTCTCGATATAAACCGCCCTCAATGGACTCAGAAATGTTATCTGCAAAAACCATACCTGCCAGCATCACAAGGGACAACGCCATGGCTACGATTCTGTAAATCGCCACTTTTTCTACTCTCTGCCCAAACTTCCAAAGAATCAAAAGCGCTGCCATGATATTCAACAGACCACACAAAAAGGAAGTGGCAAAGTATCCCAAGTGGGGTAAAAGTAAAATCGGGAATGCAATGGATCCAACTAATCCGCCGATATAGTCAAAGCTAAAGATGGAAGATAACGTCACCTTTAGATTATTCTCATCCTGCTCAATGATCCTAGTCATCACCGGAATCTCTGCCCCGGCAAAGGTACCGATAATGATGATTTCCAAGTACATCACTACCGCATAGTTCGACACATAGATATTCGCCAAGAAAAGAATCAGAGAGCTGAGGCCTCCGATAACACCAATCCCCAGCTCTATGGTTACAAAAATATTAAAAAGATTCTTTGAGAAATACTTGGAAATGTAGGACCCCAAACCAAGGGATGCCATATACAGCCCTATGGTGACGGAGTACTGCAAGGTACTATTTCCCAAAAGATAGGAGCTTACTGCACTGATAATCAATTCATAACACATGGAGCATCCTGAGATGATCAATGTGGTCAGCATCAGTAATCTGTATTTCTTGCTCATTTACTATCCTTCCTACACTCCTATAGGATTACGCCGCTTACAATAAAAGCCACGCCCATGAAGATACCAAGCACCATAATGCCGGCAGCTTCATTTTTATTCTTTAATTCTTCATTGAAATTGAACTTACGATTTACCAGGTCTACCAAGAAGTATCCAATGATAAATGCCAGAATACCGATACCTGCATAAATCACAGTGCTTAACACGCCCTGTAATAATTCTGTAGCTTCACTTAATTCTAAAGATAGGATAGCAGAGCGAATGATATAGCCCAGGCCTGCGTAAATGCCTGCAGACACCCAACCTACTGCTTTATTCCCGTCATGGATTTCCTTTGGAAAATCTACAGGAATCACCAAATCGATGAGGAAATATCCAATCATCATAACTGCCAAGCCTAAGAAAAGATATACAATTGTTTCAAGTGCGATCATTGCGTTCATATTAGAATCCTCCGTTATTTACCACTGCTTACGCCGCCTTCTGATGAGTTACGGCTTCGTATACTGCTTTGTCTAATGTCACCGGAATAACTATCAAAGTAGCCATTTCCGATATTATGCACCGTATCGCCCTGATACATGGTGTAGGCCGACGGTGTATGTTTATAGGATGAGCTATCATGAGAATATCCTGCGCTGTAATAATGCGCTCTATACCAGGTGTGATTGGACTTGGAAATATGATATGGCTCATTATCCGAAGCATACACATACTTTCTACCGGATACCTGTACATAGACCTTATCGTTATCCTCTTCCGGATGGTATACAAGAGCGTATTCCTTCTTTGTCAGAATGGCGATTTCTTCATCTGAAGTATCGTCTTTTTGTGTAACAGACTCTGTGTTACCTTCGATATCCCGGATGATATCCTTTGCCACGTCATCTGTTGTAGTCGTATACATATATTCGTACACATCCGCCTTCTGGTCCTCCGCACCGGTGATACTGGTGACATACCGGAAGCTGGCATCCGTCTTTAAGGCTTCGCTCATTTTCTTCGGCGGTGCCTCGCAAGAGCAGGAGTCTGCCATGCTAAGCAGTATAAAAATCAGGAAGTAGAACAGTGCTACAACAAAACCTGTAGTATTAAAGTTTCCTGAGGACTTTGGTTTTTCATATCCGATGATTTCGATTTCGTCCAGGTCTAGATACTCTCCTTTGGAGTATTCCGTACCATCATCCCAGATTTCTGTAGAAAGGATTTTTTCCTCCGTAGCGTCTTCAAATTCAATGAAATTTGCAGAGTCTCCGGCTTCTACATCCACATCACCTGCAGCCTTTACTACTACCTGTCTGCCTTCATCTACCTTTTTCCACTCAGGACCTATGGTACCTTTGCGATTAGAGTAAGGCCAGGATATACTGTATTCCTTATAGTCATCATCGATAGAAAGCCATCGCTCTCCATTCCTTCCTTTCAGCCTGTACTCAGTCCATCGTTTTCCATTGTCTGCCGGATTTCGATAGACGATGTAACCGATAACCTTGTACTCGGCTCCGTCAACTTTCAGTTTTGATCCAACTCTTATATTCATGTCTTATCTCTTATGTCCCCCGTCACTAATCTCTCGTTCCACTTCCCGGAGCCTTATCTCTTTCGCTCCAAAAAGCTCTTTCAGTTTCTCTTGTATGCCCTCCACCACTGTGTCGGAGCAGGAGAAAATATCTACTGCCGCATATCCGTATTCCGGCCAGGTATGTATAGAAAAGTGGGATGTGGTAATCACTGCAAAGTAAGTCACTCCGATAGGTTCAAACTTATGCACACACTCCTCTACGATTTCAGCACCAACGTAAGCTATGGCCGTATGCGCAGCCTGCTTTAGTGCCTCTACATCATCCAGAATAGGGCCGCAACCATATAAATCTGCAACTATCTGTCTAGCCATATCTATGCCCTTCTATTGCTCCTTATTCTTCTTTCCAAAAAATAACCCCGTCAACTTATGTAACGTGCCATAGGTGTCTTTGGAATCCTTTCGCCTTGAGCCGCATTTCCTACAGATATCCACATCCGCACGATTATAGGTATCACAGTATTCACATAACCAGTCCGGCTCATTGGTGGTTTTCGCCTTTTCTTCTTCTGTCAAAGTCGCAGCCTTTGTATCCTCCGGCATATAGAATTCCGTATCGATTCCTCTGGCCTTACCGCAGCCGGGGCAGGTATCGAATCTTGCCTTTATCTCTTTGGTGCCACAGTAGGCACAATCCCAAAGGCCTTCTATCCTTTTTTGCATGCTTTCCCTCTCTTTCACTATCTTCCCTATCATACCATAAAAAGGGCCTGTTTTGCTTCTGCAAACCAGACCCTTTTAAACTCTATTTAGAAAAACTATCAACCATCTCTTGCAACTCGATGAATCGTTCCATCTTTTGCTCAATTTCGGCATCTACTTCTTCTTTTTCTTTTGTATATTTCATGAGATTCGGGAAGTCCGTTGCGCTGGCTGCGATTTGTTTCTCCAGCTCCGCACTACGTTCTTCTAGTTTCTCTATTTCAGCCTCGATGTTGTCATATTCCCTTTGCTCATTGAAAGAAAGTTTGGTTTTCTCTCTAGGGGCACGGTATTTTCCCTTAGCCGCAGCCTCTTCCGCATCCGCCTCTGCTTTCTTTTGATTACTTCCATCAGCAGTTTTCTTTGCCCCTGAGGCTTCATTTCCACTCTGCGCACTTGCACCCCTGTGCACCAGATAATCCGAGTATCCACCTTCGCTCTGGAATAAAGTACCGTCCGGTTCAAAAGCAAAAATCCTAGTGACCACACGATCTAAGAAATACCGGTCATGGCTTACGGTGATGATGATACCCGGAAAGCCATCCAGATAATCTTCCAGAATTCGAAGGGTCTGAATATCCAAATCATTGGTAGGCTCGTCCAATATAATGACATTCGGCTGTTCCATCAGGACACGCAGAAGATACAGCCTTCTTTTCTCTCCGCCGGAGAGCTTCCCAATAGGTGCATATTGCATCTCTGAATCAAAAAGGAAACGCTCGCACATCATGGTGGCAGACACCTTCCCGTCTACCGTGTCGATGAATTCCGCCGTATCTTTGATGTAATCGATGACTCTTCTGTTTTCCTCCAAGGCTTCATTTTCCTGACCAAAATAGCCTATCTTGATGGTCTGTCCGATCTCAACAAGGCCTGTATCCGGCTCAACCTGACCCACGATACATTTCATGAGAGTTGATTTACCACAGCCGTTAGGTCCGATAATACCTATTCTGTCCAGCTTGTTAAAGGTATAGGAAAAATCCTTAAACAGGGTCTTTCCCTCATACGCCTTGGAAATCCCCTCAAGAATAATAGTCTTATTGCCCATCCTTGTGGGAAGTGAAGAAAGCTCTACCTGTCTCTCTTCCTCAGGACGCTGTCTGTCGCGCAGCGCTTCAAATCTCTGAATGTGGGCCTTTTGCTTAGTCGAGCGCGCTCTTGCACCTCTTAGCATCCACGCAAGATCCTTCCTGTAAAGGGAAGCCGCCTTCCTCTCCGCAGCCTGCTCGTAATCAAGGCGCTGCTGCTTTAGCTCCAAAAATCCCGAATAATTGGACTCATAGCGGTAAACGCTGCCCTTATCTATTTCAAGTATCTGATTTGTCACCTCATCAAGGAAATATCTGTCGTGGGTGATCATGAGAAGTGCTCCCCTGAAATGCTGAAGGAAATCCTCAAGCCACTCGATCATATCAGAATCAAGGTGGTTTGTAGGCTCGTCCAGTATAAGCAGATCAGAAGGTGTCATGATTGCCGCTACAAGCGCAGCTCTCTTTTTCTGGCCGCCTGATAATATTTCCGGATTGCACTCAGGATCATCGATTCCAAACTTTGCAAGGTTGGCCATGATCTCACCCATCTTATCCCAATGGTCACCGCCAGCGTATATTCTGCCGGCGATATTTTCCAAAAGAGTTTTATCCATATCAAATACAGGATTCTGTGGAAGATATGAAATGCGAAGGCCGTTACTGATTATTACCTGTCCGCTGTCAGGTGTGGTAACCCCTGCAATGATTGAAAGTAATGTTGATTTACCTGTTCCGTTGGTGCCAACGACACCTATCTTATCCGTGTCGTTTATACCTACGGAAACACCGCTGAGAACAGGCTTAGACATATATGATTTAGAAACGTTTTCTACATTTAAGATATTCATGCTCTTATTATAAAACGGTTAACAGATTCTTATCTATACAAACCTGAGCTGCAAAGATCTTTTCTACTGAGCCCTCGAAAAGAACCTTGATTCTTCCCTCGATAACAGACTTAACTGTGCCCTGTCCGTATTTCTGATGAGATACTACACATCCCTCAGGAATAGTGTTTTTAATATCATCATCTGAAAGCGCAGGGAGCTTGGGAAGCTTAGGCATAGCCACGTATACCTTCTTAACCTCTTCCTTCTTTTCCTTATATGCATCATTTGCGCAAAGGCCATCAAGAATAAAGTCAAGATTCTCGTTGGTAAAGAATACTATAACGTGAGCAAGCTTTCTCTCAACGCCCTCTTTCTGCATAAACCTATTGCCATTTCTTATGAAAAGTATAGCTCTGCTCTCAACTGACTCATACTGTGCAATAAGCTGCTCAATAATACCCTTATCACGCTCTGTCAGTGCAAGATCAAGGCCTGCTGCCTCTGCTTTTCTCTTGATAGCAGAATAGTCTTTTTCAGTAGCATAGAGAACATAGCGGCTGTTCATTACAGTGTCAACGTGAAGTGTAGAACCGCTCTTTGAAAACTGCCATAAAAACTTATCTCTGGCATCTGCTCTCTCATACATGAGAAGGCCCTTCTCCTCGATTTTTTCGCATACTTCTTCGTAAGTGTACAATAGATTGTTCATGTTTCTTTTTCCTCGCTAAAAATAAAGTCAAGGAATTATTATACACTTTAACTTTTCTTATTCTATTGTCAAATTCCCCAAAATATCTCATGAAAGTAAAAGAAATTTTTAAAAAAATTTAAAAGGAGAACTGCGGCTTTTACAACCGCGGTTCTCCTTTAGTTTTTCACATAGGATGTTTTGTTAAAAACTCCCAAAACATATTACAGATTTACATTGAACAGGTTTCTGAGCTGGTTAACAACGTCATCACTGTTAGCCTTGATCTGAGCTGCCTCATTGATGTTGGAGAGCTTCTCAAGATCTCCTACACTGTTGAAGTTATAAGCAATTGTGTAAACAGGAATCTTAAGTCCGCCTACAACAGGTGCGATACGATCCAGTGAATATCCTGTGTTCTGCTCACCGTCTGTAAGAACAAACAGCATCAGCTTTGCATCCGGAACTGTCTCAGCATAATCCTCAAGCATCTGCATACCTGTAAGCACTGCGTCGTATGTAGCTGTTCCACCGCCTGCAGAGAGGTTCTTAACTTCACCTGAGAAATAAGCTCTCTGTGTGGGATCAAACTGAGCTATAGGAAGATTGATATTAACCTCACTTGCATAGCTTACAAGTCCGATATAGTGGTCTGAGCTGATATATGTTGATGAGTTGATAAGTGACTGCTTAAGTGAGTTAAGAGGCTCACCATCCATTGATCCTGATACATCTGCTACGAAAACAGCAACGATAGGCTTACCACCGTTCTTATTCTGCTTCCAAACCTTCTGGGCTGCGATATAATCAGCACCTGTCATTCCTGTGTCCTGGGAAACATAGTCGTCATCCTGGTTAAAGCCCTTGTCTGTTGCAAGCTTCTGCATATCACCTGATAAGCAGAAATCGACGAACTGCTGAGCTGCGTCTCTTGCGGCTGCATCTCCGTTCCAGTCAAAGAAATATGCGGGGTGATCATGTCTGAGTCCAACAGGTGTGTAAACGTACTTCTTAAGCTCGGGAGTGTTTACATAAGCCTGCTTCTCCATTACCATCGCATTGATGATTCCCTTTGCAGCCTGAGTTCTGAGAACACCTGTGGTATATGCTACCGGCGGTGAGGTCTTCTGATAATCAAGGAGTGCATTGGTTGCTGTTGCTGATAACGGATTTGATTCATCAAACGCATAGAGCATGGATGAAAGGATATTAAGTCCTGTTGCTGATGTGTAAGGGTTTGTGTAAGCGAACTTAAGCTCGTTTGCATTGGCTGCTTCAAGAACTCCCTTTACGGTTACATCACCGTGGGCTTCTGTGTACTTGTCGTAGATATCCTTCTGCATAAGAATTCCGGCAGTGTTACCTGCAAGTCTGTCTGCGAGAAGCTCGGGCTTAAAACCGTTAGCCTCTACCATCTTACCAAGCGCTTCATTTGAAGGAACATAGATGTCAGGCTTATAACCGCCGTTTGCCATGTATGTTACGACCTCTCCTGAAGAGATTTTTCTGACTGTTACGGAAACGCTCTTTCCGTCTGCTGTTGCACCGGACTTATTGAACTTCTCAGCCACTTCATTAAGCCAGTTATCAGGTGCACTTCCTGAAAACTCGGAAGGTGCTGCGATCTCAAGATTGATCTGACCGCTACCCTGAACCGTGATAGGGAAAGTATCGATATCAGCAAGGGTGTCCGCTTCTGAAACCTCATCTGAATAAATATCCAGAATAGGATTTTCATTTTTTGTGACATCAACCTTTGTCATAAGGGATGTCAGTTCCTTCTTGGCCTCATCCTCCGAAAGTGTGCCTACTGAAGCATCCTTGCGCACGCTGCTGCAGCCTGTAATTGACGCAGCTACCAGGGCTATTGTAAGCACTGTTGATAATAATCTTTTCTTCATGAGTAAATTCCTCCCTCTTCTATCTGTGAAGTAAGGGCGTTTTTATACACCTCTACCTCATTTATGCCACTGCCACTGTCGCCCTGTGAGTTAAGAAACTCAGTGACTGCAACAATAAATTCTTTTGTGGTCTTTAACAGTCTGTTATTGTCCTCAGCACAGTTCTTTGCTGTGAGTTCAACAACGTCCAGATCGTTCTTTGTGTTAGGACTTGAAACTGTCATTATGTTAAGGAGCTTTCTGACATTTCTGCAGATATGCTGCTCAACCTTATCAAGAATCTCTTCTGTATCTCTAAGTGCGTCAGCACCGTTGCTATCGAGAAGATTCTTAAGACGAAGCTGATAATCATCCATCTGAACCATGGTCTCTCTTACACTTGTAAGTGCCACGTTCATCTCCCCGGCTTCACTGGGATTTATCTGTGAAATAGCCTTCATCCAGTTATCACTTTCAGTCACAAGACTGTTTTTTATCTGAACAGGATCAAGGTTCCCCTTTACCTTAAGGACAGGTCCTGTATGTGAATCGGCTTCCTCAATGGCTGTCTGCTTTTGAAGTGCCATATATGATGTTGCGGCCATTATGAGAAATACCAGAAAAACAAGTGTCCCTGCTCCCAGAAGAACCGTGACAATTCCCGAAATGGTCCTGAATAGCCTGATTCCGGCATATACGATCACGGTATCCCTTGTAGCCACCACAATGATTTTAAGGATGAGCGTTAAAATAAATACCGCTGCTCCAACCTTAAACCTAGACATATTCTGTTTGAATTTCCCCTGTAAAATATCCTTACTCATTTCAACTCCTTAGCTGCGTTTTCAAGATCACTGCATCTCTTCATGATATCCGCCATCAGCACCTGCCTGTCGGACTCAGCTAAAGTCCTGACCGAGACACTTATTGCATCAGTTATTCCGGACAGTTGTCCGCGAAGGCTTTCAAGTGACAAAAGCTGTTGCTCAATTACCTGCTTTGTCATGGCATCCGTCTCTTCAATCTGAGCAGATGCATCATTCATGGCGCCCTTTAATGTATCTATCATTGCTCCCAGATACTGCAGTCTTGGCATCAGGAGCCTTAACTGCATATCGTCGCCATCCTTCGTCCATCCAGATATCTTCTGAAGTATATCTGAAAGCGATCCCTGAATTTCCATTATATCACAAGGAAATTGTCTGATTCTTGCTGCCAGCTGTTTTTCCATACCTTATCTCCCGGATCATTTTACCTTCTAAACAATGAAGGCTTCCCCAAGTTATAAGTATACGTCATCAAAAGCGGTATTTAAAGCTAAAACAACGTAAATCTGCGACTTTCTTTAATACAATCATAGGATATATTCTGCAAAAAAATTAGGCATACATTGGCAAAATACAAAAAGCTATTTCACCAACATATGCCTATTCTGATTTCTACACTATTTTATTCGAGCTTTATATCTATTATTCAGCCACTCCAACATACTCATAACCGGCATCCTCGACTGCTGCCTTGATAGCTGCCTCATCCACATCCTTAGAGTTTGTGATAGTAACAAGATTGTCTTTGTGGGATGCAACTGCGCTGTCGATACCGTCAATTGCCTCAAGCGCCTTCTTTACATGAGCCTCGCAGTGCTCGCACATCATTCCTTTTACTGTGATCTTCATTTCGTTTGTCTCCTTTTCATCTTCAATATTTATATCTGCGCCAGCACTATCAGTGTCTGTCGCTTGTGATATCAATTTTCCTGTAATCGCATTTTTAATAACCTTATCCCTTGAGCCATCATAGGGCTTTATCCAGTTAAGACGAAGGGCATTGGATACCACGCAAAAGCTCGATAATCCCATTGCTGCTGCTCCGAATATGGGATTGAGCTCCCATCCAAATGCTGCCACATAGCAACCTGCAGCAAGGGGAATTCCCAGGACATGATAGACAAATGCCCAGAAAA
>JAEEGF010938461.1_pt1 | contig 15789 bp, 11 predicted proteins | sample 9134171 | NCBI WGS metagenome assembly JAEEGF01 (sample SAMN16246542, study PRJNA631951) | gut metagenome | biome: gut microbiome; feature: rumen; material: AP-attached | host: Bos | place: Iran: Karaj | collected 2018-10
GTTGACGTCACTGAGCACGTTGGGATGCAGGAGCGTATGGTAAAGCGCCGTATAGAAGATGGTTTTTTCGTCGTCCGAGCCGCCTTCTACCCGGATACGGCCCAGATGCTGCGCCCAGAGGGCGTCGGCCCGGGAACGGACCTCGTCGAAGCAGAAGCCCGAGGGCTGCTCGGCATCCAGGTTCTCCCTCGCATTTTCAATGCTTACGAAGGAAACGCCCAGCTTGAGGAGAATCTCCTCTCCCTCTGCCAGGGAATCGTAGTGGAACCAGCAGCCGATGTCATCTCCGCTGAGCTCCCGCGCATAGTTTTCATAAATCTTGTACTTCCCGGCATCGGCATCCCAGGCAGCCTCGGCCGTCATGGGCCGCTGCTTTTTCCAGTAGCCGGAGGCCGACGGAACCTTACTCACCCGCAGCACAAAGTAGATGGGGAAAACGGCGTCCCGGTTGTAGCAGAAGGTTCCCATGAGCTTGGAGCCTTCCACCTCGGTGGCCGATACCCGCCGCACGGAGGCGCCGCTCTCGTTGGTAAGGCCCTCCCCCAGATTGAGAAGGATGTTGCCCTCTCCGCCGGGGAACGTGTAGCGCTCAATGGCGGTGCGGGTGGTAGCGCTGACCTCGGCCCTGATGCCGCTGAAAAGCTCCAGCGAGTAGTAGCCGGGATGCGCCACTTCATTTGCATACTCCGTTCCGTACATGTGATAGTCTACCTGGAGAGGGCCCGTGGTGGGCATGGTGAGAAGGGACCCCAGCTCCGGGCAGCCCACGCCGGAAAGGTTCACATGCGAAAAGCCTGTAAAATAACTGTTTTCCTCCACATAGGGCGTGCTCCACCACCGGCTGTCCTTGTCCCAGGCATTCATGGAGGAACCCATCACGTTGAACGGGCTCACGCTCATCATGCCGTTAGGCGTGACGGCACCGGGATTGCAAGCGCCGAAGTTGGACGTGCCGATAAAGGGATTCACCCACTCGTTCTGGGCCTGAGCGCCCAGGGAGAATGCAAGGAAAAGAAATGCGGTCTGGAAAAGATGTTTCATCGTCACTTGGATTAGCGTACAAAGATACAATTAATATTTGCTATATTTGTAGGATAGAAAACAAGAATAACCTATATGAAAAGATTCTTAACGACCCTCCTGTGCGCCATGCTGGCCCTCGCCGCGCAGGCACAGACCGTCAGCATTCTGAACGCCGCCACCCGCGAACTCCAGAGACGCGGTCTCGAGGAAGGAGCGGTCCGCGCCCGCCTGATGGAAAACGGGATAGACCTGGAAGCCATTCCCCGCAGCGAGGTCCTTTCCTACCGGGACCGCATTGTCACCATCCTGGACCAGATGCAGCATGAAAAGGAAGCTGCAGGCCGGCTCACGGAAGACATCCTGCAGGACTCCACCCTGGTGGCCCCCGCCGAAGAACCCCGCACCACCCCCGATGAGGAAGCCGCCGAGAAAGCCATCGAGGAGAACAGGCAGGAGAATGCCGATGGGCATGACATCTATGGCCACGCCCTGTTCACGGGCCACTCCATGGACGTATTCCGCACCACGGACGGCGCCCAGGCCCCCGATACATATGTACTTGGAGAAGGTGACGAGGTGCACATTTCCATCTTCGGCTCCTCCCAGACAGAGATTCACCAGCGCATCGCGCCCGACGGCTCCATCCAGCCCGCCGGCGCCACCAAGATCTTTCTCAAGGGTCTCACCCTGGCACAGGCCCGCGCGGCCGTCAAGAGCAAGCTGGCCCAGCACTACTCCTTCCGCCAGGACCAGATTGCCGTCACCATCACCACGGCCCGCACCATCACCGTGAACATCTACGGTGAAGTGGGCGTGCAGGGCGGCTTCACCGTGAGCGCCCTCAACACCGCCTTCAATGCCCTGGCGGCAGCAGGCGGCCCCACCGCCATCGGCTCGCTCCGAAACATCCAGCGCTCCCGCGCCGGCAAGACCACCCGCCTGGACCTGTATAAGTTCATCACCGGCGCCTTGCCCGGAGACCAGTTCGACCTCCAGAACAACGATATCCTCTTTGTTCCCGTAGCAGACAAAGTGGTAACCATCGAGGGTGCCGTATTCCGTCCCATGCGCTACGAGATTACGGACGGGGAAGGCCTCGCAGAGCTCATCGGCTATGCCGGCGGCCTCACCTACGAGGCCTATCCGGAGTTCATCCAGGTAGAGCGCTTCGAGGACGGCGAAAAGATATTCCGGGAATACAACCTGCAGAACGTCCTGTCCGGCGCCCAGGCAGTGAGCCTCCGCGGCGGAGACATCGTTCGCATCAAGAGCGTGACCCGGCCCATGGAAAACTATGTCCACATTGGCGGCGATGTCTACTATGGCGGCAACTTCGACCTTACCAAAAACCGCAGCCTCCAGACGCTGCTGGACAATGCCAAGCCCCGCTACACCGCCCGTACGGAGTACGTACTGGTATCGCGCACCCGGCCGGACGAGACCGTGGAAGTCCTCACGGTTCCCTTCCCCGGCGTTGACGGCCATCCGGACTTCATGCTCCAGGGCCGGGACTCCGTGAAGGTGCTGCAGCTCTCCGACTTCCGCGAGGAAGGCACTGTCAGCGTGGCCGGCCAGGTACGCAAGCCGTTCACCCGCGCCTTCGGCGTCAACGACCGCATGAGCATCGGCCAGGCCATCGAACTGGCCGACGGCCTGCGCCCCAGCGTATACCCGGTTGCCTACATTACCCGCACAGACCTCTTCAATCCCAGCCACAAGGAGTACATCCCCGTCAACCTCAAGGAAGACCGGGAAACGCTCCTGAGGCCCGGTGACGCGCTCCTCATCTACGACAATACCACTTACAACCATATCGGCGAAGTACACATCAGCGGCGCCGTGAATAATCCCCTGGGCACTACCTACGACGCCAGCCTGGGCGTGAAAGACCTCATCACCATGGCAGGCGGCCTCGAAGCAGGTGCTGCCCTCGACCGCGTGGAGGTATTCCGCCTCAACCTGGAGGGGAAGGAAGCCAAGATGACCCGCATTCCCATTTCGGTGGACGAGGACTTCAATCCCACTGAGCCGTTCAGCCTGCAGCCCTATGACCACCTGGTGGTGCGCATGAAGACCAACTTCGGGCAGTCCCGCACCATCCAGATCAACGGACGCGTGCACTACCCGGGCGTCTATGTGCTGGAAGACTCCCGCACCCAGCTGTCGGAGATCATCGCCATGGCCGGCGGCCTGCAGGACGATGCCAGCCCCTACTGCGTACTCACCCGCTCCTACGGGGACCGCGGCCCCATCGGCCTCAACCTCAAGGACGCCCAGCACCACAGGAAAAACCTCAAGTACGACCCCATCCTCATGGAAGGGGATGTCATCAATGTAGTGCGGCAGGAAAACACCGTGACCATCCTCGAGACCGGAACCCGCTTTGGCCAGTATGTGCCGGATGAGTTCTCTTCCAGTCAGAAGAGTATCGTCTACCAGGGACCGCACAGCGCCAAGTGGTACATCAACCACTACGCCGGCGGTTTCCAGAAATTTGCAGACCGCAACAGCGTTACGGTCACCCTGCCCAACAACCAGAGCGAGGGCACCAAGAAATTCCTCTGGATGCGCATCTATCCCAAGGTGCAGCCGGGCTCCGTCATTACCCTGAGCATGGACCAGAAACGGATAGAGAAAGCCGAGGAACCCAAGGAGAAAGTACGCTGGGACCAGGTGGCCGCCAGCACGCTGAGCGCCCTCACCTCGGTGGTTTCCATGATTCTTCTCATTGAACGACTCAACTAGCCCTATGGAAGAGAACGAAATTGACATCGTAGCCCTCATAAAGAGCATGTGGGCCGGCCGCAAGGTCATCCTCATCTCGACTGCCGTGTTCCTCGCGCTGGGTATTCTGTCGGCCCTCACCATGAAGAGGACCTACACGGTGAGCTCCGTGATGGTGCCGCAGCTGGGGCAGTCGCGCAGCAACGCCGCGCTGGCCCGTCTGGCCGGCCTCAGCGCCTTCGAACTTTCCGGCGGCGCCCCGCAGGACCTGTCCCCGCTCGTCTATCCGCAGATTGTGGGCAGCGTCACCTTCCGGCGGGAGCTCATGTACACGCCCCTTCACTATGAGAAGGTAGACACCGCCATTTGCATGTTCGACTACGTCCGCGACTACGGAAAGGCAACCACGCTGGACAAGGTGCGCAAGTACACCATCGGCCTGCCCGGCACCCTCGTCGGCGCGGTCAAGGGCCTTGTCAAGAAAAATGCACCCGAGCAGGAGTTCAGCCTTCTGGCGGCCGGTGAAACGGCAGGAAAGGCGGCGGACGGAGAAACCATCCGCCCCATCGTGCTCACCAAGGAGGAGCAGCGGATGATCGGTGTCGTCGGCAGCTGCGTAAACCTGACGGTGGAAAGAAAGGAAGGATACCTCACCCTGATTGTCACGGGCTCGGAGCCGCTGCAGACGGCCGAACTCGCCGTCAACGCCCAGCGAATCCTGCAGGAACACATCACCAGTTTCCGTACAGAGAAGGCCCAGAGCCAGCTGGAATACATGCAGGCCCGTTACGACGAGACCAAGGCCGAGGCCGAGGCGTACCAGATTGCCCTGGCCACGGTAACCGACCGTTCCCAGAACATGACCACAACGCGCGCCCGCATTGAGCGGGACCGCCTGCAGAGCAAGTACACGGTGGCCAACGCCATCTATACGGAGCTGGCCAAACAGCTGGAACAGGCCAAGATGCAGGTGAAGCAGGACACGCCCATGCTCACCATCATCCAGCCCATCACCGTTCCCAGCAGCCCGTCAAACAGCCGGGGCCGGACCATCATGATCTGGACCTTCTTCGGGGTTGTACTGGGCTGCGGAATTGTCTTCGGGAAGAACAACCTGCCCAAGTGGAAGGAGATGTTTACTAAAACCGATACAGATTAAGTCCGGTTTCTTCGTCGGCGCGGCGGCCGGGCTTCAGCTCCGGGAAAGCGTCTACGGTAAGCTCGCAGGCACCACTGATTTTTGCATCCAGGAGATGACCGCCCACACAGGTGTAGTCTCTCCTGGATGCCGTTATATGGACATGCAGGTAGGGCTTTCCGTCCTTTTCGGAGATATTGCCGGTGAGATTGGTGATTTCCATCTGCTCGCTGAAGGTTTTGTCCACATACTGCTTGGTGGCGGGATCCAGGAAACGGAAAGTGGCTTCACTAATGGCGCCGAGGCCGCCGATGGTACCGGAAAGGATGTTCTGGTCCTTGCAGAAGGCAGTGAGGGCTTCCATCAGGCTCACATGGTTGTCTACGCTGAGAACGTAGTGATGCTGGTCTTGAATGAACTGATACATTAGGATATAGGTTCCAGATGAAGGGTAAACGGGAATGATTCGGTCTGGGCTTCCAGGCTATAGCCGAAAGTGGTGAAAAGGAAGAGGACGCGGCTCTTTACAGGTACAGCCCATACGTCCCCGTAGAGCATGGCGCCGCCATAGAAGGTGGCACTTTCTCCCCCTTCCAGCGCCACGTGGCTGCCGGTGAGGGCATAGTCCTGCTCTTCCCGGCTTGTCCAGGAGCCGCCCTCCGGGCTGATGCCCTTGTACACGGCTTTCTCGGCCCGGGTCCCGGGCCCGAAGCTGAGAACAAGCAGGGAGTCCTTGCGGACGGCGGCCCAGACAGTGCCGCTCAGGGAGCCGGCATCTTCAGGGCCGATGCGGGAGAAGTTCTTGTTCTTGCTGTTTTTCAGGTGAGAGAAAGTGCGGGTGAGCTTGCGGCTGGCGCCGCCGTCTTCGGTTATCATGACGGAATGGCCGCTGGCGGTCCAGGTTCCGTTGGCATACTGGCATTTGCCGCTGGAGGGTTCCGACTGGACAATGGTGACCCGGTCTCCGGGGCCAAAGTGGATCCAGGCCTGCGTTTCTCCCAGCTCGTAGAACCAGGAGGTGTCCGGCAGCTGGATATACAGGAAGTCTATGTTGCAGGACACTGTGGCAAGGAGCGAGACCAGCAGCGCTACGGTACGGAATATGCTTTTCATGCGCACGGAGAAACGGTTCAGCGAAAGCAAAATTAACAATTATTTTTCGTATTTTTGCACTCGAACAAGTGAAATCATGAAGAAAGCAATCCTCCTGGCCCTTGCAGCACTGGGCCTGTCCCTTATAGCCGGCGCCCAGACGGTGCGCACCAATTACCGCGCCGGCGGCATCACCCACATCTCCACGGAATACGAAGAGCTGAGCCTGGGAGAGGTCCCGGCCCAGGTCCGGGTAGAACTGGCCGGTTTCCAGGACGGTTCCACGCTCTATCTTCTGTACATCAACCTGGTCCAGAAAAACGCTACAGCCGTTCCAAAAGGCGTGAAGATGGCCGTGAACCTGCAGGGAGGAAAGCTCATTCGCCTGGAGCAGATTGGAGAGGATTCGGCCACCAAGCGGCGCCAGGACAACGGCCTGTTCCTCAACCGGCTCAAATATGCGGCCGAGGCCTCCGACATGGAGAAAATGGTCCGTAGCGGCATCAAGAGCCTGGACATCATCACCGGCTGGAATCCCGAGGACTACCTGCCCGTGAACTTTGACAAGAACCAGCTGGGAGAGCTCCTGAAGCGCCACTGCGAGGCCATCCTGAAGGCGGCCGATACCACCATTGAGCTGGAGGCCACGCTGTCCGGCTATACGGAAAACACCAACAGCATCCTCACAACGGCCAATCCGATGGTTGCGCGCGGTGCCGGCTTCGACTACAACCTCCTGCTGTCGCACCTCTACTATAAGAACAACAACGAGGAAGACCTGGACCTGGCCTTTGTCATCGGCACCAAGGAGCAGTACCACATTCCCTACGATGCCGCCGTCCGCTTCATGCTGAACGATGGCACGGTCATCGGCCTCCTGCAGACGCGGGACGACGTAAACTTCGTCTACGTGTACCCCACGCTGGAGGACCTGAACCGCATGGTTACCGTGGGCATCAAGACCCTTTCCATAGACTATGAGGGAGGGATTCTTACCGACACTTTCCCGGCACGGGAAGACGGCGGCCTCAGTTTCTCCGAGGCCGTCAATCAGGAACTTCAGTTACTGCTTTCCCTGAGCCCCCGCTAGAGGTCTTCCTGGTACTCGCAGAGCTTACGGACTGCGTGAATGATTTCCTTCTTGAACAAGGGCGTTTCGAACCCGGTCTTGATGGGTGTGAGCCGGTGTAAATCCGAGCCGCAGCGCTGGTAGGCGCCATCCTTGAGCAGGGTATAGGCTTTCCTGCGCACCTCGGGACCGTACAGGTTGCAGAGGGAAGGCAGGTTGAGCTGGAAAGAAACACCTTTATCGAGGAGCTTTTTGTACTCCTTGTCTCCCATATAGACATAGCGTTCCGGATGGGCCAGAAGAGGGCGGTAGCCTTTCTGCTGAATGCGCTCGAGCGTTCCCCAGAGGTCAAAGGGCGGGCTGAAATAGGACGTTTCCACCAGGAGGTAATCGTTCGGGAGAGGAAGAAGGTCTCCCTTTTCCAGGCGTTCTTCGAAAAGATTGTCCATCATGTTCTCTGCGCCCAGATGCAACTGGATGGGGCCCTTGTAGGCCGCCTGCACCTCACGGAAACGCTTGCGAAGATCTTCGGTGGTGTTGGGGAAGTCTTCCATGATGTGAGGGGTGAACCAGACTTCCATTACCCCCATATCGGCATAGACAGAAAGATACTTCAGCGTCTTGTCCATGCTCCTGACACCGTCATCCACACCGGGAAGCATGTGGCAGTGCCAGTCAGTCCATCCATGAAGCACTCCGCTCCCGAGGAGAGAGTGCTTCGTTGAAAAAAACCACATAAAAAGTTTAAGGTTAGTCCTTGCTGCTCTCGGAATCGTCGTTTCCGTAGGCATTGCCGTAGGAGCCATAGGTACCGTAGCCGCCGCCGTAACGGTAGCCATACTTATAGCCATACTTGTAGCCGTACTTATAGCCGTAGCGGCCACCGCCGTCGGTGCCGTTCAGGAGCAGGCACATATTCTTATATTTCTGGTGTTTGTAGTACTTTTCAATCTCGGGGAGCATGGCGCGGTCCAGCACACCGGCGCGGATGACGAACAGGGTGGTATCCACGTTACGGTTGATGATATCGGCGTCGGTCACAATCTCTACGGGCGGGCAGTCCAGGAAAACGTACTCGTACTCGCTGCGGAGCGCGCTGATCATGGACTCCAGCCTGGGATCGGAGAGGAGCTCGGAGGGGTTGGGGGGCAGGGTGCCCACCGGCAGGATATCGAGGCCGGAGCCTTCGATGTTTTTCACAATCAGGGGATGGAAATCGGGTTCCTTGCCGGCCAGATAGTTGGAAACGCCCTTCTTGGGGCTTCCGGCAAACACGGAGAGGGATTTCTTACGGAGGTCAAGGTCTACGGCAATCACCTTCTTCTTCTTGATGGCAAAGGCCGTGGACAGGTTGGAGGAAATGAAGGTTTTACCGGAGCCGGGGTTCACGGAAGTGAGCATGAACACGCCGCCTTTCCCTTCTTCCTGGCCGCGCATGAATTCCAGGTTGGTACGGACTACGCGGAAGGCCTCGTTGATAACGTTACGGCTGTGCGGCTTTACCACAATCTTGCGGTCCGAGGGGTCTTCCTTGCGGGACACCCAGGGAATGAGGTGGTCCCACAGGTGCTGCTTGCGGGCAAACGCCGCGGGGATTTCACCCACAAACGGAGCGGTCATGTTCTCCAGGTCCTGACGGCCGCGGACGGTGGTATTGGTAATTTCCAGCATGTAGATAAGGCCCAGGGGAAGGCCGAATCCCAGTACAAGCGCCACGAGGAGAATCATCATGCGCTTGGGAGAGATGGGCTGCGAACCGCCGCCGGGCATGCTCACCACGCGGTTGTTGTAGGCGGTAAAGGCCTGGGAGAGTTCGTTCTCCTCACGCTTCTGGAGCAGGAACAGGTAAAGGGCTTCCTTCACCTTCTGCTGACGTTCGTCGCTCAGGAGCTGGCCGGCCTGCTGGGGATTGCTCACCACACGGGCGTCCAGCATGCTCTGGGTGTCCTGGTAAGACTGCAGCAGCATGTTCTGGGAGGTGATGAAGTTCTCGATGGAGGAGATGATGACGGCCGACATGGAGGCAAGCTGCTGGTCCAGGTCCTTGACCAGGTAGTTTTCCTCGGAGCTGCTTTCCACCAGGCGGTTGCGCTGGAGGAGGGCCGTATTGTACTGGTTGATGACGTTTGCGATGTTGGTCTCCTTGAGGCCGGTATTGGCCGGAAGCAGTTTACCACGGGAATCGCGGATATAGGTGAGGAGGTAGCGGGCAATGGAAATCTGGTTGTTGATTTCCGTAATCTGCTGGCTGGCCTGCACGGAGAGCTGCATGTCCATGCTGGCGGCTGCACTGAGGTCCGGCATGCGGTTTCGGCTCTTGAAGTCCGAGATGCTGTTGTCCACGTTGCCCAGTTCTTTCTCGATGACGCGGAGACGCTCGGCGATGAACTCGTTGGTGCTGGTGGTAATGAGGTTCTTGTCCTTGATCCACTGCTCGTTGTACACGTTCACGAGCATGTTGAGCACATCCACGGCACGCTGGGTGTTCACGTCATTCATGGTGAGGTTGATCACCGTGGCGTTTTTGTCGGCCAGGGCTACGGTGAGGCGGGACAGGTAGGCGCGGGCCGTGCCGTAATACCCGCCGCGGCTCACAAGGAGGTCTTCCTTCCATTCGCCGCTGAAGTAAGGGTTGGCTTCAAGGATGACGCGGCCGGCCACCGTCTGGACGGTGTCTCCAAGAGCGGCCGTAATTTTGTCCTCGTATTTATGGCGCTGATAGCGGAAACCCTTGAGGGTAACCTGGTTTTCTTCTCCGGGAACGACGGTGAAGGATACTCCGTCATTGTTGCCGAGGTCCAGGAAGTTTACCGTGACGGGCAGGCTGGAGCCGTAAAGGGTGCGCTTGTAAAGACGGTGTCCGGGCGTGAGGAAACCGCCCTTGAAGGCATAGTTGGTTTCCAGATGCAGGCGTTTCACCACCTCCGTCATCATGTCCGGAGAGGTGAAACTGATAATCTCGTTGCTCACGTTCACGCGGGTCATACCCAGTGCCATGTTGGCAAAGTCGGAAGAGACGTCTCCGATGGAGCTGTTCTTCTTGGTGTCCTCCTTGATGAGGATGGACGCCTGGCGGGTGTACACCGGCGGAGTCTTGAGGATATAGACAGAGGCAATGAGAAGGCACAGGAGGATGGAGCCTACAAACCACGGCCAGCGGGCCACGCACATGGTCCAGAGTTCACGGATGGAGAGGACCTGCTCTTCCTGCTCGAAACTATTGTTGTTCTCTTGGGACATATCTTATTTGGAAAGTAAAACGACAATGGTGGAAGTGACGGAGGTGACGGCCGATACCAGGGAAATCCAGAACGAAGGCGTGAAGGCACTGTTGGCAACCTCGGTGGACTCGCGGCGGCGCTTGGGATTGGGCGTCACGTAGACAATGTCTCCCTGCTCCATGTAATAGGCGGGGGAATTGAAGACAGACTCGGCCTTGGTGAGATTGAGCTTGTAGAAGCGCTCGCCGTCCTTGCCGAAGTCACGGATGACGGTGATGTTCTCGCGCTCGCCGTTGATGTTGAGGTCTCCGGCCAGGGAGATGGCATCGAGGACGGTGAACTCGTCACGGTCAATGCGGTAACGGCCGGGGCGGCTCACTTCTCCCAGCACGGAGAATCCCAGGTTCATGAACTCGATGGTAACCACCGGGTCCTTGATCTGGTTGCTCTGGATGAGGAGTTCCTTGATGTGCTCGGTAGCCTCGGCACGGGTAAGACCCTGCACGAAGATTTTACCGAGGACCGGGAAATCGATGCAGCCTTCGGAGTCTACGGTATAACCGGAAATGGAATTGGACGTATTCAGGTTTCCCATGTTACCGCTACTGCCGGAGAGGGACTGGGCCTCACCCAGGCGGCGCGTCAGGTAGGGAAGGTTGAACATGGCGGCAATCTGGGGCTCACGGCAGTTCACGATAACGGAAATCTGGTCCATGGGCTTAAGCCGTATGGGATTGGACTTGACAGCCTCGATGAGCGCGTCATCGTAGGTATCCTGCATGTAGACGATGTTGGTGGGCGTGCTGCAGCTAAAAAGCGCAGCGGAAACGGCCAGCGTAACAAATACCTTCTTCAGTTTCATACAATTTAGGCGTGTAGGTCTGCAAAGTTACGAATAATTTTTGGGTTTTACCGCCTGCTTTCCCAAAAAGTGTATCAAAATGGGCCGTCACCGTATCGAAGAAAAGCCCAACACGCTTTATTTCAAGCGGCTGGGCTTCTGTGATTCCGTTGGGATTCGAACCCAAGACCCACAGCTTAGAAGGCTGTTGCTCTATCCAGCTGAGCTACGGAACCATCCTTAAAGAGAATGCAAAGTTAGTATTTTTTTAACAAATGTCAAATCCCGGACGGGGCTCCTTCACGGCGATAGGCGCGGGGCGAGAGGCCCAGCCGCATCTTCACGAACTTCCCGAACGTGGAGAGGCTGGAGAAACCATAGTCCACGGCAATCTCCTTGATGGAGCGGTCCGAGAAACGCAGTTCGTGCGCGATGGCTTCCAGCGTGTACTCGTGGATCCACTCCAGGGCCGTTTTTCCGCTGGCCTGTCTGACGGCGGCCGACAGGTATTTGGGCGTGATGCAAAGCTGACGGGCATAATCGGCCACACTCCCCCGCTTCCCCTCGGCCACCGTGATGAGTTCCAGGAAGCGCCTGAAGATGAGGTCCTTCTGCTGGAACTGCAGCCCGCGGCCGTATTTCATGTTCCTTTCCACGATGATGCTCACCTCGTAGAAAGCCGCCGTCATGAGGGACTGCATCACTTCCTTATAATAATAGTCGCGCGAGCCCTTGAGCTTGGCCTCGAACAGCAGGAAGACATGGCTTGCAATGTTCATCTCGGCGTCGGTCATATGGAAAACGGGATGCTCCATGGCATAGGTCATCACGGACCACAGGCGGCCGCCCGAAGCGCCTACCGTCTTCTGGAACTTGGCGTAGGACATGCCGAACATCATGCCGCGGAAATCCTCCGACCGTTGGAAATTTTCCATCGTCGAGCGGGGCGGGCCGATGAGGATGTCGCATCGGCCCAGTTCTATCGGCTGTCCGCAAAAGTCCATACGGAGATGGCCGCTCACGACAATCATCGACAGGATCATCCCTTCATCGGCCTTCCTCGCCTCCTCGAAGGAGGAGAGGTCCCGCACCACCACCATATCGCCGTCGGCATAGTTCACCTGCCGGTCTCTCACTTTGCTCATTTTCTTAAAAAGTAGAAAAAATAACACTAATAGTGTGCAAAATTACCTATTTATTTGCTCATTGCCAAAAAAAGCCAGTACTTTGCCCCCCGATAAAAACCGAAACCTATGCCATTCACATCTGTCAATCTCTTGCTTGAGGAGAGCATCCGCAAGAACTGGGACAAGCCGGCCTTGTCTAACTATCAAGGGATTACATTAAAATATTCCGACGTCGCAAGACGTATTGAAAAGTTACATATCGCATTCGAACAGTGCGGACTCAACAAGGGAGACAAGGTAGCCATCTGCTCCCGCAACCAGGCCAACTGGGGCGTCAGCTTCCTATCGGCCATTACCTATGGAGCTGTTCCGGTCCCCATCCTGCATGAGTTCAAACCCAGCAACATCCACCACCTCGTCAACCATTCCGAGGCCCGCGTGCTGTTTGTGGACGAAGTGGTCTGGGAAGGGCTGGTCATTGAAGAGATGCCCGGTCTGCAGGTGGTCGTCCATATCAATACCTTCAAATTCCTCTACGCGCAGTCGGAGGAGCTGTGGAACGTGCGGGCGCACCTGAACGAGAGTTTCGGCCGGAAATTTCCGTCCGAGCTCTCCCCCGAGGACCTTCACTACTACGTGGACAGCCCGGAGGAACTTGCCGTCATCAACTACACGTCCGGCACTTCCGGCTACTCGAAGGGCGTCATGATTCCTTACCGGGCCATCTGGTCCAACCTGGCCTTCGGCTTCGAGCGGTTCCCGGAGCTCAAGGGAGGCGAATCGGTGGTTTCCATGCTGCCGCTGGCCCACATGCTGGGTCTCATGTTCGACTTCCTCATGGAAATGGTGCTGGGCATGCACGTGCATTTTCTGTCCCGCACGCCCAGCCCCAAGATCATTATGGAGGCCATGGCAACCGTGAAGCCGCGCATCATCGTGGCCGTGCCCCTTATTATCGAGAAAATATACCGTTCAAAACTTAAACCTATTATTGACCGGAACCAGTTCTTCTTCCGCCTGCCGCTCGTGGACCAGTATCTTCGCAGGCGCATCAGGGACGAGCTGGTTTCCACCTTCGGCGGGGAGTTCCTGGAACTCGTCGTCGGGGGTGCCGCCATCAACCCGAAGGTGGAGAAGTTCTTCAGGGAAATTGACTTTCCGCTCACGGTTGGTTACGGCATGACGGAGTGTGGGCCTCTGATCAGCCATGCGCGCTATCAGAAGGCCCGGCTCCTCTCATGCGGGCACGCTGTTCCCAACATGGACATCCGCATTGACTCCGAGGACCCTTCGTCCATCCCGGGAGAGGTCCAGGTATCGGGCGCCAACGTGTTCATGGGCTACTACAAGAACGAGTCCGCCACCCGGGAAGCGTTCACGGAGGACGGCTGGCTGCACACCGGAGACATGGGCGTCATAGATGCCGACGGTTTCCTGTACCTTCGCGGCCGCTCCAAATGCATGATCCTGGGGCCCTCCGGCCAGAACATCTATCCCGAAGAACTGGAAGGCGTACTGAACAACCTCAACTACGTGGTTGAGTCCCTCGTCATCGAAGACAAAGGCAGCCTGGTAGCCCTCATCTATCCGGACTATCCCAAGGCGGCGCAGGACGGGATGAACCGCCAGCAAATCGAGGAGTACCTCACGTCCAAACTGCCGGTCGTCAACCGCGAATTCCCCGGCTACGCCCACATCAAGCACTTCGAATTCATGCCCGAAGACTTCGAGCGCACCCCCAAGCGCAACATCAAGCGCTTCATCTACCAAAGAAAGTAAATCGCGAATCTCTATAAGTAGTTGGTTATTAGTGTGTTAAGTTTTTCTCTTTAGGCTGCTCGGCCTAAAGAGATTTTTCATTAGTGCTGATAACCAGCGAGTTACAAAGATTCGCGCTTGCGCACTACCTTCCAGCCAATCCAGCCTACCAGGAAGGACATGAGCGGGGAGAGGATGTTGAAGAGGCAGAAGGGGGCGTACACCAGTGTGGGGACGCTGAGGATGGTGGCCTGCGTCATGCCGCAGCTGGACCAGGGATAGAGCGGGGATGTGACGGTGGCCGAGTCTTCCACGGCACGGGAGAGCAGCCTGTTCTCATAACCGTCTTTCTCGAAGGTGCTCCGGTAGATATTGGACGTAAGGATAATGGACAGGTACTGGTCGGAGACAATGCCGTTCATCATGGAACCGGTAATGACCGTAGAGCCCACCAGGCCGGTGCGGGTGCGGGTGAGCGGAGCCAGGATGCGGGAAAGGTCGGCAATCATGCCGCTGGCATACATGGAAGCGCCAAAGCACATGGCCACAATGATGAGGAAGATGGTGTCCAGCATGCCACGCATACCGCGGGAAGCCACCAGCTTGTCCACCTCAGGGACACCCGTATCCAGCGAAACAGAATTGTAGATGGTCTCCACAATGCCGGCAAAGGAGACGCGCGCGGCGCTTCCTTCGGTAATCCCCTGGCCGATGGTGCGGATTACCTCCGGCTGGAACACGAGGGCAGCCACGGCGGCGGCAAGGGCCGATAGGGCCAGCACCACGATGGCCGGCAGCTTCTTCCAGATGAGGATGGCCGTAAAGACGGGCACAATCATAAGCCAGGGCGTAATGTGAAAGGTACTGGCCAGCGTGTTGGAATACACTTCCATGGATGCGTCCGGAGCGCCGCCATGGGTGAAGCCCAGGACGCCGAACACCACCAGCGTAATGAGGATGGACGGCACCGTAGTATAATACATATACTGGATATGGTCAAACAGGTCCACCTTGTTGATGGAGGCAGCCAGCACGGTGGTGTCCGAGAGGGGTGAGATCTTGTCGCCGAAGTACGCGCCGGAGATGATGGCGCCGGCGGTCATGGCATCGGAGAATCCCTCGGCCCGTCCTATTCCGAGAAGCGCGACACCCACGGTGGCGATGGTGGTCCAGGAGGAGCCAGTCATCACCGAAACCAGTGCGCACAGGGCGCAGGCCGTCACCAGAAACACCTTGGGGCTGATGATCTTGAGACCGTAATAGATAAAGGCCGGAACAACGCCGCTCATGGTCCAGGTACCGGAGATGGCACCAATGAACAGCAGAATGATGATGGCCGTGGCCACACTGCGGATATTCCCTTCCATTTCCTGTTCGAATGTGCTCCACGGAATCTTGTAGAGCCACATGCCCAGGGCAATGCACAGGCCGGATGCAACCAGAAGGGCCACCTGGGACGCACCCAGGATGGAGTCTCCCCCGAAGATAGAGATGTTCAGCGCCAGCATAATCACAAGGACGCTGATGGGGATGAGGGAGATAAGCGTTCTTTTTGTGTTCGTTTTCATTGGGCGCAAAGTTACAAAAAATTTCGCTTCGCTATAACTTGTTGTGCCACAATGCCAACGAAAAATCTCTTTAGGCCGAGCAGCCTAAAGAGATTTCACATATACGTTGATAATCAGCCTCTTACGAAAGAGCGACTACTTCACCATTCCGCTGAAACCCATGAAGGCCAGGGCGAGAATACCCACGCTGATGACGGCGATGGGGACGCCTTTGAAGGCCTTGGGGAT
>JAEEGF011623837.1_pt1 | contig 15787 bp, 13 predicted proteins | sample 9134171 | NCBI WGS metagenome assembly JAEEGF01 (sample SAMN16246542, study PRJNA631951) | gut metagenome | biome: gut microbiome; feature: rumen; material: AP-attached | host: Bos | place: Iran: Karaj | collected 2018-10
ATTTCCTTAGCTACAGCTTTGCATCCTTCAATATCCTGTCTACGGACACAGTCAATGCCCTGGCCTCTAAGGGCCGGGGTGATGATTGGTTCTATACTGATATCTTTTGATAATGAATCCGAAATATAAACACCGTCAAAGCCATAGTAAATAAGCTTATCTATATATTCCTGGGTTAACTCCGCTTTTCCGCCCAAAAGAACTCTTCCGTATGAATCATACACTTCAGTGCCAAGCTTCATACCTGGTGTTACATTCGCCAAATTGACGTATCGCACATTAGCCTCCTGTCAATTCTCCCTAATAATTTATTATACAATAAAAAGTCTCAGATTAAAATCTAAGACTTTTCTGAACTCTCACTATAATCATTGAAGCTACTACACCAATAACCACTCCTGAAATGGTACCTACCACTAATAAAAATGGAAGATAGTAAATCAGGCCGCTGGTTTCCATAATAATCATAGCAACAATTATTTGACCTATATTATGAAATACTCCGCCTACTACGCTTACTCCAGTTACAGAAAGCTTCTTAAAACGTTTTGCCACAAGCATTGCCCCAAAAGAAAGAGTGGCGCCTGCCAGTGAGTAAATGGTCATGGCCATATTTCCAAATGTAAGTCCTACCAAAAAAACCCTTATGGCCGAAAGGATAAAAGCATCTTTTTTGCCTATGCAAAACAAAGCTACTACTATAACCAGATTGGCAAGACCTATTTTAGCTCCAGGAATGCCCATGCTGATTGGAAGTAAAAACTCAATATATGACATTACAAATGCCAACGCAATAAAAAGTCCTAAAAAAGCAACTCTTTTTGGGTTCATATGTCCTTTATTAATGGGTGCTGCCATCTAAATCGTTTACCTCCCCATTAATAATTTCCACCAGGACCTTGTGAGGAAGACACACGATGGATTCCCCAGTGTATCTAATGTGGGAATGTAGCACACAAATCTGGTCAGGGCAGCTGGCTTCTGACATAAACGCCTGGCCATCCTTTATTTCAAGAATGTTGTACTCACCGTCTCCTATGTCAATGCGTTCTACCCTATCCTCATCCAGTGGATATGTTCCATATTCAATTCCATCAATGGTGACAACTGCTGCTGGAGCTTCCTCAGTGGCATTTTTCTTGTAAAAAGATAAGCCAATACCAAGAACCAGCGATATTAAAAGCAGTCCACCAATCAAAAATAAATCGTTCTTTTTCATATCTAATAACTACTCTACTATACTTGCTTCAAAACCGTCTGAATAAACAATGCTACCATCATGATAAACCCACATAGCTTCAACGTTATCCCTACTATTTATAAACTCAAGACCATCCTCTAAGGACATGTTATAAACAGCTGTGGAATATGCATCCGCTCTGCCAGAATCATCTGTGATGATAGAAACCTGAGCAAACTCCTCTGATGGGAAAAGTGTAGATGGATTTATAATGTGGCAGTATCTCTTGCCATCTACCTCGTAGTAACGCTGGTAATCTCCAGATGAAACAACACACTGTCCATCCTTAATATCTACCTTTTTGATGTATTCGTTATCGCTATCCATATCTGGATTTTGGATGCCAAGTCTAAAAGGTGTGCCATCTATTCTGCCATCAAGGCCGCAAACATTTCCGCCTAAGCTAAGCAAAATATTGCTCATTCCAGCTTCTCTACAATATTCGATAGTCTTTTGTGCAGCGTAGCCCTTTGCGATACTACCTACATCAAGAGACATGTCAGGATCAGTAAGATAAACAGTGCCCGCCTGCTCATCAATTATCATGTTTTCAATGTCGCAGTGTTCAGCCGCTAACTGTAAATCCTCAAGCTTTGGAACAGCTGCACGTTCAGGGTCATCACTTCCTATTTCTCTGTAACGATGCCAAATAGAAAGCACCGAACCCATAGCGATGTTTACCTGACCATCAGTCTCATAGTACATATCCTTGCTATATTTAAGCAAATCGATAATTTCTGGGTCCACCTTAACAGGCTCTACCCCTGCATTGTCATTGATTGTCTTTATATTATTTATTCCATCATAGTCATTGTAAATATCAAAAAGATTATTGTAGAAAACCAGCTTTTCTTTGATTTCAGTAGCTTTGTTTGAAAACTCTGATTCAGTAGCTGCGTAACCTACTATCTCAGTTCTGGTATCAAAAATATCTATGAATGTGGCTGTATATCTGTTTTGTTCCTCTACTGCCTTATTTTCTTTTCCTAAGAAGCCACCACGAATAAGCACTATAAAAGCAATCAGCAAAACAAGTATTAAACAACTAATTAATTTTTTCTTGTCCATTGTTAAAACTCACTTATAAACAAAATAAAGGGAGTGCTAAGCACTCCCTTAAATTTTAAAAGAATTACTTTGCGCTTGCAACTGCTTTAGCGATTGCTGCATTGAAATCTGTTACGTGAACAGATACAGATGCTGCAAGATCCTCATCAGCTACTCTACCCTCTGTAAGTGCAATACCTGTTACATCATCAACAGTCTTGCCTACTGTCCAAGCAGCGTAAGCAGCAGCCTGCTCATTCCACTCCTTGCCGATAGCTGAAGCAACCTTCATACCGTAAGCATCGCCGAGCTCGTTCTTTGACTTAACATCCTGTGAAAGATCAGCTGTGATCTTACCTGTCTGGTCAAAAGAGATCTTTGCCTGAACAGCATCGATGATTGAGCTTGTAATTGTACCATTTGCATCTGTTGTAAGAACAGAGATTGTTGTGTAAGCCTCTGCAACACCTTCAGCATCAGCTGTAGCATCTGCAGACTTAGCAATGTTTGTTGTAAGGCCAAGACCAAGCTTGTCACCTTCCTTAGCGCCACCAGCTACAGCGTTGTTCATAGCCTCAAGAACTGCTGCCTGGAAACCTGTAACGTGGATTGAAACTGAAGCTGCAAGATCAGCATCACCAGCAAGACCCTGATCGATTGCCATGTTAGCAATGTCGTTTGCTGTCTTACCTACTGTCCAAGCTGCAAAAGCGTCAGCCTGCTCATACCACTCTTTACCGATAGCTGAAGCTACCTTCATACCGTAAGCATCGCCAAGCTCTCTCTTAGATGGATACTCAGCTGAAAGGTCTGATGTTACCTTACCTTCGCCGTTGATACCGATCTTTGTCTGAGCGATATCGATAACACACTCTACTACTGCACCCTTAGAATCAACTGTTACAGCTGCGATTGTAGCATCTGCCTGAGCTGTACCCTCAGCATCTGCTGTTGCGTCTGCTGAAGAATCGATAGATACTGTTGTACCAATACCTGTTAAAAGCTCGCCTTCTGCTGCAACATTTGAAGCTACCTCTGTAGTCTCTGTTGCTGTCTCTGTAGTTTCTGTTGTTTCTGTTGTAGTTGTTGTCTGCTCAGCTTCCTTTGAACCACAACCAACGAATGCTGTAGCCATCATAGCTGAAGCGCACATAAGTGCTAAAATTCTCTTTTTCATGTTTACCCTTTCTTTCTATAATTTCATGAAAATTTTATATAAAAGGCTTATGCCTCCTATATCATTACTTAAGGCCTACATAGGCTCTTTCTAGCAAACCACCTAAAATCTGCTGCTGCTTTTCAGTAAGTGAAAGCGCCTCGGCAGCATTTTTAGCTTTGTCATAATAGGTCTTTGCCATGTCGTGGGTAAATTTGACACCACCTGATTTTGTAACTTCGTCAAACACCTCTTTAGAATTAAGCTGACCATTTTCAGCCTTTTCAATAAGAGCTGGATTGTTTTCAAAAGCATGAATCAGAGGAAGTGTTACAACCCCATTTTCAAAATCTGACTGAACTGGCTTAAGTGCCAGTTCCTCAGATATTTCGTAATCAATACAATCGTCAGTAAGCTGGAAAATAATTCCAGTGTATCTTCCAAGATTTCTAAAATACTTTGTCCTATCCTTTGAAGCATTTCCCGCCAAAGCTCCAGCATGATAAGCTGCCTCAAAAAGCGCCGCTGTCTTGCCATCGATAATGGACAAATATCTAAAAGTCTTAAGTCTGTAATTTCTATTATTTATATTTTGTCTAAGCTCTCCTAGGGCAATACGCTCTACATACTTTGAAAAATCAAAGTCTTTGTATTTATCAGCGTCACTGACCTTTGAGAGCTGATTGATAGCTGCTGCAAGCAAGTAATCACCGCAAATAACTGCGCTTCTCTTTCCTGCCTTTTTCTGCAAAGTAACCTGCCCTCTGCGCAAATCAGCATCATCCATAATATCGTCGTGAACAAGTGTAGCCAGGTGTAAGATTTCTACTGCAGAAGCAAAGATTATTGCGTCATATGGAACCATTTCATTTTCATCCATAGAGGCTGCAAGGAGTGCAGTCGCTCTCATCATCTTTCCTGTGGCATCTGACATATAGCCAACGTAGCCAGAAATCAATGATGGACCCTTTGTAAGGATTCGCTTAGTCTCTTGCTGGACTAGTTTGAATGCAGCATCAAAATCGTACACTTCTTTATTCATTGTATAGATACCACTTTCTTGCCCACTTTACCTTTTTCCATTTCTCTTTTAAGAATGGCATCAGGTAGTAATCAATACCAAATGTGTATCCGCCGCCGATAAGAACTGCAATACCTGCAAAAATCATCCAGAAGGTATTTAAGTAAAGACCTGTTGTAGTAACAAACATTGCCTGAAGTACTAAAGAAATACCTGCTGAAAGGAATGTGAAGCAACCGCCCATAAGTCCAAGACCGATAAGGATCTGGAGGATAACGATTACAATCTGCATAAACATCTGCATTCCATCTGAAGCAAGAACTGCATTTTCAACGAACCAGTCAACAAAAGGAACCTGAATCTTAAATGCGATATCAGTAATTGTTGACTTAGCAAGCTCTGTACCTGAAACAAGGATTAGCTCGAAGAGCTTTAAGTTCCAGTCAAAGATAACTGTTCCTGTGCTAACTGCTGCATCTGCAACTGCTGTAGAAGCAGAAGCTGCTGCGTCTACAACCTCTGTTGAAGCTGAAGCTGCTGCATCAACTGCTGCTGGATCGATTCTTCCAAGGAGAGTATCAAACCAGCTGTTAGCTCCTCCGAAGAAACCTGAAAGCATTGGTGTTTCAAGCCAGCCCTCAACAATCTTCATGACACCTTCAAATACCCAAACTGCTCCCAGCCATACTCTAAGGAGTACAAGCATAAAGCTTGGTGTGCGGTTAGAGAAGTGTCCACCTAAGAAGCTTCGTCTATTTCTAATAGTAAAGAATTCGTGCTTTAAGTAGCTGATTACCTTTGTCCATCCCATAACCTGGATGAAGTAGATAATATTGATAAAGTGTTTTGCAAACATAGCGAAGAATGAAGCAAAGCTAATCTGATGCTTAGCCATTCCGCCTCTTGCCACACCGTATCTACCACCAACGCAAACCATTACGCCGTGGAATTTAGGATTATAGCTTTCTTTTTTATTTGACTCTGTAATATCTGCAACAATGTTCTTTGCAACAGTAGCAGCTGAGTGCTCAGCATTCTCAACCATCTGAGGTACTGGACGCTCCTCACCTGGAGCTGTGTAAAGCATATTGTCACCGATTACATATACGTTCTTGTAATCAACTGATTCAAGATATTCGTTAACTGTAAGACGTCCTCTACCACCGCTTGTAGAACGAGCTGCGATTTCAGAAGTGATATCAGAGCTTTCAATACCTGCTGTCCAAATAACTGTGCCAGCAACGTGCTCTGTAACAACGTCGTCCTTCTTAAGCTTGATGAAGTTTTCGCCAACGCCTACAACGCTTGCGCTCATAACTACATCAACGCCCATCTTTCTGAGGCGCTTATCTACCTTATTAGAAAGCTTTTCAGGTAAGATAGGTACTGGACGAGATAATCCATCAACATCAACGATAGTAACTTCTTCTCTATCGATACCAAATCTCTTGCAAAGGATTGGAGTGTACTCAGCAAGCTCTCCAACCATTTCTACGCCTGTGAAACCTGCACCAACAACATAGAAGCTTAAAAGCTCTGCTCTCTTTGCTGGGTCTGTCTCATCAGCTGCAAGTCTGAAGCAGTCGTGAATTCTATCACGTAAACGTACTGCATCATCATATGACCAAAGTGAGTAGCTGTACTCCTTTGCTCCTTCAACACCAAAGTAAGTTGGCTTTGAACCAGCAGCAACTATTAAGTAATCGTATGGGTACTCTGTAGTTCTGCCCTTTACCTTTTTCTCCTCGAAATCTACAGTTGAAACTTCATCTAAGACTACATTTACCTTTCTTCCAGCAAAAATCTGGCGAAGGTTCATCTTAACGCTCTCCTCACCTACACGGCAGGCAGCAACTTCGTGAAGCTCTGTCAGCATAGTATGATATGGATGCTTGTCAATGATGGTAATCTCTGTAGCATCAGCCAACTTCTTTTTGCGAAGCTTTTTCTCAAGCTTCTTCGTAGCTAGAACACCTGCGTATCCTGCTCCGATAACTACAATCCTAGTCATTGCAATTTCCCTTTCCTATAAAAACATTCCTTTAATCTTTGCCGTTTCTAAAAACGGGCTCGTACATTGTATCATATTTCATTGTGTACAACAAGATTAATTGTTATTTTTTTGTCTATCATTGGAAAGGGTTCAATTTTATTTGATTCTATGCTAAAATCTGTTGTTACATTTTACAGTAAATTTATAAAGGAAATGTGAAAAGTATGTTTAAAAGATTTTTGAAATTTGTAGAGATTACTACAAAGATTACTTCAGTATATGCCTTTGCTAACACATTGGCATTTATGCTTGTTACAGGAAAACACATTAATGTTCCTATGATGGTTATCTTCTGTGTTGCGGCTTTCATTTTTGATCTAACCACTACAGGCATCAACAACTACATCGACAGCAAGGACTACCCAGAGATGTTACCTATAAAAAGAAGCAATGCATTTGTTGCTATTATAGGAATGCTTGCAATCAGCACTATCATGGGACTTTTCCTTGCATACAAGACAGGCATCGTAGTTTTATTAATTGGCGCCCTTTGTTTCTTACTTGGTATCTTTTATACCTTTGGACCACTTCCTATTTCTCGTATTCCACTAGGTGAGATTTTCTCAGGGGTGGCTTATGGTATGATGATTCCATTTTTAATGCTTTATATTAACAATCCTACAGATTATATTGAGCTAAACATTAATATCCATTCTATTGATATGAAAATTATGATAGGTGCATTTGTAAGCTTTTTGTTGTTCTCAGTAGTAAATACACTTACCACTTCAAACATTATGCTTGCAAACAACACCTGCGATTTAAAGAAGGATATTGCAGTTGGAAGACACACATTAGTTTTCCACATTGGTCAGCCAGCTGCTGTAAAGCTATACGCTATTCTTTATTATTTGTGCTATGTAAGTGTGATTATCATGGTAATTGCTTCCATACTCCCACCTGTAGCTTTGATATTTATTGTTTCTCTTCCGGTGGTGCAGAAAAATATCAACGCCTTTAAGGTAGAACAGATAAAAGAAAAAACCTTCATTACTTCCATTAAAAATTTCATTGTTATTAACTCCTCTTATTTAATAACATTGCTGCTATCTGCTTTGTTTCTTAAGATAGCATAATAAAAAAGCTAGTCGGTACATTTTGTCCGGCTAGCTTTTTAAATTAGAAGGATTATAAAGAGAAACTTACATTACTTTTTTAATCTCAGGCTTACTACTGAGCAAGGTGGCAAGGTAACCTTAAGTCCGCCCTCTGCCTTGCTGTAATTTTCAAACTTCTGCTCCTTCACGTTTTCTGGAGCATCGAAGGTATTGTGGGAATTCATCTTGCCTGAAAGCAGGATGGCCTCGCATACGTTGTAGGCGTTTCCATCGTTGGTAAGTAATACCTCTAAATCCTCTGATGCCTCAAGTGAATTATTTGTAAGAGTGATAGTGATTACACCACTTTCATCCTCAGATACAGATTCAAATACCTTTGGAAGCTCATTTTTGCCAGAGCCTACTGTAGTTGAATTTACGAGCTCTGATGATAAAAGTGTAGCTCCCTGATGATGACGATACATCTTGAATACATAATATGTAGGAGTCTTTATCATCTTAGGTCCTTCTGTAAGCATTACAGACTGTAAAACGTTAATCATCTGAGCAATACATGCCATCTTTACTCTGTCTGAATGCTTGTTGAAGATGTTAAGGTTCATACCTGCAACAAGAGCATCACGCATTGTGTTCTGCTGATATAAGAAGCCTGGATTTGTACCTGGCTCCACATCTGTCCAGATACCCCACTCATCAATCATCATACCAATCTTTTTGTCAGGGTCGTACTGATCCATGATTGCGCCATGGTTGTTAATAAGCTCTTCCATATAATAGCTTCGCTTAAGAGTCTGATAGAAAACCTCCTCTGTAAAGTCTGTAGCACTTCCCTTAAAGTTCCAGTCATCTTCTGTTTCAGGGAGGGTGTAGTAATGAAGAGAAAGTCCGTCCATGAAGCCATGGAAGTGCTCAGGTGTGTGGTCAAAGCAGGTGTCAAGCACCTCTTTTGTCCAGTGATAATCATCTACATTGGCACCACAGCAAATCTTTGCGATAGGCTTGTTGCCATCATAGTTTCTAACATAAGTCTGATAACGACGATATTCGTCAGCATAGTGCTGTGGACGCATGTTGCCACCGCAGCCCCAGTTTTCGTTGCCAACTCCAAGGTAATCAACTACCCAAGGCTCCTCATGGCCGTTCGCCTTTCTAAGGTCAGCCATAGGTGAAACCCCCTTGAATGTCATATACTCTACCCATTCGCTCATTTCACGAACAGTGCCTGAGCCTACGTTAGCATTTACATAAGTTTTGCAACCCAACTGCTTGCAAAGTTCGAAGAACTCGTGGGTACCAAAGCTGTTGTCCTCAACAACTCCACCCCAATGAGTGTTAATCATTTTCTTGCGGTTTTCCTTTGGACCGATTCCATCCATCCAGTGGTACTCGTCAGCAAAGCATCCACCTGGCCAGCGAAGTACAGGAACCTGCATCTCCTTTAGGGCATCCACAACATCCTTGCGCATACCATTTACGTTTGGGATATCGCTATTCTCGCCTACATAAAGACCCTCGTAAATACAACGACCTAGGTGCTCAGAAAAGTGTCCATAGAGCTCTGGATTGATATGGCTTAACTTTTTTTCATTGTTAATAACTAATTTTGACATAAACCCTCCTAGCCTTTAACAGCACCCGCTGTCATACCGTCGATGATGTACTTCTGGAAGAGAAGGAAGATGATAAATATTGGAAGGATTCCAAACATTGATCCAGCAATAAGTACATCATAATTGTTTCCGTATGGTGTAAGTAATGTGTTAAGTCCGATTGGAAGTGTAAACTTATCTGCTCCCTTTAGTACTAAAAGTGGCCAAAGGATTGCATTCCATGAACCCATAGCACATAAAATACCCATAGATGCGAATGCTGGCTTAGCAAGAGGCAAAATAATTCTTACAGAAATGCCATATTCGCTACATCCATCAATACGAGCTGCATCCAAAAGGTCCTTTGGAAGACCTGAAAGATACTGCTTAAAGAAGAATATTGTAGAAGCGCCGCAGATACCGATGATGATTACACCTGTATAGGTATCAATGAGCTTTAACGCAATAATTTCTTTGTAAAGTGGAAGCATAAGAATTTCAAATGGAACCATCATTGTTGCAAGAACGATTGTAAATAAAAGGTTCTTGAACTTGAAATCGTACATGGTCAGTCCATATGCAACAAAGTAGCATACTATAAGTGTCAGTGCTACCGAAATAATGGTGATTAATAACGAATTCTTGTACCACATAAAGTATTTAACACTGTCGGCATTTCCACCAAATAAATACTTGTAATTATCAAGGTTCATAGTAGAGATATTTAAATCAATTGAAAGACCTCTACGAATAAGCTCTGTACCAGGTCTAAAGGATGCCAAAAGACCAGCAAATACAGGGAAAATTATAATCAGGCAAAGGATAGCAAAAAATCCTGTTGCAAGTACTGTGCCCACCATTCTCTTAGGAGTGTGGGACATCGTCTTTTGTTTTGACATATTAATCCTCTCCCTTCTTGAATGTGCCGTTCATAATTAACTGGGCAAAATTGATAATAAGTGCTACCACAAGGAGTACAACACCAACTGCGCAAGCATAGCCCATATCGTTCTTCTCGATACCTCTCTTGTACAGGTAGCCTACGATAGTAAGACCAATATTGTTTGGTGATGAATTGCCTGCCCATAACATATATGACTCTAAGAACATGGCAAGACCAGCATATACAGAAATAGTAAGCACATATACTGTAGTTGGCTTTAATAATGGAAGTGTTACAAATCTAAACTTTTGCCAACCTGTGGCGCCATCAATATCTGCTGCCTCATATAAACTGCTATCGATTGATTTAAGACCTGAAAGGAAATAGAGCATATTTACACCTGTCCATCTCCAGCAGGCTACGATTAAAAGGGCAAGCATACCTGACCAACCCATTTTCAACCATTTATATGTTCCAAGGCCTAAAGCCGCTGTTATCAAATTCATCTGACCTGTTGTGTACTCTGTAAACATCAGGCGGAATAATGTACCAGAAATAACTACTGAGGTTAAAGCTGGCATGTAAAGCACTGCCTTCCAAAATCCCTTTGCCTTAACCAGATGGCTATCTAATAAAACTGCAAAAAGCATAGGAAATGGAATAAGTAGAACTAAAGTACCAAACATGTATTTAACACTGTTTAAAACAGCAATCATGAATACCTTATCTTTTAAGAGCTTTGCATAATTGGCAAACCCTACCCACTCTGTTTTGATAGGTTCGATGTCCTGAAAGCTCATTGTAAAGGCGGTGATTAAAGGATATACCCAAAAGAATAAGAAACTCAAAACAAAAGGAAGTACAAATACATATGGCGCAACCTTTTGAGAATATAAGAAATTCTTCACTTTCATAATACAACTTCTCCACTTTTAAAATAGGGTTGCCTGCCTAAGCTGGCAACCCCAAAATGTTAATTACTGCTCCATATCAACTGCATCCTGGCATTCCTGAAGAGCGTCCTCTACTGAATAGTCTGGATCCTCAAGAACCTGGTTAAGAGTTGTTGTGCACATATACTCGTTGATTGTTGGGCTGATAGATACAACAGAAATCTTACCAATGTTATCCATGCCGATGTCGTTTAATACATCATATGGATAGTTGATGAAGAACTTGTTGTACTGGTTGTTGTCATCGTGTGCAAATGTATCATTGCCCCAAAGAGCTGTGTTACATACATCGAATCCAAGTGTATCCCAGATGTGCTGCTCGCCTTCATCTGACATCTTTGCCCAGCATGTAAACTCAGCTGCAAGATCTGTATTAGCTGACTGCTGTGTAACTACTGTACCTGTACCACCGATACCTACAGAGCACTTCTGGCCTGCCTTAAATACAGGGCACTTTGCAATATACCAGTTACCAGCTTCATCTGGCATGTAGTTTGTGAAACGTGACATATACCACATTGCCTTAGGGAATGAAACGATGTTGTGATCCATGATGTTCTGGTAACCAGCTTCAAGGTCAACGTGTCCGTCTGGAGAAACCTCAGCAAGACCACTCTTTAACCATCCCTGCTGCATTGTAAGCATGTCCTTTACAGAATCAAGCTGAACGTTTGCTGGACCCTCAAAACCACCTGTCCAGTCATCACCGTTTTCAGCCATTGCAATCCAGAGCCAATCAACACCGCCTGTATCAACTGATGTCCAGTACTTGCCTTCTTCGTTAACTGTTCCAAGGTACTCTTCTCCGAGCTTTGCGTAATCATCCCAAGTCTTTACAGCATCGATTTTAGCAATAACTTCTTCCTGTGAAAGACCCATTGCCTCGCTCATAGCTGCTACGTTGTAGTACATAACTGTTGCACCTACGTGATATGGTGCACCGTAGTAGTTGCCATCCTCACCCTGGTATGTCTGCATACGAGCAGGTACCATAGTTGAAAGATAATCTTTGCAGTAATCATTAAGTGGTACTAACCACTGATCAAGACCCTTAACTACGTTAGGGAACTGACCAACCTCTACATCACAGATATCAGGAGCGCCTGTACCTGCCTCTAAAGATGTAAGAAGCTTTGTGTGCATATCGCCATATGGATATGTTGTACATGTAATCTCAATAGTGTTGTCTGGGTGCTGCTTGTTCCACTCCTCAGCCATAACACCATAGTGCTGTCCGTGAAGTTCAACGAATGTCCACATCTCAAGATGTGTTCCGTTTGGATCACCAAAAGTATTTGTAACTACCTCAGGCTCTGCTGACTCCTCTACAGCTTCCTCTTCATTTGCTGCTGCAGCATCAGGATCTACCCCACCTTCTGAAGCTGCTCCGCCACATCCTACAAGACTAGCGGCCATTGATGCGCACATTAATGCGCTAATCAACTTTTTCTTCATTCTTCTCCTCCTTTAATCATAAAGAAAATGTTAATTGTATCGAGTTTTGCTTAGTAGTAAAATAACTGAGGCTTGTTAGTTATTGTACGTTTGGCTACAACTCTTTAACGATTATGGTTTAATTATAAATCCAGTGGGACATAAGTCAATATTTATTTTAGATATTTCTAAAGTATTTTGGATGTTCTTTTATAATTCACAAAAGAGCCACAATCAATTTGTATGTTTTTACTAAATCGTTAGATAATTCCCCATTTGATTGTATAAATTGAATATTATTTTTAATTTTTCTTAAAATATTTAGTCTTGTGATATCTGCCTTATTGACACCGGTTTCACGCAAATTTATAATAAAAAGTAATATTTTATCTTTTTCTAAAAGGAGTAGTGTTATGATTCATATCACTTCACTAAATGAGGGGTTAGAGCTATTCAAAGCCCTTGGTTCTGACGTTCGTATCCAAATTCTTAACACTCTTATGGAAAATGACCATATGAGTATGAACCAGCTTGCAACAGAACTAAACTTAAGCAACGGCGCCCTTACAGGACATATAAAAAAGCTAGAAGAATGCGGATTGATTTCCACATCTAATGAATCAGCTGCCCACGGCAACTCAAAGATATGCTCTGTTATTCAGGATAAAGTGGTGGTGGACATTGAAAAGCCTGTAGACCTTACAAACGTTTACTCTACTGACATTAAGGTTGGTCAGTTTTCAAAATACGAGATTTGTCCTACCTGCGGATTGGCTAACAGTACCAGTGTTATCGGTGAAATCGATGACACCAGATATTTCAGCCACCCAGATCGCTTTAATGCAGACATTATATGGTTTACAAAAGGCTTTGTGGAGTACTCTCTTCCAAACCTTATTCCAGTCAACAATAGAATTACACAGATTTCTATTTCCTTTGAGATTTCCTCTGAGGCACCTGGAGTTGATAACAACTGGCCTTCGGATATCAGCTTTTCTTTGAATGGCACAAAGGTGGGTATGTGGACCAGCCCTGGAGATTTCGGTGGTGAAATCCTTGGAATGTTTACACCTGACTGGTGGCCACCAAACTGGAATCAGTACGGTCTTTTAAAGCTTCTTGTAGTAAACAAGCATGGTACCTTTATTGATGGTCTTAAGATTTCAGATGTGACTATTAATGATTTGGATATTAAGCAGGGCCAGCCACTGGATTTCAGAATTGCAGTAGAGGATGATGCCGAACATGTTGGTGGCATTACACTTTTTGGAAAGACTTTCGGAAATTATAGTATAGATATTCATGTATCACTTAATTACAAACCTAACAACTAAAATAAGCTGGATGAGAAATCTCATCCAGCTTTCTTTTTGTCTTTTTATTTGTCGTAGTCAAACACTGGCCTGCCATCTACAAAGTCAAACTTCATAAGCATAGCATGTCTGTTTGGATTGTACAGAGGATCTCCTACTATCTCCGTTTCTGTACGGGCGTGATATACCAAAATATCATTGCCATCCTCATCCACTGTAAATGAGTTGTGGCCTGGGCCATAAACTACGTGCTTTGCCGATGAAGCAAGTACCGGATAACGCTCCTTAGTCCAAGAACGAGGGTCCAAAAGGTCGCTATCTGCATCTGCTGAAAGCATACCCATACAGTAATTGACACCAGTATCGCTGGCAGAATAGGTCATAAACACCTTGCCATCTCTAATGATGACAGATGGCCCTTCGTTTACCCAATATCCATGACGCTCCCAGTCATAATCAGGTGTTGTTAAAAGCACCTGCTCCGTCTCTAAGGTGTATCCATTTTTCATTCTGGCAATATACAGATTTGAAATCTGCTTGCCTACGCTTACCTTTTCAGCCCAGATATAGTACCAGCTTCCTTTGTTTTCAAATACAGTTCCATCCAGAGAAAAAGCCTCAAAAGAAAACTCATCAGTCTCTGCTCTTGTCATTTTTCCCTTTTCAATCCAAGGATCAACCATTGGGTCATCTCCTTGGCATTCTAACACATAAGGGCGAATCTTCCAGATATCCTCCATTTCTCCACCTGCATAGTAGATATACCATTTTCCGAAAAGGTAGTGGATTTCTGGTGCCCAGATATGCTTGGACTGAGGGCCTGCCTCGTGCTTGTGCCAAACCTCTAATTCATCTGCATCTTTTAAGTCCCACAGATTATCACTGCATCGGAGCACGATTTTGTCGTACTCTGGCACTGATGCTGTGAAATAGTATTTTCCATCTGTATGTCTGTATACATATGGATCCGCCCGCTGCATAATCCATGGTTTATTATATATATATGTTCTATCCATCTTAATCATAATCTCCCTTAATTAATGTACTTTACTCCCCAGAGGCTTTCATTGCCTCCAACTGCTGAAAATGTCATTACATCAGTGCCGGCCTCGTCCTTCATCTGGCAGAATATGCCAGAAAATTCCTTATCACCGATGGTGATGTTCATGTAGTATGTATCATCTGTCATAGACCAATTTCCTGTGACTTCTGCGCCATCCAAGCTTCCATCCTTGTTCAGGTATAGGATTATCGGATTTGCGATATCACTGGAGATGTCTGTACCTTGGTTGATAACGTAGTATCGTCCTATGACCTTTTGTTTATCGTAACCGCTGTCAGACACAGTCTCCCCCTGGGTCTGATATGGCAGCTCACATGGCCACCCCTCTTGGTTCATAATCAGCTGGTGGACACGTGGTGAATGGCCCTCTCCACCATCGTTAAAGCGGGTATGGTACACCACATATTTTTTGCCATCCTTGTCTATAAAGGCAGAGTTGTGGCCTGTAGCCATATAGGCTTTGTCAAGGCTAGGAAGCTTGTAATTTCCTGAAAGCTTCAGACCAAAGTTTTGATGCAATGCGCTCTTTTCAGGGTAGGCCCCGTTCATATCTACATATTCTCCGTCCACAGTCTTTGAACGGAATACTCTGATTTGATATCCACCAGTGCTATTAAGGCCGCCGTAGGATACAAACAGATAGTAATAATCAGTATCGGCATCATACATGATATATGGACCTTCAATAGAAATATGGCCTCCGCCTATGAGCTTTTTGCCAAAGTAGGCATCTACCCCTGCTGCCTCATCTGCCTCAGGGTGAATAACCTGGCCTGTTGCAGGGTCAAGCTCTAAAAGGAATATTCCTCCGGACCAGGAGCCGTAGGTCATCCAAAGTCTGCCATCCTTGTCATAAAAAACAGTTGGGTCGATTGCGTTTGGATAATCCTCATAGTTGTATGCGCCGCCCTTGATGTAATGCTTTTTAGCGTATGCTTCATCCACATAATCAAGGACATCCGTATTTGCGATATTTT
>JAEEGF011187124.1_pt1 | contig 15786 bp, 14 predicted proteins | sample 9134171 | NCBI WGS metagenome assembly JAEEGF01 (sample SAMN16246542, study PRJNA631951) | gut metagenome | biome: gut microbiome; feature: rumen; material: AP-attached | host: Bos | place: Iran: Karaj | collected 2018-10
AGAGAGCACGGAAAGAACGGCGTCGCGGATGTATTCGCGAAGCTGATAGCTGCTTATGACTACGCTGAATAGAGGCTGGCTCATGGATGTATTCCTCCGTGCTGTACGGACTCTGCGCGGCGCTTTCCATGCCGGCGCGTCAACCGGTTTGGATTAGCGTACACTTAATAAATATATAACTTAACGTCCTGTTCTGTAAACAATTAAATGGCTGGATCGTAGAGCTCGGCGCCTAAGCGCGAAGTGCTGCGCCCCGCGGTCAACTTCGCTGATGTGAGGATACGCCCGACGGGGCCTTATCCTCTGATTTGTGAGGGTAAGGGTCTGTTTTCATTGTATGATAGGGCAGTTTCAGTTCTTTTGCCGCTCCTTCCCGGTACAGCCCGGAGCAGAGGAGCGGTTTTTATATCTCATGGGAGTATGTCCTCAAGCGCGTCCGCCAGGTGAAGCGGGGAAAGCTGCTCGCGGTTGAAAAGCGCGATGATGACCTCGATCATCCTCTTTTCTACGGTGATGTCTTCGATCACTATGTCTTCCTTTCCTTCTTCCTTCAGTATGAGCCCGTAGCGCTCGATCCCGCAGACCATAGAGGTGATCATCTCGTACCTGAATATTCTGGTTTCGCTGCTCATCTCAGAGCCATCCTTTCCGAGGCGCAGCTCCATAAGTATATTTACGCGCGGCGGGGCATGGAACAAAAGAATGTAGATGGATAGCCCATGAGCTTTTTATATCTGCCGGCGGTTAGGGATCCCGGCGCGTAATGCTGTGTCAAAAATGGAAAAATCTGTTTACAAGCTCAGGTTGAAATGGTAATATATGGCAAGAAATATTTTACAGTCAGGTCTGATGATCGCTGCTGAGGAGGTGCGATATGAAAAAGATCATTTCATTGTTGGCTGCTATGGCGCTTATCGCGGCGTCAGCGGGCGCGGTCTTCGCCGCGACCGGCACGGGAAGCGTCAGCGTCACCGGGGCGAAGGAGGGTGAGACCTACAGCTTCTACAGAGTGCTGGATCTGGATTACCTGGCGAATGGCGGACAGGAGGCCTTCGCGTACACAGTGAACCCCGATTTTCAGGACTTCTTCGACGCCGCTCTGGAAAAGACAGGCGGTGAGAGCGCCAGGGCTCACGAGGTCTACGAGTACATCAACGCTCAGAACACGGCGGACGAGCTGGAGGCGCTTTGCGTCGCTCTGGGAAGCTACGCGCTGGACCGCTCGATAGCTCCGGCGATGGCTCTCGAGACCGACGCTTCGGGCTCAGCGTCGAAGGACGACGCCGGCTTCGGATACTATCTGATGGTTCCCGAGGCGGAGAGCGGCTCCGCCATATTCGCTCTCGACACCGTCAAGCCGGACGCGGAGATCGCCAACAAGTCGGTTTATCCGACGGTCACGAAGACCGTGAGCGACGCGGACGAGACGGACGCCGAAACTAACGTCGCCGGCGTGGGCGACGTACTGACGTTCAAACTCAGCTCCGCTGTGCCGGTCATGACGGGGTATACCTCGTATACCTTCCGCTTCGTGGATACCATGACGAACATGAGCTACGTTCCGGACAGCGCCGAGGTGACGGTCGGAGGCGTCAGCGCTCTCAAGGCCGGCGACGCTGGCTACGCGGAGCACGTGAGCTACGACGCCGGTACTAAGACCCTGACCGTGGACGTTCCGGATTTCATCTCATACAAGGACAGCGCCGGGGCTCCCGTGGTGATGACTTACGAGGCTGTTCTGGACAGCAGCGCGGTCATAGGCGGCGGCGGTAATCCCAACGTGGCGAAGATAGTCTTCTCGAACGATCCCAGGACTGAGGAGACGGACGAGTCCGAAGAGGTGAGGACGGTCACCTTCGCCCTCGTGTTCGTGCTTGACAAGGTCCTGAAGAACGGCGATGCCTACGAGCCTCTGACCGGCTCGAGCTGGATGCTGGAGTTCAGGAACAAGACTAGCGGGGAATGGGAGACAGTGTACTCGCCCGGCGCGGACGGGGGAAGCGCGGTCATCCGCGAGGGAGCCTCCGTGAGCCTCGAAGACCCCGTTTTCAGCTTCTCCGGACTGGACGCCGGCGACTACAGGCTCACCGAGACTGATGCCCCCGAGGGCTACAGGCTGCTGGACGATCCCATTCTGTTCACTGTCAACTCGGAAGGCCAGATCACCGACGGCGCCGGCTCGCTCAAGTCGCTCGCGATAGACATAACGTCCGATCCTATGAGCTCCGTAGCAGAGACGGGCGCCGAGCTCACCGCGGGCAGGGTATCGGCCAAGGTCGTCAACACCACCTTCGAGAAGCTGCCCGGAACGGGCGGCGACGGCCTCGGGCTGGTGTTTTCCGTCGCGATACTGCTGCTCGTCGCGGCTCTGATCCCACGCAGGGGCAGGGATGAGTGATGCGCACGGCTGCTCTGCTGCTGTCGGCGCTGCTCTTCATGTATCCTTACGCGGCGGACAGGATAAACGACGCGCGGCTCGGGACGGTCATAAAGGCCTACACCGAGCAGGCTGAGGGGCTCAGCGCGGAGCAGGCGGAGGAGATGCTGAACGCCGCGGCCGGGTTCAACGCCAGGCTCGCGGCGATGCCGGGGACTTCACGCTGGCATCTTTCGGGAGAAGACCTGGAGGAATACGGCTCCCTGATGGATCTCTCCGGGACGGGTCTTATAGGCCGCGTGAGCTCGGGCGCCATAGGGCTGGACCTCCCGTTCTATCACGGGACAAGTGAAGCGGTGCTGCAGACCGCGGCGGGGCATCTTCGGGGAAGCTCCCTGCCGACAGGCGGCAAGGGAGAGCACGCGGTGATAACGGGGCATACAGGGCTCACGGGCGCGAGGCTGTTTACGGACATAGACAGGCTCGAGGCCGGGGACAGCTTCGACATCGATGTTCCCGGGAGGCGGCTCCGCTACGAGGTCGAGCGCGTCACAGTGGTGCTGCCGGACGAGATGGACGCCCTCGCGATAGAGGAGGGTGAGTGTCTGGCTACGCTGGTCACCTGTACCCCGTACGGAATCAATTCACACAGGCTGCTCGTGACGGGCTGACTTAAGGAGATACTTCCCGCGGAAGAGGGGGGAGAGCGGGTGAGCACTGCTCTGATCGTCAGGAAAGGGCGCCTGCCAGGGCCTACTGTAATGTTCGCCGTCGGGACAGCGCTGGCGCTGTGGACTGTATCCGGGCGCGCGGTACGAGGGACGGCCGCGAAACAAAGAAAACAGGGGGGATCTTCATGAGGATAACAGGATGCGCGCGGATCTTGGCGGCAGCGGCGGCGATGATCCTGCTTTGGCCGGCTGCTTCTGGACCGAAGGGCGCCGTCCGCGCCACGGGCAGCGGCTGCTCGCTGACGCTCGTCTTCGAGACCGATGCGGGGCCTGTGAGCGGAGCGCTGTTCAGCTTGTTCGCGGCAGGACCGGGCGAGGAGGGCATTGTGGAGGCTGTGGGGATGAAGGCTCTTGCCTCGGCTGTGACGGACGCCTCGGGAGAGGCGCGCTTTGAAGGCCTCGCAGAGGGGGCGTATCTGGTCCGCGGCGAGAGCGTCTGTCTGGACGGGACGGTCTTCGAGCCCGAGGCTTTTACAGTCAGGCTTCCATACAAGCTCGAGTCGGGCGGGGCGCGGAAGGACGTCCGCGCGGAGATCAAGTACAAGATAAGGACTCCGGAGCCGCCAGGAGGACCGGAGTCGCCAGGCGAACCTGAGCTGCACGAACCGCCGGGTGAGCCCGAACCGCCCGGGCCTTCGGGTGAGTCTGAACCGCCTGAAGTTCCGGAGGAGCTTCCGCCGGATGAAGACGCTCCGCCCGTGGAGCCTGACTCCCCGCCGGAAATCGGACCGCAGCCTCCCGCCGCTGAAGAGCCTCCGGTCACAGTGCCCGGAGACAATCCCCAGACCGGAGTATTCAGCAGGGCGCCTTATCTGCTGATCTCGGCAGGCCTGCTCCTGCTCACAGCGGGGCTGATATCGGGGATCGCGGCAGAGCGCGGCGAGCTCGCGGCGCAGAGGGCCGCCGCGGAGGACCTCAGGGCTTACAGGGCAGCGGTCTCGGAGCGGCTGGACGCTGCGCGGGACGCCGCGGAGCTGCGGGCGGAGTCTTTCGCTGAGGCTGTGCCGTATACTTCAGATCTGTCTGCCGCGGAGCCGGATCTCCAGGACGTGAACGGCATGATAGGGGTCCTCTCTTTCCCGGACAGGAGGAAGAGCTTCGCTGTGCGGGGAGAGTGGTCGGACGAGCTGCTTTTGAGGGGACCGTGCAGGATATCGGGAAGCGCGGCGGCGCGCGATCTCGTGATCGCGGGACACAATTACAGATCTCACCTGAGGTTTCTGTGGGAAGCCGGAGAAGGCGAGCGCGCCGAGTTCACCGGGGCAGACGGAAGGGTACTCAGCTATGCCGCGGCAGCGGTCGAGAGGATAGCGGGAAGCGACGTTCAGGCGATGTCCTCGGGAGACTGGGACCTCACCGTCTTCACATGCACGGCTGACGCGAGGGACCGGATCGCGGTGCGCTTCAGGCTGACGGAGGAACTATGAATAAGAGCACAAGGAAAGCTTTCAGGGGGGCGGCGGCGCTTCTTCTCGCCTCGGTGCTGCTGGCGATAGTAGGCCTTTGCGGCTACAGCGAGGCTTCAGGTGCACCGCTTGGCGGGACCGGAGGAAGGGGCGCGGAGGGGCGCGTTCTGCGCCTGGTGACGGGAGGAGCGTTCAGGATCTCTTCCGGATCGGCGCTCCTGGCCGCGGCGCCTCTCAGGTCCGCGGGTGAATGGCCCGAGTTCTGTCCGCGCGATTCCTGGATGGAAAGGGCTCCCGGGGATATATCGGAGCTCACGGAGATAGTATTCGTCAGCGATCACGAACCCCCGGCGGACTTCCTGTTCTCATGGGCGGCAGACGCGGAGGGGACCGGAAGCATCACTGCCTTTTTCCTGCCGGAAGGAAGGGTAGTCATAAGCAGCTCCTCCGCGGGTATAAGCTTCCCGGAGGACTGCAAGTCGATGTTCGCGGAGCTCGCGTCCCTCAGATCTGTCAGCTTCGAGATCCCTGCGGATCTGTCCCGGACTGAATCGCTGCGGCAGATGTTCCAGTACGATTATGAGCTCGAGGAGATCGAGTTCAACTTTATCAACGCGGACAGAGTCAGAGAGGCGCCCGACATGTTCGCGGGCTGCTGGGCGCTGCGCGAGCTGGATCTGTCCTGGCTCGGCTGCGGGCAGATGTTCGACACCATAAGGATGTTCTCTGACTGCACCGGCCTCAGGACCGTTACCGTGGACCCGGACAGCTGGCGAGCCGGAGAGGGTTTCTTCGCTGAGGACATGTTCAGCGGGGACAACTGCCTGCACAATTACTGCGGAGACGACGGAGGGCTGCACGCGGTCCCCGACGACGGAAGGAACGAGGGCTATCTGACGCCATCTCGGGAGATCCCGGGGCGCTGGCTGGACGTGCGCAGCCTCTCTTCTGCAGGAGGGCTTCCTGCCGACGGACCCTTTGAGTACGTGCTCACGGTGAGCGGTCTGAGCCCGGGAGAGTCTGTGCGTAGCGGCTCTGGAGAGATCTTCCCAGCCGGGAGCGACGGCAGCGTCGACATCGCGATCACCCTGGACGGCTCTCCCGCGGCTGAACGGGACAGCTTCAGGGGTATCAGCTTCATAATGCCCTTTGATGATCCCGGAGAGGCCGTGTATTCGGGCGGACGCTATTCGGCCGAGGAGCTGAGGCCCCTGCTCGCCGCAGTCGCGGATGAGCCTGAAAACTACAGCGTCCACCTGAGCTTTTTCCCTGAGCTTCCGGCGGACGCGGACGGGGAGATATTCCGGGACCGCCCCGTATTCCGCCTCGGCCTTGGCGAGGTCTTCGTCAGCGAGGAGGACGGGACGCTCAGCGCGGATATGAGCGCTGAGAAAGGCCTGTACTTCATACCGATGCGCCTGAACTGCGGAGACGGCGGGGTGAGCTTCTCCGCGGGCTTCGGCGACATGTGGACGCTTACCATGGAGGAACTCAGGGAGTCTTCTCCCTGCATAGGCATTGAGATCGCGAGGAAGGAGTCGGACGCGTGCTTCCTTCTTCCCGAGGGAACCTCATTCAGCCTGCGGGAGAGCGACGCGGCAGGCTGCGACTCGTCCCTTGCTGTCATGAGGGACGGTGAGCTCTGCTTCGGGAGCTTCAAAGCCTTCGATGAGGAGCAGGGAAGCGCGGGAGCGGCTTCCCCGTTCTTCCCGGTCGACGGCTACTACAGGGCGGTGTTCACGAACAGCAGGGAGCTCCCGCCCATGACCGGGCCGATCATCGTATCAAAGCGCGACGCGGCCGACGGTTCGCCCATCGGCGGAGCGGAGTTCGAGCTTCGCGGAGCTGACGGGGATCTCATAGGCGTGGGCGTCTCAGACGCCTTCGGAACTCTTGAATTCCCGAACCTTCAGGACGGGGACTATACGCTCACGGAGACCTCGGCACCCGCGGGCTACGCCGGGGGGATGGCCTTTACGGTCAGCGTCGAGGGGGGAGCCGCTGTCCGCGTCGAGCCCTGCGGAGAACCGGGCTCTTTGGGCGCGGGATACGCCGTCATCGATGGCGGCATCGTCACCGTGTTCAACGAGCGCATCCCTCAGGCGGAGCTTCCCGCGACGGGCGGCCCGGGGCTCAGTGCGTACGCGCTGATATCAGCGGCCTGGCTTATCGGAATATACTTAAAGCGCTTCTGAATATACTTTATACGCTGCGCTCCGTTCTGTGATACAATGCCATGTATCTATGTGAACGGAGGCAGCGATGTTCGAATTCAAGGAACAGATCTTCATCCCCGTCATGCTTGGCGGGGATATCAATACATACAGCATGGCCAGAGCCTTCTACGAGGCTTACAGCGTGAAGAGCTACATCTTCGGCAAGTATCCCTCCGGCCCGAGCTACGGGAGCCGCATCATACAGTACAGCGCTGACCCCGCGATCGAGACTGACGAGGGCTTCCTGCGCATAGTCAACGGCTTCGCCGCGGAGCATCCGGACAGGAGGATACTGCTCATAGGCTGCGGCGACAGCTACGTCTCCCTGATCTCCAAGCACAAGGCGGAGCTGGCGGAGAATATCGTCGCTCCCTACATCGACCACGGTCTCATGACCGAGCTGCAGATGAAGTCCAGCTTCTACGAGCTCTGCGACAGACACGGTATCGACCATCCCGCGACTCTGGTCTACGACAGGAGCATGGGACTCGGCTTCCCGATGGACTTCGATTATCCCTGCATACTCAAGCCTTCCAATGGGATCATGTACTGGGAGCATCCCTTCGAGGGGCAGAACAAGGTCTACACTATCAAGGACAGGGTGCAGCTCGAGGACACCATCAGCGTGATCTACGACGCCGGCTACACCGATAAGCTCATAATCCAGGACCGCATACCCGGAAACGACGAGAATATGTACGTGCTCTCCTCGTATTCGACCAGCGAGGGAAAGGTGAGGATGATGTGCCTCGGCCACGTCCTGCTCGAGGAGCATACCCCGCACGGGCTCGGGAACCACGCGGTCATCATAACCGAATACGATCCGGAGCTCATGGAGAAGGCCAGGCGGCTGCTCGAGGACATCGGCTATGTCGGCTTCTCCAACTTCGACATCAAGTACGACGAGAGGGACGGAAAGTTCAAATTCTTCGAGATCAACACCAGGCTCGGGCGCAGCAACTACTATGTGACCGGAGCCGGCTTTAACGTGGCAAGATACGTCGTCGAGGACTACATCTACGGCAGAAAGGGCCCGCTCGAGCTCTGCAAGACCGAGAGGCTCTGGCTGGTCGTCCCTGAGGGCGTGGCGAAGAAGTACGTGAAGAAGCCCGAGAACCGCGCCAAGCTGGACAAGCTGATCGCGGCGGGCAAGAGCGTCAATCCCATCTTCATGAAGGGCGACCTCGCCCCCGGCAGATACGCCGCGATGATGAAGAACTATTTCAGCCATTATGTAAAGTTCAAGAAGTATTACAGCTAAACGGAGGATGCAATGGCGAACGCACTGATAGTCCTGAGGCAGATAGTCATAATGTTCATCTACATGTTCATAGGCTTTCTGCTCTACAAGAAAGAGCTGATAACCAGGGAGGGCAGCAAGTCCCTCGCGAGCCTCCTCCTCTACGGAGTGCTTCCCTGCGTCATAGTCAAGTCCTTCCTCGTGCAGAGGACGGCTGAGAACACCAGGCTGCTCATCGCGAGCCTCGTCGGCACCGCGGTGCTTCTGGGCATGTCCATGCTCATCGCGCACGTGCTCTTCAGGAAGAACCCGATCGAGGACTTCGGCGTGGCCTTTTCAAACGCGGCCTTCATGGGCTTCCCGCTGGTCGCGGGCGTTCTCGGGCAGGACTACGTGTTCTACGCCGCGGGCTTCGGCGCCATACTCAACGCGCTTCAGTGGACCTACGGGCAGAGCATACTCGCGGGCGACCCCTCGCTGAGGTCTCCCAAGGCGATAGCGAAGAATCCGCTCGTGCTTTCCCTCGTGCTGGGGTTGGCAGTTTTCTTCACCGGCTTCAGCTTCCCTGACATCATAACGAGCACGCTGAACTCCATGTCAGCGCTTAACGCGCCGCTCGCCATGATAATACTCGGCGTGTACCTCGCCCAGACCGATATCAAGTCGATGTTCACCGACGCCCACATCTACAAGATCTCCGCGTTCAGGCTGATTGTGATCCCCCTGATCTCCGCTGTCATCGCCAGGCTCTTCATGGGCGGCGAGCTGAGGGAGGTCGGAATCGCGCTCATCATCGCCGCGAGCGCCCCGATAGGGAGCAACGTCGCGGTATACTCGCAGAAGCTCGGTCTCGATTACACCTACGCCGTCAAGCTGGTATGCCTGAGCACGGTCTTCTCGATCGTGACCATGCCGCTGATGATAATGCTGCTGTAGGGCAGGGCGCAGTCCGCGCCTGGCTGCGCAGGGACGCCGGAGCCGTGTTTCGCTTTGATTTATCCCGTTTTTACGCCAAATAATAAAATTTTGCCCTATTCCGGCGCTTTTTTCGGTGTATAATAATACGGATAGGCTTTTCAGGACGAAAGTGAGGTGGAAATGACAAAAGTACTCGTTACCCTCCGCGTCTCCGAGGAGGAAAAGGAGCTGTTCCGTTCGAGCTTCGGAAGCTGCAGCTTTGAGTTCTGCGCTCCGTCCAAGACGACGGAAGATATGCTCAGGGAGACCGAGATCCTCGTTGGGGATCTTCATTTCGACAAGATCACCAGGGAGAGGATGCCCAATCTCAAGCTCTGGCAGCTTTCCAGCGCCGGAGCGGACGCTCAGGCCAGGCTCCCTTACATCAACGAGCCGGGCGGCCCCGCGCTGTGCAACGCCACAGGCGCTTACGGGATCACCATCTCCGAGTACATGGTCGGCCAGCTCATACTCCTGCTCCGCCACTTCCAGGTCTACAGGGACCAGATGCATGAGCATCTCTGGCAGAGGCAGCAGCTTCCCGAGGTCATCTTCGGAAAGACCGCTCTGCTCCTGGGCGTGGGCGATATCGGCGGCAACCTCGCGAAGCGCCTGAAGGCCTTCGACTGCAAGGTCATCGCGGTCAAGCGCACTCCGACCGTTCCCCCGTACGTGGACGAGGTCCACACCATGGACGATCTGGACGAGCTGCTCCCGCAGGCAGACTTCATCTGCTGCAGCCTTCCGAACTCCCCGGCTACCGCCGGACTGATAGGCGAGAAGGCGCTGTCCCTGATGAAGCCGACGGCAATCGTCGTCAACGTGGGACGCGGGACTCTCATCGACAGCGACGCGCTCGCGAAGGCTCTCTCCGAGGGCAGGCTCGGCGGCGCCGCGCTCGACGTGACGGAGCCCGAACCGCTGCCCGCGGATCATCCGCTCTGGGACTGCCCGAACTGCATCATCACTCCGCATGTGGGCGGACTCAGCGAGCAGAGGGATCCCCACGAGAGGATCGTGGGCTTCGCGCTCAAAAACATAGGTCATTATCTTAAGGGAGAGGCGTATGAAAACGTCGTCGACCTTAAGACAGGATATAAAGTCTCAAAGTAATTATTAAAAGAGGTGAACCAAAATGATCAGAGTAGCTATTAACGGTTTCGGACGCATCGGAAGGCTTTCCTTCAGGACCATGTTCGGAAACCCCGAATTCGACATTGTCGCCATCAACGACCTTACCAGCCCCCAGATGCTCGCGCATCTTCTGAAGTATGATACCGCTCAGGGCAGCTTCACCGGTAAGTTCGGCGAGCTCAAGCACACTGTCGAGGCGACCGAGACCGGAATCGTCGTAGACGGCAAAGAGATCACTATCTATAAGGAAGCTGACGCCAGCAAGCTTCCCTGGGGCGAGATCGGTGTGGACGTAGTCCTCGAGTGCACCGGCTTCTATACCTCCAAGGAGAAGTCCATGGCTCACATCACTGCAGGCGCCAAGAGGGTCCTGATCTCCGCTCCCGCGGGCAATGATCTCCCGACCATCGTCTACAACGTCAACCATCAGATCCTCACCAAGGACGACACCATCGTATCCGGAGCTTCCTGCACCACCAACTGCCTCGCTCCGATGGCTCAGGCTCTCAACAACTACGCTCCTATCTGCTCTGGCATCATGAGCACTATCCACGCCTACACCGGCGACCAGATGATCCTCGACGGACCGCAGAGAAAGGGTGACCTCAGAAGGTCCAGAGCGGGCGCCTGCAACATCGTTCCGAACAGCACCGGCGCTGCCAAGGCCATCGGCCTCGTCATCCCCGAGCTGAACGGCAAGCTGATCGGCTCCGCTCAGAGAGTTCCGACCCCGACCGGATCCACCACCATCCTCATCGCCGTCGTCAAGAAGGCCGGCGTCACCAAGGAAGAGATCAACGCCGCCATGAAGGCCGCGACCAACGAGTCCTTCGGCTACACCGAGGACCAGATCGTTTCCTCCGACGTCATCGGCATGAGCTTCGGCTCCCTCTTCGACGCGACCCAGACCATGGTGAGCAAGATCGACGAGGAGACCTATCAGGTACAGGTCGTTTCCTGGTACGACAACGAGATGAGCTACACCAACCAGCTCATCAGGACCCTCGCTCACATGGCTTCCCTCGGCTAAACTGAAGCCGAACAGCCAGAGCGCTCAGGGCCAGCCCTGAGGCAAACTCAAGAAAAGACGCGATGAGGCTGCGGCTCGTGCCGCCGGCCTCATCGTGCTTGTTTACGCTTCGTGCGCAGCGGCGGCTTCCGCCGGCCTTTTGGCGCCCGCAGCGTATGCCTGTCCGGAAAAAGCGGCTCGCGCCGGGAGCCTGAGAAGGAGAGATACATGATTCTCATAAAGCTCGTTCTTTCGGTCGTACTGCTGCTTGCGATGGTCATCAAGAAGATCGGCCCGCACATAGCGATGTTCGCCGCCTCAGTCTTCCTCATGATCATCTGCGGACAGGGCCCGTCTTCGTTCGTTTCACTGTTCAGGGACTACTTCACGAACGAGAGCGTCTACAACATGGCGCTCACCATAGTGGCCATCTCGATGCTCAGCAGCGTGATGAACAAGACCGGCATCATGAACCGGATGATGGACAGCCTCTCTGAGACTGTCACGGATCCGCGCTTCACCCTGATGTTCGCTCCCTTCATCATAGGCCTGCTCACCGTGGCGGGAGGAGCCTACATGTCCTGCCCGCTCGTAGACGCGGTCGGCAGGGATCTGGACATCAAGCCTTCGAGGCTCGCGGCGATCAACCTCGTGTACAGGCACGGGATACACTTCTCCTATCCGCTCGCTTCCACCTTTTACATGACGGTGGCCCTCATAGGCTGCACCAACGGCGAGCTGATGGCGGTGACCTTCCCGCTGGCTCTGTTCATGCTGGTCTTCGGCTGGCTCTGCTTCGTCAGGCCGATCAAGGCAGAGAAGAGAGCTCCGGGAGAGCACAGGCTCAGGAGCACGGGACGCTTCATACTGCTGGTCTCGCCCATAATAATCGCCTTGATACTGGCGGTGGGAGTCGGGCTCAGGATGCCCCTCGCGGTGCTCGCCGGCACTCTCGTGGCTCTGGCTATAGCCTATTCAAACGCCGGCACAAGGCCTAAGGAGTCTCTGATGAAGCTCCTGTTCGGCGGCTTCAACATCAAGACCGTGCTCGTCGTGCTCGCCGCGCTCTTCTTCAAGGAAGTGATAGGGCACATCCCCGAGATCGGAGCGGCTCTGACCGGGCTTGCCGACTCCGGCATGCCCCCCGAGCTCGTCGTCGTGCTCGTCTGCATGCTGACCGCGCTTCCTACCGGAAGCAACTCCACGGCGGTCGCGATCGCGAATCCGATCGCGGTCTCCTTCGCCCAGACCCCGGGGCAGGTCATAATGTACGCCGCCCTTTGCATGGCCTGCGGCTTCATGGGATACTATTTCTCGCCGGTGCACATGTGCCAGCTGCTGACCCTCGAGTACTTCAAGACCGACTTCTCGGAGCTGCTCAAGGAGTATAAGGTCTTCATGCCGGGGCTGCTCGCCTTCATAGCGGTCTGGTATCTGGTGCTCAAGCTGGTCGTGTTCGCGTAGAGCGCCGGTTCAAAGCGTTTTCGGCTCCATCCGGGAGCCTGATGGAAAAACGGAAAATGGACAGCGTTTTCAAAGTGATAGAAAACTCCATAATGCTGCAGCGGGGGATCACCGTGGTCCTGACGCTGCTTGTGGGCTGGCTGGTCCTCAAGGCCGGAAGGAAATACCTCGGGGTGCTCCTCGAGAAAGCCGGCCTGGACAAGGCTGCCTTCAGCTTCGTAAACCACGTATTCGCGATAGTCGTATTCGTGGTCGTGGTACTGTCCGTGTTCAACGAGCTTGGCATGGACATCAGCAGCTTCCTGACGGTGTTCGCCGCGCTGAGCGCGGCGGTCGCCCTGGCGCTCAAGGACTCTCTCAGCAACGTCGCGGGAGGCATAATCATAATGTTCACCCGTCCGTTCAAGAGCGGGGATTTCATCAGCGTCGGAGACCACTCGGGCCTCGTCGACTCGATCGACCTGATGCACACCGTCATACACACCTACGACAACAAGTCCGTGATCATCCCCAACGGGCAGATCACCTCCTCGAGCATCGTGAACTTCTCATCGAGGCCTACGAGGAGGGTGGACATAAAGATAGGGATCGGCTACGACAGCGACATAGACAGGGCGCGCGCCGTCATGCTCAAGCTCGCGGCCGACGATCCCAGGATATTCGCCGATCCGGCGCCGGTATGCGTGCTCACCGAGTACGCCGACAGCGCCATAATACTCACGCTCAGGGCCTGGACATCGACCGGAGCCTACTGGAACGTATTCAACGATTACATGCTCGCGCTCAAGCCGGCGTTTGACGCGAAGGGCATAAGCATAGCCTACCCGCAGATGGACGTCCATCTGGACGGAAGGCTCTCGGAGGTAAACGATAAATGACGCCGTTACTCATAAGCTGTATCAAGATATTCTTCTGCAGGATCATGGACGTGAGCCTGGGCACGGTGAGGACCATACTCACCGTCCGCGGCAAGACCTTCCTCGCCGCGGTTATAGGCTTCGCCGAGGTGTTCCTCTGGTACATCGTAGTCAAGGACGCGCTCAGCGCGACCGGCCCGGTGCTTCCCATCGCGGTCGCCTACGCCGGCGGCTACGCCACGGGCACCTTCATCGGCGGCAAGCTCGCCGACGCCCTCATCAAGGGCAGCGTGGTGGTGCAGGTCATCACCAGCACCAGAGACGATTCCGTGCTCAGCAGGATACGCGAAGCCGGCTACGCGATCTCCGTCGTGGACGTGAAGAGCTCCGAGTACTCCGGCGAGAAGTACATGCTCCTCTGCCACGTGGACACCGCTCTGCTCAAGAGCTTCGAGCAGCTCGTCAAGGAGCTCGATCCCGCAGCCTTCATCTTCCTTCAGGAGAGCAAGGGCAGCATCGGTGGCTACACCGCGAGAAAGAAGTAAGCCGCGGGTGGCGCGCCATATCTGCGCCGCTTCCCGCACGATCCCGTTACATACCTGACCATGTCTGACGACTCCCGGAAAAACGACTCCGCGAAAATATACGCGAGAAGCGACACGCCCCTCTACAACTTCTTCGGGGCGCTGCTTTGCGTCATCCTGGCGGCCGCTATATGCCTGGGCGGTATCTACCTTATACAGCGCAAGGGGCCGTCGCCCAGATACGCGGCGGAGCACTTCTCCGCGGAGGAGAGCGCCGAAGAGGCCGCTTCCGGCGAGGTGTCCGGGGAGGAGGGCAAATGAGCAGGAGGGAGTTCAGAAAGAGAGCCTTCCACTCGCTCATTGCGGCTCTCGCGCTTTGCGTGCTCTTCGTATGGGCTTCGGTCTGGACCGATCTCAGGGAATACGAGGAGAACAGCGAGGCCAACGTTATGGAGGCGTTCTGCTCCGAGCTCGCGCTCGAGGCGGAGCAGGGCAGCTGCGAGGAGCTTCTGAAGGCTTCGGGCTACTCTTCGAGGACCGCCGACGCGTCGGTCTCGGGAGCGCATCTCGCTCAGCTCGCCGCGGGCAAGGAGCTCAGCTTCGAGCCTGTCTTCGAGGAGAGCGCGGGGGAGGGCGGAGAGAGCGTCCAAAACCGCGTTTCGGGCGCGTATACCGTGCTCGCTGAAGGCGAGCGCATAGCAGGCGTCCGGGTGAGCAGCACCGGAAGCTACGGGCTCCTCAAGCTCGACAGGATAGGAGTTACCTCGGTAAGAGGCCTCAAGAGCTTCGACATAGCCGTCGTGAGCCCCGAGCGCTACAGCGTCTGGAAGACGCCAATACTGAAGCTTCCTCCGGCGAAGACCGGCTATATATACAGGGACTTCACCGACCTCGCGCAGAATACCGCCGACGTGCGCATCCCCGACTTCTACGTCTACACCGTCGACGGTCTCTTCGGTGCGCCCGTGATCTACAGGACAGGCGCGGAGGACGAGGAGGCTTATCCGGTCACGGTCAAGGACGGGATCTACTTCGTCAACAACCACGCGTCCATGGAGCCCGAGGAGGGCTTCGGCGCCATGGCCGGGTCCATGGCTCAGGACCTCGCGCGCGTTTACGCCGGCGAGCTCAAATGGGACAACGTCAAGGGCTCCGTGCTGAGCTCAGCTCCCGTATTCGCGAGGCTTGAGGCGGCGGAGGGCAGCATCAACGCCCGCCAGACCGCCATGGACTTCAGCGAGGCCTCGCTCGGCGAGATCTACATCTGGCACGAGAACCTGGTAAGCGCCAGAGTCTCGTTCCAGGCGGTGCTCAAGGCTCCCGACGGGGATGTGATAAAGGACTTCGACTGGATACTGTATCTCACCAGATCGGACGTGAACGACGACTGGAAGCTCTGCGAGCTCGTCGACCTGATGCCGGCGCTGCCTTAGCTTAAAGTTTAGTGTTAAATCCGCTTGACATCGGGGATAGTTAGTGCTAATATTCAAAAGTGCCCGTTACGGGTACGAAAGTGTGGCGGTGTAGCTTAGTTGGCTAGAGCGTCCGGTTCATACCCGGAAGGTCGGTGGTTCGACTCCACTCGCCGCTACCATCATTGTGGCCCGGTAGTTCAGTTGGTTAGAATGCCAGCCTGTCACGCTGGAGGTCACCGGTTCGAGCCCGGTTCGGGTCGCCATATATGTGGTGGGTATCGTCAAGTGGCCTAAGACCCTGGGTTGTGGCTCCAGTATACGTGAGTTCGAATCTCACTACCCACCCCATTATTTAAAAAATGACAGCCGGAAAGACGGCAGTGAGCGCAGGGGTATCGCCAAGCGGTAAGGCAACGGATTCTGATTCCGTCATCCGGGGGTTCAAATCCCTCTACC